>ERZ869936.2030-NODE-2030-length-12731-cov-16.305538_pt1 | contig 12731 bp, 23 predicted proteins | sample MGYA00520876_ERZ869936 | MGnify/ENA primary metagenome ERZ869936 (study PRJEB32218, sample SAMN09650985) | biofilter metagenome | isolation source: enrty point of leading RO module | place: Saudi Arabia: Thuwal, RO plant located on Red Sea | collected 2016-02-17...
TGTCAACACCGATGCCCATGAACAACACCATGAAGCCTAAGATGATGGCAGCAGGTGAAATGGTAAAGAAAAATAAGAAGAAGAAATTTCCTGATCTAACTGGTGATGGAAAAGTTACTTACGCAGATGTTCTAAAAGGCAGAGGCGTAGATAGAGCATAAAAAAAAGATCGGGGCTAACCCGACCTCTACACGAAAGACCCCGGCAGGTTAGTTCTTGCCGGGGTTATTTTTTGTCTCTCTACAGCCAATCAAAATGCTTCTGTATCGTCTCTATCTTCTCTTCCGCAGAAGCTATCTTCTCTATCTGTGTCTCGATAGCCTCCACGATATCAGGGTGCTCTCCGATACCTGCAGCGTTGTTGAGGTAGACATCAACGTTTGCTTTCGCTACAGCTATCTCGCCTTTTAGTTTAAGTACCAGTGCTTCCAACATCTTGTGGCTCCTCTACGCTCTGTTTCAGAACTGCTGTGAACGTCTGGTGTGCTGCGTTCAGCTGTGCTATCTGGAACTCCAAATCAGACTTCTTTCTGTGAATATCTGAAAGTTGCGAAACAAAGTATTTCTGCTCCTCTGTGAAGTTATCCAAACTGAATTCTTGATCGTCGATAACGACCTTTGGTGATTCACTCATATTTACATTCCTGTCATTTCAGTTAGTGTGTTAATTAGTCCGACTGACAACAAGACTGTTGCCACTGCGTTGATTACAATAATAGCTCTGTCGTGCCACATCAGCCCGACAACAAGCCATAATATAGCTCCTGTTAGAGAGAATATCAGGTCAAGCTCCGAGCTCCACATAGACGCTCTGACAGAGATTGCTGCCAGAATGAACACAGTGCCAATCCACTTGATGTACCAAGATAAATCTCGATACGGAGTTACTTTACTAGTAAATCTTGTGGCCTGTTTCCTTGTGTCTTTTCGTGCCGCTTCTGTCATAGTACCAGTCTCTTTCATAAGGGTTTTGCTCCAAAGTGCATAAAGGGAGAGATAGCTGTCTGGGATCGTTCTTAGCAGCTTCTCGTTCTTTGTTTTCGTCACGTGACGTATCCATTTGATTTCTCCATTATCTCTTCTCCTTTTGTTTTTAGATAACGTAGAAGGGATGCAACCTTCCATGTATCCGTAAACTCAGGAGCTTGTTCTTCCATTGTTTTTGTAAACTGTTCTGCGTTCACATAGTCCATCTCCATCTTGATATCACCAGATCGGGTCATACCCATACGAAGAGAGAACAGATCATCTATCTTAGTTGTCTGTTTAGTTTTCATTTCACGTCCTTTAACTCGCTAATTGGTATGTTGTAGCAGTCAGCACGGAACGTGTAATTGTTACGAGTATCAACCTCTCCACGCTTGTGGCGGGTTGCAGATTCGTAGAACTCAGACTTTGATATACTGCCCAGTATCCAAGCCCGCTTCATGTTGTGCAACACTCTGACAAAGACGTACTCGTCACAGTCTTGGTCTGATCCGTGTGCAGCAACAGAACAATCGTAGTATGATAGAGGAGCAGAGTCACACCGTTTGGTCTTGACATCGATACGTTTACCGTTGTGCACCAAGTCATAGTCAAACGTGTTGCTGGGTGACGCATTGAGGTGGTTCTGTACGATTACCTCTCCAAGACTTCCCAGAACGTTGCTCGTTCCATTGGTGATGCTGCCGGACAGAAACTGCATCTGTGCAGCTTTCTTTGCAGCTTGCTCCATCATTTCTTCAGTAATGTCTACAGATATAATCATCAGCTTCTCCTGTATAGTGATTTAGTATTCTTCCAGATGTATCTAGGACATCTATCATAATAGTAAATTTGATGGTGTTCACGAGAATTGTCAACACATCTGTACTCACAACGTCGGACTAGAACATTCTGTGCACCGTCCATCGGGGCATGAGTCACGTCAACAGCCAGAAGTTTACATAGTATAGATGTAGCTTCGGCAAACATCAATATGAGTCCCAGAAAGCAATAGCCATCACAACTAATATAACACCAAACATTCCATATGTATACCAAGAATAATCCATAATCTACTCCGCTGCTACTATGTCTACAACCTCACAGGAGTCTGCAGAACAAGCAAGTTCGCGGTTCCCGTTCGTTGTATCCTCTGTTTCAAATGTCTCAAGACCAGACCAGTCAATGTTCTCTGGTGCTTTGAGATTAAGCTCTGACCATTCAACAATACCGTCTTCGTTTATGTTAGATACCTTCTGGTACTTACCTTCATATTCTTCTTTGGTAATGTCCTGATATGGTGCTTGCTTGTACGTGTGGTCACTAAATGGCAAAAATGATATGCCACTACACAGATCAAAATTATCATACACCCATGCACCAACCTTAACCCACTCGTCTTCTTTGACGCTGATAGTTACTGACGGTTTGTGCTCACACCAGTGTATGGCGTACAGTTTCCACAGTTCAAGTTGTTCGATAGCTGACATGTCATCACGACAGGTAGCTCCGTGTGGAGAACGGGTCAAGAAACTGAACACGGTAGTGTTGTCAGGTTTCATAACGTCTGGTTCGTTTGGAATACCCTGATCGATAAGGAACTGTGTGAGAGGGTCTTTGTTGTCTCCTCGTACAGTTCGAACATAGTACGGGTTATGTCGTGCGTGAATACCGCTGGCAGCATCGACGAGTTGCGATACAGTGCCTGATGGTTTGACACAGGTGATTGCAGTAGAACGTTCAATACCAATCTGTTCAGCTACGTATGCGTTCTGATCGACTGCAGCCTGACGCATCTCTGTAAGCCAACGCACAGAGTCTGTCGTCTTAGACAACACATGATGATCCATGATACCTGTCAGAGATACACCCAACAGACGTTCTTCTTTGGTGTTCTTCTCCCATATCTTACGCAGATACTTAAAGTTAGTTAACGTACTCTGGAACGTACCCAGCGTAGTTGCGAGACGAACTTTGTGTTTCAGGTCTTCAAGAGTATCTGTAGGACGCACAACTACCTCTGACAGGTTGCAGAACTGGTATGGGCGCAAGATAATCTCACTGCACGGGTTGCAACCAAACTCGTGTTCAGCATCACGTCTACCGTTCTCAGCAACCTTCATCTTAGCTGCCTCACGGTTGAAGATACCACGTTCCCCACTCTTGCTATCGTACAAAGACAACCACTCTTTTAGAAACGTTCCAATGTCGGGTTTCTTAGAGTATGAGACAGAGTTGTTAGCCAGTGCTCTGTGTCCATCGTTTTCCCACCAGTTACCAGACTTGGCGTGGGACATTTCTCTGTCAGATAAATCAGATAAACTAATCAGAGCAGAACGACGTACGCCCCCTACTACGACAATCTCACCTATCTTACACATAATGTCGTGGCACTCAATTGCCTTGAGGCGACGACCAGAGGCTCTCTTGAACACGTCAATACAGAAGTTAAACAACTCTAGAAGCGGCTCTGGTCCGGATGCACGACCTCCCATAGTCTTTAGTCGTACCCCGGCAGGACGCACAGACGACACATCTATCGATGGAACTTGTCCTGCGTACAACAGAGAGATAAGTTCACGGAAAGATCTCGCCCACCCGCTACGACTATCTGCAACGTGAATGACAGTTGGAGACTCCTCAAAGTGTTCGTTTACGATAGGTAGTTTACACACCTGTGATTCTTCAACAGAGAAACCTACACCTGTGCCGCACATCAGTATATACATACACTCGTCAAAGGCACGAGGACTATCGACAGGAAGATATGAGCAGTTGTATCCTACAACGTTGTCGCGTCCTAATGCAGGACCCGAAGTCATCAAAGCTCTCATGGATGGCATGATGTCTAGATTGATGATAGCTTCCTCTAACTCATCAGCAAATACTTCATTGACGTAGTAACCGTGCTCATTCTTGAGATGTTCGTACATAAAAGTGGTGTAACGTTGCACAGTCTCCTGCCACGTCTCCCTTCTATTATGTTCGGGCAACCAGCGGGCGTAACGGGACTTGTGTATAAATTGCTGGTAAATTGTTGGTAGCTGATTCGACATCTTACTTCTCCTTTATTTCTATCAACTTGTTTAGATACCACTGAGCCTTCTTGAGGTCTTCTATACCGTTCTTGTACGGGTATCTCCATAAATACTTTAGAATATTACCCTGTAGGTAATACTCAAATCCCTCCCCTGTAGCTGCTTCAATAGCGTTAATACATTCAACCCCCGTCTGATTGTAGTGTGGCGGGTGGTTTACAACATCTTTTTTTATCTTCACTGCTTTTCCCCAAAATCAACTCTAATGATGTTATCTTCTTTCTGATACTCATCTTCGACTGTTTCGTTATAGTCTTCACGAGCCTGTATCGCAATAACACCACTAGAAAATACTTTATCAATGTCTGCTTGAAGAAGAGCAAGTATACCTTCTACTGCAACTTCAGCAGGGTGCGGATGCCCATCCTCATCAACTAAGCCGCCAGTTGTGTCAAATATCTTTGCACTAAAGCCGCCTTCGTTGGGCTTTAATATAACATAATATCTGTCCGGCAACAAGAAGTTTTTCTCTAACTCAATTTCTTTTTCAAAGTCATCTGTCATTTGAACCATTCCTCTGGTATGTTACCCTCTGCCCACAAGAACTTATGTCTCTCGCACCACATAGCGTAAGTTGTTTTACTATTCTTTCGTATTTTGTTCCGTGCTCTTTGGAACACAAAACGTATGTCAACATCGGGGTTTTGTTTCTTGATCAGAAGATGTTTACTTCTATCTGCTGCATCAAACTTACCCTTTGCTTCAACATAGAACCCGTACTCTGGAAACCAAAAGTCTGGTGTGTAATTTTTTATCTTAGGTTGAAACGATATCTTCTGTGTCTCGTACTCAAAGTCTCTTCCGTTTTCAGCTAACTTACGAGCAACACGTAGTTCAAAGTCCGATCTGAACTTGTGTCGTCCTGTCATGATGGTAACTCGATGCTCGGCGGCGAGTAGTTCAACGTCAGGTGTTCTAGCCTTTTCATAATGTATCCTGCCATCTTGGGGGATGATTTTTCTAAAGATGTAATCTGTACTTGTATTTCTTTGCTTGGTAGCCATACAACGCCGCCACTCCTAACTACATAGTTAATTCGTTGAAACTCTTCTTCGACTGTTCTCATGTCACGTTGATCTGTCTCGCTCTGCAATTGACCTCTCATATCATCTTGAAGGTACTGTTCTAGCATAGTGAGAGACAAACCTCGTTGACTGTTACGTAGCTGTATCACAGCAGCGTTACCGCCTTTTCTCTGTGCGGACTCTACATACACAAAGTACGTGTTAGGATTTAGAAACAACATACCGGGTTTAAACTCATCATAGTATATAACGTACATCACACAACGCTTTCTTTAACTAACTTAGTATACCAAGTTCCCGGTCTGCTTTGAGCCCGTGATGTTGCTTTCGGTGCAAACTTAGCTTTAGGCCAGCACTTGCTTTTGTGCCCACAGAATGAACAGGTGCGAGGCATGAGCATGTTGCCCGTTGGCTCACCTTTGTGCATTTCTTTCTCAGCCTGAAACTCTTTACGAAATGGTTTGTTCGATAGCAGATATTTAGCACGAGCTTTCGCATCGGCAATGTACTGTTTGCGGTCTTGTTCCTGATCGTCAGGCGCAGAACACATAATCCACTCGCCGTTGTTTTTGTTTATGACAATCCAACCACCAAAAGGCAAGCCAACAGCAGTAGAATACAGATACCCCTGCATAACGTATCCAAAGGTGTCGTCCTCTTTAATCTTTTCGTATCCGCCGAAAGCACCGAATTTATGGTTAAAAGAGTAATCAGACGCGGATTTGATGTCCCAGACTTTTGGTCCCGACCCGTCATCAATGATGATATCCAACGTGCCATTGATTTTAATGTCATCGTCAAGCTCCAACTCTACCTTCTTCTGAAGGTCAACAATCTCTACCCCTGACATTCTCATAGCAAGGACAGCCAAAGACTCTATCATATCTCCGAATATAAAGCGCATGAATGTAGTGTAGTCCATTGTCTCTTTATCACCAGCAATCTCATGTTGCTGTTGACACAACGGTCTACCCAATCCTGACATGCGTATGCCGGATTTATCAGACGGTCTGTTGAACTGTTTTTCAATAGCGGCGGCTACAGACTCAACGAACTCCTCAGAAAATTCGGGCGGGAGATTGATCGTCCCCCGCCCTGCACTTTCAAGAGCCGCCTGTATCTTAGGCAGCGTCAGCATCGAGTAGCTCCGCTTCTAGCGAAACATCTATATCATCCATGCTTGCTTTTTGAGCATCACGAAACTTCTCAAGAATACCATCATTGTAAACTTTGATGGACTCAAGGAACTTCTTGATGAGACCCAAATCATCCTCTGTAAGCTCGTCAAGATACTCGACTTGAGCAAAGGTTGGAACCCAGAATGTGATAGCTCCGGTCTTCATTTTTTTCGTGCCGATTTCGAACACGGTTTTTTGCATCAGTTTTCTCTGTCTTGTGATGAGATCTAATGCCTCACGTACTGGACGGAAACCAGACTTTTTGAAGTAAGCCACGACAGGCTGATTGTCTAGTTCAACGTCGTTACCTTGTGCGTCTTTTGCAGTACCGCTAACTGTTCCGTATACTACTTGGTTACACACGACTTCACGTGATGTCAGATAACGTGGGTCAGTTTCTTTGAGTTCTGCCTCAACATCCTTTGGCAGACGACCACACTTCTCACCGCCAATAGAATCGGGGAACTTGTCACCCAAGCTGGCAGTTTGAATTGATTGAGAAATGAAGACATTCTCCTCTTGATCCCAATGGCTGTATGTGTACATACGGCTGAACGGACGTAGTTTTAGTTTATCTGCAAAAACAAAACGACCATCGAGCATGAGTTTCCAAGTACCCTTTTTAAGAGAGTTACCTTCATCATCCTCGTCAGTGTAATTAATTGAAAGTCGAGACAGACCGTTGTTTGACCCTGTAGCAGGAGCGTTACCCTGCCCAGTAAGAGCCATCAATGCTGTCTCATCTAAATTATCTAAGTTAATATTTTCAAGTGTTGCTAAATCATTTGTCATTTTTTATCTCCTATGACATGGTTAGTCTGTCTATTTTAGAGGTCAACTAGCTCGGTGTCAAGCCAATTATTTCCTATTTTTAATTCTATGTCGATTGGCATGTCGTAATAGATGCCATACCGCCTGTGTGCTTCGTCTTTGATAGCCAGCATAGCTTCTGCCATCAGGTCAATCGCAGTTTGTTCCTCGCCCGGATACACATCCATGACTATACTATCATGAACTGTATTGCATATTACACTCTGAGTGTTGTTCTCGCGCAACAGATTATGTAGTCGTATCAAAGCTAGTGGTAGTAAGTCTCCTGTTGCGAAACCCTGTACAGGATAATTGCAGATAGCTGTCCGGTTTGTTGCAGTACCCCACTTTGTCCACTTAGTTCCGGGGAAGTGATACTGTCTACCAGACGGTAAAGTTATGTAGCCTTTATCCACAGCCTGTCGTTGCATATCATCCTGCCACTCAGTCACCGCAGCATACTTGTCCTTGAAAGCATTGTAGTATCGCTTTTGAGAATCAGTACCAGTTACGCCACCATACAGTGGTTTGAAGGTGTGTGCCTTTGCTTCCTGTCGGCTACACCCAATAATCTCTGCGGTGTAACTGTGAACATCTGTACCCGCTTTGACATCATTGTATATTGCATCGTCACCGGATAGATAACCAGCGACACGAAACTCTAGTTGCCCGTAATCCCCTTCAAGTATTTTACCACCCTCCCAACGGCTCTTGACGACTTTTCTGATAACGAACGTAGACCCTCTCGGCATGTTTTGAAAGTTCGGGTTTCGAGAAGATAGTCTACCTGTTGCAGTAACACACTGCATAAACTCAGGATGAATATAATCATCGTGATCAAGATTATTAAACATCCCATCAACAAAATTAGAAAGGTAAGTTCTAATGGCAGAGTATCGCACATACGCTTCCACAAATTCTTTAGCCTCTCCGGATAGCTCGTCAAGACGTTGCTCAAGCGTATCTTTATCTGTTTTAAATCCACCCGCCGCCACATCAGCGACTCCTCTAGGGCTGATTTTGAAGCCCGCAGTTTTTCCAGTATCGACATAGGTCATTCCTTTTCCGTTGCATGACGGGCAAATTCTTTTGGCTTTACTCTCGCTACCATCTTTGCGAATGAAGGACACCCGTCCTGTCCCTCCACAGTCCATACACTGAGAACCAATAGTGCGTCTTATCACAGTGGTGTTGTCGCTGACAGCGTGTTTGAACTCGCTCTGTTTCATGCGAGTACGTAGTTTCTGTTTCTTTGTGGCTCCCCGTTGTTCAGTACCAAGATTGAATAACGTCTTCCACACCTGCTTGTTGTTTACCTTACGAGAGTAGAACAGAATAGAACGGTCATCAGGACTGTCAAGATTGATAGGTGTGTCACCCATAGCTGCTTGTGCCATGCTGCGTAGTTTCAGTTTGAGTTCCTCTTGCTCGTTCTCAAAGTCTTCCTTGAGTTGCATCAATGCTTGTCTGTCTATCTTGATACCAGCACGTTCGATATCACAGAGAACGTCTGTCATCTCACAGGACATAAGCAGTGTTGGTTGTAGACTAGAGCTCATTATACATCCTTTCAAGTGTTGTGCCAAAGGCTTCGGCTTGTCTCAGTGCGATGCGCTCTGTCACGAGTACATCCTCTTTACCGTACTCTTCTACAATATGATACGGTATCTTGTCAAACGTTACGCCCTGTTCGAGGTAAGGTTGAACGAGGTCTTTCTTCTTGCTACCCACCTCATACTTTTCAGCGAGTGCTGCAAGACTGAGAGGCCACCTACGAGAGCCAGCCAGTATGTACTCACCGACCATCGTATCGTATAGCTTACCCTGATATGTCCAGCCACACTCTCTTAGCCACATCAAATCGAACTTTATGTTGTGTCCAATAAGTAGATCGCAGGACTCAAGAGCAGACTGAACCTGTTCAAATCCACCTGCAGTGGTTTGTCCTTCTTCATGGTGAAAGCACAGGTAGTCTACGCCTACATCAGTCATGTGCTTGTACCCAACACTGACGAGAAGGTTCTTGAAGAAGGGTGAAGGAGTCCAAGCCCCGTTCGGTTTCTCCCGTGTAGTTGTCTCAACATCAAGTGTCACTATGTTCATCTAGTTCCTCCATGTTTACTCTATCTACAAGATAGATTTCTACACCTATTTTCCTCTGTTCGTCAGTCGCTATCCTATGAATGAGAGAACCATCCTTACGATACGATTTTGTTTTAACATCGAGGAAACGAGTTTCCCCAGTCTTTGCGTTGACAGCAACCAAGTCTATCAGACCGTTACTGCTTAGATTGTGAAAGACGTGCCATCCTTGTTTGATGAGTTGCGCTGCGGCAACCATCTCACTGAGTGCGCCTCTTGCGTGTGTAATAGCCATTAGTAATAAAACCCCCGTTGTACATCTATGTTTGCGTTTATCATACCATGATATCCGTTGATTTTGTTTTTGGATACACAGAGGTATCTCATGTAGTTGTCATCATCAACATCACCAGTTCTACCGATACCGATAATTACATCAGCCTCACCCGCTTTGCCAGTACGACTGTTGTCCATCATTGAATAATCAATATTCATACGATTGTGTGCTTCGTAGTTTGCTTGTGATACAGCCCAGAACAACAAATCGTTACGCTTGGCTATCTCTCTTGCTTTGATGTATATCTCTTTGAGACGTTCGTCACCACGACCAAAGTCTCCGTTGACACGGAACTTGTCAAGCTGGTCAGCGAACACAATGTCAGGGTCACACAGTTTGCAATACTGATCGAGCTCCTCAACAGATGAACCCACCGAATCAACTATTGTTAGATAAGGTTTGATATCCCGCACATACTTTTCGTTGATGACAGATTTGTCGTTCACCATCTCTTGCTTTGTTAGTTTGTAATAACTTTGTATAATCCGTAGCTTTATCTTAGCGGCGGGCTCTTCGTTTGCCCAGTACGCAACCTTGTGCTTGTTCTTGATATACGAAGCACACAAGTGAGCACAGAAAGTTGTCTTACCTGTTTCTGGTCTAGCAAAGATAATACCCAGATTACCACGAGACATACCCGGAAGGTTGTCTTTGATTATGTTGAGGTCAAACGGGAAGTCTACCCCCCTCTCCTCACTTTCAATAAGTTGCATAAAATCATCCTCGAATATTGTGTAAGTCTCACTGCCCTTCACCGTATGTTCAGATACTCTATCGAGCACTTGCTTTATACTTGTGAAGTCAGTTGAGTCTCCAGTGTATATGTCAATCGCACGTTCACCAATGATACGTGCTTGGTCACGAGCCCAGAACTCTTCGACAATCTTACGATGAAGATTGATGTTCTGTTCTTCTGACGGGTCACGCATGTTGTTGAATATGTCAGCCAAGTCCTCTCGACTTGACTTAGTTAGTGCAGGGTTTGATGTCAGCAACATTGAATGAACTTCCCCTGCGGTCAGGTTCGTAGTTGCAACGTCATGACAGTTTAGAATCGTTCTAAATACTGTCTTGGACAGACCTTCGAACATGTCCTCTGACAATATGTGTTTTACACCAGCGTAAAATTCACGATGTAAAATGAATTGCAGTATCTGTTGTTCAATCGGTTTTTCTTCTGATGAACTCATTCAGTTTTTCCTTCTCCATGTTTTTTAAATCATCTTCAAGAATAAGCATCCGGACATTCAGATGTGGTTTGAGTGTCTGGACAGTTTTCAAGCCTAGCTTGGTTGCGTCCTTATCCAACGCAACATACACGGTGTCGAACTTTTTGAGTTGGACTATGTGTTCTTTGAGCAGAGATGTTCCCAGCATTGCAACGCCTGTCATCAAATGACTGACACTTGCGGCTGACGCACAGTCCTCTACTAGCACAGCATCACGAGCATCTCCTGCAGTAAATAACTGTTTGGATTTACCATAGCGATACCATTTTGGTTTGACATCCGCAAGAGTTCTTCCGACAGCATCTACTGTCTTTGACCCATCACGAATGAGAAACACCGCACGGTTCAATCTCTGATCATACATAAGACGAACGGTACGGTGTGAATACGCATCAAACACATTGACATCTTTCATGTACCGCATCGCTACAGCACTACGAGATATGTCTACAAACGTGTCTGGAATTTGAAATGAATTCAAAGGCTTGTCTGATTCTTCGTAACGGTTACGAGTACGCAGAGGCGGAGGGTCGGCAGACAGCCGAACCCGGAGCCGACCTTTCACGTTGCAATCAGCATGGAAGCATTTGAATATGATGTTCATACCGTCATTGAAGGCGGCAAATGAATTTTTGTGTCCGCAGGATGGACAATCAGAACGGTATCGTGTACCACCTTGAATGTTCAGGGACTCAATATAGTCGTGTATCATGCTCATATCGACGAGCATATACCCAAATGAATTTTGTGTCAAATGAATTTTTTTGTTGACAGCATGTTACAAATCAGTGTTATAATCCCGAAGGGTACACATTGGGCTTTACCTGTAATATAAAATAACCGTTAGCTTACCTATAAGGAGAACCATATGGTAAAGAGAAATAAGAAATATACACAGTATACTAGTCGTTTGATATCTGAAGAGAATGAAGCAGATGAATATATCGAACGAATGAAGAGAAAGTTAAATGAAGACTGGACATTTAAGAAGGATTGGCATAAAGGATTAAAACTATGGCACATACAGATATACCGAGAGATGAACTTGTAATCTGTCTACGACAAGCTCGTAGGGAGGTAATGAATGAAGCTATCGATAGAGAGTGGCGTGGCGAACACGCTGGACATCTTTGGGACAAAGTAAACACCATGACAAAACGAATTGAATCTGGTGAAAGATATGAGGTGTTGTTTTGAAGTTGAAGCTGCCGGAGGAGTTTGACAGAGCAGTCGTGGGCGTTAGTCAACGAATAGGCATGGAAGACTGTATTGTCTATGATGCAAATGAAGTTCTGTTTATTCTGATGGAAGATGATATGTCCTCAGAGGAAGCGTTTGAACATTTTGATTACAACATTGCTGGTTCATACGTAGGAGAAACAACTCCGATATTTTTGTGGACTAAAACTTTGAAAGAGATTGAAGATGATGAATGAAGCTAGAATTTTGCGGATCAAAATGAGAGCTAAAGCCCTGATGGATTTGATAGAGGAGATGGAACTTGAAGAAGAAGAAGCAAATGAATCCGGTAGCCAAGAGCCTGTCGGAGAAACAGAACAGACCCCAGAAGATACCGAACAAGAAGCGTGAGAGTTACGACAGATATATGTACCGTAACTGGCGCGAACTTTGTGAAGAAGTAGACGCAAGAAAAAAAGATGTTGACGACTGATTTGTTGTCCTGTAATTAAATACGTATCGTTGTTTTTAACACAGGAGTATACGATGTATTACGCAGACATCATCACTAAAGATGATATTGGAAATAGGAGAGATAACTCACCTGTTGTCCGTGCGTTGTTCAACAACATTAAGAGTTGTAAACACGCAGTAACACAGTCACTGACTGCCAAGCCTCGTGATGTTCATGAGGTGGTAATCTACAGACGCTACGAAAACCAAAATAACAAAATTCATGGATACTACGAATGGACAGGCGACAAGCTGAAGCTGAAGCGTGACGTTGAGCCGTTTGTACATAACGTAATGTATGGGAGAGTGTGATG
>ERZ869936.2031-NODE-2031-length-12721-cov-3.980420_pt1 | contig 12721 bp, 7 predicted proteins | sample MGYA00520876_ERZ869936 | MGnify/ENA primary metagenome ERZ869936 (study PRJEB32218, sample SAMN09650985) | biofilter metagenome | isolation source: enrty point of leading RO module | place: Saudi Arabia: Thuwal, RO plant located on Red Sea | collected 2016-02-17 ...
AACATAATTCTCGGGGTGCGCTAAAATCACTGGCGCGCTGGGTTCAGCGAACACCGTCATTAATTCAAAGCGCACGGTGCCTGCCTGCCCAAATGTTCCACCGGTGCCCACGAACGCCGCAAGGCCTGTTCCCGTCGCTGAATTTTCATGCTCTGTGACGATCCTGAATCCAAAGTTTGGGTTGTTGTTGGCGGAGGGAATTCCGGACAAATCCACGCGCTTATGCTCGAACACACTATTGTTGATCATGGCAATCACAGGGCCATCCAAAAACGTGACACCGTCGGTTGTGTATTGGAATCGGAAGTAACGGCTGGCAGTGCTGCTCACGCGCTGCTCCCACGCAACTGTCAAACCCGCCAACCCCATCGTATTGACACGGACTAAAACGCCAGCGGTTTTATTTGGATCGTTGGTCCTGTAGTTGCCAGTTTGCAGACCCGAGTTGTCGTTGCCAACAGAGGCAGGATCGGAACTGCTGCCGGCTGCAAATCCATTCGTCACAGCCCCTCCCGTCACTTCAAGAATGCCGCTCCCAATGGAGGGAAGAGTGGTCCCGGTGTTGACGGAAGAATCAGGTGTTATGCTGTTAAAATCCCAACGCGCCCTCATGTGTGCAATCCTTCCGGTTATGCCCAGTGAAGCCGTCGAACTGGTGGCCATGCCCACTTCGTTTGAAATCACAACACTATAATCGCCAGCGTCAGAGAAATCGGCCGGAGAAACAACCAGTGTATTGGTCGTGCCACCCGGTAAATTCACCCCATTAAATTTCCATTGATAATGCAAGGGCTGCGTTCCTGTTGCTGAAACACTAAAAGCAGCTCTGTCCCCGGCACTGTTTGTGCGCCCGGTTGGCTGCGCTGATATCTGGGGAGCGACCAACACAGTCAGAAAAGCGCTTTCACTAAGCTCGCTGCTGGCGGCATTGGTCACCGAAACGGAATATGTAGCCGCGTCTGCCAAAGTAACATTGGACAATGTCAAAGTCGCGGTCGTCGCGCCGGACACAGTGCCTCCATTTGAAAGCGGCGAACCGTTTTTTCGCCATTGGTAATTCAGCGTGCCGCCACCGGTCGCGGAAACCGCAAAAACCGCCGTTTCACCCGGATTGTTGGTTTGGTTTTGGGGCTGGGAAAGTATTTGCACTCCATCAATAACCGCTAGCGTGGCGCCCAAGCTGAGTGCTGAACCGCCGCTGTTGCTTACCAGAACCGAGTAAGTGGCGTTGTTGGCGTTGGAGACATTGGAGAGTGTCAGCGTGCGGGAGGTTGCTCCGGAGACATTGCCGCCATCGGCCAAGTCATCGCCGTTAATTTTCCATTGGTAATTGAAAGGCTCTGTGCCGGATGCGGAGACAGTTAAGTTAACCGAAGACCCTGTTGCAACCGTGCGACTGGCAGGTTGCGCTGTGATCGTTGGAGGAACTATCACGGTTAGTGTTGCTTCCTGACTTGTAGCTGTGCCCCAAGCATTGGTTACCACAACGCGATAAGCACCAGCATCAGGATCAGAGACACCAGTAATGGCAAGGGTGGCGGTGGATGTGCCCGAAACCGTTCCCCCATCATTCAGATTAAGGCCATTTTTTTGCCATCGGTAACCCAACGGTTCGCTCCCCGCCGCTTCCACTGTGAATATGGCCGTGGTTCCAGCCACATTGGTCCGGCTTGCGGGATCGCTGGTGATTGAAGGCGGCGCTGCGACAAAGGGATTGTTGAACGCCATCAAGACCGGCAGGTGGTCGGAAGACGTTGCGCTGTCGGTGGAATTCAGCGTCGGCGGTAGGGGACTTAAATTGTCGGTCCGGAACACGACGCTACCGGCAATGTTTGAAAACAACATTCCGCAAGGCAGCACATAATCAAAGCGCACCGTCAAAGGCAGTGATTGAATGGACCACGTGCGGTCGTCTCCTGTGGTCACATTCACCGGTGTGGTGAGGCGAAGGTCGGTTTGTGAATTTGCCAGACGCTGGATCGGTTGCTGGCTTGAGCCGGGTGGCCGATTGATATCCTCATTCAAATCTCCCGTGAGGACATAAGGGCGATTGGCGTTGGTTGTCAGAAACCCTGTGACAAAGTAATTGGAGATCGCACCCGCCTCTGCGGCCCGTTTGGCTGCGCTGTCTGAATCAGCCAATGCCTTTAAATGAGTGGTGAAGACGTGCATCGGTTGGCTGAAACCCGGAACATTCAATTCCACTTCAAACAAATCACGTGTGAAATTTCCGGCGTACCCAAAGCTCGCCAGAGTTGTGCCATCGAGGTGCTTCTGCGAGCGCACTATCGGAAACCGGCTTAAGATAACACTCCGGATAGCGCCATCCGTCCCGGAATTGGTGGCCAGTGAATATCCAGGAAGGAAAGCTTTCACAAAATTGGTCATCTCATGGGTATGCGCCAATGGGATTTCATTGAACGCAATGACGTCGGGTTTGAGATATCGAACCTTCCTGCCTATGGCCGCGACTTGTGAGGAATTGGTTGTCCAATCGCTCGCGCCGTTTCCTTTGACATTGTATGAAAGAACCGAAAGGGTGCCCGCCAGGTAGGGGGTCAGGGTATCTATCGTCAGAACCGCGACTTCACTTGTAATCGCCCCGGAGTTGTTGGTGATCACAACCAGATAATTGCCGGCATGCGCATGCGTGACGCTGGTCAGTGTCAACGAAGAATCAGTTGCACCCGGCAAATTGCTCCCATTGTGCCTCCATTGAAAGACCAAAGGGCTGTCGCCTGAAGCCGACACGTTAAAGTTCACAGTCACTCCGTCCACCACCGTCAAGCTTTGAGGCTGAGCGGCGATCACGGGCGGGTTGCCGGAGGCGGCGGAGAACGTAACGCTCAAATCATCAATGCTCAGGCCATGGTCCGAACCGGTGTCATCCGGGTCAAACCAGCGAATAAACAATTCATCGTTGGGTTGGAGGGTCACACCGGCCAACACTGCGGTAATGTTGGTCACACGGTTTGCCCCAGCGTTTCCATCCAGCGCTGCCGCAGTGGTCGTGGCGATCGGACCGGTGAAATCCAAGGCTGTCACAGCGATCCATGTGGCGGTGTTCAACACATCCGAACCGGTGATTGGCGAACTGGTGGTCCGGTACGAAAAAGCCAACTTATGCTGAGTGGCATTGCCGCCGTTGCGCCATTGTTCGCCCGTGTAGGTAACCCTGAAATTTGTTTGAGCGATCCCGGTGTCATTTTTCAATCGCACCCCATAAGCAAAATTACCCGGCGTCCCGGAGCCCAGCGACCCCAGCGCGCGATCGGAATTGGAGGCGGTTCCGAAGCTGTAAATGGCCCCCGCCGTGTCTGAACCAGTACCGGCGCGGTAAGAAGTCACGGCGTTCGGAGCCACGCTCTTGGATATGTACCACCCCAGCAGCGTGGAATTGTCCGTCCAGGTGTTCGCCGTTCCAGAAAGGGCCAGAGAATTGAAATTTTGTGTATAACTGCCAGAGCTCAAAAGTATTTGCGCGGCCGCGCTTTGCACCATAACCAACTGGGCGGCCACAATGGCCATGACTAAAGTACAATAATTTCTGATTTTCATGGTTGTTTGGGATTTAGACTGTGGAAACCCGAGGTCTGAATGGGTTCAAAGATTATTCAATTAATTCCATTATGGACGTGAGCTTCATTTATAATGTCCTAACAAGCTAGCAAAAGAAAATGACGAACAAATGCCGGCAAAGTTACAGTTCGGAAAAATGGCAAGGCATCAAATTTGAACAACCCACATTTCTTGCTTAAGCATGCGAATTCAGCCTTGATTTCCTCCCGGTTAGCCGTATCTCTCAACACTCAATATAATTTTGACTGACAACCATGGCTTACACACACATCACCCCACCTGCCGGCGGCAAAATCACCATCTCCAACGGCAAGCTGAATGTTCCCGACCAGCCCATCATTCCCTTTATCCGTGGCGACGGCACAGGCCCAGACATCTGGGCGGCCAGCGAGCGCGTTTTCAACGCCGCGATCGAAAAAGCCTACGGCGGCAAGCGCAAGATTTCCTGGTTCGAGGTGTATGCCGGCGAGGAATCGTTCAAAAAGTTCAATAACTGGCTGCCTGACGACACCGTCGAGGCCTTCAAGGAATTTCTGGTCGGCATTAAAGGCCCCCTGACCACGCCCGTTGGCGGAGGCATCCGCTCCCTGAATGTCGCTTTGCGGCAGATGCTCGACCTCTATGTCTGCTTGCGTCCTGTGCAATATTTCACAGGCGTTCCCTCCCCGGTGAAGTGTCCCGAAAAAGTGGACATGGTCATTTTCCGAGAAAACACCGAGGACATCTACGCTGGCATTGAATACGCCGGCGGCTCCCCCGAGGCGCAAAAGGTGCTCGACTTCCTGGCTAAAGAGTTTCCCAAGGACTTCAATAAAATCCGCTTCGGGTCGGCGCAGAAGGGCGAAGAATATTTAAAACTTGCCGCTCCCGACCACACCTCGCACAGCGCGCAGGTCTGTGTCGGCGTCGGCATCAAGCCCGTTTCGGCCATCGGCACTATCCGGTTGGTCAAGGCCGCGATTGAATACGCCCTCCGCCACAAGCGCCGCAGTGTCACCATTGTGCACAAAGGCAACATCATGAAATTTACTGAGGGTGCCTTCCGCGACTGGGGCTATTCCGCGGCGGAACGCATTTTCGGCGACAAGGTTTACACCTGGGCAAAATACGACCGCACCAAGAAGGAAAAAGGCGAAGCCGCCGCAAACGAAGAGCAGAAAGCCGCCCTGAAAAACGGCGCCTTGCTCATCAAGGACGCCATCGCCGACATCGCCTTGCAGCAGGTGCTGACGCGCCCAGAGGAGTTTGATGTCATCGCCACGCTCAACCTCAACGGCGACTATCTCAGCGACGCGCTGGCCGCGCAGGTCGGCGGCATTGGCATCGCTCCCGGCGGCAACATCAATTACGTCACCGGCCACGCAATTTTCGAGGCCACGCACGGAACCGCACCCAAATACGCCAATCAGGACCGCGTCAACCCCGGTTCGGTCGTGCTCAGCGGCGAAATGATGCTGCGCTACATGGGGTGGACTGAGGCTGCGGACCTGATCATCAAGGGGCTGAACGGCGCGATTACTTCCAAGCGCGTGACCTATGATTTTGCCCGGTTGATGGATAGCGCCACCGAGATTAAATGCTCGGAGTTCGGCGACAATATCATCGCCAACATGTAAACGGGCCATTGCGCCCGAACAGCAAGGCGACACTTTGCTGTAAATGAAATAAAAGCGCGTCAGCGCAGCACCTGCCCTATGATCCCATCAAACTGGCGGTTCCAGGAATCTGTGCTGACGTGTTCGTCCAGCCATTGACGACCAGCAGTTCCCCATTGAGCGGATTGGGCAGAGTCCAATGAACGGATGACATCCAACCAAACGCCGTGGTTTTCTGGCTCCAAAAGTCGGCCGGTTTGTCCATCAAAAACAATTTCTTTCATGCCTCCAAGGTTTGAGGCCAGAATCGGTTTTTTCATTTGATAAGCCTCATACGCCACAGTGCTAAGCGGCTCTGGCCAAATGGATGGAAAAACAATGCCGCGGCACCCGGCTATCAGTCGCCTTTTTTCCTCACCCTCGACATGACCCACCCACCGCACATGAGAGGGAGATATCGCCTTCAAAGATTCCACCAAGTCCCCCTGTCCGGCCATCACCAATGGGATGCGCTCTAATGCCGGATTGTTCCACAAGTTAATTAAAAACCGGATCCCCTTGGCTTCCACCATGCGGCCCAGAAAAAGAAAGTGCCCTTCGTCCCGTATTTCAGGCGGGGCGGGTTCGATGTGCCAGGAATGACGGAGCGTGAAAAGCCGATCAGACGGAAAACCCGCCTTCAGGAAAATGGCTCTCATTTCGTCGCTTACGGCAATCCAGGCCCGGACGGCGTCAAAGTCACCGGCTCTTTCCGCCTTGGCATATCCCAGCGATAACCAACCGGTGAGAAGGCGTCCCCGCCAGGTCCCGGCGAGCGTTTCTTTTAGATAAATAAAAGGATCATCGGGCCGAAGCTGCCTGTTGCGAATCATCAATGTCCCGCTGGGGCTAAGAGGCCGGTAATTGTGAAGCCACTGAATCACGGGAATTTTTAACTGCCGCGCCAGCCGGTAAATGCCCAATGAAATCACGGGCAGCACGTTGTGCAGCACCCAGGCATCCGCCTTTTCGCGCTCCTGCAGGTGGCGCAGTTCATTAAGAACAGCCGGGTTGCTCCACATTAGAAAAGGCTGCTTGATTTTCGATGGCGCGCCAGCCCCTTTCCATTCGATGGACTCCTTCCAGAAACGCACCACCTTATGGCCGCCAGCCTCCAGGTCACACCCAATCCGTGCCACCGATTTCTCCTCGCCGCCGGGGTTCAGATAACGGTTGAAGACCTGAATGAATTTCAGTCCGTTAGTCTGGTTGGTGGACGAATGAGAATCCATGACCTCAGCTTTACCACTTCCACCTTCCGGTCGGCTCGCTCACCTGATGCTCGACACGTTCAGCCGGGCTTTGCGGCGTGAAAACGGAATAGCGGAACGGTTCCTGGGAATAAATTCCTCCCAGAACACGGCGCATCCGGTGGTGAAAAAGAATCAAGGGCTTGAGCGACCGAATCCACTGCGGAGTCAGCTTCAAAAACCGGGCCGTCTCCTCCATGACATCCGGGTTGAGACTGATGTTGTGACCGGTCAATGCAAACACGGAGGTAAACCGCCGCATTACAGCCATGCGGACATTGGCATTGAGCATTTTCACAACCTGGTCTCTGTCTCCGATATACCGGTATCGCGTGTCGAAATAAAATCCTCTCTCGAGCAGGCGCCTGCGGAAAAATGTGGCGCACGTAAGCGTGGAAAGCGGGCAAACCCGCGTATGCCATTCCAAAGGAAGCTGCGTTTTGCGGTGGAAAAGATATTCGCCCCGCGCATTCACCACAACCGCGTCTGAGAAAAGCGCATCCACATCCGGATGCACCTGGAAAAACTTCCAGACCGCCTCCAAAGCGCCCGGCAAATACTGCTCGTCGCAGTTCAAGTGCGCCACAATATCGCCGCAGGATTTTCGCCATCCCCGGTTGATGGCGTCGTACATCCCGTTATCCTTTTCTACAAAAAAACGGACCCGTGGATCGCCCTGCATTGCCTCAATGGTGCCGTCATCCGACCCCGCATCCTGGATGATATGCTCGCACTCCACCCCCTGGTCGGCCACCGATGCCACACAAAGCTTTAACCAAGGGAGGTTTCTAAGGCTAGGGGTGACAACGGAGAACTGCATCGTTTCACTTTAATTGACTAACGATGTGTGGATTTGAAAAGCACGAGTCATCCGGAAAAAGGCCGGTGCGAAGATTGATCGTGCTCGTAGTTCTGAATTGCTCATTTGGCCGCCAATTCCATGGAACGATTTGGGCGCAAAGGAATCGGGTTTTGGGAAACAAGCCTGCGTTTGGCAACCCCGTTGAGGGCGATGCTCAAACCGACCACCCCCGTGAAAATAAACAGATCCTCGGCGAACTGCCCGTAAAAGAGAGTGAAGAAAGCCAGTTGCGTAATGAAAAAAGTGAGCAGGAACGTATTAGCGCGAAGCATGGCTGGATCGCCATACTTGTAATTCCGCCACAGCACCCTCAATGCCGCCACCGCAAACCATATGAACCCCACCATTCCCGGTATGCCAAACAGCACCAGGATGGTCAGCGGCCCATTGTGGTAATTGCCGACAATCAGGGCCGTCTCATAATTCTTTGCCATGCCTCGTCGCTCAGCCTCCTCCATCAGAAAATAATCCGTCGGGCTGTAGGTATAACCTTTTCCGATCCACAGGTAATTGGGCACCTCAGGCCAGACAATTCTCCACATGTCCAAACGCCATTGTATTGTCTCGTCCGCGTCCTGGCGGGCCACAGGGTCCACGTTGACAGGCAAAAAGCTCAAGCTGCGCTGGACGGACAGAGGCAGTTTGTTGGCAAACGGCAGCACCGAGCAAAAGGTCAGCATGCAAATCGTGAGCAACACATAACCCAAGCGACGCTTGAACAACCCCTCAAAGTAGAATTGCAAACCGAACAGCATAGCCATGATCACCAACCGTCCGCGGAACCCGCCGAACAAGCTGGCGCCGATGGCCAGAAAAAAGAACGCCAACCGCCAGGGCCGCCGAATATCAAAGATGCCCCGGATGCCATACCTCACCAGCATGAAGCAATAGAAGGCCACCATTGCCCAGGCAAGCCCTTCCAGCCGGAAAACCGAATCAGCAGCCCCCCCTTCCGATGCTGCCTGCTGAATGGCCAACTTCACCGGAAACAGGTAATACAGCACATAAAATGACGGGCCGGCCATGTAGATCAAGTCGCTCATCATCGCCGTGACACCCGACAGGAAAAACAGCCCGGCATACAACTGCGCCCGTTCCTTGGGAATCTTGACGCAGCTCAGGGCAAAAAAGCCAACCACCGCACCCAGCAGAAAAATATAACGTTTGGCTCCGTGAGCCGCCCCTCCGAACACACGAAAGCCGAAACCGCCGGACATCACCGCCGTGAAGACCACTACAGCCGCGATAAAAACCAGCGGCCACGCCACCGACGGCTCGTACTGGAGGCGTGTCTTCTTGTCCAACCCCGTTTTCAAAGTGGAGAAAAGAAGGCTGACAAACGCCATCGCCACCCAGACATCAGGATGGCCGGGCAGGAAAAACGCGTTCATCGCCGCGTTCCAGGTCGTGATCAAAATCACATGATGCCATTGTAGGACCAGTGGAAGCGTGGCGGCCATGAACAACAGGCCCACAAAGGCAATGCCTTGAAAATCATGCGGGGTGGCCAGAAACATTCCCGCGACGAGCATCAGCGGGAACACCACCATGTAAATAAGCAGGTTTCTGAGTTGAGCAACCGTTATCATGCCATCCAAAGGAGGAAGAGACTTTTCAGCCGCGCCTCCGCAAGCCTGCATTTTACTACCTCAGACCGAGTATGCAAGGAAGCTAAGGGGATTTTCTCTCATCGAAGAATGTTGCCGCGGCGGCATTCGATCAATTCAACGCATTGGAGCCTCGTTTCGATAAACCAACTGCTCCCTCTCAAATTGCCTCAGCATCCTTGGAAGATGAACAGCCATCGGCAAAGCGGTAAATAAGCCATAAGCCGCAATCATCCCCCATATGATTCCTGGCAGGCCGATTCGGTCCGCGAAAATGATTTTAAGACCGATTGCGACGCATGACATCACCACCGCACAGGCAGCTTGAAACCGAATTTGCCCAGCGCCATTTAAAAAGGCAGCCACAACGCTGCCCGCCACAGACAGGACAATCCAGACCCCAAACCCGGCCAGCAGCCAACCCGGAGGCGTCACGGCTTCATTTACCCACAAGTGAATGATGGGACGCCCCGCGAAAGCCAGAAACAGGCCGGCACAGGCGGCAAAGCATACAGCCAGAATCAAGGAACGCACCAGGGTCTGTTTCATCCAAGCCACATCCCTCCGGGCCATCGCTTCGGCATAAGCCGGCCAAAGTGGCGTGAGGAACATCTCCATCACCATCGGCACCACTGAGAACAAGCGCACCACAATGGCGTATTCCGCCACAGCCTCCTGTCCCAGCACATGCGCCACGATGAGGTTGTCGGAGGTGTACGCCAGCGCAGAGCATACTTGCAGGACAAAAAACAGCATTCCCGCGCCAAACAATATCCGCACCGACCCCCGCTCTACCTGTCCCCATTTTGGCAACAGCCACTGACGGCTTCTGACAAACAGGAAAAAGCCGTTTAACATCGTCCCCAACACCGGCGCGCCCGCAAACGCCAACACCAGCCAGGGCAGACCGCCCTTAAAGTAGATTACCAAGAGAATCCCGCCCAAGCCGGCGAGATTGCCTGCCATCAGCCAAAGGCTGTTGAGAAAAGTCTCCTGGTAGCCCATTCGCACCCGCCCTATCACACCCAGAGGTAGATTTGCCAGAAAACAAGCGACCAGGACAGCCATTGCCGGCCCGACTTCCACAGCGGCCTCGGACGATTCAATGTTGAATAATCGCACCCAGTTCAACGAGGGATACAGAGCATTAAAAAATGCCCCAAACACCAACGCAACGCCCAACAGCATGAAAAAGGCGCTGGAAACATGGCGGCGGGCCATCTCCCGGTCATTTTTGCCGTAAGCTTCCGAGACGCGGTTGAGCAGTCCATTTCCGATGCCAAGGTCAGCAAACGAGAACATCGCGATGGTCGTGCTCATCGTCATCCAAAGTCCGTAGCGCTCTGCCCCGAGGTAATTATAAGTCAGCGGAACCGAGACTAGCGCCGTGAGAATATTGATTCCCTTGGCCACACCGGAGCCGCCCGCCGACAAAAGCATTCGCCGGTGCCGCTCGTTGGAACGGCCTTCCGGCGTGGCCATATCGAATGGCTCCAACCGGAGACAGCCCCAAATTTTCCGAATCTTTGCTGGCAAATTTAACAGATTCATTCAGTGAATGATTTGCGCGCTTGCGGGCAACTGGGGCGCCCAAATCCTTTCCCTGAACAGTTTCGGTTGATAAAAAATGGATTTACAACATGTTTTTTGGGTTTTCGCCAAACCAGTGTTGTGGAGAAATGTAAGGAATTGATGAAATGCAAGATTTGCGGGGTTGAAGCGGACACCTTCGGATCAGCGGTCATACGAGGCCGCCACACGATCCGTTACTTTGTCTGCCCGGATTGCCGGTTCGTCCAGACCGAGCCACCGCACTGGCTGGCGGAAGCTTACAGCCAGCCCATCACGTCGAGCGACGTTGGTTACGTGTCTCGCAATCTTCATCTGGCCCGAATTACCCGTGCGCTGATTCGCGCCGCCTGCAATTCCAACGGACGGTTTGTGGATTATGGCGGCGGCTATGGACTGTTTGTTCGGTTGATGCGCGATTCCGGGTTTGATTTTTACAGGGCGGACAAATATTGCCCGAACCTGTTTTGCGGCGGTTTTGAAGCTGGCGAGAGCGGGTCCAAAAAATTCGATTTGCTGACCGCGTTCGAGGTGTTTGAACACTTGGAACACCCGCTTGCGGAAATTCAGACTATGCTTGAATACTCGGACAACGTGTTTTTCAGCACCGAACTGATTGCCGATCCTCCGCCACCACCAGACCAATGGTGGTATTACGGCACCGACCACGGACAACATATTTCATTGTACTCAAAGAGAGCGCTGCAAGTCCTGGCCGATAAATTCAACCTGCAACTGCGGACCAATGGGCGAAATCTTCACTGGCTTGGGAAAAACCCGCCGTCGCGCCTGGCGTTCAATTTGTTCAGCCGAAGCAAAATTGCCGCCATGCTGGATGCATTCTGTCGGCGAGACTCCCTGATGCCGTCCGATCACCAAAAAATACTCAGGGATCTCAACCGGCATTTCACTCCATGATGCCCGTCGCCCTTAGAAAGCCATTGATCCGGCTGATGGCAGGAAAACAAAGCCCTTTGCGTTTCGCCTCAAGGCGCTTTCGCGCGGGCATATTCAAACTCGACCGACTCGGCGATTTTGTTCTCGCTCTGGGAGCCATCCGGGCATTGACCCGGCACTACGGCGAGGACCAGTGCGCGTTGATTGTTTTTCAGGAGGTTGGTGAGTTGGCTCGGCTTGAATTTCCGCAAGCCGCCGTGATGGAGCTGCCGGCTGATGGGGGCGGTATCCGCAACGCGCTTCCACTTTGGTGGAGCCATCGCAGAAGTCTAAGTAACTTGGCTTTTGAAGACCTTATCTGCCTGCGCCATCACCGCGCGCTGGTGCATCATTTGGTCTTGTCGTGGGTTAGTGCAGGACGTTCGATTGGGATGGCCAACTCGACTCTGAGCCAATTGGAAGCTGATGAGAAAATATGGCGACATGAATTAACCGAAGAATTGCCGCAGCCGCCACAGGCGCCGAGCGGCTCATGCCTGGAACTCGAAGCGCATCGGTTGGTGGTGGAGCGTGTCGTTGAAGCTCCGGTAAACTCAGAAACGATTCTTCCGCGGTTTATGTCCTTTGAACCCAAGGCAGGCGATTCCATTCTGGTCACTCCCTACGCCAGCAGAGCCATTCGCGATTATCCTGAAGCACAGATGCTGGCGGTGCTGAAGGAGGTCAGGCGCGCTACTAATTCGCCATTGGTCTTGTGCGGCGGGCCGTCCGAGCGAGGTCGGTTGCAGCAACTGGCACAGCGCGCCTGGGAGAAAAACATCGGCGGTGTGGAGGTGCTAAGAGCATGCAGCTTTCTGGATTTCTGCGGGACGGTCGCCCATTGCCGGGGAGTCCTGACGGTGGACACTTCAACGGCGCACGTCGCCACCGCATTGAACAAGCCCACCGTGGTCGTCATGGGCGGCGGCCATTATGGAGTCTTCGGCCCATGGCAGCGGTCGGCAAAACAAGTGTGGCTGACAAATCCCCTGCCCTGCTTCCACTGCGATTGGCATTGCGTTCATCCCAAGCCGCTTTGCATCACTGAGATACCGCCATCCCAAATCGCCGCTCAATTACTGAAGGTCATTTAAAAATGCCAAGTCAGTAGTTTTACGCTGCTACGCGTAACAAAAAACAGCACAACCATTGACATTTTCCTTCGTTTTCCATTAAAAACGAGGCATCCCAATTCATTTAGCCAGCGCCCCCGATTCTTCGCTGCTTTTATCGTATTGGGAGAAATACACCCAAACACGACAACAATAAAACCACTCCACCATA
>ERZ869936.2032-NODE-2032-length-12716-cov-4.372719_pt1 | contig 12716 bp, 12 predicted proteins | sample MGYA00520876_ERZ869936 | MGnify/ENA primary metagenome ERZ869936 (study PRJEB32218, sample SAMN09650985) | biofilter metagenome | isolation source: enrty point of leading RO module | place: Saudi Arabia: Thuwal, RO plant located on Red Sea | collected 2016-02-17 ...
GACTCATCGCGTCAGCCCTTCACGCCCTTGGTGGCGAGCCATGCCATCACCTCGGCCTGGTAGCGGTCGCGCGCTTCCGGCGAGGTGGCCTCGAAGCGCATCACCAGCACCGCCTGGGTGTTGGAGGCCCGGAGCAGCCCCCATCCATCGGGCCAGGAAATCCGCACCCCGTCGATGGTGTTCACCTCGTGCGAGGCGGCGAAATGCTCCGCCGCTTCCGCGACGATCCCGAACTTGTGTTCGTCATCGCAGTCGATGCGGATCTCGGGCGTGGCGAAGGTCTCGGGCAGGTCCGCGAGCAGGCGCGACAGGCCGCCGGGTTCCCGCGCGACGATCTCGAGCAGCCGTGCCGCGGCGAAGAGCGCGTCGTCGAAGCCGAACCAGTCGCCACCGAAGAACATGTGGCCGCTCATCTCGCCCGCCAGCGGCGACTGCTCGTCCTTCATCTTCTGCTTGATGAGCGAATGCCCCGTCTTCCACATCACCGGACGCGCGCCGGCGGCGGCCAGCGCCTTGGGCAGCTCGTCGGAGCACTTCACGTCGAAGATCACCGGAACTCCGGGGCCGAACCGGCGCACGCCGTCGCGGCCGAAGATCACCAGGAGCTGGTCGCCAAACACCGGCCGCGCGGCCTCGTCCACCGCGCCGATCCGGTCGCCATCGCCGTCGAAGGCAATTCCCAGTTCGGCGCCGTGGCTCCGCACCGCGGCCTGCAGGTCAACGAGGTTCTCCAGCACGGTCGGGTCGGGGTGGTGATTGGGGAACGTGCCGTCGCTCTCCGCGAAGAGCGGCACCACCTCGGCCCCGAGGGCGCGCAGCGTCTCGATCGCGATGAGCGCGCTGACCCCGTTCCCGCAGTCCACCACCACCCGCACCGGCCGGGCCAGCTGGTGGCGCGCAATGATCGCATCGCGATACCGGCCGAGCACCGAGGCGTCGGTCGTCTCACCGCCGTCGCCGCTGGCGTACTGCTCCAGCATGATGCGCTGGTGGAGCCCCTGGATCTCCTGACCGTGCACCGCCCCGCCGAGGAGCGTCATCTTGAAGCCGTTGTACTCGGGCGGGTTGTGCGAGCCGGTGACCTGGACCCCACCATCGGTCGGGAGGGCAGCCACGGCGAAGTACAGCGCCGGGGTGGGCATCTCACCCACGTCCACCGCGGTGCCCCCGGTGGACGCGATGCCGCACCGCAGCGCCGTCGCGGCCCACCGCCAGCTGCGCGGGTCGGCCGACCCGCTCGATCGCGACGGTCGCGAAGGCCCGGCCGAGGTGCTCGGCAAACTCCGGCGTGAGCTGGGTGTCGACCAGGCCGCGGACGTCGTACTCACGGAAGATGGTGCGCGGCACCTGCACGGCGACCTCGGGGACTCAGCGGGTGAGGATCGGGATCGCGACCCGGCGGAGCTGGACCGCCTCCTGGGTGGCGAAGTCGAGCACGGTGCGCGGCCAGAAGCCGAGCACCAGGATCGCCGCGACGCAGATCGCCACCGCCAGCTTGGCCGGTCCCGGGAAGCGGATGGTCTGGTGCGCCTGCCGGGTGCGGGTCGGCTTGAGCGTCATCGCGAGCACCACCGGAAGGTAGTAGCCGATGGAGATGCCGCTCGCGATCATCGCCACGACCGGCAGGATCACCTCGCCCTCGGCGAGCGGCGCGGCGATGAGGTACCACTTGCCGATGAACCCGAACGTCCCGGGGAAGCCGAGCAGCGAGAGCATGCACACCGCCATCCCGAGCGACGCGAACGGTCGCACCGAGAACAGTCCCTCGAGATCCGCGAGCAGCACCGTGCGCGCCCCCGCGCGCTCGATCGAGGCGAGGATCCCGAACGCCGCCACGGTGGTGATCGAATACGCGAGCAGGTAGACGAGCACGGCCGCGGTGCCGGCATCGCTGTGCGACCAGAGTGCCAGCAACAGGTACCCGGCGTGGGCCACCGCGCTGTACGCGAGCATCCGCTTCATCGACTGCTGGGCCAGCGCCACCAGGTTGCCGATCAGCATGGTCGCGATCGCCAGCCACCAGAGCACCGGGCGCCACAACTCCACGAACGACGGGAACGCCTCGGCGAGGAGCCGCGCGAGGGCGAGGAACGCCGCCGCCTTGACCCCGCTGGCCATGAACGCGGTGACCGGTGTCGGGGCGCCCTCGTAGACGTCGGGGGCCCACGCATGGAACGGCACCGCCGCGACCTTGAAGGCAAAGCCCACCAGCAGGAGTCCCATCCCCGCCCGCGCCATCACGCTCGCCTCGCCGGCCGCGAGCTGCGCCCCGATCAGCGCGAAGTTGAACTGCCCGGTGGCCCCGTAGGTGAGCGCGATGCCGTAGAGCAGGAAGCCCGAGGCGAACGCGCCGATGAGGAAGTACTTGAGCGCCGCCTCGGCCGAGGCGCGACGGGTGCGGTCGTAGCCGGCGAGGACGTACACCGCGATCGACATCACCTCGAGGCCGAGGAACAGCGTGATCATGTCGGCTGCGCCGGCGAGGAGCATCATCCCCACCGTCGCCAGCATCAGCAGCACGTAGTACTCGGGCGCGAGGATGCCCTGCCGCTCGAGCCAGCGCACCGACAGGATCGCCACGCCGAGCCCGATCGCCAGCACCAGCGCGTCGCTGGCGTAGCGGAAGCCGTCCAGCGCGATCATCTGCGGCAGCCCCTCGGCCCGCGCCCCCTGCCACGCCAGCCAGCCGGTGGCGAGCAGGGCCAGGACGTAGCCCGCCATCGACAGCGCGCCGGCGAGGCGCGAGTCGTGGGCCGAGCCATGGCGCCACGCCACGAACAGCAGCACCACGAGCGCCCACGCGGTGAGGAGCACCTCGGGGAGCAGCGCGACGAGCGCGCCGCCGGGCGTGCCGGGATCGATGCCCATCATGGCGCGACCCCCGCCACCCGGACCGGCGCCTCGCGCGCCGGCGGCAGGTGGGGCTGGATCATCTCGACGTACTGTCGCGCGGCACTCTCGGTGCGGCGCAGGATCGGACCGGGGTAGAGCCCGATCCACAACATCGCGGCGATGAGCGGACCGAGCACCGCCACCTCACGCCGGGTGAGGTCACCGATCCCCTCGTTGAGCGGGTTGGTGAACCGGTTGAAGAACACCCGCTGGGTGGCCCAGAGGAGGTAGGCCGCCGAGAAGACCACCACGGTGGTCGCCGCGACCACCAGCCACGGATAGCGGCCGAAGGCCCCGAGCAGCACCAGGAACTCGCCGATGAATCCGTTGAGCCCCGGCAACCCGATGGACGAGAAGGCGGTGATCACGAACGCCGTGGCCAGCAGCGGTGCCACCCGGGCGAGGCCGCCGTAGTCGGCGATCTTGCGGGTGTGCCGCCGCTCGTAGAGGAAGCCGATCATGAAGAAGAGGGCGCCGGTGGACAGCCCGTGCGACACCATGACCATGATGGCGCCCTGCACGCTCTCCACCGTGCTTCCCCAGATGCCGAGGACCACGAACCCGAGGTGGCTCACCGACGAATACGCCACCAGGCGCTTGAGGTCGGGCTGCACCATCGCCACCAAGGCGGCGTAGATGATCCCGGTCACCGCCAGGATGGCCATGATCGTGCCCGTGGTCTCCGACAGCGCAAAGCCCGGGAAGAACGGGATCGCGAACCGCAGGAAGCCGTAGGTCCCCATCTTGAGCAGGATCACCGCAAGGTCCACCGAGCCGGCGGTGGGCGCCTCGGTGTGCGCGTCGGGGAGCCAGGTGTGGAACGGGAAGATCGGCACCTTGACCGCGAACGCGAGCGCGAACGCCACGAACAGCCACGACGCCCACGGCGACATCACGTCGGCGTGCTCGAGCAGGTGCATGTACGAGAACGAGTACGTCCCGGTGGCATCGCCGACGCCCTGCACCATCCAGAGGACGGCCACCAGCATCATCCGCCAGCCGACGAGCGTGTCGACAACGCACGTCGTGGCCGCATACAGCCGGTGGCCGCTCCCCCAGAGCCCGACCAGGAAGTACATCGGGATGAGCAGCAGTTCCCAGAACACGTAGAACAGGAACAGGTCGAGCGAGACGAACACCCCCAGCATCCCGGTCTTGAGCGCCAGGAGGAGGGCGTAGAACCCGCGCTGCTTGGTGTCGATGCCCCGCCAGCTCCCCCAGACCACCAGCGGCATCATCACCACCGAGAGCAGCACCATCATCACCGAGATGCCGTCGATGCCCACCCGGTAGCCGATGCCGAAGGCGCCCAGCCACGGGACGTCGGTGACGAACTGGAGCCCGGGGTTGGCGGGATCGAACGCCCACCAGAGGCCGAGCCCCAGCACGGTCTCGGTGAGCGCGACGGCCAGCGCGATCCAGCGCGCAAAGCGCACCGGGAACGCGAGGATGAGCGGCATCGCCGCCAGCGGCAGCGCCAGCAGCACGTGCAGGATCCAGCGCTCGTAGCCGATGGCGGAGAGGAAGGCGTCCATGGCTCAGCCCCCCACCAGCGCACGGAGGATCAGCACGGCGCCCACCGTGAACAGCGTCACGTAGAGGGCCACCTGGCCGTTCTGCAGCCGGGAGCCGAGCCAGCCGAGGCCCTGCGCCAGGCGCGCGCTGCCACCCACCCCCATCCGGTCGATGAGGAAGGCGTCGATCCCCCGCCAGAGCACGGTGCGCGACAGCCAGACCACCGGCGCGATGATCACCCGGTGGTAGAACTCGTCGACGAAGTACTTGCCGGCGAGGATCCGCCCGAACCCGGTCTCGGGCGGTGCCCGGTCGGGGGTCGGAATCTCGCGCCGCGTGGTCCCGGTGAAGCCGAGCACCAGGCCCGTCACCGCGACGAGCACGGCACCGCCCACCAGCAGCCACTCGGTGAGCCCGTGCGGCAGGTGGAGCGGGTCGAGCAGCGCGTTGGCGGGCGCGAGCACCGGCTCGAGCCAGTGCTCCAGCGCGTGCGAGCCGCCGGCGAAGGCCGGCAGGTTGAGCGCGCCACCCACGACCGTGAGCACGCCCAGCACCGCCAGCGGCCCGGTCATGATCGCCGGCGCCTCGTGGAGATGCGGCTCCGCTGCCTCCGGGCCGCGGAACCGGCCCAGGAACGTCATCGCCATCAGGCGCGCCATGTAGTACGCGGTCATCAGCGCGGCGGCGAGCCCGAGGCCCCACGCCGCGAGGAACACCGGGTTGGCCTCGCCCCTCACGAACGCCGACGCGAGGATCTCGTCCTTGGAGAAGAAGCCGGCCAGCGGCGGGATTCCCGCGATGGCGAGGGTCGCGATCAGCATCAGTGCGAAGGTCCACGGCATCGCCCGGCGCAGCCCGCCCATGTTGCGCATGTCCTGGGCGTCATCGTGGCGGTGGGCCTCGTGGAGCGCGTGGTGCATCGCGTGGATCACGCTGCCGGCACCGAGGAAGAGCAGCGCCTTGAAGAAGGCATGGGTCACCAGGTGGAACAGCCCCGCGGTCCACGCCCCTGCCCCGACCGCCAGGAACATGTAGCCCAGCTGCGAGACGGTGGAATAGGCGAGCACCTTCTTGATGTCGTTCTGCTTGAGCGCGATGGTCGCGGCGAAGAACGCGGTGAGCGCCCCGGTGATTGCGACCACCTCCATCGCCACCGGCGCGAGCGCGAACAGCACCCCCGTGCGGATCACCAGGAACACGCCGGCGGTGACCATGGTGGCGGCGTGGATCAGCGCCGACACCGGCGTCGGGCCCGCCATCGCATCGGGCAGCCAGGTGTAGAGCGCGGTGGGCGCCCTCTTGTCAGTAAAACCGAGGGACGGCAGCAGCACGATGACGGTGGCGGTGGTGCCGGCGTAGGGGAGCATCGCCGGCGCCTGCCGGGCCAGCGCCTCGTAGTCGAGCGTCCCCACCGACCACCAGAGCACGAACATCGCGACCAGCACGCCGAAGTCGCCGATGCGGTTGGCGAGGAACGCCTTCTTCCCGGCATCGCTGTTGGCGTCAACCTCGAACCAGAAGCCGATCAGCAGGTAGGAGCAGAGCCCGACACCCTCCCAGCCGATGAACGAGACCGGCAGCGATGCGCCCAGCACCAGCACCAGCATGAACGCGACGAACAGGTTCAGGTAGGCAAAGTAGCGCGCGTACCCCTTGTCGGCGCGCATGTAGCCCAGCGAGAAGAGGTGAATCAGCGCCCCGACGCCGGTCACCACCAGCAGCATGACGGTCGAGAGCCGGTCGAGCTGCAGCGCGAAGTCGACCTGCAGCCCGTCGGTGACGGGCATCCACTGCCACAGCATCACCCGGATCGGCGCCTCCGCGTGGCGCACGTCGAGGAACACCCCGATCGCCACCGCGAACGCCGCGAGCAGCACCCCGGGGCCGACCAGCGAGACGAGGCGCCTGGCCTCGGGGCGGCGCAGCGCCAGGGCGCCGTTGATCACGGCGCCCAGCAGCGGCAGCAGGATGGTCAGCCAGGCGTAGCGCGCCACGCTCAGCCCTTGAGGAGGTTGATGGACTTGAGGTCGACCGACTGGGTGTGCCGGTAGATCGCCAGGATGATCGCGAGCCCCACCGCGGCCTCCGCCGCCGCGACCGTCATCACGAAGAAGACCATGATCTGTCCGCTCATCCCGTGGAGCTGCGAGAGCGCCACGAAGGAGAGGTTGACCGCGTTGAGCATCAGCTCGACGCACATGAACACCACGATCGCGTTGCGGCGGACCAGGACCCCGGCCACGCCGATGCTGAACAGCACGGCCGAGACGGCCAGCGACTCGCCGATCAGCATCACAGCCTCCGCTTCGCCAGGACCACGGCGCCGATGATCGCCACGAGCAGCAGCACGGAGGTGATCTCGAACGGGACCAGGTAGGCCTCGAAGAGCGGCCGGGCCACCACCCCGACCACGCCCTGCGACTCGCCCGCCGCGAGCTCGGCGCGGCCCTCGGGGAACACCAGCGCCGGATCCGGCGACGGCATCTCGCTGACCTCGTCGGCCAGCCGCTGGGGGGAGTAGCCGCGAAGCACCACCAGCTGCGTGGCGAGCAGCACCGCCACGCCGACCCCGCCCACCCAGAAGTACCAGCGCTGCCAGCCGCGCGGCGTCTCGCCGAGGTTGAGCAGCATGATCACGAACAGGAACAGCACCATCACCGCACCGGCGTAGACGATCACCTGGATCGCGGCGATGAACTGGGCCTGGAGCAGCACGAACAGGCCCGCCAGGGCGAACATCGCCGAGACGAGCCACATCGCCGAGGCGATGGCATTGCGCCGCGTGATGCACAGCAGCGCCGAGCCGATCGCCCAGGCGGAGAAGAACCAGAAGACGGCGGTGACCAGGTCCACCTACTCGCCCCGGGGGTCGGCGGGGTCCCAGAGCGTGGACACCGGGTGGGTCTGGGCGACCAGCCGCTCGTGGTCGTACACGAACCGGTCGCGGGAGTATTCCGCGTTCTCGTAGTGCACGCCCACGTGGATCGCCTCCTCGGGGCAGACCTCCTGGCAGTAGCCGCAGAACACGCAGCGGAACTCGTCGATCTCGTAGATCAGCGGGTAGCGGTTCCCCTGCTCGTCCTCGCCGGGCACCAGCTTGATGCAGTTGGCGGGGCAGACCTGCGGACAGAGGCCGCACGCGACGCACTTGGTGCGGCCCTGCTCGTCGGTGAGCATCCGGTGCGTGCCGCGCAAGCGGGTCGAGATGCGCCAGTCGTCGCTGCTGCGCTGCTCCGGGTACTCCATCGTGACCTTGGGCTGCAGCAGGTGCTTGAACGTGAGCGCCATCCCCTTGAGGGTGGCCCGCACGTACGACACGCCGCGGTCCGGTCGCTGCATCACCTTGACGCCGATCGCCATCGTCAGCCCTCCACCCGGGCGCGCGCCAGCGGCCGGCTGCTCACGCCGCGCATCACCCGGCCCCGGTCGAGGCGGAAGAACACCAGCCGGCAGATCACCAGATTGAGCCCGAACAGCGCCGCCGAGCGGCCCACCGGCCCGGCGGCCGGCCAGGCGCGGTCGATCCCCCAGATCGCGCCGGCCGTCACCATGATGTACGCCAGCGCCAGCGGCAGCATCACCTTCCAGCCGAGCGACATGAGCTGGTCGTAGCGGAACCGCGGCAGCGTCCAGCGGATCCACATCACGAAGAAGATCCAGAAGAACATCTTGGCGAAGAACGCCGCGTGGGTGGCCAGCGTCTGGAGCACCCCGCCCTGCTCGTCCCACGTGGTGAACGGGATGTCCCAGCCGCCCAGGAACACCGTCGCGATCATCGCCGCGATGGTCACGATGTGGGCGTACTCGCCGATCATGAACAGCGAGAACTTCATCGCGCTGTACTCGGCGTGGTACCCCGCGACCAGCTCCGACTCCGCCTCCGGCATGTCGAACGGCAGCCGGTTGGTCTCGGCGAACCCGCTCACCAGGAACAGGAAGAACGACAGCGTCAGCGGGAAGATGAACCAGAGCCCCTCCTGCTGCCGCGCGATCAGCTCGCTGAACGCGACATTCCCCGACAGCAGCAGCACCGGGATGAGCGACAGGCCGAGTGCCACCTCGTACGACACCATCTGCGCCGAGGCGCGCAGCCCGCCGAGCAGCGAGTACTTGCTGTTGCTCGACCAGCCGGCGAGCGCCACGCCGTACACCCCCAGCGACGACATCGCGAGGATGAACAGGAACCCGATCGGCAGGTCGGCCACCACCAGCGGCAGGTCGCCGGTGTGCACGATCCGCCCGATCAGCGGCAGCGTCCAATCGACCTCGAGCGGCAGCGGCGCGGCGAGCGGGATCACCGCCATCAGGGTGACCGCGGGGATGAACGCCATCGCCGGGGCCAGCATGAACAGCCCCTGGCTCGCCTCGGCGGGACGGGTCTCCTCCTTGGCGAAGTTCTTGATCCCGTCGGCCACCGGCTGCAGCAGGCCCCATGGCCCGACCCGGTTGGGGCCGGGACGGTTCTGGATCCACCCGGCAATCTTGCGCTCCATGAGCGTGAGCAGCGCCACGCCCACCATCACCATGGTGAACACCGCCAGCATCTTCAGCACGCTGAAGAGGAGGAACCCCTTGAGCTCGGGCGTCACCGTGTCCCTCCGGCCGCCGCCGTCGCAAGGACGCGACCATGCCACCCGAGCGCGTCGTGATCGAGGCCGGCGAACGCCGGCAGCGCGCCGAGCGCCTCCGATGCGGTCGCCGGCACGGTGCGATCGGCGCCAAGCCGCTGCCAGGCGCTCGCGGCAACCCACCAGCCGGGCCGCGCCATCCCGGGCGGCGTGCGCGCCGGGAGGTAGCGCTGCGCGCGTCCGTCGCGGTTGACGTACACCCCCTGCTCCTCGGCCATGGTGGTCACCGGCAGCACCAGCGCCGCGGTGGTGAGCCGCGGATCGGCCACCGTCGCCAGGTGCACGACCCGCGCCGCACCCGACATCGCCGCGGCCTCCGCGTCGCTGAGGTCGGCATCGACCACCAGCGCCAGCGCGGCGCCGCCGAGCGCGGCGATCGCGGCGTCCCAGTCGGCGTCGGCACCGAGCAGCCGCGCACCGTGCAGGTTGGGGCTCCGCTCCCGGCGCAGCGCGAGGTTCGGCACCGCGGCCAGCGGTGCTTCGGGCCCCTCGGGGACCTGGATCGCCGCCGTGGTCCGGCGGCCGTCGAGCAGCCGCAGCATCCAACCGATCGTCTCGCTCGAGGCGCGCCGACCGAACAGCACCACGGCGGGCCCGTCACTCTCGCCCACCAGCGACGCGAAGGTGGTCAGGGCATCGTCCCAGTCGTGGGCCACCGGGCGGCCGTCGCCGATCGCCAGCGGCGCCTCGCAGCGATCGCCGCGGTTCATCCAGCGATAGTCGGCGCGTCCGGCGTCGCACATGAACCAGCGGTTGACCTCCGGGTTGGTGCGCGGGCGCAGCCGCACCACCACCTCGTCACGCGCCTCGATGGTGACGTTGCACCCCTGGGTGCAGCCGGGACAGACCGACGCGGTCTTGTCGAGATCCCACGCGCGCGCCTTGTGGAGGAAGTCCTTGGAGACCAGCGACCCCACCGGGCAGAGGTCCACCACGTTGCCCGACCAGGGGTGGTCGAGCCGGTGGTCCGGGTCGATGCCGATGTAGGCGCGGTCGCCGCGCTCGGAGACGTTGAGCACCGGCGCCTCGGCGACGTCCTCCATGAAGCGGACGCACCGGGTGCAGAGGATGCACCGGTTGGGGACGTAGAGGATGTCGGGCCCGAAATCCTCGACCGGGTTGAAGCGCTTGGGGTAGTCGCCGTAGCGCGTGCCGGCCTGGCCCTCCTGGAACACGAAGTCCTGCAGCTCGCACTCGCCGGCCTGGTCGCAGATCGGGCAGTCGAGCGGATGGTTGATGAGCAGGAACTCGAGCACGCCCTTGCGAGCCTGCTTCGCCTCGGGGGAATGGACATGCACCACCTGCCCGTCGGCTGCCGCCGTGACGCAGGCGGGGACCAGCTTGGGCATCTTCTCGACCTGCACCAGGCACATCCGGCAGACCGCCGGCGACGGCAGGCCGGGATGGTAGCAGTAGTGCGGCACCACCACGCCGGCCTGGCGGGCGGCGTCGATGAGCATGGTCCCCCGCGGGACCGTGACGTCCATCCCGTCGACTGTCAGCGTGACCTGGGCATCGGCCATTGGTCAGGCTCCCACGGCCAGCGGCGCGCGCGCGCCGGAGAGGTAGGCCTCGAACTCGTCACGGAACTTGGCGATGCCGCTCACCACCGGCGCCGCGCACGAGTCGGAGAGGACGCAAATCGTCTTGCCGGTCATGTTCTCGGCCAGGTCGAGCAGCAGGTCGAGGTCGGCGCGCTTCCCCTCGCCGCGGAGGATCCGCTCGAGGATCCGCGTGGTCCACGCGGTGCCCTCGCGGCAGTTGGTGCACTGCGCGCAGCTCTCGTGGGCGTAGAAGCGCGCCAGCCGGCAGATCTGCAGCACCATGTCGGTGGAGTCGTCCATCACGATCATGCCCCCCGAGCCGAGGAGCGACCCCTTGGCGGCGATCCCCTCGTAGTCGGTGACGCACTCCTCGACCTCCGCGGCATTCATGATCGGCACCGACGACCCGCCGGGGATCACCGCCTTGAGGGTGCGGCCCTCGCGCATCCCGCCGCAGCATTCGAAGATCAGCTCGCGCATCGGGAGCCCGAGGGTGATCTCGTAGGTGCCGGGCCGCTGCACGTGGCCGCACACCGAGATCAGCTTGGTGCCGGTGCTCTTGGGCGAGCCGAGGGTGAGCCCGGCGTACCAGGCGCCGCCGCGGGTGATGATGGGCGGGACCGCGGCGAGGGTCTCGACATTGTTGATCGTGGTCGGCATCCCGAACAGCCCCGACACCGCCGGGAACGGCGGCTTGATCCGCGGGTTGCCGCGCTTCCCCTCGATCGCGTTCATCAGGGCGGTCTCCTCGCCGCAGATGTACGCGCCGGCGCCCCAGTGCACGACCATCTCGATCCGCTTGCCCGAGCCGAACACGTTGTCGCCCAGCGCGCCGGCGGCGTAGGCCTCCGCGATGGCGCGCTCGAGGATCCGGCCGGGCTCGGTGTACTCGCCACGCACGAAGATGTAGCAGGTCTCCGCGCGGATCCCGAGGCAGGCGATGGCGCACCCCTCGATCAGGGCGTGCGGCGTCCAGCGCATGATCTCGCGGTCCTTGAACGTCCCCGGTTCCGACTCGTCGGCGTTGCAGCAGAGGTAGTGCGGCTTGCCGTCGTCCTTGGGCATGAAGCCCCACTTCATCCCGGTCGGGAAGCCCGCGCCGCCGCGGCCGCGGAGCCCCGACGCCTTGACCTCGTCGACGATCGCCTCGGGGGTCATGCCGACCGCCTGCCGGAGCGCCTGGTACCCGCCGCGGCGGGTCCAGCCCTCGTAGCTGCGCGCGTCGAGTTCGCCGAAATGCTGCGAGAGGAGCGGCGTTTCCTTGGGGTGGATCGGGTGGGGATAGCCCATCAGGGATACCGGGCCAGGAGTTCGGGCACCGTGTCGGGAGTCACCGACTCGAGGAAGTCGTCGTCGATCAGCATCGGGGTCACGAAGCCGCAGGCCCCGAGGCACTCGGTCTCGATCACCGTGAAGCGGCCGTCGGGCGAGGTCGCCCCGAGCTCGCCGCAGCCGGTGTGCTCGAGCAGCGCCGCCACCACGTCGCCGGCGCCGCACATCCCGCAGGGCGAGGTGGTGCACACCTGGATGAAGTGCCGCCCCACCGGGTGGGTGTGGTACATGGTGTAGAACGTCACCACGCCGCGCACGTACGCCGGCGTGAGGTCGAGCTCCGCCGCGATCTCGTCGATCGCCTCGGGACGCACCCAGCCGTGCTCGCGCTGCGCCATCCAGAGCGCGGGCAGCAGCAGCGCCTGACGGGTGGGGTACTTCGCCGCCAGCGCCTCCAGTTCGGCCTTGCGCGCCGGCGTGAACACCGGTCCTGCCGGCGCGGTGTCGTGACTCATCGATCGACCTCGCCCATCACGATGTCGACGCTCGCGTTGATCGCGATCACGTCGGAGAGGAGTGCGCCCTCGCAGAGCCGGGGCAGCGCCGAGAGGTTGAGGAACGACGGCGGCCGGATCCGCCAGCGCACCGGCTTGGCGGTGCCGTCGGAGACCATGTAGTAGCCGAGCTCCCCCTTGGGATTCTCCACCGCCAGGTACACCTCGCCCGCCGGCGGCTTGACGCCTTCCATGACCTGCTTGAAGTGGAAGATCATCGCCTCCATGTCGCTCATCGCGCGCGAGGGTGACGCCGCCGCCGGCTCGCCCGGCACCCCGGACATCGTGCTCGCCGATCCGGGCGCCATCGC
>ERZ869936.2033-NODE-2033-length-12715-cov-4.980727_pt1 | contig 12715 bp, 12 predicted proteins | sample MGYA00520876_ERZ869936 | MGnify/ENA primary metagenome ERZ869936 (study PRJEB32218, sample SAMN09650985) | biofilter metagenome | isolation source: enrty point of leading RO module | place: Saudi Arabia: Thuwal, RO plant located on Red Sea | collected 2016-02-17 ...
CCGCTGATATAAAACAAGCAGAAAAAGAAGCTGAGAGTCCCGGCATATTTAAAAAGTTGTTTGATGGTAACACAGTCGAACAACAGGCTTTGAACAGCGTTATAGCTAAGAAAAAACTAGAGGAACAAGAAAAACAAATACGGGAGTTGATTGTTTGGTCTTATGGTGTTGAGACTTACCAAGAGATGATAATGCTCAGACGTAAGATTAAGGCACAAAGAGAACAAGCAATCTACAAACAACGTAAAAGACAACGTATGTTGCTAGATAGTTTACTTATAGTAATAGGCGTTGCTGTTTCATCTGGCATCATTTATGGAACAGTGTTGTTAATAAAAGGTGCATAAAATGACGGATGACGGAATGAAAGAAGTGGTAGATACAATTTCAGTAGCAACAGGGGTTGGTGCCCTTGCTGGTTTACTTCCTGCAGTAGCTGCTTTATTTACTATTGTATGGACAGGTATTCGCATCTGGGAAACTGACACAGTTAAAAACATACGCAACAGAGGTTCTAACTAGTGTTACAAGCACTCATCGGACCTATTGCTGGACTAGCTAAAACATGGATGTCTCACCGACAGGAGCAGTCACAAGCAAAGCACGTAGCTAAGATGCAGGTGATTCAGAACACTGCTACGTGGGAACAACACATGGCACAGGCTAGTGCTAACTCGTGGAAAGACGAGTGGTTCACAGTGGTCTTGAGTGCGCCTGTACTAGCAATTATGTGGGGCGTAGGTATGAACGACATCGACATTATAGAGCGCGTAGGAATGGCTTTTGAGGAGCTTAGTAGGCTTCCAGATTGGTATTCCTATCTTCTTTACGTCGCCGTGACAGCTAGTTTTGGCATACGTGGTGCTGACAAGCTGATGCAGATGAAAGGTGGTAAGTAAGATGGACGAAGAATTAGACATCTTTCAAGATACTACTGCAGAAGAAAGGGCGTTTTCTAATCCTTTAGCTATGGCTGCTGAAGGAACAGAAGAAGAAACTGGTCCTGTTGATTACGGCATGTACGGGTCTGAACTAAATTGGGAAGACAGTGTTGGAGTCGCACAAGATCATTTAGGTGTAACTGAAGAACAATGGATAGCCTTAATTCAGTTAAAGCGGAAATGGCAAAGTGGTCTGAAGGGGGTGGTAACGCTGCTCGTGTAATGCAAGAGCGTTCAACTCCTGAAATGCTTTTAAACAGGCGTATTGCTGTTTTGTTAAACCAAAACCCCGGCATGACTGCAGATGAGGCAAGAGCGCAAGTAACCTCTAGTGAAGAGTATCAAAAGTTTGTAAAAGATTACGAATACTACAATGAAATGAACGACACGCTAAATCAACTGTACGCTAGTGTTGGTTTAGATAACAGCGGTTCAATTACTGGAGGCTCAGGAACTAGCCACGGAAATGGCTACACAGTTAGTTTTGATTTTATTACTGGCGATACTACTCATAACAAAGGTAATGCTATTCACGACTTTGGCAAAGGCTTAGTCATGGGCATTGGCGCTGCTATGTTTAGTGGTGGTTTAGCAACATTTTTAAATTCTGCTGGTTTAGCATCAAGCACAGCAAATGCTATTGCTAAAGCAGTTACTTCTGTTATGAGTGGTCAAGGTCTTAGCATTGATGCCGCATTAAGTTTTGCTTTAGGTCCGGGAGGAGAATTTGCCGACATCGCTACGGATGTTAAGGGAGACATAATAGACGCTGTTACTGATTATGTGACTAATCCCGATAACTATAACGACGACAATCAAATTGTTTGGGAAACTACTGGCGGTACTGATGAGATAGGCAACCCTATAATTAACATTCCAAACTACGAAGAGTACTACGAAGAAGAAGGCGGCGGTGGCGGAGAAGACTCTAGTGAAGGCGCTGATTCTGGTGGTGAAACTCCGTCTGACAGAGATGGTGACGGTATACCTGATGACGAAGACCAGTTTCCTGATGATCCTAACAACGGAGGATCAGGTGGCAGTAGCCAGTACGAGGTTATAGGTCAAGACGAGAATGGGCGTTGGATTGTACGTGACAATGTAGATGGTGATATATGGGTCGTAGATGGGGATTATGAAGTAGGCGACATCCTTACAGAAGACGAAATGAGTGGCGCTACACGCGGCGATGGCGATCTTAGTGGCGGAGGTGAAAATACCGACACAGACGGCGATGGCATTCCTGATATTAATGATGGTTGGCCTAACATCCCTAATCTTCCCGGTATTGATCCCACAGTTCCCGGTAACAAGCTACCTGATGGAAGTACAGTACCTAATGAGGATGCCGGAGGTGATGTCACTGGTGGGGCTACCAGAGGTGATGGAGAAAAACCTGATAATACTGGTGGTGACGATGGCGGACGACAAACCGGAGGAGATGGTGAAGCAGTCTCTGGTGGAGAAAAACCCGGAACAGCTACAATACCCGGAGGCGGCAACGGTAATGGTGATGGTGACGGCGATGGTGATGGTGATGGTGACGGCGATGGTGATGGCGATGGTTTCGACTTTGGCGGTGCGCCTATGTCTACTGTCGGAGCGCCTGCATCCAGTTCATTTACTCCTTTCAGAGAAAAACTAAGCTATCAACCAGTGGAACTTACGCCTATGTTTTCTGTTCCTCAAAAAGATTACGTAGCTGATATAACCGCAAAACAACAGTTAGATGATTTTTTTAACAGAAATCTTGGAAATTCTTCTAGTTTGTTTGAGGGCAAAATCTAATGGCTTCTATAAATTATGTTCCGGGCGTGGGTTTTGTAAGAAACATTCCGGGCACTGACCGTACAGTTGTTATGGGAAGCCCAGAAGAAAGAGCCATGAAGCAACGCGCTCTTAAAGAACAACAAGACTTTATGTCTAGCGTTGTGTTTGATAGCAGCAAAGACTACAGCGGCACATGGGATAAGTTATTTGGGGCACAACCAACACCTACAGGTTACTCCCCTACCTTTGGCGGTGGTCCTCAGGGTCGCTGGCAAGGCGCGATGAGCGACAGATTACAAAAGCGTCGAGAAGGTATGTTTGATGACGTAGGCTTCTATGAAAGGTATGCTCAACATTCAGACAGAAATTGGCAACGTAGTATGTACGAGCGTAACAACGCGATTGAAGATATGTATCGTCACGGTTACGACATGAGCCAAATTAACGCGCATCTTGCTGGAGAACGAAACGTACTTGAGGAAGGTCCAAGCTGGCGTGATTACTATAAAGAAAAACAAGCGGCTGGTGAAGGTGTTAACTGGACAGACGGTTACTTTAAGGGTGCGCCAGATCAAGACTATGGTGGTTACGTTGGTCAACGTCTGTCAACAGCACTAGATACTATGGCTGATAAATTTAATAAATTTTTTGGTAATACAGCTTTTGGTATTGATGATACACCTATCCCACAGCCAACTCCTGATGTTTTTCCAGAACAAGAAGATCGTCCGGTTACTCGTGGACTATTTGGCAAGTACATTAACAAAGGACAAGAACAGTGACATATTTAAACTTAGTAAACAATGTCCTTAGACGGCTACGTGAGGACGAGGTAACAAGTGTATCAAGTAACACTTACAGTAAGATGGCTGGTGATTTTGTTAATGATGCTAAGAAGCTAGTAGAGGATGCTTGGGATTGGTCTGCACTTAGAACTACGCTTACGGTAACTACATCTGCTGATGTTTTTAACTACGTACTTACAGGCTCCCAGAACAAGATCAAGATTCTTAATGCTATCAACGATACCTCTAACCTACACCTTCAGTATCAACCGCAAGTATGGTTTGATGACAAGTATTTGATTAGTGAGCCAGTATCAGGCGCTCCTGAGTATTACACTTTTAACGGTGTAAACTCTAGTGGCGACACACAGATTGACGTTTACCCAAAGCCAGACGGCGTGTATACCTTGCGTTTTAACTGCACCTTGCGTAACGACGAGTTAACTGCTGACGGTGATGATATGTTAATACCTAGTCAACCAGTAATCCATATGGCGATTGCTCTGTTGGCTCGTGAGCGTGGCGAGACAGGCGGTACATCAGCACCTGAGTACTTTGGTATTGCTGATAAGTATTTGTCTGATGCTATTGCTCTGGATGCACAGAAGCATCCTGAAGAAACTATTTTCTACGTCCCTTAAGGAGACTAGTGTATGGCCCAGCCATTACAAAGCATTAACTTAGTTGCTCCGGGTTTCAAGGGAGTCAACACAGAAGACTCTCCGATTGGACAGGACTTTTCTTTTGCTGACGTTGCTGACAACGCAGTAATTGACAAGCGTGGGCGTATTGCTGCACGTAAAGGTATTAAGCTGTTAACGTCTGTAAAAACTCCTTTGGGTTCTGATTACGTTACTCGACTGCATTACTTTTATGACAATGCAAACAACGATGAGATCTTTGTTACAGGCAACAACAAGATATTTAAAACAACTACTACTACTACAACTGATGACACGCTTACGGACATTACTCCGGGTTCGTACTCAATTACAGCAGACAACTGGAAGATTGTAAACTTTAACGACAAGGCGTACTTTTTCCAAAGAAACTACGACCCGTTAGTTTACGATAACACCAACGGCTTACGTACGTTTACTGTTGTTAATGGGTCAGCGACTAATGCTACGTTTAAGTGTCACGAAGCTATAGCAGCTTATGGTAGGTTGTGGATAGCAGATAACAACACAGACAAACAAACTGTTTACTGGTCTGACCTTCTGATCGGTAATGATTTTACTGGTGGTTCTAGTGGATCTATAAATGTATCTAAGGCTTGGCCTGATGGTTACGATGAGATACGGGCGCTGTATGCTCACAATAACGCTTTAATTATTTTTGGTAATCACAGCATCCTTGTATATGGTAACGCTTTTAGTCCAGCTAATATGGCTTTGATTGACACTATATCAGGTGTTGGGTGCATTTGTAGAAACTCTGTGCAAGGAATAGGCACTGATGTTTTGTTTATGTCTAGAACAGGGCTTAGAAGTTTTGGACGTACTATTCAAGAAAAGTCAATGCCTTTGTCAGACTTAAGTAAAAATGTTAAGACTGAGTTGATTAGTTTGATTGAAAACAGGTCTGCTCCTAAAGCATATGTGTACAGCCCTGAAAACTCATTTTATCTTATCACGTTTCCAGATCAAGAAACAACATATTGTTTTGATATAAAAGCTAGGTTAGAGAATGGGTCTTACAGAGCAACAAGATGGACTTCTACTCCATTTAAGTCTTATGACACAAAAGACGATGGTACTTTGTTAGTAGGAACTAGTGATGGTGTTGGTACTTACGAAGGACACTCAGATCAATTCAATGATTCAGGGACAGTCAAGAACGGCACTTATCGTTTTAGTTACTTTAGTCCGGGTCTAACATTTGGTGATCCGTCAAAGACAAAGTTCTTAAAGAAACTCAAGCCCACTATCGTCGGTGCTAACACAGCTACAGTTTTTCTTAAGTGGGCTTACGACTTTGATACAACATTTAACACAACGGAATTTATTGTAGGTAATCAAGTTCCGTACTATTTTAACGAAGCGGCTTCAGAGTATACAGTTGCTGAGTTTACTGGAGGATCTACAACAAGTAGACCTTCTATTAACACAACAGGTGGAGGCTCTGTGATTACCATTGGCCTTGAGGCAGACATAGATGGTTTTGCTTTATCTCTCCAAGAAATTAACGTATTAGCACTTATAGGTAGAACAGTATGAGCAATTATACAAAGACAACTGACTTTGCTGCTAAGGACTCTTTACCTTCTGGAGATGCTGGTAAAGTAGTCAAAGGCACAGAGTTTGACACTGAGTTCAACGCCCTTGCAACATCTATTGCAACAAAAGCTGATCTCGCTTCACCCACCTTTACAGGGACAGTTACTATTCCTGCGCTGACATTTACAGGAACCCTGTCTACAGGGACGATTGACGGAGGTACTTACTGATGAGCCTAGGAGTTTTAGCAGGTTTAGGAGGTCTTGGCGGCCTTCTTACAGCCTTTGGTGTTAACGAGCTTAGAGATGTAGGTGAAGCAGCTAATACGGCTGCACAAGACATTGCATCACAGTTGCAGGACTTATCTACCTTTAAGCCATATACGATGACTACGGCTACAGGCGGTACGTTCGGTGCGGCTGCTGGTGAAGATGGCATGGGAACCACCATGACGCTTTCTCCTCAAGAACAGGCGTTACAGTCACAGATGTTTGGTGGTGCTGGTGATTTCTTCTCTAGGGCCATGCAGGACACTGGTGCGCGTACACAGGACTTGTACGGCCAAATGAGAGCTATTCAAGCGCCAGAAGAAGAGGCGCAGAGGCTGGCCTTAGAGGAGCGTCTAGCGGCACAGGGACGACTAGGTGTACAGACTGCACAGTTTGGTGGTACGCCTGAAGCTCTTGCGCTTAACATGGCTCAGGAACGTGCTAAGAACGAAGCTATGTTTGGTGCTATGCAACAAGCACGACAAGAGCAGGCACAGCAAGCGGCTCTGGGCCAGCAGTTCTTGGGTCAAAGCTACGTGCCACAGGCTCAGATGTTGAATGCTATTCAAGGAACGTCTTTGTTCCCGCAGTTGCAACAACAAGCACAGTTGTTCGGTGCTGGTCAGTTCGGTGAAACCTCAATGTCCGGTATTGAAGCACAGTTGTTGGCAGAGCAAGCCAGAGCCAATCTTATCGGTGGTCTGGGCTCAAGCATGTTGAGTGGTTTGTTTACTCCTGTTGCTACTCAAGGGGGTGGTGTGGGCAACATTCTCACAACTCTTTTCCCCTCAATAAGTGATGTACGCCTCAAAGACAACATCGAAAAAGTAGGAGCAGTAGATGGCATCAACCTCTACATTTGGGATTGGACAGACGAAGGCAAAGACATTGCAGGAGATCAAAAAACATTTGGTGTTCTTGCTCAAGAGGTTCAGCAAATTAGACCTTCTGCTGTTATCGAAGGCTCTGATGGATACTTGAGAGTAGACTACAGCAAGCTGCCAGAAGTTTCTGCATTGATGGAGGTTTAAGTAATGGCTAGGTTTAACGCACTATTACAATCACTGGCCCGTCCTCCTGAATTTCAGCAGGGTCTGTTTGAGGCTGCTAAGGGTCTAGGTATGACGCCTATGCTTGCAGAACAAGAAAAGCTACGTAAAGAACAGCAAGCTCAATTTCAAGCAATGATTGGAGGTCCGCCTACTCTTCAAAAGATTGCTGATTTGCGCTCTATGGCTGCAGGTATGGTTATTACTAATCCAACCAGAGCAGAGGCTTTGAACAAAGCAGCTAATGGTATGCAAAGGCAGTACGATGCTATTCAAGAGCAAAGAGCACAGCAGCTTACTGGTCTAGCTTCTCAGATAGCAAGGGACTCTAGCATAGGCAACATCGCTACTCACGTTGATGCTATGGAAGGTTTAGAGGATTGGCAAAAAGCTTCTTTAATTAAGCAAGCCAGTGAACAGCGAAAGCTAGTTGCAGAACAAGGCGCTCAAGCAGACGCTAGAGTTCTTGGTCCTGAATATACAGACTTTATAAAAGATAATATATCAGTTTTTGAAAACAACCCGGCTTATCAAGAAGCAGAACGAGTTCGTAATCTTCCTGCGGGTGAGCGTAACGTAGGCGCTCTAGTTAGAGCTAATAATACAATTAAAGAACTAGTGAACGCTGAACAAGAAAGACAAAATAAAGCTCAGTTTAAAAGTGCTGCTGTAGAAGGACAGGCTACAGGTTTTATTAATGACTTTATTACTGAAGACAGCGTATCTGAGTTTATCTTTGGTCGTGATGCTGTAGAAACTGCTCGTGAAGTTTTTGCAGATGAAGATTTGAAAGATGATTTTGTTAAGTTTGTTGGGGCTGAGTATGAAAAACAACCTAATATTGATCCTCAAGTTGCTGTCAAAAACGCCCTTGACTTTATGGGAGAAAAGTACAGCAAAGAACTAGAAGCAGGGCGTCTAGCGAACACAGAAGAACAAGAAGAAGTTGATCAGTTACGTGAAGATGCTATTGCTTTTATCATGAAAGAAGAAGACATGAGCAGGAAAGACGCTATACGTGAGCTTAATAGCATAACTGCTGAAAGTCGTAAACAAGAAATGTCGGAAGAAACTACTACTGAGCCTTCTACGCCTGTGTCTACGCCTGTGCCTACGCCTGTGCCTACGTCTGCTTCTGCACCTACTCCAAGACCTACTCCTCGTGGCAGAGCGGGCATGGATGCTATGGGTAACAGAGACGTAGAGCGGAGAGAAGCTACTGGTCGTTTTTTATCTGATCTTATGCAAGAAGCAGAGAAGCGTAGAGAGCTTGAACGAACAGGTTTGATGTCAGGTGGTAGACCAGTACGGTAAGGACTTATGGCTGAAAAAGAAAGCAGGTTAGGCAGTCACGTTATTGAGCCGGGACAATCTAAAGCAGAGGTTGCGGCTCTTTTTGGCGTATCGGTTGATGAACTTTTAGAATACAACGAGGGTGTTTTAGGTAAAGGTAGAAATGCTAGATGGGATGCTGGTGTAGAGGTTAGAGATCCTAGTACTAATAAAAAACTTGTAAAAGAAGCTGTTGACCTAGGCGCTACAGCAGAACAGATCGCTTCTGCTCTTAGGATGTCTGTTGACGATGTCGTAGATACGTATGGTGTTTTACGTGCTGACGAGCTTCAACCTATCTCTAAGACTAAGCTTAAAAAAATAGGTCCAATTCTTAGAGAGATTCGTGTTAGTGCACAACGAGTACCTGAACCAGTTAAGAAAGAAGTTCAATACGAAGCCACACACCCTAACGAAATTGATCGTGTAAAGCTTGAGGATACGCTTCAAGAAGTACGTGTGGATGCTAAAAAAGTTCTTGAGCCTGTTATACCTACTAAGCGTGATAAAGTTTTTGTTCCTAAAGAAGAACCTAAGCCTGAATTAAATCCGGTAGAGACTTACCTTAGGGAAATTCGTGTTAGTGCACAGAAAGTACCTGAGCAAGCTATCGGTCCTGTCTCTGTACCACAACGTCAGCGTGTCCCTGAAGAAGCTTTAGCACCTGTTGCTATGCCACAACGTCAACCTGTTTCTGTACCTCCTACATCACAGCCTCGTCTTGAAGCTGAGTTGGCAGCTACTCAGATGGCAGCAATGCAGCCTCGTGTTCCTTCAGAAGTGTCTGTGCCTCAACGTGCAGGCAGGTTTCCTAAGGTAGAGGTAAGCTCAAGACGTGTATCTGAGCAGCCTTTAGAGGTTGTTCCGGGCGTTGATCCTGTACAGGCTTACATAAAGAAATCTCTTGAACCTAAAAAGACTCTTACTCCTGTAGACATTTACTTTAACAAAGTAGAAGCAATAAAAGAAAGAGATAGAACTGGTCTTGTTCGATCTGTAGCACAGGGTGTTACTCTTGGATTTGCTGATGAGCTAGAAGCGTTGGCGTCTGGAGAAGAGTACGATGTAGCTATTGAGCGTATACGTAACGAAATGGCTGAGTACCAGTTGCGTAGTCCTCGTGCTGCTTTCTATGGTGAAGTAGGTGCCGCACTGCCTACTGGTTTTGGTGTAGCTGGTGGTCTTAGTCGTCTTGGTGTTAAGTCATTTATGGGTCAAGGCGCTCTTGAAACAGGTGCGTATGGTGTTGGATCAGGTGAAGATACAGAAGATCGTCTTATAAAAGGTGCATACTATAGTGCTGGCGGTGCAATAGTAGGCCGCATTTTTGATGGTATCTTTGATCCTGCTCTTGGTAAACAGTCGGGTTCTGTCAAACAACTAAACGACAAGAAGACTGCTGTACACGAAGAAATACTACAAGAAGCTAAGGTTGTTCGTCCTACTGCTGAGTTGTCTGCTGATGAGTTGGCTACTCAACTACTTATACGAGAGACGGAATACTTGGGTGATGTTGTTGGTCGTCAAGGTATAATACCTGCTGACTTAGGAAGTATGCTTACTCGTATGCGTACTTATGCTGAAGACATGGGCGTAGACATGAAGCAGTTCAATAAAGTCTACAATTCAAATAAAGAGATAGCTCTTTTACGAGATAAACTAAACCAAAAAATTGATAGTTTGGAAGAGTTGTCTTTGTTGAGACAAGACTTTTTAGACATGACAACTGGTCGTTTGTCCGCTGATGTTAACAGAACAATACCACAAGCACAAAGTACACTAATTAAATTACGCCGTCTTTTTTCTCCAGAAGCTACGCTGGCTGAAGAGACGGTAGGTACTGCTTTTTCTCAACGTATCATACGTGCTATGAACCGTGTAACTCGTGGTCAAACTACGTTGGATAAGATGTGGAAAGGTATGGAGCCTTTTCGTGAGCTTGCACAGGCTAACGTCAAGTTTAACGACGCATTGCTGGATGTAATGAATAATCGTTTGGCAAAAGAGTTTAGAGAAAAACGTCTGCAAGCTGCTATCAACATTGCTAGAGGTAAGATAGGACAAGGCGCTGAAGCTAGACTAAACAAATTCTTTGATGACAACCTAGAATTTTCTAGAAGGTATCGACAGGAAGTAACAGCAGGCGATCTGTCTCGTTTGTGGATGCATTCTAATCTTAGGTCTACAGGCGAGGATGTTAGCTTACGTTCTTTTAGATCAAAAGGACAAGCTAAAGCAGAAGACGCGGCGTCTAAAGACATTAAACGTCCTTCAATGAAAAAGTGGCGTAAGAAAAACGCTGGTAAAGACAAAGAGTATGAAAATATTTTTGACTCTCATTGGAGATGGCAACGACAAACTCTGACTAGATTGGAGCTAGGTAAACAACTTGGTTTCCGCACAGCAGGTAAACCTCTTGTTGGTAAAGGTAAGAAAACATTAGAAGAGACAGCAGCCGCTGAGTCAGGCTCATTTAAGTTGTTTGATGACAATATTATTAAGGAAGCTTTAAAAAGAGAGGGATACTCTGACGTTCAGATTGACAATGCAATTCAAATTATTGATGACCTTGGTATCAACGCCAACAAAGGTATGTCTCACGAACTAGAGATGATTCGTAGTCTTGGTTACGTAGGTACTATTGCTAACCCTTATGGCGCTCTGATGAACGTGCATGACTTGTTTAACGCATCGTTTGAGTTAGGTGTTAAGAACGTATTGGGTGCTTTGTTTAGTCGTAATGGTATTTCTTTTTCTACTGAAGACATGGGCCTTGCTCGTCAAGTGTTTGGTGATTTTGTTCGTAAGGCACGTAAAGGAACAGACGAAAAACTATTAGGTAAGATAAGTGGTAATGCTTTTTTAGAACGTGCTGCTGAAGCTAGTGAGTCTTTGCTTGAGGCTTCTATGAAGTTCTCTGGCTTTGCCAAGCTAGATCAGTTTGGTAAGAGTAGGATTATGGGTGCGTCGTTTCGTCGAGCAAGACAAGACATAGGAAATGGTTCGTTTGATAACAAGTGGCAGTACAGTTTTAGTAAGGGTGAGCTAGACCAACTGAAACGTGACATTGCTGCTGGTAATACAAACAGCGAGCTTGTGCGTGATCTTGTCATGTTTGATCTGTTTAAACTGCAACCTATTAACGCTGCCGCTCAGACTGCGTTTGGTCTAGCAAATCCAAATGCTCGTTTGTTCTATATGCTCAAGGGCTTTGCTATCAAGCAGTTTGACTTGATGGAGCGACGAATCATTAAGGAATGGCAAGCAGGTAACAAGAGACAAGCACTAGAAAACACCATGAAGTATTTGATTCTGTCTGGTGGTGGTTATGGTATTGTTAATGAAGCGCGTCAGGTTGTTAAAGGTGATGCTCCGGATCCAGAACAGATGGCTATGGGTGCTTTGTATCAGGTAGGCTCTGTATTGACGTTTGGTGCTATGGGTGCTAATGACTACGGCTACGACAAGTTTATGAGTGATCCTGCTACAGCGTTCATGAATAATATGTTACCACCCGTAGGAGCAACTCTACCTGCTAACGTGCTTGAAGACACGGCTGATGTAGCTCGCGCATTGATGGCTGGTGAAACACCTGATCCTCTTCCTGATGATACTATCTACTCGCTACCTATAATTGGTAAAATACTAAAAGGAATCTTTGACGATGACTGATGACAAACACACAGTATCTTATACATCTATCGACTATCACAGTATGTGTCAGAAGTCTAAGGACCGCATCAAGAAGATGCAGAAGGAAGGAATACCTACGCCCCATGACCCTAAAGATAAGGCAGAGGACGTAGGTAAGTCAGAAGGTTATTCAGTAATCTTCATGTCATAGTTCGCAGTTGTTGCCTGTGCAAGCTAGTTGTTGACTACCTTCAGTCATATCGGATTCCTCATTGATGTCCCAATCAATCTCAGTGGGGAATCCTTTTGCTAGCTGGTTGTATGTCTTCTTATCTACAGGTTCATACGGTGCCTGTTGGTACGTGTGATCTGAATAAGGCAGGAAACTAATACCTGACACCTTGTCGAACTTGTTGTACAACCACTGTCCCACCTCAAGGAACTCATCGTCCCTGTAATAGCAAGTCATAGATGGCTTATGCTCACACCAGTAGTCCTGATAGATTTCCCACAGTTCCAACTGCTCCATAGCACCCATCTCTGAGGCTGTCACAGCGCCCTCAGGAGACGCAATAGGGAAGCTGAATACCCGTGTACTAGGTGACATGAGATCGTCCTCTACAGGGACACCAGCAGCCTCTAGGACGGAGCAAAGTGGGTCACGAGCGTCAGCACGGACTCGTCTAACATATTGACTGCTGTAGCGAGGGTGAATGC
>ERZ869936.2034-NODE-2034-length-12714-cov-4.942571_pt1 | contig 12714 bp, 14 predicted proteins | sample MGYA00520876_ERZ869936 | MGnify/ENA primary metagenome ERZ869936 (study PRJEB32218, sample SAMN09650985) | biofilter metagenome | isolation source: enrty point of leading RO module | place: Saudi Arabia: Thuwal, RO plant located on Red Sea | collected 2016-02-17 ...
TTCGTCATCTTCTGGTTGGGGAGGAGCACCATGCCAAAGTTTGCCGCCCTCTCTCAATCGGGGATGGACTTGGATTACGGTTCAAGCACCGCCCGAGAGAGATTCGCATCCACCGTTATCAAGCCTGCCGCCTTCAAACCGGCCGCGGCCAATGACGAGCGGAAGGATTATTTTATCGAGCGGGATGGCGTCGCGTTCGCCGGAACGCACCTGATCGTCGATCTTTGGGATGCCGAGTCCCTGGACGATCTGGCGTACATCGAGACGACCCTGCGCGCATGCGTGGACGCCGCGGGAGCGACGCTCCTGCACATCCATCTGCACCACTTCACGCCCAATGGCGGCGTGTCTGGTGTGGCCGTGCTGGCCGAATCGCACATCAGCATCCACACCTGGCCAGAGCGCGGCTACGCCGCCCTCGACATCTTCATGTGCGGCGCCGCGCGCCCGCACGAAGGTATCGAGGTTCTGCGCGAAGCGTTCCAGCCCGGCCGTTTAGCGGTCGAAGAGATCCTGCGCGGACGCTCGACGTGAGCGCGTGGTTCGATGAGACGCTGCACGCAAATTTGCGGCAGCGTCTCAAGATCGAACGGGTTCTCTACGACAGCCAGAGCGAACACCAACGGATCGTTCTGTTCGAGAACGCGCTGTTGGGCCGCGTGCTCACGCTCGACGGCGTCGTGCAGACGACCGAAGGCGACGAGTTCATCTATCACGAGATGCTGACTCACCTGCCTATCCTGGCCCACGGTCAGGTGCGGCGGGTGCTCGTGATCGGCGGCGGCGACGGCGGCATGATCGAAGAGGCGCTGAAGCACAAAAGCGTCGAGCACGTGACCCTGGTCGAGATCGATGCCCAGGTGATCGAGTTCAGCCGCAAGTACCTCGGCAAGATCTGCGGGCAGGCCTTCGACGATCCGCGCACGCAGGTCGTGATGGCCGACGGCGTCGACTACGTCGCCAAGTGCGAGGATCGTTACGATCTGATCGTCACCGACTCGACCGATCCGATCGGCCCTGGCGAGGTCCTGTTTACCGAGCAGTACTACGCCGCCTGCAAGCGCTGCCTGACGCCCGGCGGCATCCTGGTCACGCAGAACGGCGTGCCGTTCCTGCAAGCGGCGGAGCTGCGCGGGACAATGGGTATCCTGCGCAAGCTTTTCACCGACGCGAGCTGCTACCTGGCCACGGTGCCGACCTATGCCGGCGGTCCCATGGCCTTCGGCTGGGCCAGCGACAACACGGCGCTGCGCGCGACGCCCCAAGACGTTCTAGAGCAACGCTTTGCCGCCGCCGGGATCGCCACGGGTTATTACAATCCGGCCGTTCATCGGGGCGCCTTCGCGCTGCCCGGCTATGTCGCGGATTTGATCGACGCCACGCCGCGCACTACCTGACTTGCAAAAATCGCCGCTCGGTGCCTTCCAGCGCCAGGGCCGTGAGCGCGCCGCCGTAGACCGCGCCGGTATCGATGCCGATGCGGTTGTTGCACAGGTCCGGCGCCTCTACTGGTGTATGCCCGTGGACCACGATTTTCCCATGATCCGCGTTCGAATCCAGAAACTCGTCGCGAATCCACATGAGGTCGCGGGGGCTTTGCGCCTCAAGCGGCACGCCGGGGCGCACGCCAGCGTGGGCGAAGAAATAATCGCCTTCGATATGGCTGTGCCGCAGCGCGCGCAGAAACGCCAGATGCCGCGCCGGCACAGCCTCGACGACCGCCGCGCGCAATGCCGCGGCGCCGCTGTGCCAGAGTGCGGGGTCGATGCCGTAGCTTTCCAAGGTTTCGAATAGGCCGTGCAGAGCCCAAGACGGTCCCGCCACCCCCTCGTCGATCAGGCGGAGCAGCATGGCGTCGTGATTGCCCTTGAGAAACACGGATTCGAACCCCGGCAGGGGCGCGTCGATGAGGCGGTCGATCAAACCCCGGGAGTCCGGCCCGCGGTCGATGTAGTCGCCGAGGTAGACGATCACGCGGCGCTCCAAGTCCGCGGCGTCCGCACTGGATTCGCTTAGTATCTGTTCTTGCAGTCTTTTAAGGAGCCCGGCGCAACCGTGACTGTCGCCGATGGCATAGACGCGGGTACCCGCCGGTACCGAAGCCCTTGATTTAAAGGCCATATCTGCATTTGCGCGCATGCTGTCGCGTCCATCCTCGGGCTCCCGGCCCTGTCCTTGAGATAAACCTTTCCGTAAAAATTTAAAGAAATCTCAACTGGCCCCCCGGATGATTGGATTCCTTATCAACAGCCTCCGAGCGGGACACTTCGTTTCATGAATGCCGGCGCGAACGCAATACCGGGCCAGCAGGAGAAAGCGCTGCTCGATCTCCTGGAGCGGATTGGCCGCTCCTCGGCCGGACGGCACGCCCTCCATATCAAGCTATCTCAGTTACGGCCCCAGAATCGGGAACCCAAGCGCCTGCACATTGCTGCGCTGGGACTTGAGCCTCTGATCAACGCCTACGAAGGTGTCTTGTTTCACCTACACAATGACGACTTTGTGGTTTTGTGCAACGGCGCACCCAAGGAAGCGATCGCGAAGGCGGCCACGCACATCGCCAATCTGTTTGGGAGCGACCCAGGGGCCAAGCCCGACGATGCCATCGGGGCCGGCTTCTGGGATCATTACGACCTATCTATCACTTACGCGAGGTTCGCCGCTGCGGTGCGGGAACTGATGGGTGCCGCGCAAGGGAGCGGGCAGGAAAGTGACTCAAATGAGCCCGGCACCCCAAGACCGGTGCAACAAAGAGCGCTCGATTCCAACGTCCTCGGCAAGATACAAAGCGCGATCGCCCAGGCCGACCTGACCAACGTGATTCGCCGACAGGCGGTGTGCGTCATCGTTCCCGGCGTGGCGCCGCAACCGGTGTTCACCGAGGTTTTCACCTCGATGGCAAACCTGCGCGATGTCTTGACCCCGGACATCGATATTTACGGCAACCCCTGGCTGTTTCGCGATCTGACCGCGCACCTGGATCGGCGCGTGATCTCGTTCCTGAGTCACCGGGACGATTCGACATTGCGGAAGGCGTTCAGCATAAACCTCAACGTCGGCAGCCTGGCATCCAATGAGTTCCTAACCTTCGATCAGAAATTGAGTGGCGAAGCGCGCGAGTCCGTCGTCATTGAATTGCAGCTGATCGACGTGCTCGCCGATATCGACACGTTTCTTTTTTCGCGTAATTTCCTGCGCGAGCGCAAATACAGATTCTGCCTGGACGGCCTAACACATCAGACACTGCCGCTTGTGGACTGCAACGGGCTCGGCGTCGATCTCGTTAAAGTCATCTGGAACATGGAGCTGCACGAACGCGCAGCGGCCAAGGATCCCGCGCTCATGAAGGCTGTCGCCGCGATCGGACCGGAGCGAATCATTCTGATCCGGTGCGACAACGAAACCGCGTTCGAGACCGGGAAACTTCTCGGTTCCTCGATGTATCAGGGTTACCTGATCGACAGCATGCTGAAGCAGACGCCGGCGAAGACCGCAAAGGCCAAGGCCGCGTCGGCGAAGCCAGCCACAGCGGCACCGGCGGCCGCGAAACCTATAACCTGAAATAAACCCCCGTTCCTGCGCGTCGATCCTTGCCTTCCCTCTGGCCGGGGGCGGCAAAGAATGCGATATCCACTGGGATGTCGATCTCCAAGCCCGCGATAGAGGTTCAAGGCCTGGCCAAGGTCTTCGATGGCGTGACGGCGGTGAAGGACGTGTCCTTTAGCGTGCCTAGGGGTCAGACCGTTGCCCTGCTGGGTGCCAATGGCGCGGGCAAGACGACCACCATCGCCATGCTGCTCGGCCTGATCCTGCCCAGCGCGGGGCGAATACTCATGCTGGGCGAGGATATGGTGCGTCACCGGCACCGCGTCCTGCCGATGGTCAACTTCTCCTCCCCCTATGTCGATCTGCCGCGGCGCCTGACCGTGGAGCAGAACCTGCTCATCTTCGCGCGTCTGTTCGGCGTCGCGCGGCCCCGGACGCGCTTGGCGGAACTGGCCGCGGCGCTCGACCTGACGCCGTTCATGAAGCGGCCGAGCGGCCAGCTATCCGCCGGGCAGCGCACACGCGTGTCCGTCGCCAAGGCTCTGGTCAACGAACCGAAGGTCCTGCTGCTCGACGAACCGACAGCTTCGCTCGATCCCGACACCGCCGATTGGATGCGCGGCTATTTGAAAGCGTATCAGAAACGAACCGGCTGCGCGGTTCTGCTCGCCTCGCACAACATGGCCGAGGTCGAGCGCATGGCGCACGAAGTCCTGATGATGCGCCAGGGCGAGATCGTCGATCGAGGTTCGCCGGCGGCCCTGATCGCACGCTTCGGACGGCGCGACATGGAGGAGGTCTTTCTCGACATCGCGCGCGGCGTTCCACCGGCCCCCGGCCGGGCGCATGACGCGGTGCGCACACCGTGACCGCCGCCGCACAATCGCCCACGGTTCAAGCGCTGCGCCGGATCGGCGCCATGATCCTGCGCCACACCTATCTCATGCGCACGTCCTGGCCGCGCATTTTCGAGCTTATGTACTGGCCCACGATCCAGATGATCCTGTGGGGCTTCATCACGCGGTTCCTGCTGACCAACAGTTCCTACGTGGCCCAGGCGGCCGGCGTGCTGGTTTCCGCCGTGCTGCTATGGGACGTGCTGTTCCGCGGACAGTTGGGCTTCAGCCTGTCGTTCCTGGAAGAAGTCTGGTCGCGCAACCTCGGCAATCTTTCGGTCAGCCCGCTGCGGCCCTACGAGTTTCTCTTGTCTTTGATGGCGATGAGTCTGCTGCGCACACTGATCGGCGTGCTGCCGGCTGCCGGGCTCGCGATCGTATTCTACCAGGCAAACCTATTCGATCTCGGGCTGCCGCTGGTCGCGTTCTTCTCGGTCCTCATCATGTTCGGCTGGGCCATTGGCATGATGGTCTGCGCGCTGATCCTGCGCGTCGGCCTGGGTGCGGAAAACGTGGCCTGGCTGGCGATCTTCCTGATCGCGCCGGTCAGCGCGATTTACTATCCGGTCTCGATCCTGCCGGAGGCTCTGCGGATCGTCGCCTGGATCCTGCCCAGCGCGCCGGTTTTCGAAGGCATGCGCGCGATCCTGATCGATGGCGTGGTCCGCTACGACCTTATGGCGCACGCCTTCGGCCTCGTATTCTTGTATTTGGTTCTTGGCGCAGGGCTTTTCCTCTACGCCTTTCACGTCGCGCGGCGGCGCGGTCTCTTACTGCAGATCGGCGAGTAGAAACGCTCGCGAGTTATTTGCACAATCGTTCGTCGTCGAAAGACAAGATCGAAATGATCTGATCGACGCGCTTGCCGTCCGCCGACAATGGCACCACCAGGCGCAGACACTTGATGAACTCGCGCTCTTTGATTGGCGGAATCGGTTGAGTTAACGACGGCACGCCGTCTGTCGCAACCTGCGTGTAGTAATCTATCTGCGTTTGGTAGACATCCGCCTGATAGGCATCCTCGAACCACAGGCCCGTGGCGTCGCGTCCAAAACGATTAACGACGCCGGTCCCGACGAGACGTATGCGAAAGCGCGGCGGCCCTTGCGACCAGTCGACCTCGATTAAGGTCAGCCAGGGCAGCAAGCTCGGAATATCGATTGGATCGATGTCCTTTCGCGCCGGCAAGCGTCCCGACGACACCTTGGAACGCCAATAGTCGAACAATTGTCGGTGCGCCTGCACCTCCAAGGTGGTGGCGAACCGGTCGAGTTCCACATCACTGAGCACTGCTTTTCCCCCGCGCGCGCAATGTCGCGCGCGATGCGATACCCTGTCAATGCTTTGACCCGGCCCGCGAGCAATAGATCGGCGACTACCCCGGCCCGCTGACCCCCGCTTCGTCGAAGGTCGCCATGCCGGCGTGACAGGCGCAGGCCGCCTTGAGTAGCGGAATCGCGAGCACCGCGCCGGAGGCCTCGCCCAAGCGCAGGCCCAGATCGAACAGGGGCTGCTTGCCGAGCCGCGCCAGCAGGCGCCGGTGGCCCGGCTCGACCGAGACATGCGCGACAACGCAATGATCCAGACCATTGGAGTCCATCGCATGCAAAATTGACGCCGCTGCCGTGCAGGCATAACCGTCGAGCACCACCGGTACCTGTGCCATGCGCGCGGCCATGATGGCGCCCAAAATTGCGGCAAGTTCGAACCCACCCAGGCAGCGCAACACTTCCAACGGCTCAGTCATGAGAGAACGGTGCTTTTCGACCGCCGCCGCGATCAGCGCGGTTTTGTTGGCGAGCCTGGCGTCATCGATCCCGGTGCCGCGCCCGACCCACTCGGACGCCGATCCGCCATACAGCGCATGGCACAAAGCGGCGGCACTGGTCGTGTTGCCGATGCCCATCTCGCCGAGCGCCAGCAGATCGATACCTGGCTCGACCGCCATCATGCCGTAGGCGACAGCCCGGGCGCAGTCCTCTTCACTCATGGCCGGCTCGGCCGAGAAATCCCGCGTCGGCTCGTCGAGCGCCAGTTCGTAGACCCGCAGGTCTGAGTCCGCGACGTCGCAAAGCTGATTCACCGCGGCCCCGCCGTCGATGAAGTTCTGGAGCATCTGCTTGGTGACTTCGGCCGGATAGGCCGAGACGCCGCGCGCCGCGATCCCATGGTTGCCGACGAAGACGGCGGTGAAAGGCCGCTCGATCCGGGGCGGGTGCCGGCCCTGCCAGGCCGCCAGCCACTGGACGAGTTCCTCAAGCCGGCCGAGCGCGCCCGCGGGCTTGGTCAGCCGCGCGTCGCGCGCGGCGGCGGCGGCACGGGCATCCGTATCCGGTTCGGGAAATGCGCGCAGGACCGCGCGGATCTCTTCAAACGAGGCGGGCGCCGAGTCTGCCATCCTCTTAACCTTTCCAGCCGTGATGCGGCCAGAGATGCCGCGCCGGCGGGACGGGCGCAAGGGCCGCTTGCGTTTTCCGTTGGAGCGGCGTAGATATTGCGCCGTCGGGACGATGCGGTCTCCCGGCTTTCCCAAGGCGATTTCGCCCAAGTACCGCTTAGCGCTCCCAGCCACTGGAGGGTTAAGCACATGGGCGACGGCTTCAACACCATCACATCGAACGAACTTGTCACGCGCATCGGCACGCGCGATTGCCCGCCGATTTTCGACGTCCGCCGGGCCGAGAAATGGGCCGAGGCGCCGGACCTCATTCCGACCGCCAAGTGGCGCGACCACATGGCCGCGGCGACCTGGGGCCTGGATCTGCCAAGAGACCGCGAGGTCGTGGTCTATTGCGTGCATGGCCACAACGTCAGCCAGCTAGCCGCGGCGCTCCTGCGGTCCGTCGGGGTCCGAGCCCGCGTGCTCGATACCGGGGTCGAGGGCTACCGCGCGGCCGCCGGCCCCATGCTGCACAAGGATGCGGTCCCGGACCGCGACGAATCCGTGCCCAGCCACTGGGTGACACGGGAGCGGCCCAAGATCGACCGCATCGCCTGCCCCTGGTTCATCCGCCGCTTCATGGACCGAGACGCGCGAATCCACTATGTCGCGTCCGATTGGGTCGGCGATGTGGCTGAGGAAATGAACGCGATTCCCTTTGATATCCCGGACGTCGCCTTCTCGCACGTCGGCGAGCAGTGCAGCTTCGACGCTTTCCTCGAAAAGTCCGGCATCGCCGATCCGGCGCTGGCGCGTCTGGCGCGGATCATTCGCGCCGCCGACACCGGGCACCCCGACCGTGAACCCCAAGCGGCCGGGTTGCTGGCCGCATCGCTCGGGCTTTCGGCGATGGAGGCGGACGACCTAGCGATGATGGAGCAGGGATTCCTGATCTACGATGCGCTTTATGCCTGGTGCCGGCATGCCGCCGAGGAGACGCACGGCTGGCCGCCCGCACCCGCGAAAAGCGCCGTTTGAGGCCGAGACGATGGCAGTAACCGACACACGTACGGACGCGGCAAGCGGCGTCGAGTTTCGCGAGGCGCTCGGCGTTTGGCTGCGCATCGGGCTGACCAGCTTCGGCGGCCCGGCCGGGCAGATCGCGCTGATGCATCGCATTCTGGTCGAGGAAAAGCGTTGGATCAGCGAGCAGCGATTCCTGCATGCCCTGAACTATTGCATGCTGCTGCCCGGGCCGGAGGCGCAGCAGCTCGCCACCTATGTCGGCTGGCTGCTTCATCGCACCTTGGGCGGCTTGGTCGCCGGCATCTTGTTCATCGTGCCCGGCGCCTGCGTGATCATGATCCTGAGCCTGCTCTATGCGGGATTTCAGGATCTCGCGCTGATTCAGGCGCTGTTCTACGGCATCAAAGCCGCGGTTTTGGCGGTGGTGATCGAGGCCGTGCTGCGCATCGGCAAGCGCGCCCTGGCCAACGGCGTCATGGTGGCCCTGGCCGGTGTGGCCTTCGTCGCCATCTTCTTCTTTGCGGTGCCGTTCCCGGTGATCGTGATCGCAGCCGCCGCGATCGGATTTCTGGGCGGGCACTTCGCGCCCGCGCAGTTCGTGGTGAAGCGCGGCCATGGGGCGAAGGGCGATACGTCCGCCAGCATCGACGCGGCTCTCAGCGACGGGCAGCTGGAGCACACCCGGCCTTCGTTGGCCCGCGCGGTGAAGGTCGTTGTGGTATGCCTCGCGCTGTGGTTCGGCCCGATCTTCCTGCTCGCCACCGCCCTGGGCCTGGATCACATCTACACGCAGCAGGCCATGTTCTTCAGCAAGATGGCGGTCGTGACCTTCGGCGGTGCCTACGCGGTGCTGGCCTATGTCGCCCAGCAGGCGGTCGAAACCTACGGTTGGCTGTCGCCGGGCGAGATGCTCGACGGCCTGGGCCTCGCGGAAACCACGCCGGGGCCGCTGATCCTGGTGCTCGAGTTCGTCGGTTTCCTCGGCGCCTACCGTAGCCCGGGTTCGCTCGATGCCGCGCTGGCCGGTGCGTTCGGCGCGGCGCTGGTTCTGTGGGTCACCTTCGTGCCCTGCTTCCTATGGATCTTCTTAGGCGCGCCCTACATCGAGGCGTTGCGCGGCCGCAAGGTCCTCGATGCCGCCTTGTCCACGATCACCGCCGCGGTCGTCGGCGTGGTCCTGAACCTAGCCATCTGGTTCGCGCTGCATGTCGTATTCGGCCAGGTCGACCGGATCGCCGGCCCCGCCGGGCTGCAACTTCAGGTTCCGGTCTGGGACAGCCTGGACGTCTTCGCCGCAGCCCTGTCCGCTTTGGCCATGCTGGCCATGATCCGCTTCAAGCTGGGCATGATTCCCACCTTGGCCGGTAGCGCGCTGATTGGGGGTTTGTGGACGCTTCTGTGAGCGCTGACAGCTTGCCTGGGCGCGGCGGGGGCCTATAACCAAGCCATCGCATCGCGGAACACGCGGGTTCATGCTTGGCTTCTCATCCCTTGGCGCGCTTTGGCGCGATTTTGCGCTGGCCACAACGGTTCTGACGCGCGTCCCGCTCGACCGGAGCGGTGCGGCGGCGCCGGATGGCCTGGCCCGCGCGGCCTGGGCCATGCCGCTTGTCGGCATCGCCGTGGGGCTCGCGGGCGGTCTCGCCTACGCGCTCGGTTTCGGCCTCGGCCTGCCACCGGCGCTGTGCGCGCTCCTCGCCCTGGCCGCGACCGCGTTTCTAACCGGCGCCCTGCACGAGGACGGCTTGGCCGATACCTTCGACGGCCTGGGCGGCGGTCGGGACAGAACGCACAAGCTTTCGATCATGCGCGCGAGCAATATCGGTACCTACGGGGTGCTGGCGCTGCTGTTCTCGCTCGGGTTTCGGGCCGGCGCGCTCACGACGATTTTCGAGGTCGGCGCCGTGGTCATCGCTCTCATTGGCGCGCACGCGCTGGCGCGCGCCGTGCTGCCCGCGGTCATGGCGGCGCTGCCCCTGGCCCGCGAGGATGGTCTTGCGGCCGGGTTCGGCCACGTCGAGCCGCGGCGCGCTGTCGTCAGCTTGGCGCTGGGCGGCGGCATCGCCTGGATCGCGCTCGGGTTCAGCGCCGCCGTGATCGGACTTTTCGTCGCCTGCGTCGCGGCCCTGCTGGTCGCCTGGATCGCCAAGGCGCAGATCGGCGGCTACAGCGGCGACATCCTGGGCGCGGCCGAGCAAGCGGCCGAGTGTGCCGTGCTCCTGATCCTGGTCGCCCTGCTATGACGCCGCCCGACAGCACGACGACACGCTGGTGGTGGATCCGCCACGCGCCGGTGGTCGGCCACGACGGGCGCATCTACGGGCAGGACGATCACGACTGCGATTGCAGCGATACGGTGACGTTTCAAAGCCTGGCCCGCGTGCTGCCGCGCGACGCGGTTTGGGTCACAAGCCACCTGAAGCGCACCCACCGCACGGCGGACTCCATCCTGGCACATCGCGGCGACATCGGTATCGCGGCACGCCTGATCGAGGAAGCCCTGGCGGAACAGCACTTCGGCGCTTGGCAAGGCATAACCGCGGCGCAACTCCATGAAGACCGCGACGGTGCCTGGCACCGATTCTGGCTTGCTCCGGCCCACGAAGCGCCCCCCGGCGGGGAAAGCTTCATCGATCTGACCGCGCGCGTCGGCGCGGTGGTCGAACGCTTGTCGCAGGAGCATTCCGGCCGGGATATCGTGGCCGTCACCCATGGCGGTACGATTCGCTCCGCGCTCGCGATCGCGCTCGGTTTGGAGCCGGAGCGCGCGCTTTCGATCGCGGTCGACAACTGCTCGCTGACCTGTATCGATCACATCCATGGCACGGCCGGCAGTCACGCGCCGGACCCGCACGGTGTCTGGCGCGTCCGGCTGGTCAACGCCGCGCCACGCCAGTTGGATTGGCATCGCGGCGCGCCCGAATCGGCGCTAGACTGAACGCAATCCGGGCGTCTTTCGAAACGACAGGACTCGAGGCTGGAACGATCGCGCCTCGCAAGCTAGGAGGGATTCAAATCATGACAAAGCCGCACAACGCCCAGTGCCCTGCGCGGCGGGTTGTTCGCGCGGCCGCCGTTGCGATGGCGGCCTTCATGCTCGCCCTGAGCGTGGCGTCGCACGTTTCGCATGCCCAGAATTCTCTGGGCACCAAGGACAAGGCAAACGCCTTGGTCGAAGAAGCGCGCACCTCGCTGGAGCGCATGCTCGGCAGTCAGGACAACGATGCCTTCAAACGCTATCTGAATAACGCGCGCGCGGTGCTGATCGTCCCCGAACTGATCAAGGGGGGCCTCATCGTCGGCGCCGAGGGCGGATCGGGTGTGCTCTTGGTGCGCGGCGCCGACGGAACCTGGAGCGCGCCGGCCTTCTACACCTTGGCCGCCGGCAGCCTGGGCCTTCAGTTCGGCGTCCAGATCTCGGAAGTCGTGTTCACGGTCATGACCGACAGCGCGGTCGAGGCCCTGCTGAATAGCGAGTTCAAGCTGGGCGCGGACGCGAGCGTGGCCATGGGTCCGCTGGGCGCCGGCATCGAGTCCTCGAGCACCACCAACATCGGGGCCGACATCTACGCCTTTTCGCGCGCGGTCGGACTGTTCGGCGGCGGCGCGCTGGAAGGCGCCAAGATTCTGAACCGCCAGGACTATAACGACGGCTACTACGGCGCAGTCGCGGCGCCGCGCGAGGTCGTCATCGAGCGCAAATTCTTCAACCCTCAGGCCGACAAGCTGCGCCAGGCTCTGCCCAAGGGCGGCACTTAGAGCGTTTTCCGTTCGGACGGCACCAGCCCACTCCCCCACCCGGCCACCCATAGGATAATCGCATTGGGTGGCCGGGTGGGGGAGTGGGCTGGTGCGATTCCGCGTGAGCGGAAACAACGCTAACGCGCCAGACGAGTCAGGGCCAGCGCCCCGATCAGCGCCGCGTTGATCAAGCCGGCGGCGGCGAAGGCGACCAGGGCCCGGTTGATCCGCGCCGCGGGGTTCACCCCGGCGAAAGCCGCGCCCAGAATTTTGGCCGCAGGATCGCCCTTGAGCCAGGTCTCTCCCAGCGCGGCGGCGCCCCGCCCGCCCGGCACGAAGGCTGCGCCGAGCCCGAGCAGAAGCGCCGCAACCAGGTCCGGCAGCAGCGCGACCGCCCGCGCGAGCGACCGCGCGCCGTCGCCGTAGGGGTTCGGTGTGTCCGCCGCGCCCGGCGAAGCGGCCGGCAAGGGCTGCGCGTCCGACACGGTCGCCATAATGTAGCTGATCTGCTGCAAAAACAGGCCCGGCAGGCCGAGCACGACGTACCAGACGACCGGCGCCATCAGGCGGCTGGCGAAGCGCCGGCCGAGCGCGGCAAGGGTCGCGGTCACGACCGCCTCGCGGCCCAAGGCGTCGTTCTGCGCGGCCGGGATTGCCTCCACGGCCAAGGGACGCAGGGCCTCGCGCGCCCGCACCAGGCTGCCGCTCGCCAGGCCTTCCTGCACGGTTTCGCCCAGTCGCCAGGTCGCGCGCTGGTCGATCAGAAAGATCAGCAGGAACAGCTCGAGCGTCCAGGCGAAGGGATAATGGCGGGTCACCAGGGCCGCGAGCCAACCCGCGGCCATGGCGCCGAGGGCCAGCGCACCCGCGACCGCGACACCGCGCCGACGCCGTGACGCCGCGCTGCGGTCCGCGCGATTGAGCCGGCGCGCCAGCTAGCGACACAGGTTCGCCGCGCTCCGGCGCGGCGTGCCGTGCCAGCCGGCCCGCGGGCGCCGCCCCGCCGCGTTCGGCTGGGCGTCGGGCGGGCCGGGCGGGCGGGGCGGCGTCCTCGGCAGGAGGGGGTTCGTGTCTCTGGGCCAAGCCGGGTTGCCGGGGTAGCAACCGGTCTCGGTGACGTCGATC
>ERZ869936.2035-NODE-2035-length-12711-cov-35.769753_pt1 | contig 12711 bp, 16 predicted proteins | sample MGYA00520876_ERZ869936 | MGnify/ENA primary metagenome ERZ869936 (study PRJEB32218, sample SAMN09650985) | biofilter metagenome | isolation source: enrty point of leading RO module | place: Saudi Arabia: Thuwal, RO plant located on Red Sea | collected 2016-02-17...
TTTGACCGTCGTTGTGTAAGTTATTGGCTATGTTTAGCTGAACGCCTTGAACGGTAAGAACTGCATTTTCATTTATTGTAACATCTTGAAATGTTATTGCACCGATTACTGTCAGGGTAGGTGAAGTGCCAGACATTAATGGGGTACTGTTTTGAAACGTACCACCACTTAGGGTGACATCACCGTCTATGATTTCAAAGGTTCCATTGTCTAAGAATAATTCGTTTCCACCATTACTCCAAGTTATGGTACTGCCTACATCTTGTGTCCTGAGTAATCCATTGTTGGTAAATGTGGGAGAACCAGGAGTTCCATCACCTGGATTGATTATTAGAGTACCGCCTTGTCTAACTAGAATACTTCCATCGTTTTGGAAGCTGCCAGTGCCAGACATTAGCTGCAGGGTGCCAGCATTTCTAATTGTGTGATCAGCCGGGTGTACCAATGGTTGCGTATCTCCACTGAGAATTATCGATGAGGAGAAACCAGTTGGAATAGTTATTCTGCTGGTTCCAACAGATGGAGTAGTAGTTAGCGTTGCATCATTATCAAAGTCAATTGTTGCGCTTCGTAAATCAATTTGACCGTCGTTGTGTAAGTTATTGGCTATGTTTAGCTGAACGCCTTGAACGGTTACTGTGCCAGCATTTTGTAATGTACCTATAGTTGTTCCACCAGTAATTAGAACATTAAATGGACTAGGAATAATTGCAGTATCACCAGAGCCAGGAACAGAACCGACATCCCAAACTGTAGGATCATTCCAATCTCCGGTCTTTATAGCAGTAAATGTTGGAATGCTAACTGCAAACGAAAATGTTGTAGAGTCAACAGGAGTTGTTGTAAAAGCATATCCTGGTGCATATCCAGGATCAAGATCTGCAGATACTAACCACTCATAGTTACCGTCTGGAAGAATGTTAAGTGGTTCAACAGATACTAAACTTAATGAAACAAGTTGAATTGGAACGCCAGGATTTGTAACATCCTCCAGGTTTGGAGTGTACTCTATTGTTCTAGTCTCAGTAGGATTATCCCAGATTAAATCAGGTTTTCCCTCGGTAACTGTTGATGCGTCAGCAGGCGCAGTTAGATTTGGAATGCATAGATTCTCAGTTACAGGAGTAGATGCAGTAATGGTGCCAGAAGAGATTATTTCAGCACCACAGTTGTTGTTAAATGTAGAACCAATTGTTGTGGTTCCAAGGTTCTCAAAAATTCCATTATTATGAATTGTACCTCCAGAGGTAGTAAAAGTGGCTCCGTTAGAAATTCTTAATGTTACTCCAGATGGAACAGTAATTTCATCAATAATTCCACCTTTAAATTTCGGACCAGGTAATGTGTACGATGTATTAATTACACATGCTTGTTGTGTAGGTAACCATTGGATTGAACCTGAATCAAGTTGAAGACAGGTAGAAGAATCTATGATGGTAACTGAATCACCATATGCTACTTGAGAAGATGAAAATCCAAATAAGACAACACTAAAGATTAATGTAAAAAGTAATCCCTTACCAGATATCAATATGAAAGGTAAAATTATACACTATTTAAAATTCGATCCCAAAATTGGAAGTTGAAGATCTAAGAAATTTCTTAGTTTTTGCTTAGATTTTGCTTAGATTTGAAAAACAATAAGAAGGTAGAGTTGCCATAAAGGCAAAACCACCTAACCTTATTAGATAGGACCAGACAAGTTGCCAAAAATACAACTTCCCTGCCACTATATCATAGAATAATTGTAAAGTAAAAGATAGCGAAGAATTGTTTGTGTATTTTTTACACATGAAATTTTCAAAATTACAGCTGAATCAAATCATCAGCATTGCCCTTGATACAGTCAGTACCAACTGGTTTTAGCTCTGAAAAATTAATTGTTCCTTTCGGAATCTTTCCTTCATTTTGTAATATCTGAATTTTTCCAGACACTGCGCCTTTGTGCCTGTTGCATGTGACTCCGACCATGTATTCCCCATCTTCAACCAATACAGATATGACAAACTCTGGGGGATTTAGACAGTTTCGTCCCTCTTCCTTTATGGAGCACTTGTCAGGAAACATGATACCATTTCTGATTTTATATGATATTAAGCTTGGTTGATAATGTCCTCAAATCTCCAAAAGGAGCTCTTTTGTTTTGTAGAGCTCTTCAATAGTCCTTTTTCCTGTAATTGCTTTACAACAAGGGCTGAATATGCAGGAGCGCCAGTAGCACCTGGGGAATTATAATTTACAATATGAAAAGAATTCTTTCCATAAAGTTCCAAGATATCCTTTTCAAATTCTCCTTTCTCAGAAATAATTGGTGTTCGAATACCTGCAGTGCCATGTTCTGTAAAGTATTCTGGTTTTACTTTTGGAATAAACTCCTGAACTCGATGCACCATAGCAGTCTTTGAGATAGAGCTCAAAAACTCCTTTGATATAAGAGTCAAAAAGTCAGGATTTAACAATAATTTTTTGACATTTCCCGAGATGATCTCTTTTACTTTGTCAATTGTCTCTCCGATATCACCTGTATACCCAAGGTATGTCTCAGGTGTTGCAACAGGAACTGCGTTTGGTCCAATCTCAGTTGTTCCATTTGAGCGCTTTATCCAGTGCGGATCCAAGAAAGGAAATTCAGAAAATCTAGCTACAGTGTAGATATTTGTCTGAACAAGATTAGAATAGTTTGAATCAGCAATCCAGTATTCTCCTCGAAAATGCAGATCATCATATTCTGTTGCTAGGCCAAACTTTTTTGCAATATCAAGTGAATTTCCCCCAGCACAGTTAATTGTCAATGTAGCATCAAGAGTTGTTGCATCTGAAAATGTAAGAATGGAATCATTTCCGACTGTTACTGACTCGAGTTTTTTACCAAAAAGAAACTGTGTTCCATTTTTTTCTGATTCCTTTTTGAGCTCCTTTGTAAACAAGCCATAATCAGTGGAAACATCCCTTGAGCAGTATAATCCAGAATAGGCCCTGAGGTTTGGTTCTTTTTTCTCTAGTTCTTTATCATCTAAAAGTTGAGTCTGCTCTTCAGGTATTCCGTTTTTTGCAGACCATTTGAGATATTTCTCAAGAGTGTGGTGTTGGGATTCATTTAACGCAACTTCAATTGTTCCGACTTCATGCCATGGGAGATCTTTTTTCTTTGCCATGGTAGCCCACAAATCATGAGATATCAGTGATGTTAGTGCAGATTTTTTTCGCTTTACAGGATCAAGATAAAACGGAGAATGGACAACGCCGGTATTTCTGCTGCTAGTATGTCTTGCAACATTTTTCTCCTTTTCAATAACGCAAACTCTGATGTCATAAAGTAATGAAATCCAGTAGGATATTGCAGTGCCAAGTATGCCTCCTCCGATAATAGCAACATCAAATTTTTCCAATGGTATGAGAGTAACTTACAAGCAATTAATTGATTTTGAAAATGGCGCCGGGAGGGAGATTTGAACTCCCGTTCCCTTGCGAGAACGCGCTTTATGGTTATCAATTTCCAGGCGCGCGCCCTACCAGGCTAGGCGACCCCGGCACTGTCATTGAGACAGATTATTTCATTATATAATAGGTTGGCAAGGATTTGATTTGCACTATTTGTGGATATGAACAGTTATTGATTTTGAAATTTTGTTTTGTTCGGAATCTCTGCCTTCTGATATAATTTTGTACAAGCCCTCAAGTGCTGCATCTCCATCGTTTTTTATCTGATCCCAAGTGATGGTCACCTCGTCTTTGGGTTCTAATGTAGATACCACTTGTGCAGCAGTTGGAGAGTACAGTTCAATGGTATCTAGTTGTGTGATTTTTAATCCATATGATGCATCAGAAAATGTAATTGGCACAGTGCCAGAATTTACAATCCTAATCTTAATGTCTTCGCCTTTTTTAAAATCAGTCTTTTCTGTTACTATTGACAATGAAGGACCATCAACAAAGACTAGTTGATTTTCATTTTTTAATTCTGCAAAGAATAAGCCAAATACTACTGCAGCAAAGACTCCTACACTTGTTGCAATGACTAGTCCTTTTGGAAGCAAGTAAAAAATTCTATTCTGATTCAGTTTTTATTTGTTGGTTAGGCTTTGAGTGCCATCTCTTTGGATACGTACCTGGAGCCATAATGATTCGTTTTGTCTGAAACGCATATCCCTTTGTTCCATCTTTGATTTCGTGTGCACTGTATAATGATTCAGCCAAGGCAACTGCTTCTCCTTTGAGTGTATACACCCCAACAAAGTCACCCTTTTTTAGATCAGGGGATACCTGCAAGATTCCAGGAATTGCAAGTTGTGCTCCATGACACAGTGCATCAACTGCGGAATCACGAATAACTACTGATTTAATTTCACTTAGTGCATCCTCAATTGGCCTGATCATCTTGATTAGCTTTGAATCATCCTTTTTTTCTTCCCATAATGCAAATGCGTTAGCAAGCTCATGTAGTGTAATCAATCCTGATTCTTCTGTAAACTGATCAACTCTAGTTCTTCGAAGCTCAATCATTGATGCGCCTGGACCTAAAATTTCTCCAATGTCGTAAAATAATTTTCGAATATAAGTTCCAGCCTCGCACAGTACACGTACTAGAATTAATCTCTCTTTTTGCTCAAGCAAGTCTAGCTCATAGATGTGCCTTGTTCTTGTTCTTCTCAATACAGATGAACGTTGTGGAGGTTTTTGAAAAATTTCTCCCCTAAACATTGATAGAATATCATTTAGCTTGTCCTTTGATGGTAACGAGTGGAGTCGTCCCAATGCATGATACTCCTTTGGTCCAAACAACAAAACACCCAGTGCTTTTGTTGCCTCACCTAATCCAAGTGGCAATACTCCGGACACCATAGGGTCTAGTGTTCCACTATGCCCAATCTTTGGAATCTTTAGAATTCTTTTAGTCCATGCGACTGTTTCGTGACTAGTGGGACCTGGTGGTTTGTCTAAGAGTATCAGTCCATAATTGAGTAACTGCTCTATTGAACGCTTGTCATAGTATGTACCGTATTCATTATCAGTTAGGTCTTGATCAATCTCTAGTAAATTTTCTAGTTGTTTTAGTGTCATAGTAACTCACGTACAGTTGATTTTGCAATCTCTATTACTTGTTGCGCATTTAGATTATCAGTGTTAATCACAGTATCAAATACCGAGGTATCAGAACCAAAGTCAAAATCATATAGTTTTTTGTAGAGAATTTTGTTTTTATCGTATCTTTTCCGAGTCACTTCAAAAGCCTCCTTTCTTTCCATGTTGTCTCTGTTTTGCATTCTTTTTGCACTGTTCTCATGAGAACCTGCAAGCCAGATTTTGATTCCATCATCAACAAGCCAAGGCAGAGTATAGCTTGTTATCACCTTACCGCCTTCATAGAATAGTTTCTTTAAGCGCTCATCTACTTTTTTATCAAAATCATAGTTTTGTTCCCTTTGTGATAGGAACTTCATTCCTTCTGGCCTGTCCCACCAATCATCACCATCTGCAACAAATCCTTGCTCCTTTGCAATCTCCTTTAGAACATCACCACCGCTAAGATATTTCAGATCAAACTCTTGTGAAAGGGCTAAAGCAACTGTAGTTTTACCAACTGCTGGAGGACCAGAGATGATAACAGATTTGGTCAATCGAGACCCATCGATGTTTTAGTAACTTTCATGATTATGCCACTAAACGCAATAGATGACAAAAAGTACCAAGCCCAAAAGTAAATCGCGTTTTCTTTAGGACATACATGTTCAGAGTCAACTGCTTGAGCTGCAGTGCATGTTAGTTGGAAAAAGTCACCTGGAATCACATTGAGTGGAATTGGCGATAGTGCAACAGTGTAGGAGAATAATGGAGGCAATACAAAGTAAAATATCAAAATTAATGGGACAAATGTAATCATCATTGGTCGCATGTTCATCTGCATCATCTCCATGTTCATCTTGTTCATGTATGCAGATTTTTTGTTAAGCTCTGCTTGTTTTGCAGTATCTTTTGCCCTAAATGCAGCCATTCGTTCTTTTTGCCAAGCACGTGTCTCTTTCATGATTCGTTTTAGTTTTACTTGGTCTACCAATTTTTTGCGTACTCCAGCATTAAAGAGATTAAGCAATAATGCAAATCCCAAAATTCCAAACATTGATGGGATTATTCCTTTTACAATTGGATCTGCGCTGCCTAATGGGCCCTGATGAATTCCAAAGAGATCACCTTGTAGAAAGATTGATTCAAGAAATAGCAGTATGTTAAATTCCATTTTTACAGACCTATTGCATTAATTACGGTTTCAGCAGCTTCTTCAATCTTTCCCTCACGGTTTAACACGGTCATCATCGGTGAGCCAGATAAAACACTACATGCAGATACCATGGATTCCTGCACAGAAAGTTCCTTTTTAATTGCATCAATTGAAATTATATCCCGATTTCTGGTATCATCCTTCATTCTTCTGTTGTAAATTTCCTCAGGTCTTGCTGATACTGTGATAAAATTTGATGGCTTGATAATCTTCATCACATAATCAGGCAGTCCGGGATAAAATCCAGCTGGAGTGACAATAAACGCATGAGTATCAATAATGACCAAATCTTCATGCATTGCTGCAATCTTTTCGCCAGCAATTCTTTGGAGTTTTTGTTGTTCTTCAGTAGTTAGTTTTCTCAAATCATCTCTGTCTTTGCATCCATTCTTCTTGGCTTCTTCTAGCATAACAGTTCCAAAGCTAACAACTTTGACGCTCTTGTTTTTTCCATTAAGAATTTCTACTATCTTTGATACCAAAGTAGTCTTGCCGACACCAGGAATGCCAACCATTACGACTTTTTTACTTTCTACCAAGCAACGCACCAAGCCGTGGCATTACAACTTCGACCTGTTCCTTTACAAGTTGATTATAGTAGTTGATCAGAATATCTACCATCAGTAAGATTCCAATTCCAGAACCAAATACGCCAAGAACATCAGAGATTCCAGCCAATGCTCCAAGTATCATTGAACCAATAATTGTTACAGAAGGAATGTATCGATTAAGTAGTGCCTCAACGGGTTTATTTGATCTTCTAAATCCAGGTACCTGTACATCTGCATCTAGCAAGTTTTGAGCAGCACTCTTTGGAGACAGACCACCAAGCTCTACCCATAATCTTCCAAATACTACAACAATTCCAATCATAAACAAGACATAGCCTACGGCTCTCATAGGATCAAGTGCTGCAACATCTAGTCCTCTTGGTGGTGTAACATAGTATAGTATTCCTCCGATTGGAGTAGACGGACTGGTAGGATCAAATTGCGCTAAAATATTCATAAAGAAATTATTATTCCGCGGATTAAAGTTGGCCCAAAACATCTGACCAATAAAGACCGCGTTTGCTGTAAGTGCAGATGCTAAAATTACAGGAATGTTTGATACGTACATTAGTTTGATTGGGTACACTGCTGAGAATCCCCTGTACTTTGTAGACACGATTGGAATCTCTACCTTCATGCCCTGTGTGTATACAAGGATTAACAGCACCGCTGCCGTCAAGAGTATTCCAAATATGCTAGGAAGCTGATTTGACCGGAAAAATACGTTTGACAAGTCACCAAACATTATTGATTGTCCAATGTATGGAAGAATTCCTACCGTTCCTCCATCACCAGCAGGCAATGGGCTAAAGAGGCTCCATAGAATTTGTTGAGCAACACCTGCCATAATGAATAGACTAATTCCACTACCAAGACCCCATCCCTTTTGAATCAGCTCATCAAGAAACATGATGATTACTGACGCAGCCATCAGTTGTCCTACTATAATATACAGTACACTAGGATCAGAAATTCCTGGGCCATATACGGCCATTCCATATACCGCAGACTCTACGACGATTACAATGTATGTTACAATCTTTGTTGCAGTCTGAAATACACCACGTTCTTCAGGCTTTTTGAAATCAAATTTGAGAATTTCAGAACCCCTCAAGAGCTGCATCAATAGTCCGGCTGTGACTATCGGCCCTATTCCAAGCTCAACTAATGTTCCCTGTTGGGATGCAAAAATAACTCTTGCAAATGCAAGAAAATCAAATTCTGGAGTCGTTGCTCCAAACAATGGGGTTTGTCCCATTATCATGTAAATTAAAAGTGCAAGACCACACCAAAGGAGTCTTGTTGGTAAAGGTAGTTTCTTTTTTGGTTTTGGTACTTGGGGCAGATACGGTTCTGCAACCATTACCATTTTTCGTATAAACGCAGTAGCTGAACCCTCAGCCATTATCTGCTAACACCTCGCCTCCTGCTTGTTTGACTTTCTCTTCAGCAGATGCAGTAAAACGATTTATCTTGACAGTGTAAGCAGATGTAATCTTACCTCCGCCTAGTAGCTTGTCAAATCCATTTCCTTGTAGATCTATTACTTTTTTCTCCCCTTCTTGTTTTCCATATCTTGTAAATAGATCATCGAGATCACGGACGCTAGCCCATTTTCTTGTTATAGTTGGGTGAGGTGGAACAGTAGAATCATGACCAAAGTGATCTGGGTCTGTCTTGAGCATTCCGCTGTAATGATGTTTGAGTTGTCCTGAGACACCTAGTCCTCCTTTGTGTCCACTTGCACGGTGTTGTCCGACTTGACCCCAACCGTGGTTTCTAGAGCCTCTAAATTTTCTAGTCTTTCGTAAGCGAGTAGCCATGTTACATCATATTCCTCACAATTGTAGCAAGTTCGTTGTTTTGTCCCAAAACTCCTTTTTGGCCAGACATGCGCTTTGTACTTTTCTTAAATCCATGTCTTGGTGGTGCCAAGGCAAACCAAGGTTTTAGGGGTTTTAGTTTAGTTAATGATGTCTTGCCTTCAGCCAAAGATGTTGCAAGCTCATCAATTGATTTGAAGCCAATCTCTCCCAAGTCCTCAGATGTTATCTTTTTGTAGCCGGACTTTCTAGCTTTTTTGTCTAGCAACTCCTTAGCTAAGCCTGTATCAACTTCTTGCCAAGAAACATAATGCTTTACTTTGTTTAACATACCCAAGGTATTTTCTTTAGCTGGAATGATAGTAGCGCGGTATCTCTTTTCTAATTTGAGTAGTTTGAGTGTGTGCTCTGCCCAATATGGAACATCGACTTGACCTTTGATTCTAACAACAAGATATGCTTTTGCCATTTCTCATCATCCGTGACTGAATGTTTGTCTTAGACATTCAAGTAGTGCTTTAGAAGTGGAGTTCATTGTTGTAGTGGAACCATATGCTGTGGTCCATGCATCTTTGAGTCCTGCCAATTCTAATAGTCGTTTAATTTTACCACCTGCAACAAGACCTAGTCCACGTGGTGCAGGTAAAATTTCAATTGTAACACTTCCACCTTTTCCTCTTACTTTGAATGGAACAGAATGTTTTTGATCACATCTGCATTCCCAACTACCACATCCCAATTTGATTGGACTGACATTAAGATATGCTTGGTTGTTTGCTTTTTCAATTGCAATTCTCATCTGTTTTGATTTTCCTTGACCAACACCTAGCCAACCGTTTCCGTTTCCTGCTGCAACAATTGCTTTGAATCTTGTTGATTGGCCGTTTGATGTCATCTTTTGAATAATTCCAACATCTACGACTTCGGTTTTCAAATCTGGAAGTAATTTTTTGATAATACCAGCTTCTTGAATTCTATCACCGCTTTCAATTATTTCTTCTAGTGAAGTGATTTGTCCTGATGCAACTTTTTGTCCAAGTATGGTCTTTGGTACCCAAACCTCTTCTTCTTCTCGTGGACGTCTTCTACGTTCACCGCGGTCTGAATCTTTTTTCTCTTGAATTTGACTCATCTTATTTTACCTCAGAATCTATTTGTGATTTGAATTGATTAACGTCATTTTTTACAGTAAGGTGTTGTCCTGTGATTCTCTCCTCTGGTGGAAATGATTCAGGATCAGCTGGGATTTCCAAACCAGCATCAACTACTCCTTTGAGTACTGCTGCCATTCTTTGAGTATAACGTCTAGTACCGGTGTAAAGTATTGCAGACTTGGAACCTTTTCCTACTGCTTTTTTTCCTGCAAGATATCCAGTTAGATATGCTGCTGGAATGTTTTTGCGTGAGCCTTTCCAGCCTTTTTTTAATAGATAATGTGAATGTGCTGATGCAATGACCTTATCACCAGTCATCTCTGGCGTGTGAATTTGGACTTGGGTATTCTCATTAGTAATCTGAACAGTGATGAAAGGACGCTTTCCCATCAACATGGTTTTACGCTTTCGGTAGTTAGTCTTCTCTTCCCGTAGTCTTCTCAATATTTGCGAATAGGCCATCTATAAGGCAAAAACTTGAATCTGCTCTTATAAACGTAAAGTGATACGGCTTCGTAGGTTTTTATCGTGTGCGATGTTTTTTCACGGATCAAGGCAAGATTGTAACTCTATCTTTGGATTTTATTTTTTTGACCAAAAATTCGCACTTGATCATACACTCCAAACGCAATCAAAACGTAGCTAAAATAAAATAAAATCTCAATTGGGTGTCCCGTATAGTATGTGTCATCCATCTGCGAATACATGAAGATTGTATCAGCAATAAACAGAGACAAAATCCCAAAGCATACCATTGTCCACATGAAATTGACCCTACCAGAGAAGAACAGAGAGATGCCCAAGATCGCAGGAACTATCAGAATCGAATCCAAGATTGGATACAGAATTGCATAAAATGTATCAAGAGAGTTTAGGTAAATTGAAGAGTCAATTGTTTGGTATAACCCAAAGAACAGGATTACTGCTGAAATAGAGATTGCAATTGACAAAGAACGTTTTGTGATTCCTTTTCGGACTGGCGAGATGTATGCCAACATAAACACAAAAAGAAATGGGTATCCAAGTGAATAGAACACATCAGCTAGAGATGGAAAAGGATCAACCTGTAATACAAGCTCGTAAAAAATCCACACTACTTCAGCAACTAGCCATAATAATGATGCAATAAGTAAAGAGATCCATGCTATTCCATGCATTCCATCATGGCCTAATTTTATCAGAGTAAATGCACTAACTGTGACTAGAAGTAATACTACTGGAACATAAACAATGTTTCCAACAAGTATGGCAGTGTACATGTCAAGAAAATTTGCAATCGTGTTTATCGATACAAGTAGTGCAAGTAATGCAGCTAGTAACCACTGAGATTGAAAAGTTTCAAGATTAGTTTTTTGCAATCGGCTTGTAATACGATTCTACATTATTAAAATGTGAGATATGTTTAAAGCAGTTACATAATAATTTGATATATGGAAAACCACACCGTAAAAAGAGCCCTCGTAGCAGTCATTATTGAAAGAACGTTAAATGAATTTGGAAAAGCAGAGTATAAAGAAGTTGAAAACAGATTGGAGTCAGAATATGGGATTTATTTTACGGATTGTTTAGAGAATCCAGAATATTTCAAAAGAATAATTCAGGACATTTACGGAAATGCACACAAACAAATTCTTGAAAAAATAAATGATTACCTGGGTGATCTCAGAGAACAAAAAGATTATTCTGATTTTATTAAAATTTTAGAACATACAAACTAATTATTTTATCAAAGAAATTAAAAGTGCTTTTTGAGAATGCAGACGATTTTCTGCTTCTTGCCAAACAACTGATTGAGGACCATCAATTACTGATTCGGTAACTTCTACGCCTCGCTTTGCTGGCAGGCAATGCATAAAGATTGCATCCTTCTTTGCTTTTTTCATCAAGGAAGAATTGACCTGATATTTTGGTAGGAATTTTTTAACGCGTTTTTTATCTAAATTATGAATTGAAGTAAAGGTATCAGTCATTACTACATCTGCATTAATCACAGCATCATCAGGATTAGTTGTTAATTCAACTTGAGTTTTACTTTTTGATTTTTTTACCACTGCAGAATCAGGTTGGAACTCTTTTGGTGTTGCAACAGAGATGTTAATTCCACTTAGCGCACATCCATAAAGGAGTGAATTGCATACGTTATTGCCATCTCCAATCCAAGCAATCTTTAATCCAGAAAGTTTCTTTTTCTTTTCTTTGATTGTCATAAGATCAGCCAATATCTGACATGGATGAAATGAGTTTGATAATCCATTAATCACTGGAACTGTGGCATTTTTTGCAAGATCTTCCAGTAGGTCATCCTCAAAGACTCGAGCCATTATAGCATCAACATATGCAGAGAGGGTTTTTGCAGTATCCTGTACAGATTCACCCCGAGAAATTTGCATGTCATTTGGTGACAGATTCAACGTATTTCCACCCAACTGAAACATTCCTACCTCAAAGCTTACTCGTGTACGAGTGGAAGGTTTTTGGAATATCATTGCAAGTGTTTTGTTTTGTAGTGGTTTTGCTTTGTTGTTTTTTTGTTTTTTTAATTTTATTGCAAGATCAATAATTTGTGAAAGCTCTTTGCTTGATAATTCATCCAGTGTGAGAAAATCTTTTGTTTTTAATTTCATTTCTTAAATCTACCAAATAGAGAACGTTTCTTTTTAGATTTATCTGCATCGTCTTGTTTCTTTGGTTCCTCACCAGGTTTTGGTCTTCCATCTTCAATCCATTTACGAATCTTTGAGGAAAGCTCTTTTGCTTGAGCATCACTCTCAGGGGGAGGTTCATCATACATGTCTGCATACTTGTTGATATCCTTAGTATCAATTCCTTCGAAGGGATCATCACTCTCTAATTCTGGTTTTGGTTCTGGTTTTGGTTCTGGTTTTGGTTCTGGTTTTGGTTCTGGT
>ERZ869936.2036-NODE-2036-length-12689-cov-6.343280_pt1 | contig 12689 bp, 9 predicted proteins | sample MGYA00520876_ERZ869936 | MGnify/ENA primary metagenome ERZ869936 (study PRJEB32218, sample SAMN09650985) | biofilter metagenome | isolation source: enrty point of leading RO module | place: Saudi Arabia: Thuwal, RO plant located on Red Sea | collected 2016-02-17 ...
GGGGGGGGGGGGGGGGGGGGGGGGCGGGGGGGGGGGGGGGGGGGGGGGGGGCGGGATTGTCGGACAGAATCCGGGCTCCCGTCTCGATCCCCGCATAGTAGGCGGTCTCGCCCTCGGCGAGGGTCACGCTTTCCTCGAAGGATCCGTCGTTGTCCTTGTCCACCTGCACCGACGCCCCTCCGCGGCCCGCCGTGATCGAGACGGACACGTAGCTGAAACAGTCCTCGTCAAACGTCAGGTTGCCCGAAGCGGACGAGGTTGGCATGTCCACGCCCACCGGCACCCGGTATTCCGTGCCCCACAGACCGTATTCGAAAATCTCCACGCAGCCCGCCAGCAGCGTGTTGGTTCCGGCCGGGAAACAGGTCTTGGTCAGCGAGATCGGCTTGAATGACGCCACCTTGTCGCGGGCGTCGTAGTCGATCACTTCGCCAAGCGTGGTGGTCTCGACGAAGTTCCGAAGATCGAACACGGTGCCCGCCGAGATCAGGTCGGCCGCGTTGCCCGGCGGATAGCCGTTCGCGGGATTCCCGTCGCCGAAGACCAGCGTGGTCGACTGGGTCGGGTTGGTGATGTCCGTCTCGTAGCCGTCCTCCCAGTGGTCGTAGTAGATCACCGTGTCGTCGGCGACGGTCGAGAAGGTCACGAACACCGCCAGCGGATCGCCGGCCACCGAGTTGATGGCATCGAAGCCGGTCAGTTGATCGTCCTCGGAGAACGGAATGTAAAAAACCTGCGTCGGCGGCGGATTGCCCGCAAATGCCGGAACCGGCATGGCGACAAACAAGCCAAGCAGCAACAAACGCAGGATGTGGCGTCCGCAGAGGCGGTTGGGGAAACAGGTCATGGCCAGGGGAACGATGGGGTGAAAACGCGATGACGGGCGGTTGATAATTAAGTTTTATAAATTATTCAAGAAAGTTTTATAATTACGTGATCACGGGCTTGGCTGACCGTGCGGCCTCACCCGAATCCCTGAAACCCGGGGCCGTCCGCGCTCCAGGTGTCTGCTCTCCGGTCCGCAGATCCCCGGCGGTCAGATTCTCCGGCCCCGAAGCTGATCCGCAGCCAAGTTCTTCGGATCTCTCCAATCTTTCACCATCATCCGGAGATCGAATGGAGCCCGATTCGAACAATCTTCCCATTTTCCGAGCTTCAATCAGATCCATTCCGATGATTTCGATGAAATCACCGGTTTTTTGGATTGCTTTATCACCCCGAAAACCGCTCTTTCTCCCTCGAAACGCAACTTTCCATGAGCACGACCCCACTCGACGGCGCGCAAGCGCTCATCAAGACGCTCGATGACCTCGGAATCGAGTACATCTTCGGCTATTCCGGAGGGGCGGCGATCCCGATCTTCGACGCGTTGGAAACCGTGGAAACCAAGATGCGGTTCGTGCTGGTCCGTCACGAGCAGGGCGCGGTGCATATGGCGGACGGGTACGCGCGCGCGACCGGCAAGCCGGCCGCGGTGCTGGTGACCTCCGGCCCGGGCGCGGGCAACACCGTGACCGGCCTGATGACCGCCCAGATGGACTCGGTGCCGATGATCGTCCTCTGCGGCCAGCAGGTGACCTGGATGCTGGGCAAGGACGCATTCCAGGAGGCCGACATCTTCGGCATCACGATGCCGGTGGTGAAACACAACTACCTCGTCAAGGAAACCAACGACCTGCCGAAGATCGCGCGCGAGGCCTACCACATCGCCACCACCGGCCGTCCCGGCCCGGTGCTGATCGACATTCCCAAGGACATCTCCTCGGCCGAGTTCCACGGCGACATGAACCCGCCGCTCGACCTGCCCGGTTACCATCCGGACGAGGCCTTCAGCATCGACCCCGCGGCCATCGAAGAAGCGGTGAGGATGATCTCCCACGCCCGCCAGCCGGTCATCCTCGCCGGACAGGGCGCGATGATCGCCCGGGCCGGGGAAGAACTGCTCGAGCTGGCGGAAACGTTGCGCTGCCCGGTCACCACCACCCTGCTCGGCAAGGGGGTCTTCCCGGAAACCCACGAGCTCTCGCTCGGCATGCTCGGCATGCACGGCACCGCCTACGCCAACAAGGCGATGGTCGAAGCCGATCTCATCCTCAACGTCGGCTCGCGCTTCGACGACCGGATCATCGGCAAGCCGCACATGTTCGGCCGCAACGCCAACATCATCCACATCGACATCGACCCGGCGGAGATGAACAAGATGATCCGGCCCCACGTGCAGCTCATCGGCGACGCCAAGTCCGCGCTGACCGAGCTCAACGTCCGCGCCGGACGCCTGGAAACCGAGGCCTGGATTGAGAAGCTCAACAGCTACAAGAAGAAGCACCCGCTGACCTTCCGCAAGCAGGGCGGCCTGCGCATGCAACAGGTCATCCAGGAGTTCTACCTCCAGACCAAGGGCAAGGCGATCGTCTCGACCGACGTCGGCCAGCACCAGATGTGGGCGGCCCAGTTCTTCCTCAACGACCGACCGCACGAGTGGCTCTCCTCCGGCGGCGCCGGCACCATGGGCTTCGGCTTCCCCGCGGCCATCGGCGCGCAGTTCGCCTGTCCGGACAAGACCGTGATCGCCTTCTGCGGCGACGGCGGCTTCCAGATGACCCTCTTCGAACTCGCCACCGCGGCCATCCACAAGCTCCCGCTCAAGATCGTGGTGCTCAACAACCACTACCTCGGCATGGTCCGCCAGTGGCAGGAACTGTTCTTCGACAACCGCGAGTCGGGCGTCGATCTGATCGGCAACCCGGACTTCGGCAAGCTCGCCGCGGCCTACGGCATCCCCAGCGTGGGCATCAAGCGCCCGGCCGACGTCTCACGCATGGTCGCCAAGGCGCTCGACTACAACGACGGCCCGATCCTCATCCACGCCGAGTGCGTGAAGACCGACAACGTCTTCCCGATGATCCCCGCCGGCGCCGCCCTCGAGGACATGATCACCGAGCCGCCGAAAACCAAGATGGCCAAGCCGACGGGATCGACCTGACGGTCGGAAAACTCGAAACTTGAAACTCGAAATTCCAAAGAGCTCCGTCCGCCGCATTGTCACTTCATTGAAATTTAAGGTTTAGAATTTAAAGTTTCCATGAGCTCCGTCATCACCACCGATACACCCGTCGAGGAACCTGCCAACCAAGCGGTCCACACCCTCTCGGTCTTCGTCAACAACAAGGCCGGGGTGCTGATGCGCATCTGCCAGGTCTTCGCCCGCCGAGGCTTCAACATCGACTCCCTGGTCGTCTCCCAGGGCCGCGATGCCCGGTTTTCGCGGATGACCATCGGCATCTCCGGCAATCCCGGCGGACTCGAACAGATCATCAAGCAGGTCCACAAGCTGATCGACGTGATCCACTGCTTCGAGCACACCTCCGAGGAGTCGGTCACCCGCGAACTGCTGCTGATCAAGCTGAAATGCTCGCCCGAGGAGCGCTCGCAGGCGCTTCAGATCACCGAGCACTTCGGCGGCAAGACGGTGGATCTGACCCCGACCTCGATGATCGTCACCATCCACGGCGGCTCCCGCAAGGTGGACTCGGCGATCGGCATGTTCTCCCAGTTCCAGATCATCGAGACGGTGCGCACCGGCAAGGTGGTCATGGCGCGCGGGGAGCAGGCGACGTGAGCTGACGGGAATGTCACGAAGCCAATTCTGGACAGCCGGCACGGCATCTGCTGTTTTCCAAGGGTGTTTTGGAAAATTGGAGCTTTCCCCTATTCGATGAACATCCTGAAGCCACTTGCCGCTTTCCTTACAGCCTCGTCGGTTCACTCCGCCATCGTTGCCACTGAAGTTGGCAACAACGCCCCGGGAACGGACAGTGACAATGAGTACGTTGTCCTGCTGAATACAGGAACCACGGCGGTCGATATCACTGGCTACGACATCACCGACGATACCTTGGGTTGGGACGAAATCGGGACCATCACCGTTGGAGCGGGACAGTCGCTGGTGATCTCTACCGGAGCTGACCGATCAACCCTAGAATCAGTCTGGGGACAGACGATTCCGAGTGCCGCGAAGTTTGTCATCGTGAGCGGTTTGGCTGCCTATAACAATACTGGCACCGACTCGGTGATACTGCGGGACGCTGCCGACACGACCATCTATTCCTTCAGCTTTACGGCCTCACTTGGCAGCGACGACCCTCCAACTTCGATCGAGCTGGGAGCGACCGGAGGATCAGGAGGAACATCGATCACTCCTTTCTCAACGGTGTCCAATGTTCCGGAGCCGACAGCAGTCTTCCTAGGCTCCTTGGGCGTTCTTGCATTGTTTCGTCGGCGCCGCTGATGGCTGGCTGAGGTCCGGCGTCTATTTCTGCAACTCAAGACTGACCGCCCGCTGCGGTCGGCCCTGCTCATCCCGGATGCATGCGGTGATCACCGGGATCTCCCGACTCCAGTCAATCGTCAGGCTGCCGAAGTTCGCGCCGCGGAACATGCGGCCCTCGCGATACCGGTTCGGCTCGTCCCCGTCGCCGAGGGGCAGGTTGAGGCTGCTTGAGGTGATGTCATAAAGCGGGTAACCGACGTTCTCCCGATCGACCGAGATCTCCCCGACGTGGCGGTCGCCGCTCAGGATCACCACCGGCGGAACGTCCTCCCGCGCCAGCAGGTCCAGCAAGCGCTTCTTCTCCTTGGGAAAATTCTCCCATTTCTCCCAACGATGCTCGCTGGCCAGTACCTGGATCGACGACACCAGCACGTTCACCTGCGCCTCGCTGCCGGTCAGCATCTTTTCCAGCCAGCTCCACTGGGCCTCGCCCAGCATCACGCCATCCGATCCCACCAGATCGCGGAAGTAGCGACTGTCGAGGAGGATCACCCGTGTCAGTTTCCCGGGCGGCCCGAAGTCGTGGACGGCATAGACCCCCTCCTGCTTGCGGGTGGGGCTGTTCTCCGGAACGTCGAGAAAATCCAGCAGCGCCTGCTGCGACTGCCTCTTCATCGGGTACTCCTTGCCGGCATCATTGGCCCCGTAGTCGTGGTCGTCCCAGGTGCCGATCACCCGCGAAACCGCACGGATCCGCGCGTAGCCGGGATGCTCGCGGGCCATCTGATACTTCGCCCGCAGCACGTCCATGTCCTCGGTGTCGCCGTAGACGTTGTCGCCCATCCACACGAAGACATCCGGCTCGATCTTCGCGATGCTTTCCAGCGCGGGTGCCGGCAGCATCTCCTTGAAGCACGAGACGAAGACCAGTTCCTCGACCGGCGCCGACCGCGGAGGCGGCTCGGCGGACAGGGAGGCGGCGAACGACGCGACAACAAGGAAGGGAACGGCGGATTTCACGCCTCCATTCACGCTCTTCGGACCCGGGTGGCAAGCCCGCGGTGGTGACGCTTCAGGTTCCGGCCCGGTTCCGCTCGTCGATCTGGCCGTTGAGCGTCAGGAAATCGTAGAGGTAGCCGATCAGGAAGAGCCCCCCGGTCAGCAGCCAGAGGATCCCCGTTCCGATCTTGCCCATGTAGAAACGGTGGACCCCCAGTGGACCGATGAAGGTCTGGAGCAGCCACGCCACCGAGTAGTCGTACTGACCCGATGCGTAACGCATGCCCGCCTTGCGGGACATGCCGGGAATGAGGAAGAGGTCAATCAGCCAGCCGATCCCGAGCAGACCGAGGGTGAGGAACCAGATCGTCCCGCTGATGGGCTTGCCGAAGTAGAAACGGTGCGAACCGGTGAATCCGAAGATCCAAAGCAGATACCCGATCGCCTTGCTGTGGGTGGGTGGTGCATTCGTCATGCGCCGAGTCTCGCGCCCAGGCGTCATTTGATCCATGGGAAATCCCGAGCCGGTTTGGAGGGGCGGTCTCGGTTCGTTGACAGACCGCCGGCCACTGTGGACGTTTCCGGCTCATGCGCCTGCTGATCCCCGTTCTCGCCATCATGACCCTTGCCACCGCTGCCTTTGCCGAAGGCGAATACCGCCACTTCGTCTGTTTCAAGTTCAAGAAGGACACCCCGGCCGCGGAGATCGCGCGGATCGAGAAGGAGTTCGTCGCCCTCGCCCGGAAGATCGACACGGTCAAGGGCTTCGAATGGGGACTCAATGTGAGCCCCGAGAAGCTGGACAAGGGTTTCACCCACGCCTTCCTCGTGACCTTCAAGGACAAGGCCGGACTCGACACCTACCTCCCCCACCCCGCGCACGAGGACTTCGTCGAAGGGCTGAAGCCCCACCTCGACGATGTCCTGGTGATCGACTACGTGGCGAAATAGTGACTTCCGCTACGGCTCGATGACGAACTCGGGTGAACGGATGGTGACGGCGATCCTGGGATGTTCCTGGATGAAACGCCGGGCTGCGGCTTCCGTGACCGAGGTGTTGATGAGTTCGAGATCGTAGAGACCCTGCATGTCACCCAGGGTCTCGAAGGCCTTATCGGAAACGGGGCAATTCGAGAGGTGGAGTTTCCGGAGCCCCTTCAGGTTCTTGAGCTTCTCCACGCCCGCATCGGTGACCTCGTCCAACCGCACCGGATCGGGGCGCGCGGCCTCGTCCCGGGATTCGTCCTCTGCCTTCACGATCCTCCCGATGCTGAGCTCCCGGAGTTCATGCAGACCCGAAAGGTTTTCCAGTCCCTCGTCGGTGATGCCGCCGGCACCGAGGTGCAGCACCTCGATATCCTTGAGGCCCTCGACCATCGCGATGTCCGCGTCCCGCGTCGGCGTCGTGCTCATGTTCACCACCAGGGGTTCCTCCGCGACGATGATCTCTGCCTTCCGCAGAGTCGCGATGATCTCATCACGAGTGGCCCCCGCCAGCGCCAGGGCGGGATTCGCCTTCAACTCCGCCGCCTTCCGGGCCGCCTCCTCGACCGCCCGACGCTGCTCTTCGGCCTTGGCCTCCGCCGCCGCCGCTTCCCGGCGCATCCTCTGCGCGCCCTGTTTGACATAGATCCCGCCTCCGCCCGCAAGAACTGCGACCACCGCGAAGATGATGATGATGGGCGCCGCCGAGGATGGCGGGGCGACCGTGACGGGACGGGTCGCCGGACCGACGGTCGGCTGGACGCGACCGGTGAGCGCCGCGCCGAGTGCGGAAGGTCTTTCCAAACTGGGAACACCAACGGCAGGCGGTGCCGGTGGACGCCCGGCCGAATGCCGAAATTCGGACAGGCTGGAAAGCGCAACCCATTCCTCGCCATCCTCCTGCATGGCCGGCGTGTCGCGGTTCACCCGTTTCCGGCGAAGCATCTCACCGATTTCCTCAACGGCATACGGACCCTTGGTTTCGCCGTCGATGGCTAGCCAGTATTTCATGCTGGTAGATCACTACGCGTGAACCCTCCCGACAAGGGGAAAGCCAGCACCTCCGATGGGAGGCCGCCATGCGAGCCGGCTTGAAGAGCCGCGCTTTCCGGGTCACCCCTTCGCCGCCTTCGCCATCCGCTTGCGCTCGTTCGGATCGAGGATGCGCTTGCGCAGGCGCAGGTGGTTCGGGGTCGCCTCCACCAGTTCGTCCTGCTCGATGTACTCGATCGCACGCTCGAGCGAGAACTTCTTCGGCGGACTCAGCTTGGAGGTCTTGTCCTTGCCGGCCGATCGCATGTTGTCGAGGTGCTTCTCCTTCACCGGATTCACCGGCAGATCGTCGGCCCGCGGGTTCTCGCCGACCAGCATGCCGGTGTAGACCTCCTCGCCGGGCCCGATGAAAAGAATGCCCCGCTCCTCCAGTGCCTGCAGCGAGTAGGTCGTCGACTGGCCCTTCTCCATCGAAACCAGCGTACCGGTGATGCGGGTGGTGATCTCGCCGGCGTGCGGCGCGTACTCGTCGAAGAGGTGGCTCATGATGCCGTGACCCGAGGTCAGGTTCACGAGTTCGCTTTCGAAACCGATCACGCCGCGCGTCGGGATCTTCGCCTGGATCAGCGTCCGCCCGCTGGCCTCGACCTCCATGTTCTCGAGCACCCCCTTGCGGTTGTTGAGCACCTTGAGGATCCCCTGCGAATACTCGTCCGGAGCCTCGACGTAGAGCGTCTCGAACGGCTCGAGCAACTGCCCGCTCTCGTCACGGCGGTAGATCACCGTCGGGCGGGAAACCAGCACCTCGTAGCCCTCGCGGCGCATCGTTTCGACCAGCACCGCGATCTGCATCGCGCCGCGTGCCGAGACCTTGAACACGCCGGCCTGATCGGTCTCGCGGACCTGAATGGAAATGTTCGTCTTCACCTCGCGCATCAGGCGGTCGAGGATGGCGCGGGAAGTCACGTGCTTGCCGTCCTTGCCGGCCAGCGGGCCGTCGTTGATCGAGAATTCCATCTCCACCGTCGGCGGGTCGATCGCGACGAAGGGCAGCGGTTCGGCGTCTTCCGCAGCGGCCAGGGTATCGCCGATATCGATGTCGTCGATACCGGCCGCGATGCCCACGATCCCGCCGGCGCTTCCGCCCTCGGAGTCGTGCGTCGCCAGACCGGAGTAGGAAAAGGTCTTCATCACCTTCGAGCGCTGCCGGGTGCCGTCCTTGCGCAGAAGCCACACGTTGTCGCCCTTCTTCACGCCGCCGCCGAGCACCTTGCCGACAGCCACCCGGCCGACGTAGTCGTCCCACTCGATGTTCGACACCAGCATCGAGAACGGAGCGTCCTCCTTCGCCGCCGGCTCGGGAATGTATTCGATGATCTTCTTCAGCAGCGGCGTGCAGTCCACGCGCTCGTCGTCGGGCGACTCCATGAAATACCCGTCGCGCGCCGAACCATAGAGGAAGGGCGCCTCGAACTGGTCCTCGGTCGCCTCGAGATCGAGGAACAGTTCCAGCACCTGGTCGTGGACCTTCAGCGGCGTTGCCAGTTCGCGGTCGATCTTGTTGACCACCACGATCGGCTTCAGCCCCTCCTGCAGCGCCTTGCGCAGCACGAAGCGCGTCTGCGCCTGCGGTCCGCCGGTCGCGTCCACCACCAGCAGCACGCCATCGACCATCTTCATCACCCGCTCCACCTCCGCGCCGAAGTCGGCGTGGCCGGGGGTGTCGACGATGTTGATCGTGTAGCCCTCCCAGTGAATCGAGGTGTTCTTGGCCTTGATGGTGATTCCCTTTTCCTTCTCGAGGTCCATGGAATCCATCGCCCGTTCCTGCCGCTCCTGGTTCTCGCGGTAGGTTCCGCCGGCCTGCAGGAGCTGGTCCACGAGGGTGGTCTTCCCGTGGTCGACGTGGGCGATGATGGCGAGGTTGCGGATCTTGAGCGACATGGTGGCGGCGGAAATGCCGCGGCCGTATGGGACCTGAAAACCGACTTGGCAAGGCACAACGCGCCCCGCGCTCCCGGCTCCGGGCCGTCAGGCCCTGCGGAACACGATCTTCCCGTCCTCGACGCCCGCCTCGATCACGTCCCCGTCGATGAACCTGCCATCGAGGATCTCCAGCGAGAGCTCATCAAGCAGATGGCGCTGGATCGCCCGCTTCAGCGGCCGCGCGCCATACACCGGGTCGTAGCCCTGGTTGCCGAGGAACTCCTTCGCTTCGGGCGAGAGCGCGAGCGCGAGCCCCTGCTTGGCCAGCCGCTTGCGCACCCGCTCGAGCTGGAGATCGACGATGGTCGTCAGGTCGTCGCGCGTCAGACGGTCGAAGATGATCGTCTCATCCACCCGGTTGAGGAACTCGGGACGGAAGTGCGCCCTCAAGGCGTCCATCACCTTGGCCTCGCGCTGCTCGGCATTCTCCTCCCCGAGAATGAACTGCGAGCCGATGTTCGAGGTCATGATCAGCACCGTGTTGCGGAAATCGACCGTGCGGCCCTGGCCATCCGTGATCCGACCGTCGTCGAGCACCTGCAGCAGCACGTTGAAGACGTCCGGATGCGCCTTCTCGATCTCGTCGAAGAGCACCACCGAGTACGGCTTGCGTCGTACATGCTCGGAGAGCTGGCCGCCCTCGTCGTAGCCGACATAGCCGGGAGGCGCGCCGATCAGCCGCGCGACGCTGTGCTTCTCCATGTACTCGGACATGTCGATCCGGATCATCGCCGATTCGTCGTCGAAGAGGAACTCCGCGAGCGCCTTCGACAGCTCGGTCTTGCCGACGCCGGTGGGGCCGAGGAAGAGGAAGGATCCGATCGGGCGGTTTTCATCCTGCAGCCCGGCGCGGGCGCGGCGGACGGCGTTGGACACGGCCTTCACCGCCGACTTCTGCCCGATCACGCGGTCGGCGAGCCGGTCCTCCATGTTGACGAGCTTCTCCTTCTCGCCCTCCTGCAGGCGACTCACCGGAATGCCGGTCCACGACGACACCACCCTCGCGATGTCCTCCTCGGTCACCTCCTCCTTCAGCATCGCCCCGGAGCGTTGCAGCGAAACCAGCTCGTCATTGGCATTCTCCAGCGCCTTCTCGGCATCCGGAAGCTGTCCGTAGGTGATCTCCGACGCCCGCGTCAGGTCACCGATGCGCTTGGCCTGCTCGGCCTCGGTTTTGAGGTGATCGATCCTCGTCTGCTGCTCGCGCACGCGGTCGATGACCTCCTTCTCGTTGCGCCACTGCGCCATCAGTCCGGCGGACTGCTCGCGCAGGTCGGCCTGCTCCTCCTTGACCTTCTCCAACCGCGCGGCGGAGGCCTTGTCGCTCTCCTTTTCGAGCGCCTTCTTCTCCATCTCAAGCTGCATGATCTCGCGCTCGAGCTGGTCGATCTCGGTCGGCATCGAGTCGAGTTCGATCTTCAGCCGCGAGGCCGCCTCGTCCATCAGGTCGACCGCCTTGTCCGGCAGGAAGCGGTCGGAGATGTAGCGGTCGGAAAGCACCGCCGCCGCCACCAGCGCGCCGTCCTGGATGCGCACGCCGTGGTGGACCTCGTAGCGTTCCTTCAGCCCGCGCAGGATGGCGATGCTGTCTTCCACGGACGGCTCGCCGACCATTACCGGCTGGAAGCGCCGCTCGAGCGCGGCGTCCTTCTCGACGTGCTTGCGGTACTCGTCGAGCGTGGTCGCACCGATCGTCCGCAGCTCACCGCGGGCGAGCTGGGGCTTGAGCAGGTTGGAGGCATCCACCGCACCCTCGCTGGCCCCGGCGCCGACGATGGTGTGCAGTTCGTCGATGAAGAGGACGATCTCGCCCTCCGACTCGGTGACCTCCTTGAGGAAAGCCTTCAGCCGGTCCTCGAACTCGCCACGATATTTCGCACCGGCGAGCATGCCGCCGAGGTCCATCGCGATGATGCGCTTGTTCTTCATCGCATCCGGCACGTCGCCGGAAACGATCCGCCGTGCCAGCCCCTCGACGATGGCCGTCTTGCCGACGCCCGGCTCGCCGATCAGCACCGGGTTGTTCTTGGTCCGTCGCGACAGCACCTGCAGGACTCGCCGGATCTCGTGGTCGCGACCGATCACCGGGTCGATCTTTCCTTCCCGGGCGCGTGCCGTGAGATCGGTGCCGTATTTCTCCAGCGCCTGATATTTTCCCTCGGGGTTTTCGTCGGTGACCTTCTGAGACCCACGGATGCCCTCGAGTGCCTCCCTGACCTTGGTCTCATCCAGTCCGGCCTCGGCCAGCAGTTTGCCGGCGGGAGAGTCGGCCTTCAGCGCCCCGAGGAGGAGATGTTCGACCGAAAGGTACTCATCGCCCATCGCCTCGCGATTCTCGTCGGCCGCATCAAGGGTGGCCCGCAGTCCGTAGCTGAGCTGCGGCTGGGCGGTCGCGCCCTTCTGGCTCGGCTCCTTGGCAAGCGCCGCGGCGACCGCCGCCTTCAGCTTGGTCACATCGGCCCCGGCCTTCTGGAGGATCGGCACCGCGATGCCGCCCTCCTGCTGCAGGAGCGCCAGCAGCACGTGGATGCTCTTCAACTCCGGGTGCGCCGACTTCGAGGCCAGCCGCTGGGCCGCCTGAAGCGCTTCCTGGAGTTTCGTCGTGATCTTATCGAGTCCCATATCGGTGAATTTTCTAGAGTTTGTTGGAGGATGCAAGCTGACGCCTGCCGCCGCTTGCCGGTTTCTACGCTTTGGATGCCATAGCAGGAACTTTATTCAAATCATTTGTGCATTTTTATTATTATGACGATGGAGGTTTCCGAACTCGCACCGACCCCGACAACGTGGAGAATCGAGGCATGACCCGCGCCCTCTGCATCGTGCTCGACTCGGTCGGCTGCGGCCACGCCCCGGACGCCGCGGATTTCGGCGACGCCGGCGCGGACACCCTGGGGCACCTGTTCGAGCGCGTCCCGGGCTTCGCCCTGCCCGCACTATCGAGTCTCGGCCTTCACGAAGTGCTGCGCGAGCTCCATCCCGATTTCCCCCTGCCCTCCCCATTGCTCCTTCCCGGCTCGGGCTTCGCCCACCTCACCGAGCGTTCACCGGGCAAGGACACGACGACCGGCCACTGGGAATTGATGGGCGCTCCGCTCGACGCCGCCCTTGAGACCTTCGAGCGCTTCCCCGACGACCTCGTCGAGGAGTTGGAACAACTCTCGGGCATTCCTTTCCTCGGAAACGAAGCCGCCTCCGGAACCGAGATCATCGCCCGTCTCGGCGAGGAACACCTGCGCACCGGAAAACCCATCCTCTATACCAGCGCCGACTCGGTGATGCAGATCGCCGCCCACGAAAGCCCCGAGTTCTTCGGTCTCGACCGCTTGCTCGATCTCTGTCGCGCCGCCCGGAAGCTTCTCGACCGGAAGGGCATCCGCATCGGCCGCGTGATCGCCCGTCCGTTCATCGGAACCTCATCCGCCGACTTCCGCCGCACCGCCAACCGCCACGACGA
>ERZ869936.2037-NODE-2037-length-12683-cov-4.945597_pt1 | contig 12683 bp, 8 predicted proteins | sample MGYA00520876_ERZ869936 | MGnify/ENA primary metagenome ERZ869936 (study PRJEB32218, sample SAMN09650985) | biofilter metagenome | isolation source: enrty point of leading RO module | place: Saudi Arabia: Thuwal, RO plant located on Red Sea | collected 2016-02-17 ...
GATGCATCGCAGCTTTACGCCTCGGCTCATCCTGGCGGCCGCGTTCCTCGGCTTCACGCCGATGGTCGCGTCGGCGCAGCAGGACATCGCCGACAACGTGGCCTACGGGACCACCACCGCGGAGTATCTGCTCCTCGGTGCCAACGCCCGCGGCATGGCCCTCGGCGGATCGTACATCGCCATGGCCACCGACGTGGGCGGGCTCAACGCCAACCCCGCCGCCACCGCGCTCATGACGCGGCCCGGCGCGCAGTTCTCGCAGTACGAATACGTGGCCGACACCCGGCTGAACTGGGGCGCCGTGGCGTTCCCGTTCGGCGGCGGTGCCCGCGCCTTCGGCATGCAGCTCGGCACCTTCGGGTTCAGCGACCAGCCGGTGTACACGGTCGAGACCCCGGAAGGCACCGGTGAGGTCTACGACGTCTCGCAGACCTTCGCCGCGCTGACCTTCGCCCAGAACTTCTCGGATCGCTTCTCGGTGGGCTTCACCGCCAAGGGCGTGTTCGACCAGCTCGGGCAGGCGTCGGGCAGCGCGTTCGCGATCGACTTCGGCACGCACTTCCACTCGAACCTGGGTGGCAAGCCGATCCGCTTCGCGTTCACGCTGACCAACCTCGGCACCAAGATGAGCTACGACGGTGACGCGATCCGCACCGGGGCGCCCCGCGAGGAGCTCCCGGGTGAGGACCCGATCACCGAAGAGGACCAGCCGGTGGTGTTCCGGACCACCGGGTTCTCGCTCCCGACCGTGTTCCGCGTCGGCCTTGCCTACGACGTCGTGGCGCAGGCCAACTCGCGCGTGACCGTGATGGGCGAGTTCAACCAGGCCAACTCGAACAAGGCCGGCTTCGGCTTCGGCGCCGAGGCAGCTGCCATGAACCTCGGCGGCTCCGGCTTCGGCGTGGCGGCCCGCGGGTCGTGGACCGCGACGCCGGCCAACAGCTATGACACCGACTTCTTCGGCGTCGGCACCGACGGCTCCGAGGAGGCGATGGGCCTCTCGGTGGGTGGCGGCCTGATGTACCAGACCGCAACCTTCATGATCGGCTTCGACTACGCCTGGCGGAAGATGGGCCTGCTCGGCGACACGAACTTCTTCACGGTGTCGCTGGGCTGGTAAGGAACGAGACTGGCGACTCGAGATCCGAGATTCGAGAGAGTTGACGCTCTCTCGAATCTCCAGTCTCGAACCGCGAATCTCGGCACAACTTTCTAGAGGTATCACGGATCCATGCTGCTGTCGTCCGTCGCCCTTGCCCTCGGTGCCCTGAGCGCACCGGCCCAGCCCGCCCCGCCGAAGCTTGCGGTGCAGGCGATCCGGTTCTACGCGCCCCAGGCCCGGGAAACGATGCTGCTGGCCTTCGTCCAGGTGCCCTACATCATGGCGGAGGCGGCCGGGGACCGGATCGCCTGGGAGACCACCCTCCGGGTGCTCGACGGCGACGGCTCGCAGATCTACCAGGAGAAGTGGTGGGCGGGGGCGCCGGCGTCGTTCCGGGTCCCCGAGGCCTACGGGATCGAGACCCTGCGCCTCGGCCGGGTGAGCGACGGCCGCTACACCATCCGGGTGACGGTGACCGATTCCGTCTCCGGCCGGAGTGCCTCGACCGAGACGGTGGTGCAGACCTTCAACGGCCAGCCCACCGCGTCGGACATGCTGCTGGCCAGCGAGATGCGGGTCACCCCGCCGGGTGACACGCTCACGCTGCCGGGGGAGATCGCCCGGGGGGACCTGCGCTTCATCACGGCGCCGGATCTCACCCTCGACGCGCTGCGCCCCCAGCTGGCGTTCATGCTCGAGGCCTACACCGCGGTCGAGGCGACTGCCGCCACCCGGCTGGTGATCCGGCGCGCGGGCAACGCCGACCTGATCTACCGCCGCTCGCCGTTCGACCATACCGCCCCCGCCGGCGGCGGGGTGATCCGCGGGCAGTTCCCGCTCGAGGGGCTTCCCGAGGGGCAGTACGAGCTGGTTGCCTCGGTCGATGTCGGCGGCCGGACCGCCGAGCGGACCGCCGGGTTCGCCATCGGCTCGCTGGAATCGGCGATGGCCCGCAGCATGGCCAATCGCACCGCCCAGCGCGGCTTCGACGAGTCGTACTTCGCCTCGCTCTCCGAGGACGAGCTCGACGCGGCGGCCGAGGTGCTCGAGGTGATCGCCAAGCCGGCGGAGCTGGCGGTGTACAAGGCCGAGGGTGACGGCGCGCTCAGCATCAGCGCCAAGCGCCAGTTCCTGGTGCAGTTCTGGGCCGAGCGCGACCTCGAGAAGGGCACGCCGGTCAACGAGACCCGGCTGGCCTTCTACGACGCGATCGACTACGCCAACCAGCTGTACGGCGAGAGCGGTCGCAACGCCCGACCGGGCTGGAAGACCGACCGCGGCCGCATCTTCGTGCGGTACGGCCGGCCCGACGAGCGCAATCCGTTCCCGGCCGGGAACCGGGCGCCGGCATTCGAGATCTGGCGCTACACCCAGGGCCGGCTGCGGTACTACATCTTTGCGGACGAGAACAACTTCGGCCATTACCGGCTGGTGAAGTCGAATGACCTGCAGGAGCCGGGGACGCCCAACTGGTGCGAGATCCTGACGCCGCAGGTGGTGATGCAGGACATCGAGCCCTTCCTGGGGCAGCGTTTCGTGGTGACGACCGGCAACGCCGCGGTCGGCATCGACAACCAACAGGTCAACCGGATCCTCTGCAACTGACACCGGTGTCCATCCGACACCCTTTCCACCTGGTGAGGAGCAGCACTATGAACCGAACGATTCGTGGGATGGCGGGTCTGCTTGTGGCCCTCGGGGCCTCCGCCTGCGCCAACGACTGGTCCCTCGACTTCGGCGGACCTCCGACCCAAGTCCAGGCCTCGCCCGACGCGATGTTCATCACCAGCGGTGCGGCTCCCAAGGAGCTGCTGCTGCGCCTGGTGAACGACCGCAACCAGTCGATCCCGGCCGAATGGACCGTGACCAACGTCCCGAGCGGCATGACGGTGGTCAAGGACGCCAACTACCGTCCCGACTGGATCAACGACGACGACACGCTGACGCCGGACGCGCTGCAGGTCCAGCATCGCTACTTCGTCTCGGCCAACATCCCGACCGGCGGCCAGTTCACCTTCACGGTGGCGTCGCAGGGGATCTCGAAGCAGGTCACCGTGCGGGTGCTGCCCACTTCGCTCGGGGCGTCGCTCAGCGCGACCGCGCCGGCGCTGGGTGAAGAGGTGACGATTCCGGCCCCGGCGACCATGTCGTTCAATGCGAGCACCTCGACCGTGACGTTCACGCCGGGCGGTGCGGCGGTGATCACGAACCGCAGCGCCACGAGCATCTCGTTCCTCCCGCGCCCCGGCTCGCAAGGACCGGCCACGGTCACCAACGTGACGCTCAACTACGCGCCCACGCTCGCCCCGCGGACGCTCACCACGGCGAACAGCATCACAGTGCCCGGTGTGAGCAACGTGGTGGCCACCTACAACCCGGCCAACCCGGCGCTCTTCGCCACCACCACGGTCACTGCGCCAGGCTTCAAGTTCCTGCCGAGCTTCCGGCTGGGGTGGGGTGGGGCCAGCGCCCGGACCGGCTCGGTCGCCGCGGACTCCCGCGCGGCCGTGGTGCGGCTGCCGGCCGGGGTGACCGGATCGGTGCCCACCTTCAGTAACGTCGTGCTCGGCTTCCTCACCGAGGTGCCGCTCAACAACGTGCCGGGCACCAACCCGCTGACGACTCCGCCCACGCCGTGGGCCGGCAACAACCCCGATGCGACGGCGCCGATCATCAACGCGGCCGCCCCGGGAACGGTCACCACGTTCTATGACACGTGGCGCGGCTTCGGCGGCGACTGCTGCGGCTTCGGCGGCAACAACAAGTGGTACCGGATCAACATCACCACCGCCGGCACCTACACGATCTCGCTCAACTGGTCGCAGGGCGGCAGCGGCACCTACGCCGACATGGACTGGGGCCTGGTGGACTTCGGCATCACCACCTTCCTGGCCACCCGCCTCACCGGCAACCGGCCGGAGACCACCACCGCCACGCTGGCGGCTGGCAGCTACTGGCTGATCGTGGCCAACTTCGGCAACGCCAACGATCCGGGCGTGATGACGATCACGCTGCAGTAACCGACGGATCGACGCTCGACTCACCAGCCCCCGTCCGGGATTCCCGGGCGGGGGCTGGTGCGTGGGGGGGGGGGCGACTCGGGGCTCGGGTTCGCCGTGGCCCGCGAGTAAACTCGCGTCTCGGCAGGGACGCCCGCTAAAGCGGGCCCGGGTCATCCGCCTTCGTCGGGCTGGCCTCGACTACAGGCAGGCTCCGCCCGGCGTGGCCCGCGAGTGAACTCGCGGCTCGGCACCGACGCGCGCTAAAGCGGGCTTCGATAGCCCAACCATGGGTGAACTGGCCCTACCCACAGGCGGCCTTCGGCCGCCGTGTTCGCCGAGACGCGAGATTACTCGCGGGCCGCGGGATGAAAACGACCCTCCACCGGCCACCCCTCGATCGCCTCATCCGGATGGCGCAGGTGCTGGTTGAGCACGTAGTCGCAGACCGGCGCCAACGCGCGGGGGCTGACGCTTTACACGTTGTACCCCTTGCCCCACATGATGTGAATTTTGCGCTCCTTGCGGGCCAGGGTGGCACTCACCCCCTTCAGCCGTTGCAGAAGGGTCGGGAGCGACGTGGTCGGATGGACTCGCACCACGAGATGCAAGTGCGTTCGGACGATTCCCAGTGCGATCACCTCGGTGCGCTCCTGTCGTGCCAGACGGGGGAGAAGCTCCGCGAGGAATGCAGCGGCGGGAAGCGTCAGGATCGGGGCGCGGAGGCGCGTCGTCCACGCAACGTGGAGGTAGAGTCGATGGCGCATCGGGGGGATGGTTGCACAGCGCGGAGGAAACTCCCGATCCATCGCAGCGCGCGGGAGATCGCAATTGCGCGCACGGGGCCCGCGGCTGAAGCCTCGTCTCGGCACTGACGGCGGGCGGAGCCCGCCTGTCGGAACGCTAGTCTCCACCCCATCCCGAGCGACGCAGCCCGGAGGGACGCGGAGTCGAGGGACCTGCGTTCCTCTCACCCCACGCCAGCGGCTTCAGCCGCGGGCCCAGGTGATCCGGCGTTGGTTGCGCTCGCCTGCGCGACAGGCGGGCTCCGCCCGCCGTGTTCGCCGAGACGCGGCTTCAGCCGCGGGCCCCAAACGCGTCGCCCGCACCCGCCCTACGTCGGAATCGCCCTCAGCGCCGTCAGCGCCGCCGCCACGTCCTCGTCGCCGCGGAACTGCATCTGGAACAGCCGGGCGTAGATGCCGCCCAGCCGGAGCAGCTCGGCGTGGGTCCCCTCCTCGACCACCTGCCCGCCGTCGAGCACCAGCAGCCGGTCGGCGCGCTGCACGGTGGAGAGCCGGTGGGCGATGATCAGTGTGCTGCGACCCACCAGCAGGCGCTCCAGCGCCGACTCCACCAGCCGCTCGCTCTCGGTGTCGAGCGAGCTGGTCGCCTCGTCGAGCACCAGCCCTGCCGGGTCCTTGAGGATCGCCCGGGCGATCGCGATCCGCTGCCGCTGGCCACCCGAGAGCTTGACCCCGCGCTCGCCCACCAGCGTGTCATAGCCCGCCGGCAGGGCGGTGATGAAGTCGTGCGCGTTGGCCACCCGCGCCGCCGCCTCAACCTCGTCCGCAGTGGCCTCGGGGCGGGCGTAGGCGATGTTCTCCCGCACGCTCCCGCTGAACAGTGCCGGCGCCGGGGGGCCCGTCCCCACCCTCCCCCGGGGGGCCGCGAGCCGCAGCTGGCGGATGTCGCTCCCGGCGGGCAGGATCGCCCCCGAGGTCACGTCCCAGAAGCGGGGGAGCAGCGACGCCACGGTGGTCTTTCCCGCCCCGCTGGGGCCCACCAGCGCCACGTCCTCCCCCGGGGCGATCCGGAACGACACCCGGGTGAGCACCTCGGGCGCCTCGGGGTCCTGGGCCTGGTACCGGAAGGAGACCGCCTGGAACGCGACGTCGCCCTGCAGCGCCGCGGGAAGGGGGACCGGATGCTCGGGGTCGCGCACGTCGGGCTCGCCCTCGAGCAGGTCGAAGACCCGTTCCGCCGCGCCCACCGCCTCCTGGTAGCCGCCGAAGAATCCCGCCAACGCGCCGATCGCCGCCGCGATGCTCACCGTGTAGAGGAGGAACGACACCAGCGCGCCGGCGGTCAGGTCACCCGAGAGCACCAGTCGGCCGCCCATCCACAGCACCCCCGTCACCCCGGCGAAGGTGGTGAAGGTGATCGCGCCGAAGAAGAACGCCCGCACCCGGGCACGCTTGAGCGCGATGCTGATCACGCGCGCGATCCGCCCGCCGAATCGCTCGCGCTCGCGCTCCTCCTGTGCGAATCCCTGCACCACGCGGATCTGCGAGAACGCTTCCTCGGCGTGCGCGGTGGCCACAGCCAGCTCGTCCTGCACGCCGGTGGTGATCCGCTTGAGCCGCCGCCCGAAGAACATCGCCGAGCCGACCACCAGCGGCACCACGGCGAGCGCGGTGAGGATCAGCCGCGGCTGCATCAGCGTGAGGATCGTGACCCCACCCACCAGCGCCAGGACCTGGCGACTGAAGTCGGCGAGCTGGTGCGACAGGATCCCCTGCAGCAGCGCGATGTCCACCGTGAGCCGCGAGGTGAGCTCGCCGGTGCGCCGGTCGGCAAAGAACCCCGGCGGCATCGACAGCAGCTTGCCGAAGAGCTCGCGCCGCAATCCCGCCACCGCGCGCTCCCCGGTGGCGGAGAGCCAGTAGGTCTGGACGTAGTTGAGAACCGCCGTGGTGGCGAAGAGCGCCAGCAGGCCGAGCGCGATCCGGTCGAGCAGTTGCGGGTTGCCGTCGACGAACGCGGCGTCGAGCAGGAACTTGACCACCAGCGGGAACGCCAGCGCCAGCGTGCTCGAGAGCACCAGGGCGACGGCGGCGATGGCCAGGCCGCCGCGGTAGGGCCGGACGCGAGGCCAGAGCCGGAGGAGCGGCCGCGGAGAGGGCGGGCGCCGCCTCGGCGCGGTCAGCTCAGTGGTCCTCGTGGGCCGCGGCGCCGGCACCCTCGGCCGGCTGCTCGAGGACGATGTGCGCCTGCGGGCGGTCGGGCTGGCCGAACGGCACCCACCGGTCGACGGCCATCGCCACGAACAGCAGCGCGAGGTAGGAGAGCGAGTACTTGTAGAGCTTCCAGGTGGTGGGCGTCACCCCGTCCTCGCGGACGATCACCCAGCAGAGCTGCAGGAAGCGCAGGCCGAGCAGCGTCGCCGCCACGCCGTAGAACACCCCCGAGATGCCGAGGATCGCCGGCATCACCGTGAGCGGCACCAGCATCAAGGTGTAGAGCAGCATCTGCCGCTTGGTCTCGGGGATGCCGTGCACGTTGGGCATCATCGGCACGCCGGCGTTGCCGTAGTCGCGCGTCTTGTTGAGCGCCAGCGCCCAGAAGTGCGGCGGCGTCCAGTAGAAGACGATCGCGAAGAGGTAGATCGCGCCGAGGTCGATCGATCCGGTCATCGCCGCCCAGCCGACCAGCGGCGGGAACGCACCGGCGGCACCACCGATGACGATGTTCTGCGGGCTCGAGCGCTTGAGCCACATGGTGTAGACCAGCACGTAGAACAGCAGCCCGCCGAGCGCCAGCCACGCCGCGAGCGGGTTGACCATCGCCCAGAAGATCGCGAACGCCGCCGCGCCCAGGGTGAGGCCGAAGAGCAGCGCCGCCGGTGCGGGCACCCGCCCGCTCGGGATCGGCCGGGTCCGGGTGCGGGTCATCTTGTCGTCGATGTCCCGGTCGAACCACATGTTGATGGCGTTGGCGCCGCCGGCCATCAGGTACCCGCCGAGGACCACCCAGCCCACCAGCGACCACGAGGGGAGCCCGGCGGGGGTGATGAACATCGGGGCCACGGTGGTCACCAGCAGCAGCGAGATGATCCGCGGCTTGGTGAGGGTGACCAGGTCGGCCAGGAGGGACGGGGTCGAAACGGCGGCTTCGTCGGCGCGTACGGCTCGGGACACGGTGTCGGGCAGGCCTTCCGGCCGCTCCACCCTAGGCGGATCGGCCCTGACGTGACAGTTTTAAGGACGCGGAAAGGTACGCGCCGGGCAGGGGGGCGACAAGCGAAGCGCGAGGGGCGAATCGCGCCCACCGCCCGAGCGTCGCCGCTGCCAGCCAGGCTCCGCCCCTCGCCCCTCGCGCCTCGCCCAGTCGCCCACCTCCGGAGCCTCCGTGACCACTCCCACCGCCTTCGAAGAGCGCCTCCCCCGCACCCTCGGCCTGTGGAGCGCGGTGGCGATCCTGGTCGGCATCACCATTGGCAGCGGCATCTTCCGGGTGCCCGCCGAGATCGCGGCGGCGGTGGGGTCGCCGACGGCGTTCCTCGGCGTGTGGGTGCTCGGTGGGGTGGTGACCCTCACCGGCGCGCTGGCGATCGCCGAGCTCGCGGCGATGTTCCCGCGGAGCGGCGGCGTGCTGTCGTACCTGCACGAGGCGTGGGGACCCTTCCCGGCGTTCCTCGCCGGCTGGGCCGAGCTGACGGTGATCCGCGCGTCGGCGGTGGGCGGCATTGCGACGATCTTCGCCGAGTACACCGATCGCCTGCTGGTGGGCGTCGACCTCCCGGTGCAGTACGTCGCCGCCGCCACCATCCTGCTCATCGCGTTCCTCAACTGGCTCGGCGTGAGTTACGCCGCGGCGCTGATGAACGTCACCACCATCCTCAAGTACGGCGCGCTGATCGGGCTGACGCTCTTCGCGTTCGGTGCCGGCCAGGGCGCGATGACCAACCTCACCCAGGTCGATCCCGCGGTGGCGGTCGGCGTCTCGGCGATCTTCACGGCGCTGGTGCCGGTGATGTGGACCTACGATGGCTGGAGCAACCTCGCCGCCGTGGGCGGCGAGGTGAAGGATCCCGGACGCAACCTCCCCAAGGCGCTGATCGTCGGCACGGTGGCGATCGTGGCGATCTACCTGGTGATCAACGCGGCGTACCTGTACCTGGTGCCGATCGGCGAGATGCCCGGCGTGCAGCTCGTGGCGGCGACCGCGGCGGAGCGGATCCCGCTCTTCGGCGCGGCGGGTGCCGCGATCATCAGCGGCATCGTGATGCTGTCGACCTTCGGCGCCACCAACGGGTCGATCCTCACCGGCCCGCGGATCTGGTTCGCGATGGCCGACCGCGGGCTCTTCTTCCCGGTGCTGGCGCGGGTGAGCCCGCGGTTCCAGACGCCGTCGGTGGCGATCTGGGCCGCCGCGGTGGTGAGCGTGATCTACGTGCTGCAGAACGACTTCGCCGCGCTCGCCAACAAGTTCATCCTCGGCTCGTGGCCGTTCTACGCCCTGGCGGTGCTGGGCGTCTACCGGCTGCGGGCCCGCCGCCCCGACGCGGTGCGACCGTATCGCACCCTGGGGTACCCGCTCACCCCGGCGATCTTCCTGCTCGCGTCGGTGCTGATGGTGGGCAACGCGTTCATCACCGAGCCCACCGACACCGGCATCACCTTCGCGATCATCGGCGTGGGAATCCCGGTGTACTTCGCGTGGCGGGCGTACCGGTCGTAGGCGCGCCGCTCGCGGCGCGCAATCCCTGAGAACTGCGCGACAGCGCGAAGGGCGAGGGGCGGGCGACCGAGGAACTGTCACCCCGAGGGTGCGTAGCGCCCGAGGGGGCGGAGCGACGGAAGAACTGTCACCCCGAGCCTTGCCCCGAGCGCAGCGAGGGGGCAAGCGAGGGGGCGGAGTTCGCCGATACCCGCGCAACCCCGAGCGCCACCTCGGTGGTCCGCCAGAGCGCTCCACGCACCCAACTCCCCCGTCGCGCGGCGACCTCCAGCTCCCTCCCGAGCGCCGCGGCGATCGCATTGCACTGCACCGGCGGTGGGGCATGACCGCCCAGGATCAGTACCACCTCCAACCCAGCCGGGGTGAGCTCGACCCGGTGGAACGCCACCGCCGGCCAGTCGAGCATCGCCGACGCGACACGCTCCAGCATCCAGCGGCCGAACGGCGTCGCTGCTGTCGCCGTGCCGGTGCCGACCAGCACGGTCGGGGCACCGGGCTGCAGGGTGAATCGGATCAGGCCTCGGACGGGAGCCATGCCTGAGCATGGCGGCGGCGGGTCAACGGGGGGTCAACGGCGATGGTGACCAGCCCACGGCGGGCGGGCGCCGATTCACGCCGAGCGCGGGCCTCCGCCCCCTCGCTACGCTCGGGGTGACAATTCCCTCGCCCCTCGCCCCTCGCGCTGTCGCGCCTAGCTCCGCACCCTGACCAGCAGCACGATGGCCAGGATCAGGAACACACCGTTCATCGACCACGCCGCGAGGTCGGGCGACACGAGGTCCGTGCCGCCGACCGACTTCATGATCTGGGTGCCGGTGAGGTACACCAGCGTGGTGCCCATCGCGATGGCGAGGCCCAGCGCGGCGCCGGCGCGCGGATTGGTCACGGCGAGCGGCGCACCGAAGAGTGCCACCACCAGGCACGCCACCGGCACCGCGTACTTGAGCGGCAGGTCGACGGCGAGCATCCCCGGTCGCACTCCCGTCCGTTCCAGCCGCTCGAGATAGTTGCGCAGCTCGCCGGTGCGCATCTCCTCGGCCTTGGAGTAAGTGTTGAGGAGCGACCCCGGCGGATGATCGAGGTCGGGCGCCTGGAGGGTGCGGAATGCCAGCGACACCGCCACCCCGCCGCTGTCGGCGATCAGGTGGGTGGCGCCGCGGTGCAGCGTCCAGCGCCGCGTCGAGTCGCTCCAGCGCGCGCTGTCGGCGGTGATCGCCCAGCGGGTGCCGGTGGAGTCGAGCGGCGACTCGATCAGCACGATGCCCAGGTAGTCGCGGTTGCGCTGCAGCTCCTTCACCGCCCACGCCCAGTCGTTCTCCGCCTGCAGCGCGAAGTCGAAGCGCACCATGTCGCGCGGGTTGGCCTTCTCGCGGTGCAGCTCGAGCTGCCGCTGGCCGCTCACCGCGGCGACCTCCTGCAGGTAGTAGTTGGCCGGGATGGCGAGCGTGGCCATCGCCAGCATCGGGGCGATCAGCCGGTAGAACGACACCCCGCCCGCCTTGGCGGCGGTGAGCTCGCTGTGGCGCCCCATCGCGTTGAGGGTGAACACGGTGGCGAACAGCACGCCGGCCGGGAACAGCAGCGCCATCTGGCCCGGATAGAGCATCAGGAATCCGAGCAGGTTCTCGCCGAGCGGCACGCCCTTGTTGGCCACCCGGCCGAAGAACTCCGACATGCGGATCAGCACCGCCACCGCCGGGATGCCGAAGGCGGAGAGGGCGAACACGGCGAACCACTGCCGCAGCACGTAGCGGTCGAGCGTGCCGAGCGCCTTCATGTGCGGTCCCGGCGGAGCCGTGCGATCGACTGCCGCACCCATTCGAAGATGCCCGCGGTCCGCGCGGTGCCCATCTCGCGGTTGGCCGAGGCGACCGCGGCGAGGCCGGCCGCGGTGAACACCACCACCGGGGCGTACATCGCGACCTCGGCGGAGATGATGCCGCGGTCGGCGAGGCTCTCGCCGCCGATCAGCATCATGTAGAGCGCGAGGAAGATCACCAGCGACGCGCCGATCACCAGGCCGATGCCGCTGCGCGGGAACTTGAGCGCCAGCGCCATCCCGATCAGCACGAAGCAGAGCGATGCCAGCGGGATGGCGAACTTCTTGTGGTACTCCACCGCGTACTCGCGCACCGTGCGGAGCGCCTGGTCGGCCTGCATCCGGGCGCCCGACACCTCGACCGTGCTGGTGACCAGCCCGTCGGTGCGCGCCGGCGCCTGGTCGGGCGGCACCAGGAACGGCGACGGGGGCAGCGACTCGGCCGCGACCAGCGGCACCGCGGTGGCGCTGTCGCCGATCGCCTGCTGGAGCGAGTCGAGCAGGGCGTCCTGCGGCGTGACCCCGGGGGGTGCCGCGGAGTCCTTGGTTGGCGCCTGCAGTCGCGGGAGCCGGCGCACGATGGTGTCCTGGGGCGCCTGGGGATCGCGCGGCGCCTGGCGCGGCACGTCCTGCGCCTCGAGCCGGCTCGGCAGCAGCACCCGTTCCAGGAAGCGCTCCACCCCGCGCCACTCGCCGCAGTGCGGCGCGAACTCCGGCCGCACCTGCACGGCGGGCGGCGGCAGCGGCGGCAGCCCGGCGAGGTGGCGCAGGTCGCGGCGGGTGAGCCACTCGCGTTGGCGCGTGGCGTCGTCCAGGGTCCACCGATTCTCGGTGATCCCGTCGAGCAGCTCGCAGCCGCTCTTCTCGCGGTCGCCGCGCTCGGCCTCGATGCTGGAGCGCTCGAACTGGCGCTGCACGTCGGCGATGGTGACCAGGTTCACGCGGAACGCGGTGCGCTCCACCCGGGTCGGTTCGAGCGCGGAGAAGTCGATCACCTCGCCGTCGTAGAGCGTCATCAGCAGGTCGGTGCCGTCGGGGGACTGCGCCATCAGTCCGCTGTCGGCGTGGATCACCCGGCGCCCGTCGTGGCGGGTGAGGTCCCAGATCGTCACGTCGCGGAGCCGGCCGCCGGTCGGGGCGATCTCCATCGCGCGCAGCACGTAGCCGGTGGCCGGCAGCTCGTTGAGCTGGCCGGCCCGCAGCGTGAGCGTGGGTGACTTGCGGTGCACATCGAGGGTCAGGGTCCGGAACCGCGAGTTGCTGATCGGGACGATCTGGTCGAAGAGGAGGAAGTTGACGA
>ERZ869936.2038-NODE-2038-length-12680-cov-5.028119_pt1 | contig 12680 bp, 10 predicted proteins | sample MGYA00520876_ERZ869936 | MGnify/ENA primary metagenome ERZ869936 (study PRJEB32218, sample SAMN09650985) | biofilter metagenome | isolation source: enrty point of leading RO module | place: Saudi Arabia: Thuwal, RO plant located on Red Sea | collected 2016-02-17 ...
GTGCTCGAGACGGTCGGCATCGACCCCGCGCTGGTGGCGCAGTCGCGCGCGCTGCGGCTTCGCGAGCGCGATGTGTCCTACCTGCTCAAGCGCAGCCAGCGCCGGCGTACGATCGCATTCACCGTCGACGAGGCGGGGCTTACCGTGCACGCGCCGTGGAAGTGCGCGCAGCACCGGATCGACGCCGCCATCGAGGAATCGGCTGCCTGGATCCTGAAGAAGATCGACGTGTGGTCGCGCATCGAGCTGCGCACTCTGCGCTGGGACGAGAGCGCCGTGCTCGAGTACCTCGGACAGCCACTGCAGCTTGAGCTGAGCGTGCAGCCGGTGCTGCCGCCGCCGCTGCTGGTCGACCCGCAGCGACTCAGAGTCACCGTGCACGATGCCGGCGCCCACACCCGCATCCGCGATGGCGTCGTGTCCTGGTATCGGCGCCACGCCCAGCGCCTGTTTGCCGAGCGCGTTTCCCATTACGCGGCCGCCATGGGCGTGCGCGCCGCGCGGCTGTCGCTGTCAGGCGCGCAGACGCGCTGGGGCAGCTGCAATGCCAAGGGCGAGGTGCGGCTCAACTGGCGGCTGATCCAGGCGCCGCACCACGTGATCGATTATGTGGTCGTGCATGAACTGGCGCACCTCGTCGAGCTGAACCATTCGAAGCGCTTCTGGCGCATCGTCGAGCGCAGTTTCCCCGACCACCTGCGGGCCCGCGAGCACCTCGACCGCCGGGGCCGCTGGTACCTGGCGATCTGACCGGGCGCTCACCGCCGCCCCGCGCGGCGAAATCGGTCGATGCCTGCGTGCTACACTCGGCCGCCTTTCCGAGAGAACCGTCGATGCGCATCGTCACCGCCGTAGTCCTGCTCGCGCTGCTGTGTGCCTGCGGCGCCAAGGGCCCGCTCTACCTGCCCGAAGACGACAGGAAGGCCGAACAGCGGCAGGAAGAGCGCCAGCAGTGAACGCCTTCGACTATCGCAACGGCGAGCTCTTCGCCGAGAACGTGCCGCTCGCCGAAGTAGCCGCGCGCTTCGGCACGCCCTGCTACGTCTATTCGCGCGCGGCGCTCACCGAGGCGTTTCTTGCCTATGACCGCGCCTTTGCCGGCCGCGATCATCTGGTGTGCTACGCGGTCAAGGCCAACTCGAATCTCGCCATCCTGAGCCTGTTTGCCGGGCTGGGCAGCGGCTTCGACATCGTCTCCGGCGGCGAATTGCAGCGCGTGCTGGCCGCGGGCGGCGCGCCCGCCCGAATCGTATTTTCCGGCGTCGGCAAATCCGAAACGGAGATGCGCGAGGCTCTCGCCGCCGGGATCCTGTGCTTCAACGTCGAATCGGAGGCGGAGATCGAGCGGCTGGAGAAGGTGGCCGCCAGCCTGGGACGGCGCGCGCCCGTCAGCCTGCGGGTCAATCCCGATGTCGACGCGCGCACCCATCCGTACATCTCCACCGGCCTGAAGCAGAACAAATTCGGCGTGGCGTTCGACGAGGCGCCGCGGCTGTATCGCAAGGTCCAGGCAAGTCCTCACCTCCAAGCCGTCGGCATCGACTGCCATATCGGCTCCCAGCTTACCGACGCGGCGCCGTTCATCGACGCCGCGCGAAAGCTGCTCGAACTGGCCGACCGGCTGGGCGAGGCCGGCATTCACCTGCACCATCTGGACTTCGGCGGCGGGCTCGGCATCCGCTATCGTGACGAGGCCGCACCGGACCCGGCGGACTGGGTCGGCCGCCTGCTGTCGGTCGTCGGCGAGCGCGCGCTGCCGATTCTTCTCGAGCCGGGACGATCGCTGGTCGGCAACGCCGGATTGCTGCTTACGCGCATCGAGTACCTGAAACCGGGCGAGGCCAGAAACTTCGCCATCGTCGACGCGGCCATGAACGACCTGATGCGGCCCGCGCTCTACGATGCCTATCACGACGTGCGCAGGGTGCGCGACACCGCCGCCGCGCCGGCGCGCTGGGACGTGGTGGGGCCGGTATGCGAAACCGGCGATTTTCTCGCCCGCGATCGCGAACTCGCGCTCGAACCCGGCGGCCTGCTGGCGATCATGTCGGCCGGCGCCTACGGCATGAGCATGGCGTCGAACTACAACACCCGCCCCCGCGCGGCGGAAATCATGATCGACGGCAAAAAGATGCATCTGATTCGCGCGCGCGAGCGAATCGAAGATCTGTACGCGGGCGAGCACCGGCTGCCCGAATGAGCGCCTTGTCGAGGTCGCTGCTGCTGGCGTTATGCCTGTGTGCAAACCTGGCGCTCAGCGGCTGCGGCGACTCGGGCGACAGCGCGGCGCGAACGGCGACTGCGCCGAAACGTACCCTGGTGACGGTGACGCAGGCACAGCAGTTGCGGCTGGAGATCGTCGAAGACACCGTCGGCACGGTGCAGAGCCCGATCGAACCCACCGTCACCGCTGAAGTTGCCGGCCGCGTGGTACGCGTGCTGGCGCGCGCCGGGGCGCCCGTCGCGAGGGGCGATCTGCTGGCGCAGATCGACCCGCAGAACCTTCAGCTCGCGCGCCGGGCCGCCGCGGCCGAGGTGGCGCGCATCGAAGCGCTGCATGCAAACCAGGCGACGGTGGTAGAGCGCAACCGCGAACTGGTGAAGTCGAACTTCATCTCGCAAAATGCGCTGGACGAATCGCTCGCCCAGCTGCGCGCCCTGTCGGAACAGCTCGACGCCGCGAAGTCGCAGCTCTCCCGCGCCGAATCCGACCTGGCAAAAACGCGGGTGACTTCGCCACTCGACGGCCGCATCGACGTGCCGATCGTCTCCGAGGGCGACTACGTGTCGGTCGGCACGCCGATGTTCCGGCTGGTGTCCACCCGGGTGCTGAACATCTACCTGCCCTTCCCCGAGACCGTCGCGCCGAGCATCCGCGTCGGTCTGCCGGTGACGATCAGCGCGCCGTCGGTGTCGGCCGAACCGCTGCAGGCGCGCATCGCCGAAATCAAGCCGGCCGTGGGCACCGCCAGCCGCGCGGTCAACGCCATTGTCCGCCTGCGCGATGCGCCGGGCTGGCGGCCCGGGGCAAGCGTCAACGCCCGCGTCGTGATCGACGTGCGCGAGTCCGCCGTCGTGGTGCCGGAACAGAGCGTGGTGCTGCGTCCGGCCGGCACGGTGGTTTATGTAGTCGAGCAGGACACGGCCCGCCAGCGGGTGGTCCAGACCGGCTTCAAGCGCGACGGGCTGATCGAGGTCACCGCCGGGCTGCAGCCCGGCGAGTCCGTCGCAGTGGACGGCGCCGGCTTTCTCGCCGATGGCGCGCCGGTAACGGTGCAGGCACCCGGGACCTGACCGGCCCGGCAAGCCGCGCGGAGGACCCGTTCGATGACGCTGCCCGAACTGTCGATCCGCCGGCATGTGCTGGCGCTGATGCTCAATGCGGTGCTGGTGCTGTTCGGCTGGATCGCCTACGAACGCATCGGCATGGACCGGCTGCCGTATGTCGAACTGCCTGTCGTGTCGGTCTACACCGCCCTCGACGGCGCCAATCCGGCCGTCATCGACGCCAGCGTGACCAACGTGATCGAAAGCGCGGTGAACAGCGTGCCGGGCATCGAGCACATCCAGTCCTCTTCCTCGCCCGGCGTGTCGCGCATCGACATCAGCTTCGTGCTGGAGAAGAACGTCGACGTCGCCTTCAACGAAGTACAGGCAAAAGTGAACCAGGTGCTGCGCCGCCTGCCCGCCGACACCGATCCGCCGGTGGTGGCGAAGGTGGAAACCAACACCTCGCCAATCGTCTGGCTCGGCCTCGGCGGCGACCGCACCCAGCAGCAGCTGAACCAGTACGCCTTCAACGTGATCAAGCGCAAGCTCGAAACGATCGATGGGGTCGGCGAGGTGCGCCTCGGCGGGCGTCGCGACCGCACCATCCGCGTCAATCTGCTGCCGGCGCGCATGGCCGCGCTCGACGTCACCGCCGCCGACGTGGCTGGCGCCTTCCGGCGCGAGCATGTGGCGCTCGCCGGTGGCTTTCTGACCGGCGAGAAGACCGAGCATCTGGTCAAGCTCGACCTGGAATTCCACAAGGTCGACGACCTCGCGCAGATGATCGTGGCGCACCGCGACGGGCTGCCGGTGCGCCTGCGCGACGTGGCCGAAGTGGAGGACGGGCTGGAGGACTATCGCCAGCTCGCGCGCCGGGACGGCGAGCGCACGGTCGGCATCGGCATTTCCAAGGTGGCCAATGCCAACACGGTAAGGATCGTGCGCGAAGTCGAGCGTCGGCTGGCCGCAGACATCGTGCCGGCACTGCCGGCAGGCATGACGCTCACCATCGTATCGAACGACGCCGTCTTCATCGAAGAGCTGGTTCAGACGCTCAGGCAGCACCTGATCGAAGGCACGCTGCTGGCCGCGCTGGTGGTTCTCGTATTCCTGCGCAGCTTCCGCTCCACCCTGATCATCGCCACCGCCATTCCCGTCAGCCTGTTCGGGGCTATCGCGGTAATGTATTTCGCCGGTTACACCTTCAACTCGATCACCATGCTGGCGCTGCTGCTGCTGATCGGCGTGGTGGTCGACGACGCCATCGTGGTGCTCGAGAACATCTATCGACATCGCGAGCGGATCGACCCGAACCCGATGTCGGCCGCGCTCAACGGCAGCCGCGAAGTGGTGTTCGCCGTCCTGGCTTCGACGCTGGCGCTGGTCAGCATCTTCGCGCCGGTGATCTTCATCTCCGGCATTCTGGGGCAGTTCCTGCGCTCGTTCGCAGTGGTGGTCTCGGTCGGCATCATCGTCTCCTGGTTCGTGTCGCTGACACTCACGCCGATGCTGTGCTCGCGCTACCTGCAGGTGCGCCGCAATCACGGCCGGCTGTATACCGCGCTGGACCGGCCGTTTCACGCGCTCGACGCCGGCTACCGCGCGCTGCTTTCGCTGGCCCTGCGCCACCGCTGGGTGGTGATCCTCACGGCGGTCGCAGCGTTTTCCACCAGCTTCTGGTTCTTCGGCCAGCTCGGCAAGGCTTTTGCGCCAGACACCGACGAAGCGAAGTTCTACGTCAACTTCAGGACGCCGCTGGGCTCGAGCATCGATTACACCGACGGCAAGCTGCGCGAGGTCGAGGCCCTGATCGCACGGCATCCGGAAGTGGCCAACCGGTTCTCGCTGATCGGGTTCGGGTCGGCCGGCCAGGTCAACCAGGGCCGGGTTATCGTGCGCCTGACGCCCAAGGCGCAGCGCACCCGCAGCCAGCAGCAGATCATGGCCGAGGTACGTCGCGATCTTGCCGGGGTGAGCGGCATCCGCGGCTCGGTGGCCGGCCCCGGCATCGTCGGCGGCGGCCGGGGCGAGCCGCTGCAGTTCGCGCTCGCCGCGCCGGACCTCGCGGGACTGTCGCGCTACGCGCCGCTGCTCGAGCAGCGACTGCAGGCGCAGCCCGGTCTGGAAGGCATCGATCTCGACCTGCAGCTGGAGCTGCCGCAGGTCATCCTCGAACCGGACCGCAGCCGGGCCAATGCGCTCGGCATCAGCACCGAGCAGCTTGCGATGGCGGTCAACATGCTCACCGGCGGGGTCGACGTTGCCCGCTTCAACGACGAGCCGGGCGACGGCCAGCGCTATGAAGTGCGCCTGAAGGCGCGCGAAGGCGAGTTCCGGCAGCCGGCCGACCTGAGCAAGATCTACCTGCGCAGCGGCGAGGCCGCACTGGTGCGCCTGGACACGATTGCGCGCTGGCGCGAAACGGTGGGGCCGGCCACGGTCAACCGCTTCGACCTGGAGTATTCCGCCAACTTCTACGCCAGCCCCTCGGTGCCGCTCGGCGACGCGGTCGCCACCGTGCAGCGGGTCGCCGCCGAAGTGCTGCCGGCAGGCTACGCGGTGCGCTTCACCGGCCAGGCCGAAGAATTCCAGAAGACGGTGCGTTACATCGCCTTTGCTTTCTCATTGGCCATCGTCCTCCTCTACATGGTGCTCGCCAGCCAGTTCAATTCCTTTCTGCAGCCGTTCTACGTGATGCTGGCGCAGCCGCTGGCGATCATCGGCGGGTTCGCAGCCCTGTGGGCCACCGGCCATACCCTGAACATCTACTCCATGATCGGGCTGGTGCTGCTGGTCGGCCTGGTGGCGAAGAACTCGATCCTGCTGGTTGACCTCACCAACCAGCGGCGGCTGCAAGGCATGGCGGTCGGCGAGGCGCTGCTCGACGCCTGTCCAACCCGGCTGCGCCCGGTGCTGATGACGTCGTTCACGCTGATTCTCGCGTTGCTCCCGGCTTCGCTTGGTCTCGGCGCCGGCGCCGAGACCAACGCTCCGCTGGCGGTCGCAGTGATCGGCGGCATGGTCACATCGACGTTGCTCACGCTGGTCGTGGTGCCGGCCGTCTATTCCCTGATCGAGGAATGGCGGAGCCGGCATGGCGCCCCGGCGCCGGCCGTGGGCTGAGCCAGCGAGAGTTGCCGGCTGCGGTCAAGCGCGGCCCCGTGTCGTCACCGCTTGGGCAGGTCGAAAAACCGTCGTTACGGCAGCGCGCCGCGGCGCGCAAAGCCGCTGTGTCGATCGTGCCTATGCCATTGATGTCAGTGAAAATGCGCAGCGGCCCGGCGAGCACGGGAACCTTGTCTGGCGTCACGCGGCCATACCGGTAACTGGCATGAAATCCGCTAAACTTCGATTGCGCTTATCCGTTGTGCAGCAAGACGCGTTTTATCGAAGAAGTCACTTATCCAATACCGATATGATCGTCTACGACCTGGCTTGTGAAAGCTCGCATCGCTTCGAGGGATGGTTCACCTCGGCGGAGGAGTTCGACCTGCAGTCGGAGTCGGGCAAGATTGCCTGCCCGGTGTGCGGCTCGATCAGCGTGTCGCGCCAGGTTTCGGCGCCTTACGTGAACACCCGCGCCGGCATGGCGTCCGGCGAGACGCGCGATACCGCGGTCAGCGGGCAGATCGTCGAATCGCTCCGGCGCAAGCTGGTCGAGCATGTGATGGCCAATACCGAGGATGTCGGCGAGCGCTTTCCGGATGAAGCGCGACGCATTCACTATCAGGAGACCGCGGCGCGCTCGATACGCGGCCGCGCGTCCAGCGACGACGTGCAGGAATTGCGCGAAGAAGGCATAGAAGTGCTCGCGTTGCCGGGGCTGCCGGTTCCGCCCGACCAGGTTCACTGACCCTTTCGGGACCGCTGCGGCGATGATCTGGACGTGAGCCGCGGCGCGTCCTTCCTGCTGCTCGCGGTCGCAGTCGTGGTGGTTTCCACCGCGTCCATTCTTGTCCGCTATGCGCAGGCCGAAGGCGCTTCGTCCGCCGCGATCGCCGCCGGGCGCCTGACGATCGCAGTGCTGCTGCTGGCACCGTTTGCGTGGTCGCGCGCCGGCGCAGAATTGTTGCGGCTGTCCCGGCGCGACCTGGCGGTCTGCGCCGCGTCCGGCCTGCTGCTGGCGCTGCATTTCTGGACCTGGATCGCATCCCTCGAGCACACCTCGGTCGCCAGCAGCGCCGCGCTCGTCACCACCAATCCAATCTGGGTTGCCATCCTGTCGGCATGGCTGCTGCACGAAGTGCCGCCCCGCCTGCAGCAGGCCGGCATCGCCGTCACCCTCGCGGGCACGGTGCTGGTCTTCATCGCCGACTGGGGCAGCAGCACCGGCGGGCCGGCACCGCTGCTTGGCAACTCCCTGGCGCTGACCGGCGCGCTGGCCGCTTCCGGCTACTTGCTGATCGGGCGCGGCCTGCGTTCAAACGTCGGGTTGCTCGCGTATGTCTGGCTTGCCTATGCCTTCGCCGCGCTCGCGCTGCTGATTGCCGCGTTTGTTACCGGAGAATCGGTCGCCAAAGTGCCCTCCGGGGCGTGGATCTTCATCGCCGCGCTGGCGATCGGCCCGCAGCTCATCGGCCACACGGTGCTCAACTGTGCGCTGCGCCGCCTGTCGGCCACCTTTGTCGCCCTGTCGATCCTCGGCGAGCCGGTGGGCTCGGCGCTGCTCGCCTGGCTGTTGCTGGGCGAGCGCTTCACGACCCTGCAGTTCACCGGCTTCGTCGTGCTGCTCGCCGGTATCTTCATCGCTGCGCGTACTGAGCGCGAAGATCACCCAGCCGCGCCGGTCTCGAAGGGCTGATAGCGCGTCCTGGTATCTTCGGCCAAGCCGCGGTGCGTGACTTCGCCTTCATGGATCTGCAGCCCCTGCGCCAACCCTTCGTCGTCGGCCAGCGCGCCGAGACCACGGTCGGCCAGTTCCAGCACGTAGGGATACGTCGCCTGGGTCAGCGCCAGCGTCGCGGTGCGCGCCACCGCCGAGGGCATGTTCGGCACGCAATAGTGCACCACGCCGGATTCGACGAATAACGGTTCGGAATGCGACGTCGGGCGTGAGCTTTCCGCCACGCCGCCCTGGTCGATGGCGATGTCCACCAGCACCGAGCCGCGCTTCATCCGCCCCAGCAGCTGGCGCGAAATCAGCTTGGGCGCCAGCTTACCCGGTACCAGCAGGGCGCCGACCACCAGGTCGGCGTGCGCCACATGCTCGGCGACCGCCAGCGGCTCGGAGTAACAGGTCTTCAGACGCCCGGCATAGAGATCGTCGAGCTGAGCCAGGCGTTCGACGTTGATGTCGAACACCGTTACGTCGGCCCCGACGCCTACCGCCATCTGCGCTGCGTGGCTGCCGGAGGCGCCGGCGCCCAGCACCACCACCCGCGCCGGCGGCACGCCGGCCACCCCGCCGAGCAGCACGCCGCTGCCGCCGTTGGCCATCTGCAGCGCCCAGGCACCGACCTGGACCGACAGCCGCCCGGCGATGCGCGACATCGGCGCAAGCAGCGGCAGATTGCCGCGCGCATCGGTCACCGTCTCGTAAGCGATGCCGGACACCCCGCTCTTCAGCAGCGCATCGAGCAGCTGCGCATCGGGGGCAAGATGCAGATACGCGAACAGGATCTGCCCGCGCCGCACCAGAGGAAACTCCGACGGCTGTAACTCCTTGACCTTGACGACCAGGTCGGCGGCATACACCGCGCGTGCGCCGTCGACGATCTTCGCTCCGGCATCGCGATAGGCCGAATCGTCGAAACCGACGCGGGCGCCCGCCCCGCGTTCGACCAGCACCTGGTGGCCGCGCGCGGCCAACGCGTGCGCGCCCGCCGGGGTCAGACCGACCCGGTATTCATGATCCTTGATCTCCCGTGGAACGCCGACCCGCATGCTTCACCTCCGCGCCCGACTGTAGCGGCTGGCCTGCGCCCAGGCAACCGCGTTCAGAGCGTGCGCTGCATCACGGCTGAGCCGCGACGGCGCTTTCCGAGCGCATGCCAGGCCCGGATGGCGAACAAGATCGCCAGCAGCATCGCAAATGCCAGCGGCTCGCGAATGTCCTTCTTCACCAGCCACCAGAAATGGGTCACGCCGAGAATCGCGATGACATAGACCAGCCGGTGCAGCGCCTGCCAGCGGCGGGCACCCAGCCTGCGCACCATCGCGTTGGTCGAGGTCGCCGCCAGCGGCGTGAGCAGCACGAAGGCGGTAAACCCGATCGTGATGTAGGGCCGCTTGACGATGTCCTTCAGCATGGCATCCCAGTCGAAGAACTGGTCGAGCACCAGCCACGTCGAGAAGTGCAGGGAGGCGTAGAAGAACGCGAACAACCCGAGCATTCGCCGCAGCCGAAGCAGCCACGGCGCGTTAAGCAGCAGCCGCAACGGCGTCACCGACAACGTGACCATCAGGAAAGTCAGCGTCCACCAGCCGGTGTGGTGGGTGATGTCCTCGATCGGGTTGGCCGTCAGCCCGCCGGTCAATGCCCGCCAGACCAGCAGCGCCAGCGGAATCAGGCAGACGGCGAACACCGCCGCCTTGATGCGGGTGATCTGTTCGGGTTTGGGCTGCATGGTTCAGGTTTCGTGTTCACCACAGAGACACAGAGGCACAGAGAACTGCAAGAGCGGGTTCATCGAGATCGACAGAGAGGCCGCGGTCAATCAGTCGCGCGGCTTCGTCTGATGAACTTACCGCGTCTTCATTCCAGCTCTTGGTCTTCTCTGTGCCTCTGCGTCTCTGTGGTGAGATGGAAATCAGAAGTTTTTCTTCAAGTCCATGCCGGCGTACAGGCTGGCCACCTGGTCGGCGTAGCCGTTGAACATCAGGGTGTCACGCTTGCGGAATTCGCCGATGCGGCGCTCGCGCGCCTGGCTCCAGCGCGGGTGATCGACCGTCGGGTTCACGTTGGAGTAAAAACCGTACTCGCGCGGACCGGCCAGCATCCACGACGTCTTGGGCTGCTGCTCGGTGAAGCGGATGCGCACGATCGACTTGCCGCTCTTGAAGCCGTACTTCCACGGCACCACGATGCGCACCGGCGCGCCGTTCTGGTTGGGCAGCACCTGGCCGTACAGCCCGAAGGTGAGCAGCGTCAGCGGATGCATGGCCTCGTCCAGGCGCAGCCCTTCGACATAGGGCCACTCGAGTACCGGAATCTTCTGGCCCGGCATCTGCGCCGGATCTAGCAGCGTCACGAACTCGACAAACTTCGCGTTGCCGGTAGGTTGTACCCGCTTGACCAGTTCCGCCAGCGGAAAACCGGCCCAGGGCACCACCATCGACCAGGCTTCGACGCAGCGCAGCCGGTAGATGCGCTCTTCCATCGGCGCCAGCTTGAGCAGGTCTTCGATGCCGAAGGTCTGCGGCTTGCTCACCTCGCCATCGACCTGCACCGTCCACGGACGCGTCTTGAGCGAACCGGCACGCTCTTTCGGGTCTTCCTTGTCGGTGCCGAACTCGTAGAAATTGTTGTAACTGGTGACCGCATCGTAAGCCGTGAGTTGTTCGCTCGTGGACAACGGGCTTTTCGCCAGCGGCGCCAGTTTCGTCGCGGCGCGCGCATCGCCCAATCCCGGCGCCAGCGCCGCCGCGCCCAGTGCCGCGGCCGACAGCATGAACTCGCGGCGGCGCCGGTACACGGAATGCGGGGTGATCTCCGAAGGGGCGATATCGGCGGGTCTGCGAATCAGCATGTACAGTTCTCCTGGAGCGGTTCTGTCGGCAGGCTGCCCGAAACCTTACACTGCTTCAGGATACGCAGGGACAGTCGCCATGGATGTCCCGCGGCGACGCCGGAGAACGCGTTGCGGCTCAAGGGGCAGCGCCAGAACGCACGAAGCGCACCACTTCCTCGACCACCGGCAAGCCATCGCCCAGCGACGAAAACGCCGCCACCGTACGCCCGTGACCGACCTCCGGATAGACGATCCTGCGTACGGGGATGCCGGTCTGCGACAGCCGGTCGGCCAGGCGCAGCGTGTTGCGCGGAATCACCGTCGTGTCGTCGCCGCCGGTGATCAACAGCGCGGGCGGCGCAGCCGGGTTCACGAAATTGATCGGTTGGCTGTCCGCCGGCGCCGGGTCCCCGAAGATGCGCTTTAACCGCCGGCTCTTGAGCGGCAGAAAGTCGTACGGGCCCGACAGCCCGATAAACCCCCGCAACTGCCCCGGCTGCTTGCCGTGCACCCCCAAATAGCGTTCGTCCAGCGCCACCAGCCCGGCGATATGCGCACCGGCCGAATGGCCCATGACGTAGACGCGACCGGCGCTCCCGCCAAAGCGGCCGATGTTGTCCAGAGTCCACGCCACTGCAGCCGCCGCGTCTTCGACGAACACCGGAAACGTCACCGCCGGGTACACCCGGTAGTCGGGCACTACCGCCACCACGCCGCGTGACGCGAGCGTGTGCCCCACGAAGCGATAGTCCTCCTTGCGGCCGCTGTCCCAGGCGCCGCCGTAGAAGAACACCACCACCGGAGCCGGCTGCACGCCCGACGCTCCCGGCTGATAGACATCCAGGCGCTGGCGGGGCAGGTCTCCGTAATCGATGTCGCCCTGCAGTTGCGCCTGGTCCGCGGGCGAAAAAGCGTTCAGCACCGGAAACGGCGAACAACCGGCCAGCAGGCAGGCGCAGAGGAGGACGCAGGATCGCGCAATTGGCATGCGCACTTCGACCGTTTGTCCAGGGATTGGTGCGGGCCCCCGGTCATCCGGCGCGCAGGCGGTCACATCAGAAATATCGTCGCCAACCCCAGAAAGATCAAGAACCCCATGCTGTCGGTCGAAAACGTCAGCAGCACGCTCGATCCGATGGCGGGGTCGCGTCCCATTTTCTGCAGCGCCAGCGGCACCAGCATGCCGACCAGCGCCGCCACCATCAGGTTGAGCAGCATGGCGCCGGTCATGACCAGGCCCAGCGCGGCATTGCGGTACAGCCACCAGGCGAACAGCCCGGCCACGCCGCCCCACATCAGGCCGTTGACCACGCTCACCGCCAATTCTTTCAGCAGCAGGCGGCGCGAATTGGTCTTGTTGAATTCGCCGAAGGCAAGGGCGCGCACGATCAGCGCGATGGTCTGGTTGCCCGAGTTGCCGGCGATGGCGGCGACGATGGGCATCAGCGCCGCCAGTGCCACCAGTTTCTCGATCGACCCCTCGAACAGCGCGATTACCCGGGAGGCGAAGAACGCGGTGCAAAGATTCACTGCGAGCCACAGCCAGCGGTTGCGCGCGCTGGTCCACACCGACGAAAACAGGTCTTCGTCGCGAAGGCCTACCTTCCCCAGCAGTTCCGCCTCGGATTCCTCGCGAATATAGTCGACCACCGCCGCCACCGTGAGCCGCCCCACCACCCGGTTGCGCCCGTCGATCACCGGCGCCGACACCAGGTCGTAGCGTTCGAAGGCCTGGGCAGC
>ERZ869936.2040-NODE-2040-length-12660-cov-26.932566_pt1 | contig 12660 bp, 28 predicted proteins | sample MGYA00520876_ERZ869936 | MGnify/ENA primary metagenome ERZ869936 (study PRJEB32218, sample SAMN09650985) | biofilter metagenome | isolation source: enrty point of leading RO module | place: Saudi Arabia: Thuwal, RO plant located on Red Sea | collected 2016-02-17...
TTTTTTATTTTGTAAATTGCCACCCATCTGCTAATGGTGGTTATTTTCAACTTAATTTTAGAGATGGTGGAACAGACTACGATGCTACTAAAACAACAACATCATTTTCTGCTAGGCATAAAGAAGATGATTCTACTGCTGAATTATCTTATAAATCAGGAAGTGATTTAACACAAGAAACAGGATTTCAAAATGTAGATGTTCATGGAATATCTAATGATGATGATAATGCTATTTCAGGCATTCTTCATTTATTCAATCCATCATCTACAACATTTGTAAAACATTTTTTAATTAGAAGTGTATCAGGAACAAATGCAGATGATAATTTTATAGCTGGATATTGTAATACTACATCTGCTATTGATGGTGTACAATTTAAATTTCAATCAGGAAACATAGATAGTGGAGACATCTTGCTATATGGAGTTAATTAAATTATAAAGCACTAGCATAGCTAGTGAAAATAAATTAGGAGATTATTATGCACAAATTAGTAAATGGAATAAAAGTAGAACTAACACCAGAAGAAATAGCTGCAAGACAAGCAGAAGAAGCAGCATGGGAAGCTGGTGCTTTTGATAGAGCTATGGCTCAACTTAGAGCTACAAGAGATAAAGATTTAAAAGATTCTGATTGGACTCAATTGCCTGATACAACTCTAACTAATGTTCAAAAACAAGATTGGATGAGATTTAGAACTGAGTTAAGAAATATTACAGATGGTTTAAATACTGTAGAACAAGTTAATAATGTAGATTACCCAGATAAACCTGAATAATGGCTTTAGTTTCGTTACACTCAACAAAAGAAATACATGGCTAATATATATAAAAACGCAATGTTTGATCTAACAACGACAAACAAAACAACTGTTTATACTTGTCCTACAAATAGAACAGCTTTAATTAAATCTATACAAGTTACTAATATTCATTCTGGTAGTGTAGAAATAGAAGCATTTGCTACAGATTCATCTGATTCTGATGCAGAGCATGAAGTAGCACATATAAATTTATCATCAAAAACTGTAGAGAATTTAGTAAAAGGTACAATGGTTTTAGAGTCTGGAGATTCTTTAAAGTTAGAAGCTGCTTCAGCAAATAACATAGCTGGAATAGTAAGTTACTTAGAAATATTTGACGAAAAATCTGCCTAATATATAGTTGTTATTAAGCATTTTTTAATGTATTTATGGAATTAGTACGAATACCAATCCAAGAACTTGATAAAGTTTGGGGTGTAGTCGAAAAAGATATAAAAAACGCACTAGCTTATTCAAGTCAACTTACCGATTCAGATTTTGTTTATGATCTTTTGAAAGATAATAAATTTCAACTTTGGGTACTTTGGGATCGAAAACAAAAACTTGCAACAAATAAATACTTTGGTGTTGTAGTTACTGAGTTGATAAAAAGAAAGTTTGGTAAAGTTTGTCATATCTATATTATGACTGGCAGACAAAGACACAAGTGGCAACACTTGATTAGCAAGATAGAAGACTTTGCTAAAGAAGAAGGTTGCAAAATGATGGAATTGATTGCTAGACCAGGTTGGCAAAGAGTTTTAAATTTATTTAACTACAAGAGAACTCATGTAGTTTTAGAAAAGAAAATTGAACAAGAGGAGACAGAATGAGTTTTGGCGGAGGATCTAGTGGAGGAACAACCACATCACAAGTTACCCCTTATGCACCAGCAGAACCAGCATTAGCACAAATATTATCTGAAGCTGGACAATTATATGGACAAGGTGCAGGTGCAGCAGGATATGTACCACCAACACAACAAACTTTACAAGGTTTAGCTGCTCAAGAACAATTAGGTACAGCAGCACAACAACAGTTAGCTGCAACATTAGGTGGTCAATATTTAAATCCTTTCCTTTCACCTTTACTGCAAAAAACTGCTGGAGATATTGCAACAGGAGTTCAATCACAATTTAGTGCAGCAGGAAGAACACCAGGTTCACCAATGTCTCAACAACAAATTGTTACTCAGGTAGCTCAAGCTGCATTACCTTTAGCTTTCAGACAATATGAAACTGAGAGAGGAAGACAATTAGGAATTGCATCTCAAGCACCTAGTTTATTCCAAACAGGACAACAATTAGAAAATATACAAAGACAAGCTCAATTAGCTCCAGCTCAAGCATTACAACAATACGCAGGTTTCGTATCACCGATTGCTACTGGATTACCAACAACTCTAGGATCACAACAAGTATCTGCAAATCCTTTAACAACTGCTTTAGGTGGTGCTGTATTAGGTTCATCTATTCCAGGTGTAGGTGCTATGCTTGGTGGAGGTCTTGGATTATTAGGAGGTCTGTTATAATGAAAATAAGAAAAATTATTTATGACATTCAAAATAACATACAAGAAAACTCTGCAAATCACATTTTAGCTTTGTATGTTTTATTTGTAATATCAATTATTTTATAAGGAATATAAATGAGTTTGCTAGACACAAATTATCAAGATCAAAGGCTAACTCCATCTGAAAAGAAAAAAATAAAACCTGCTATACAAGGTGGTGGATATAATTATTTAGGTAAACAAGAAGAAGTTACTGTACCTAAAAAATGGTTATCTGATCCAGACCATGTTGTTGCAGAATTGGCTTACATTACTCCAAGAGAAAAAAAAATATTATTAGACATAGATTTGTATGGTTCTTTAGATGGAACACCTAATAATGCACCTGGTGGACTAGATAGTTTACAGGGTGATATGGGTACTATTTCAAAAAGCAGTGGTGGTGGAACAGGTAACACTACTGGAGGTGGTAACAATAATAATAATAGTGGAGGAGGTGGAGGAGATAATCGTAGAGAACAATACTCTGTTGCAAGAACGACTACACCTATAAGTCAACCAGTTAGTTTACCATCAAATGCTGGAAATGACTCACCTTATATAATGTCAGGTGGAGAAAGATTTGCTGTAGATGATCCTAGAGTTCCTGAATTATCTAATGAAGTAGATCAAAGAAATATATTACAAAAAGGTGTAGATAATGTTCTTGATTTTGTAAAAGGTGGTGGAATACTTGGTAATGTATTAGGAGGAATATCATCTTTTTCTGAAGGCTTACAAGAAAAAGCAATTTCATTTTCTTTAAATAAAAAATTATCAGACATATATGAAGCTAATCCTGACTTTGAAGATTATGAAAGTTTAGATGAAATACCTGGTGAGATTGGTGCTAAAGTAAGAGATTTAGAAAGTGATTTACAAGGTCTTAGAGATGGAACTTTTAAACAATCTGATTACACTGCAAAGTATGGTAGCGGAGATGTTACAAATCCTTTAGACGCATCATTTAATCCAAATTTATTATCAGACAGAGATGAAAGAAATTTACAAAATTTATTTACATCAGATTTTGCCTATGCTTTATCTGGAACTACACCACAAGACTCTATTGTAAACCAATACTTTGCTAATATGGGTATGAGCAATCAACCATTAAGTTCTAATTTGCAAAGAGACTACAATAATGCTAAAAATAGCTTAAATAGTATTTTGGGTGTAATACCCCCTAGTCAGCAGTTTGGCTATTCAGCAGACCCCTATGGCGGTCTAATGGCATCAAATCTGACTACTAACCCTTTTAACATAGACTATTTAAGGAGATTAGGATTAATATAATGGCAATCAATTTACGACAATTATTATTAGACAGAGCTGCTAGAGGTATTGGAACTGGTGGTGGATTAATGGGTACACAGTCAAATGCAGGATTATTGGGTAATATTAATCCTAATTTATTATTGGGAGCAAGTATTTTTGGAGCTGGTGTGCAAGGTAGAGATCCTTTTTCATCTATTTTACCTGCTATAACTCAAACAGCACAAACAACTAATGTTTTAGGACAACTTGATAGACAAAGAAAAACAAAAGAATTTGTAGATAAATATAAAAAAGATTTACCTGAAGGAAGCACATTAAAAACTTTATTCGAAATTAATCCAGATAAAGCATTAGATTATATTTCAAAATCTGAACTTGCAAAAGTAAATGCACAAAACAAGAGAACAACTGCTGTTAAAAATGCTTTAGCGATTGGATTAGTTCCAGATACAAAAGAATTTAATGATTTTATAAGAGCGCAAACCATTAAAACAGATGTTGCTGCACAAGCATTAGCACAACAAGGTGGTCAAGTTATATCTTCAGGTAAGAGAGATGAGATAGTAAAAGATTTAGAATTTGTAAAAAAAATTGAATCACAACTAGGAAATGTAATACAAAAAGTAACAGATGATGAAACTTTGTTAGGTGGTATGGGTGCTGTAAGGAGAGGTGCAAATAAAATAGGAACTTTATTAAAAGATTTAGACATAGATATAGAACCTTATCTTCCTAAAGGTTTTGGAAAAGATTTTGTATTTGATCCTAATATTCCTACAATATCAGCTTTAGAAAATACAATAGCAGCAGGTTATGCAAAAGTTTTATATCCAGGTCAAAAAATTACCAATCAACAAATTAATCAAGCAAAAGAAATAGTTAATTTAACAGGTTTTACTGGTTCTGATGAAGTTAAAAATAGATTATTACAAGTTCAAAGAGAAATGAATAATTTTACAACATCTTATCAAAATTTATTACAAGTAGATAAGAAAAAAACTAGATTAAGATATAATTCAGAAACTGGTCAATTAGAGGAATATTAATGGCTGAAATATTTGTAGAGGGTTTAGGTAATATAAATATTCAAGGAGATGTTCCTACTCCTGAAGAAAAAGAAGCAATAATAAATCAATTAAAAAAAAAAGAACCAAAAGAAGAAATTATTGAAACACAAGACACAGAAGAAAAAAAAACAAAATCTTTTGTAAAAAATACAATAGATGCTTTTAAAACAAGAGATACTGCTTTGATGGCAGGAGGTATGGGTGGATTTGCTTCTGGTGCAAGACTAGGTGCTATGGGAGGTGGTATGGTTGGAAGTCTTCCTGGTGCTATTGTTGGTGGTATTGTCGGTGGAACTTTAGGTGCTACAGGATTTGGTCAGGTTTATGATATAGTTGATTCTTATATTCAAGGTGATAATAGAACATTTGATGAGTCATCCAAACAAGCATTAAAAGATGCAAAAACAGAAACTATGTTTGGTATGATAGGAGCAACTATTCCAGGTATAAAACCAGCTATAACAAGACTTCTTTCTAAAAGAGAAAAAGGAGAACTAATAGGTAAAGATGTTAAAGACCTATATGATGCTGGAAAAAGAATTGGTGTTGATATTCTTCCTATGGATATATCAGGCAGATTAGGTAAAATGTATGGTAGAGTAGTAGGAGTTTTTCCTATTACTGGAAGTCCTCTTAAAACTGCTGCTGAAAAAAGAGGTCGTCAACTTAATTTAGTCAAAAATCAAGTTTTAAATGAATTAGCACCTAATTCACACATATCTGATTTGGGTGTAGATATGTTTAATGCAGCTAAAAATAGTTCAAAAGAATTTAGAAAAATATCAGGTGATCTTTATAAAGTTTTTTATAATCAAGCAGAAAAAATTAATAAACCTTTTATACCTACTCAAAATATTAAATTACAAGCAAATACTCTAATAAAAGATTTTTTACAACAAAGACCTAAAGAAGTTTTAACAAAAACTGTAGTTAGAAATGGTAAAAAAGTTAAAATAAAAATTAAGAAACCTATTAAACCAGCAATAAATCAAAAATATTCTAATTTTATAAGAAGTTTATCAAGATTAGATGATTTTGTAACTCCTGCACAAATAAAAAAAATAAAACAAGACTTGAATTATTATTCTGATTTAGTTGCAGGTAAAGATGGTGCAGGTGTTTTTAAATTAACAAAAATGTCGAAAGCAACAGATGGAGCTTTAAGAGATTTTGATAATTATAATTTATCTGTTTTTAAAAATGATCCAACTGTAAGTCCAGAAATTTTACAAAAAATGGTTTTGGATTTAAAAAAAGCAGATGCTTTTTACGCAAATGGAATTCAAATCTACAACAGATCAACAGCAGGAAGATTTAGAAAAGCAGATAAAAACATATTTATGGCAGGTTTTGATAAACCTGGATCTATAGAACCAGATGAATTATTCAGTCATGTAATAAAAACAGGTTCACCACAATCTTTAACAGATTTAAGAAAATTAATAGGAGATGATAATTTTTCAAAAGTTGCTAGAAAAATAGTTGACAAAGCATTTAACAAAGCTGCTATAAAAGATGACAAAAGTAGAAATTTATTATTCAATCCATACATTTTAGAAGAAGAATTAGGTATGATTGGTAAAAATCCTGAGTTACTTCAAAATTTAACAAAAGGAACAAAATTAAGTAGTCAAAAATTATTAGATTTAATAGAAGTTGCAAAATCACATACAAATTTAGAAATACCTGATGTTAATTCTTTTGTTCAAAGAAGAATTACTTTAGGAGGTGCTAAAAGCATTTTGGGAACTTTTGCTTTAGGTGCAGGAGTTGTTGCTGATCCAGTTGCTGTAGGTGCTTTAATTGGTATTACAAATAGAACTTCTGCTTTTTTTGCAAATCCAAAAAATGTTGAATTAGCAATAGAAGCATTAGATATTACTGCACCAAGATCAATTAGATATATAGCAGGTGAAAAATTACTAAGAGGTTATGTAAAAGATACTGAAGGTGAAGAAAAAGAGGTATATGAAGATTTATTAAATAAATATCAAGAAAATAAAAAACAAATCTTAGATGAAATGAGAGAACTATAATGGATAATTTACCTCAAGAAAACGAAAAGAAAATTATTAAACTTGAAGGTGAGCTTAAACTAATCCACCACAAAATTGATGTGATAAAAGATAATCATCTTAAGCACATTGACCTAAGAATAAATAACATCTACAAAATCTTATGGTTCGTAGCAGCACTAAGTCTATCAAGTCTAGCAAATCTACTAATAAGTCTGCTAAACTAATCTCTGACAGGCAAAAAAAAACTTCAATAAAAGGTACAGTTGGCGAATACTTGACTATTGCCAGACTCACAAAAGAAGGCTTTTATGTGGCTAAAAGTGTAGATCCTGCTTGTCCTTTTGATATTGTTATCGTTAGCAAAAATGGTAAAATACAGCTTTTAGATATTAAAACAAATACCTTTCGTAAGCATAGAAAAGGTAAAAGTTTAAAAGATAAGCCTAAAGGCTCATACAAAATTCATAGAAGTCCTACAAAGGAGCAAAAAAAACTAGGCATAAAATTGTATATGGTAGATTATGAACAAGATTAAATTATTTATAAATAAATTTTCACTTGCTTGGTTAGCTTGTATGCTTTGTATGGTAAGAGGAGATTTGTCTGTTTTAAATATTGGTCATGCAATTGTTGCTAGTAAGACAGGTACATTAACAGGAATTATTGTAGTTTTGATGTCATTGATACCTATTCAGTTTAAATATAAATTACCAATATTTATGTTTATAGGTTGCTTTATTGGGGATCTAATTACCCATGATACACACTATGGTTATTGGTGGACAGAAGCAGCTATCACTGCTTTAGTTGCATCTTTGTTAAGTTTTGCAATTACATTTACACCAGCAGGTAAAAAACTAGAGGAGTTTCTTAAATGACAAATAAACCAATAAGACTCAGAGAAGAATCAGGTATTGATTTAAGTCTTAAAAATTTAGTTGCGATAATTATTGGTGTCAGTATGGGTATCTTTGCCTATACTGAGATTACTGCTAGACTAACATCACTTGAAACATCAAGAGAATTAATGAACGCAGATTTATTAAAAGCTAGTGAACAAACTACTGTGGACAAAGAGCAGTACATCTTGTTGGAAGAACTTTATAAAACCACCGATCAACACACAGAATTATTAAACAAAAATATACATAATCAAGTAATGCTACAACATATTGAAAAACAATTAGAAAAAGCATTGGCTGATATTGAAGAACTAAAAGATAAGGTAAGAGCAAATGGAAATAGTTATTAGTTTACTAATGTTCTTAGGTGAGCCACCAGTTTTAAAAGAACATCTTTATATACAAGATCAAAAAATGGCAACTTGTTTAAAAATGAAAAGAATTTCAGAAAGATCAAGCAATGCTAAATATCAATGTGCTAGAGTAAAAGCTACTATAATTATTGATGATTATTCAGGTAAAAAAAAAATAACAAGTATTTCAAGTTTAGATGATAGATAAAATTATATATACTTTTTTTGGTTGGTTAGATACGTTCTCTGAGCATTTGGATAAAATATTCTTTCCTAAACCTAAAAGAAAAAAGAAATGTAAAGATTGCAAGTGCAATTGTCATTGTAAAGATGACCTACATATTAACAAATTCGATCAAGAACTATGTAATTGTGAAGGGTGCAAACATTAAGGATTTTATGAGGTGTAATTATGGAATATTTGCTGATAAAATTAGAATATTTGTGCAGAAAATTATATGGCTTTGTTTGGCGATTAAGAATAAGATTAACAATGAACTTGGAGAAAAAATATGTACGAAGAAGTAAAAGAAGAAATAAAGATTTGTGAAGGCTATGTGCCTAAGATTTACAAATGTTCTGAAGGCTTTGATACTATATTCTATGGACATAAAATTACACCTGAAGACCAATATGAACATGGTGTAGAGTATTCAAAAGAAGAAGGTGAGCTTGTATTTGAGAGAGACTTTCAAAGAACAGTGGATGCAGCAGAAAGATTGATAGGAGACAGATCAATTAGCAACACTGCTAAAGAAGTAATTATTAATATGGTCTATCAAATCGGTGAAGGTGGTGTATCTAAATTTAAAAATATGTGGAAGGCTTTAGATAATCAATTGTATGGAGAAGCTAGTTTTCAGATGATGGATTCTCTTTGGGCTAAACAAACTCCTAACAGAGCAAAAAAATTAGCAGAAAAAATGAGAGGTGCATAATGTGGTTTAGTGCAGTAAAATTAGCTTTAAATGCAGGTACGCATATCTATAAAAAGAAACAAGAAACTAAAATGCGTATGGCAGATGCTCAAGCAGCTCATGCAGAAAAGATGGCAAAAGGAGAACTTGAGTACAGTGGCAAACTTTTAGAGGCAAGACAATCGGACTGGAAAGATGAGTTCGTTTTGGTCGTATTAACACTTCCAATTTTAGTGATTGCGTATGGGGTCTTCTCAGAGGATCCTGCTGCGTCTCAAAAAATAAAAGAGTTCTTTGAACAGTTCCAACAGCTCCCATCATGGTTCACAAATTTGTGGATTTTAGTGGTCGCAAGTATTTATGGAATTAAGGGTACACAGATTTTTAAAAACAATAAAAAATAATTAATGTCCGACATTGATTTGATTAACGAATATAAGGATCAGGTAAGAATCCTTAAACAAGAGGTTGCTGAATTACAGGATGCAGGTAAGTCCAAAGACTCAGCTAACAAAAGATGTTTGCAAAAATTAGAACATTCTCAACAAGACTTGATTGATGCAAATAAAAAAATAACAGAACTAGAGGATGAGTTGAAAAAAATAAAAGATGATAAATGAAATTTATATTGATTATGACCATATGTTCTTCAATAAACAATGCTTGTGTAGAACCTCAAACAATAAATTATTTTGATACTTGGAAAGAATGTGCCATTACTGGATATGAAAAATCTATTGAGGTACTAAACGAATTACCAAATAATACCTTTGAAGAACAGAGAAGCTACACTAGATTTGTTTGTAGAGAAAATAAATCAGTGTGATGTTCTGTGTGGTTTGGAAAAGAGATGATTCAGATAAACATGAATTGTTTACAAATGTTATATTTGAAACTGAAAAGAAAGCTACAGAATTTAAAAATGCTCAGAAATCTATGCGTAAAAAACATGATTGCAGAGTAGTTGAATATGACTATAAATACTTTAATGGAGTCAAATTAGATGGCAATTGATAAGTCAAAAATGAAATGCAACAGTCCTAAAAGGCAAATCTCAGGTGGTAAGAAATTTGTCGTAAAGGCTTGTAAAGGTGGCAAAGAAAAGATTATAAGATTTGGGGATGCTAATATGAAAATTAAAAAGAATATCCCTGCAAGAAGAAAGAGCTTTAGAGCAAGACACAGATGTGATACTGCTAAAGATGTGTTCAGTGCTAGATACTGGTCATGTAAAAAATGGTAACAATAGGAGAAAACTATGCCGATGGTTGGTGGAAAAAAATATGCTTATACTAAAAAAGGTAAAGCTGCTGCAAAGAAAGCAAAAGAAAAAATGAAAAAGAAAAAGAAGAAAAAATAACAATTAGGAGTAGCTTCAAGTAAGCTGGGAATGTTGGAGGGTTAATAAAATGCCTAAAGGTAAAAATAAAAAGTATAGTAAAAAACAAATGAAGATTGCAAGAGTTGCACCACCTTTTGATAAGATTACAGGTGCTGACTTTGCTAAACTAAGAAAAAAGAAAAAGAAATAACATGGCTAAATTATGTGCTAGAGGTAAGGCTGCTGCTAAACGTAAGTTCAAGGTATATCCTTCTGCTTATGCTAATATGTATGCAAGTGGAGTTTGTTCAGGTAAGATAACTCCTGGTGGCAAGAAGAAGAAAAAGAAAGCTAAGAAAAGAAAAAGATAATGGCTAAAAAAGGATTAAGGTCATGGGTGAGAGAGAACTGGGTTGACATTGCTAATCCTAGATCCGATGGTTCTTTTCCTAAGTGTGGTCGTTCAGGTAAAGAAAAAAGAAGAAACTATCCTAAGTGTGTACCACTAGCCAAAGCAAGAGCCATGAGTCCTTCACAAAGGAGAGCTGCGGTATCAAGAAAGAAGAAAGCGGAAAGAAAATCAAGAAAAGGTAAGAAACCTAACTATGCCAAAACCTAAGAAAAAGACTTGGGTTAAATCAAAACAAATAATCGTTGATGTAGGAACTTGTCGTTATTGTAAACAAGAGATGACGAACATGGATAGTTTTGTTTCTTTCTATGGAGGTGGTCATGCTCATTGGCAATGTATGAAAGAGGACTCTGATAAACCTAAGTCTAACTTTAATTGGTAATTAACTTTCGTAAAATTTTATGGCATCTTTTAGATAATTTTCATCTAAATCGTTTCGCCAAAAATAATGATCGAACTGAGGTTGAATGTAGTCTTTGATTACTTTTGCATCATTACTAATGCTCATTAGGTTTTGTCTAATCTTACATCGTTGAATAATTTTAGGAATTCTTTTTTCTATGTTCTCAGGTTTTAATTCTTCACAATTACCTGCATGAAATACTTTGAAACTTTCTTCATTGATATAACAAAGATAAACAGGCACTTTGAATACTGACCAATAGAAATCTACTTGTAAAAGGTTGTAAGGTTCAGGTTTGTCTTCAGGTAACTTTGAGGTAAACCAAGACCTAGTACCATCTTTTTTAATCTTACCTTTTCTAGGAAACTTACATTTATCTTCAATAATTACCTTATCTCCTTTTAAATCTATATATCCATGCACAGGAATATTAATACCATCGAACCATCTAAATGCTTCTATCTCTGGCTTACAAGTTTCGTAACCTGGTATTGTTTGATGAGCTGCATGACCATTAGCTATCATCTTAGGTAAGATTGATTTGTAATGCTCAAACTCATCGTATTCATCTGCGGTTGGATTTATTTTTTTTAGTTTTTCTTCTATTGAAACAAAAACACTACTGACTGTCTTGAAGTTTGTCATATTCTTTTTCAAATTCTTTATTAAATTTATCTGCAACTACAATTGACTCTTGCCAATCCTCTAAGAAAAAACTTAAAGGTTTTTTTAGGAACTTACTTATCTTAATTAATTTAACTAATGGTATTCGGTTCTCAGCATTTTCGTATTTACCAATTTGTTGATAGGTTGTTTTCAATGCTGCTGCTACTTGTTGTAAACTTACGAACTTAGCTTTACCTGTAAATTCATTTATCTTGGTTCGTCTTGCAAGTCTAAGTTTCTTTCCTAAATCAATATAGAACTGATTGTCCTCATCGTAGTTTCGTTGTGCTTTTTGTGATAGTTTCATGTTTTTCCTTCCTTTTATTTAGAGAATAGAATCCCTAAGAAACAATGCAACTTTTTGTATATACTTAATTAAGTATATAAAAATCTAGCATCTTTATTCTCTGCTTCGACAATTCTTCGGTACAATTGATTGTACTCTTTGAATGCCTTGAGAGTATGTACACACTGTCTTCCTTTGTCTTTAGCACCAAATATTTTCTTATGTGCTTTGTCTAACTTAGTGTACAATCTAATGTTGCTATTTCTTAGACTCATCATTCTCCTCACCGACTACTTTAATATGTGCCTTAATAAATCTGGTATCGGTGATATTTACTTTTGCAGATTCACTAGGCATTTTTTGATCGAATGCTTTTTCTGTAGCTTCTTGCACAGTAGCACCATCAAAAACTTCTTCAAAGTTAGCAGCTAACTCTACGTCAGATGATTTAATTACTTTAACCATTTAGAACAATATTTCTGCTGTAACCAGAATAATCCCTTTTAAGTTCGTTACGTTCTTCCAATTTTAAAATTAAAGAACTAACAGAGTTTTTACTTTTGTAACCCATTTCATTAGCCATTTCGCTAAACGTAGGCGAATATCCAAATTTTGTACTATAGTTTTTAATAAATTGCAATAGTTTCAACATCTTTGGTGTCATTGGTCTTTTACCCCTTT
>ERZ869936.2041-NODE-2041-length-12652-cov-4.667857_pt1 | contig 12652 bp, 11 predicted proteins | sample MGYA00520876_ERZ869936 | MGnify/ENA primary metagenome ERZ869936 (study PRJEB32218, sample SAMN09650985) | biofilter metagenome | isolation source: enrty point of leading RO module | place: Saudi Arabia: Thuwal, RO plant located on Red Sea | collected 2016-02-17 ...
CTCGTGCCGCAGGGCTTCCTGTTGGCCGGCTTCTGGGCGGTCCCCGTCCTGGCGCGGGTCGGCGATGTGAGTCAGCTCATCGCGCCAGGCGGTGCCGTCCGAGGATTTCAGGCGGTTCCAGTCCCACAAACGATAGGATGTCTTCTCGCCCCAGAGCGTGAATTCGACCCGGTCGGGCCCGGTGCCGCCGCTGCCGCCGGCCAGCGTCACCGGCACGCCCGCGCAATCGAAAAGTGCCAGGACGTGCGTTTCGCAGGCCTTGGGGTCCGCGGGGTAGCGCAGGCTCGCGCGCACCAGACGCGCCGGCCCGAGCAGGCGATGGATCAGATAGGCGAAGTGGGAGAAGACCTCGCGCACATAGCCGCCTTCTTCGCGTTCGGCCAGCCAGGCCGCGCCGGCCTGCCAGTCGCGCGGCCAGCGCGCGAAGTGCAGGCGCACATCGGCGGCGACCGGGCGGCCCAGGCCTCCCGACTTCTGCGCCGCCAGGATGGCGTTGACGGCCTGGGCCTCGGCGAAAGGGAAATTGACCGCGTTCTTGGCCCCGGCCGCCTCGACCTGGGCGACCAAATCGCGGCTTTCCACCAGGTCGACGCCCAGCGGCTTTTCGCAGAACACCGCCTTGCCGGCCCCGACCGCGGCCAGCGCGTGCGCCTTATGGGCGCCGGGCGGACAGGCGATGTAGACCACATGGGTGCGCGGGTCCTCGACGATGGCGCCCGGGGTCTCGGCAACCGCCAGATCGGGGAAAGCGGCGCGGGTCTTGGCCACTGCCGCCGCGCTGGGGTCCCAGCCGCCGACCAGTGTGAAGCCGCCATGGGCGATCATGTTGGTCAGCATGCGGTGGCCCATGATGCCAAGGCCGATGAACGCGATACCGGGTTTGGGCGAGGACGGCATGTAGGCTCCTGAGCTTGAACGGATGACCTGCTATAGCAAATTCGGCCGGGGCGATGGCCAGGATAAAGCTGTAGGCCCTTGGGCAGAACCTGCCGGGCAGGATCCGGGCGGTGTGCCGGCGCTGCCGCCCATCCTATCGTCGTTTCAAAGACTTAGCCCTGGCCCCGTTCTTGCTTGCAAGACCGGGTGATGGAACAGGTGCGTGCAGGCATGACCGCCTCGGCCCCGGCGCTGGCCCAAGGGCAAAGCACGGCCGAGGCGCGCGCGCCCGGCCCAAAGTCTGGTGGCTTCGAATCCGCCCTGTTCGAGGAGGGCCTGCGTGTCGGCAATACCTGGCGCGCGGCGGCCCAAAGCCAGGCCACGGCCTCCGAATCCGCCGCCTCAAAGACGGCAGAGGCGCCGCGCACGCCGGGGGCCCTGGCGCGGGATTGGGAAACCGAGACCCTGGAGGCCGATTTCTCCTGGGGCGATCTGATCGATATCGTCAATCCGCTGCAGCACATTCCGGTGATTGGCAGCCTGTACCGGACCCTGACCGGCGACACCATTTCGAGCACCGCGCGGGTCGCGGGCGCGACGCTTTACGGCGGCCCGCTCGGCATGGTCGCGGGCGCCGCCAACGTCATTCTCGCCGAGGCCCATGGCGCCGACCTGAGCGATACCATCGTCGCCGGCCTGCTCGGCCGCGAGGTGCCTGGTGCGTCGGATGACGGATCGGATATCGCCGTTGCCGCGGTGGGACCCAGCGCGGCCGTTGTTTCCGAGGATATTGCCGCACCCGAGAGCAAAGCGCATTCCGCAGTCGCAACATCCTTCGCGCCTAGCCGCAAGGCGGATGAGCGCGTGCTGGACGGCGATGCCGCCCTGAGCACCCTGATGGGCGATTTGCGCGCTGGCGGCACAACCGATACCCCACCTGCCGTGCCTGTGGCCACCGTCGAGCCAGCCCCGCTCGATACGACTTTGCAGCCGGCCGCCAGCCACGCCGAGGCCGGTGCGGCGCAAGCCCTGTCTGACCGCGCCTTCGCGCAGCAGATGCTGCTGGGCCTCGACAAATACCGCGCCATGGCGGTCGAGCGTGGCGGTGCAGGGCGGCCAGCCCTGGACACAAAACCCCAACCTAATTGACCGGGCTAATTGACTGGGCCAATTGATGAGTGGGCGCGGCGCGGCGTAAGCGCTATAAGCGAATCATGGACCTGATCGTGAAAAGAGACGGCGCCGAGTGGCGCGCGCGCAGCGGCGCGCGGGACTGGCGCTGCGCGGTTGGCCGAAGCGGCATCGTGCCGGAAGCGGACAAGCGCGAGGGCGACGGCGCGACACCGATCGGCTGCTATACCCTGCGCTATGCCCTGTTTCGCCCGGACCGGCTTTCAACGCTTGAAACAGGTTTGCCGACAAAGGCCCTCAAACCCGACGACGGATGGTGCGAGGACCCGGCCGACCCGAATTACAATCGCCCCGTGAAGCTAAGTCCAAAGGCCAATCACGACCGGCTGTGGCGCGACGACAATCTTTACGACGTCATCGTTGTCATCAGCCACAACGACGACCCGCCCGTGCCCGGCATGGGCAGCGCGATCTTCCTGCACGTCGCACGGCCCGGCTATTCGCCGACGCAAGGCTGCGTCGCCCTCGCGATGCCGGATCTGCTCGATTTTCTGAAAGACGCGGATACGACGACACGGCTGTGTGTGGCGTCAGACTAAGCCAAAAACAGCTCACAAATACACGAAATTATGGCGCGCGTGAAAAGGGGCCCGTGAGCATGTCGGAAAAAGAGTTCTTATTGAGCGTTGTCGCAGAACAAAATGGCGGCGCTGTCTACATTCATGCCGATGATGCGGGTTTACAGAAACTAGAATCTGCGATTCGTGATTTGAGGCTACATCTTACCAAGGGAGAATGTGATCATGACCACTTCTTTACAGAGAACTGGGGTGGCGACGATCTCACAGTATCAATGCTCGACTCGGAACGTAAGGAAGGTTGCCAACACGTAAATCACTTAGAGATTTATGCTTGGACTGACGAATGGAAGAAGAAACATAATTTGTAACAGGTGAATAACCTTGCCCTGGGTTAAGCTGGCCAAAATTTGTGCCCATCAAGGCGATGCGTAATCAACCTTTGTGGTGAAACAACCAGCGCCCTTGGCATCAGTTATTTCTCGGTCAGGTCGTCCCAGAATTCCTTGACCCGGGAGAAGAAGCCTTCCGATTCCGGACTGGTTTTCCGGTCCTTACTTTCGGCCTGGAATTCGCGCAGCAGCTCTTCCTGGCGCTTGGTCAAGTTGACCGGTGTCTCGACGTTGACCTCGACATACATATCGCCGCGCGCGGCCGAGCGCAGCACGCTCATGCCTTTGCCTTTCAAGCGGAACTGCCGGCTGGTCTGCGTGCCCGCGGGCACGCTGATCTTGGCGCGGCCGCCGTCGATGGTCGGCACCTCGATCGCGCCGCCCAGCGCCGCCGTGGCCATGGGAATCGGCACCCGGCAAAAGATGTCGGCACCGTTGCGCTGGAACAAGCGGTGCGATTGAAGCGATAGGAAGATGTATAGGTCGCCCGGCGCCGCGCCGCGCACGCCGGCCTCGCCCTCGCCGGCCAGGCGGATGCGCGTGCCGTCCTCGACGCCGGGGGGAATGTTGACCTGCAGGGTCTTTTCCTTGTGCAAGCGCCCGGCACCGTTGCAGGCCTTGCAGGGATCTTCGATCACGCGGCCCGCGCCGTGACAGGTCGGGCAGGTGCGTTCGATCGTGAAGAAGCCTTGTTGCGCGCGCACACGGCCCTTGCCGCGGCACATGTTGCAGGTCGTCGGCGAGGAACCCTTGGCCGCACCGGTGCCCGCACAGGCATCGCAGGTGACGCTGGTCGGCACACGTATCTGCGCGGTCTTGCCGCTATACGCGTCTTCCAGGGAAACTTCCAGGTTGTAGCGAAGGTCGGCGCCGCGGGCCGCGCCGCCGCCACCGCGCGCACCCATGAAGTCGCCGAACATCTCGTCGAAGATGTCGGCGAAGCCGGCACCGAAATTGAAATCGAAGCCGCCGGCGCGGCCGCCACCGCCGCCGTGGCCGTTCTCGAACGCGGCATGGCCGAAGCGGTCGTAGGCCGCGCGCTTATCGGCGTCCTTCAGGACGTCATAGGCTTCGTTGATTTCCTTGAACTTGTGCTCGGCCGCTGTGTCGCCCGGATTGCGGTCCGGGTGAAATTGCATCGCGAGCTTGCGGTAGGCTCTTTTCAAATCCTCGGCGTTGACGCCCTTGGTGACGCCGAGAGTCTCGTAGTAATCCTGCTTGGCCATCGCGTGCCGACCCGCCTATCGCCAGATGCCGCAGCGGCACGCGCACGCGCGTGAGGAACCCGACCAACGCCACGGGCGAAAAATAGCCCTAGGAGTTTGTCTCGGCATACGGCCCCTCGCGCGTCCAGAACCTTCGACCCGGCGTCGCCGCCCGTTAGGCGCTCTTGCCCTTCTTGTCGTCGTCGACTTCTTCGAAGTCGGCATCGACCACGTCGTCGGCCCCGGAACCGCCGGACGGCCCGGCATCCTCGCCGGAAGGCCCGGCGCCGTTGGTGCCCGCGTCTTGCGCGCCGGCTTCCTGGGCGCTCTTGTACAGGGCCTCGCCCATCTTCATGGAGACCTGGGCCAAGGCTTCGGTCTTGGCCTTGATGTCGTCGGCGTCGTCGCCCTCCATGGCGGTCTTCAACGCGGCGATGGCCTCTTCGATCGCGGTCTTGTCGGCGCCCTGGACCTTGTCGCCGGACTCCGCCAGGGTCTTCTCGGTCGTGTGGATCAGAGCCTCGGCGTGGTTCCTGGCCTCGACCAGGCCGCGGCGCTTTTTGTCCTCGTCGGCATGCGCCTCGGCGTCCTTGACCATCTTCTCGATGTCGGCGTCGCTCAGGCCGCCGGAGGCCTGGATGCGGATCGCCTGCTCCTTGCCGGTCGCCTTGTCCTTGGCGCCGACATTGACGATGCCGTTGGCGTCGATGTCGAAGGTGACCTCGATCTGCGGCATGCCGCGCGGTGCGCCGGGAATGCCGACCAGATCGAACTGGCCCAAGAGCTTGTTGTCGGCCGCCATCTCGCGTTCGCCCTGGAACACGCGGATCGTCACCGCGGTCTGATTGTCTTCGGCGGTCGAGAAGGTCTGGCTCTTCTTGGTCGGGATGGTCGTATTGCGGTCGATGAGGCGCGTGAACACGCCGCCCAGCGTCTCGATGCCGAGCGACAGCGGCGTGACGTCGAGCAGGAGGACGTCCTTGACCTCGCCCTTGAGCACGCCGGCCTGGATCGCGGCGCCCGCGGCCACGACTTCGTCGGGGTTCACGCCCTTGTGCGGCTCCTTGCCGAACAGGGTCTTCACCGTCTCCTGAACCTTGGGCATGCGGGTCATGCCGCCAACCAGGATCACCTCGTTGATTTCACCCGGCGATACGCCGGCGTCCTTGAGCGCGGCCTTGACCGGCCCGACGGTGCGCTGAATCAGCTCGTCGACCAAGGCCTCGAGCTTGGCGCGCGTGACCTTGATGTTGAGATGCTTCGGACCCGACTGGTCGGCCGTGATGAAGGGCAGGTTGACCTCGGTCTGGGTCGAGGACGATAGCTCGATCTTGGCCTTTTCCGCGGCCTCTTTCAGGCGCTGAAGCGCGAGCTTGTCCTTGCGCAGATCGATGCCCTGCTCCTTTTTGAACTCGTCGGCCAGGTAATCGATGACGCGCTGGTCGAAGTCCTCGCCACCCAGGAAGGTGTCGCCGTTGGTCGACTTGACCTCGAACACGCCGTCGCCGATTTCCAGGATCGAGATGTCGAAGGTGCCGCCGCCCAGGTCATAGACCGCGACCGTGCCGGTCTTCTTCTTGTCCAGCCCGTAGGCCAGCGCGGCCGCCGTCGGCTCGTTGATGATGCGCAGCACGTCCAGACCGGCGATCTTGCCGGCGTCCTTGGTCGCCTGGCGCTGGGAATCGTTGAAGTAGGCGGGCACCGTGATGACCGCCTGGGTCACCGGCTCGCCCAGGAAGGCCTCAGCCGTTTCCTTCATCTTCTGCAGGATAAAGGCGGAAACCTGCGAGGGGCTGTATTTCTTGTCGTGGGCCTCGACCCAGGCGTCGCCGCTGTCGGCCTTCACGATCTTGTAGGGGACCAGATCCATGTCCTTCTTGGTCAGCGGATCGTCGAAGCGCCGCCCGATGAGGCGCTTGATCGCGAACAAGGTGTTGGAGGGATTGGTCACCGCTTGGCGCTTGGCCGACTGGCCGACCAGGCGCTCGCCCGATTCCGTGAAGGCAACCATGGAGGGTGTGGTCCGCGCGCCCTCGGCGTTCTCGATGATCTTGGCGTCCTTGCCGTCCATGACGGCGACGCAGGAGTTGGTCGTTCCGAGGTCGATACCGATTACTTTAGCCATGCTGCTCCTCGTTCCTTAGCAAACCTCTCGGGCGGCCTCGGTTTCGAGCACCGCCGCCGGGTCCCCATTCGTGGAGTTGAATCCTAGATCCGACAGGTCAAAACCATGGCGGCTCACGGGATATATAAGGAGCCTACAGGGCCCTGCAAGGCCGGATTTCCGCGCTTTTTGGGTTATTTGCGCGCCGGCGCCCATATCGCATAGCAATCAGGCCGGCCCCTTTGCCGCGGCGGTCCCAGGCCTTAAGATTTGGTGTGCCCCTGTTCCGCAACACACCGCCCCTGCCCCAGGACGGCATCTACCGCACGATCCTCCTGGTCCTGGTCGTCGACATCGTGGCCGGCACCCTGTTGGCCCTGGCCGGGGACAGCCTGTTTCAGCGCCCGGCGCTCAGCACCCTGGGCACCGCCCTGGCCCTGATCGGCGCGGCCCTTTACGTCTTTTTCCGCTTCCTGGGCGCCCGCCAGGCGAAGCGCGAGGCCGAGGGAAACCAGGACCGGGACGCGGATCGGGACCAGGGCTGATGCGGCCATGATCGTCTCGGCCAGCTATCGAACGGACATTCCCGCGTTCTATGGCGATTGGTTCCTGCGGCGTCTGGCCGAAGGTTTCGTGCGGGTCGCCAATCCCTATGGCGGGCGGCCCTACGCCGTCTCCCTGCACGCGCCGGACTGCGACGGCTTCGTGTTCTGGACCCGCAATATCGCGCCGTTCAAGCCGGCCCTGGCGGAGGTGGCCGCACGCGGCCTGCCCTTCGTTGTGCACATGACGATCACCGGGTATCCGCGCGCCCTGGAAAGCTCGGTCGTCGAACCGGCGCGCGCGATCGAAGACATGCAGTGGCTGGCCGCGACCTATGGTCCGCGCGTGGCCGTCTGGCGCTACGACCCGGTGCTCATCACCGCGCTGACCGACGCCGAATGGCATCGCGAGACCTTCGCCTGCATGACCGGACTTCTGAGCGGCGCGAGCGACGAGGTGGTTTTGTCCTTCGCGCAGATCTACGCCAAGACGCGTGCCAACCTGGACCGCGCCGCCGCGCGTCACGGCTTTACCTGGCGCGACCCCGGCGTGGAAGAAAAAGCCGCGTTGCTAAGCGAACTCGCGTCGATCGCCGCGCAAGAGGGCCTGCACGCGACGCTGTGTTCGCAACCTGACTTGCTCGGCAAGACCCTCGCACCGGCGCGCTGCATCGACGCGGCACGGCTTTCGGATAGCGCGGGTCATGACATCGCCGCCAAGACGAAGGGCAACAGGCCAGGTTGTTTGTGTGCGCAATCGCGCGACATCGGCGCCTACGACACCTGCCCGCACGGCTGCACCTATTGCTATGCCGTGCGACGGCCGGAACTAGCGAAGAAAAATTTCCGCGCTCAAGATCCGAGCGCGCCGATGCTCGGCCGATCCCAAATGGAAGTGAGCGAGAGCCGAGAACCGCTAAGTTGAACCACAGAGGCGCAGAGACACAGAGATTCTCAATGCGGCCTTTTGCAGTTCCTCTGTGTCTCGGTGTCTCTGTGGTTAGAATTTACTCACGCCGAGGTATCGACGCGGCTGCCGGGCTGCGTACCCTCCCCGTTCGCGCCTGCCGCCGGGCCCCCCCCGGTTGGACCACCCCCCGATGGACCGCCTTTGGCAACGCCGACCTGCGCCGCGCGCAACAAGCGGTCGTGCAAGCGATAGCCGGAGCGGATCACCTGCACGACGGTGCCGGCCGGTTGGCTTGGATCGGGGACTTCGAACAGGGCCTCGTGCGCGTGCGGGTCCATGCGCTGACCCATCGGATCGATGCGCCGGATATGATGTTTCTCGAACACCGATTGCAGCGCTTTTTCAGTCATGCGCACGCCGGTCATCAGGGTCTTGAGATGTTCGTCGGCCTCGACCGCGTCCGGCGGCACGGCTTCCAGCGCGCGGCTCAGGTTGTCGGCGACCTCAATCATGTCCTTGGCGAAGGGCGCGGTCGCGTAGCGCACAGCGTCCTCGCGTTCGCGCTGACTGCGCCGGCGCAGGTTCTCGGTCTCGGCGAGGGCCCGCAGAAGCTGATCCTTGAGCTCGTCCACCTGGGCGGTGAGTTCCGAGACCGGATCGTCGGCCGCGCCCTGGTCTTGGGCGGCAGCTTCCGGTGCGGCCTCGTTGGGCATCTCATTTTCCGCCGCGCAGGGCGCCTTGTCCTCCGCGCCATCCTTGACCCGTTTTTCGTCAGTATTCACCATGCCTTGCCTCGGCTCCCGATCTTGCTTTGATATGTCGTGCTACGCTGCCTTGGTTTCCGCGCCACGCGCAGGGCGGTTCTCTCAACCGATGATGCGCCCGATGACCTTGGCGGTGTAGTCCACCATGGGAATGATGCGGGCATAATCGATGCGCGTCGGGCCGACAACCCCGACCGCGCCGACGATCCTGTTCTGGCTATTCTTGTAGGGCGCGATCACGACCGAGCAGCCGGCCAGATTGAACAGCTCGTTCTCGGCGCCGATATAGATCTGCACGCCCTGGGCCGAACCGGTCAGGTCCAAAAGACGCAGAAGCGCCTCCTTGGTCTCCAGCACCGAGAACAACTGCCGGATGCGCTCCAAATCCTCGAGCGCTTGGATATCCTCCAGAAGCTGCGCCTGGCCGCGCACGATCAGCGCCCCGCCGCGGTCGTCCTTGGCCCAGGTCGCAAGGCCCAGCTCGACCACGCGCGAGGTCAGCTCGTCGAGCTTCGCGCGGTGCTGCGCCAATTCGTCGCGGATCGCGGCCAGCGCCTCGGCCAGCGTGCGCCCGGTCAAACGCGCGGAGAGATAATTGCTGGCCTCGATCAAGGACGAGGCGGGTAGGCCCGCCGGCACGTCGATGATGCGGTTTTCGACGCTGCCATTGGCGAAGACCAGCACCACCAAGGCCCGGCCGGGGCCCAGCAACACGAATTCGATATGCTTCAAGGGCTCGTCGCTTTTGGGCGCGACCACCAGCCCGGCGCAGCGCGACAGGCCGGAGAGCATGTTGGTCGCTTCTTCGAGGACCTGCGGCAGGCTGCGTCCCGATGCGACGCACTGGCTCTCGATATTCTCACGCTCGCCACGGGTCAGGTTGCCGTGCTCGAGCAGGCCGTGCACGAAGAGCCGCAGCCCGATCTCGGTCGGCAGACGCCCGGCCGAGGTATGCGGCGCGTACAGCAGGCCGAGATCTTCCAGATCCGCCATGACATTGCGGATCGTGGCCGGCGACAGGTCGATCCCCAATCTTTGCGAAATGCTGCGCGAGCCGATCGGCGCGCCGGTCTCGACATAGGCCTCGATGATATGCCGAAAGACCTCGCGCGAGCGTTCGTTGAGGCTCTGGATGCCCGCCGTTGTCGCCACGCCCAATTTGTCGATCGGTTTCATAGATCCTGATTGTCCGCGGGTTGCCGGCCCTTTGGGCCTGTCCGGAATGTAGGTGCCGCCCGGTAGCGCGTCAACGCGGGCCCGGGACAGACCTGGGATGGCCGGACCGGTGGACGCCGGGCGCCGCCTGGGTTAGCTTGGCCCGATTCCGGCGCCTTATGCGCCCTTCTCCATGGAAATCGAGGCCGAAATGCGCCCCTCAGGCCGCGCCCCCGACCAATTACGCCAAGTCACCCTGGAGACCGAGGTCAGCAAATATGCCGAGGGCTCCTGCCTGGCACGCTTCGGCGACACCAAGGTCCTGTGCACCGCCTCGGTCGAATCGGGCGTGCCGCCGTTCCTGCGCAACACCGGGCGCGGCTGGGTCACGGCGGAATACGGCATGCTGCCGCGCGCCACCCACACCCGCGGCGATCGCGAGGCGGCGCGCGGCAAGCAAAGCGGACGGACCCAGGAAATCCAACGCCTGATCGGCCGCTCCCTGCGCTCCGTCACCAACCTGGGCGCCTTCGGCGAGCGTCAGATCAAGGTCGACTGCGACGTGATTCAGGCCGACGGCGGCACCCGCACGGCGGCCATCACCGGCGGCTATGTCGCCCTGCACCTGGCCTTCCAGCACATGAAGGAAATCGGCGCGCTCGAGAAGATCCCGCTGAGCGACCAGGTCGCCGCGGTGTCCTGCGGCCTCTATAAGGGCGTGCCCGTGCTCGATCTCGATTACGACGAAGATTCCGGCGCCCAGGTCGACGCCAACTTCGTCATGACCGGCGGCGGCGACATGATCGAGATCCAGATGACCGGCGAGGAACGCCCGTTCCAGCGCGGCGAACTCGAGGCCATGCTGGAGTTGGCCGGGGTCGGGGTGCGCCAGTTGGCCGAGGCGCAACGCAAGGCGCTCAAGCTTGGCTAGGCCTCGCCGTTGGGCCGGTGGCCGGCTGGTCATCGCCAGTCACAACCCCGGCAAGGTGCGCGAGATCGGCGAATTGTTGGCGGGTTTCGATGTCGAGGTCGTCTCGGCCGGCGCGTTGAACCTGCCGGAGCCGGAGGAGACCGGCACGACCTTTGCCGAAAACGCCGCCCTCAAGGCGCGCGCGGCTGCATCGGGTAGCAGCCTGCCCGCGCTGGCCGACGATTCCGGTCTTTGCGTTCATGCGCTGGGCGGCGAGCCGGGCATTTATTCCGCGCGCTGGGCCGGACCAAGTAAGGATTTCACCGTCGCCATGAACAAGGTCGAGGGCGAATTGAGCGCGCGCGGCCTGCACGACCGCGGCGCCGCCTTTGTCTGCGCCTTGACGCTCGCCTGGCCCGACGGCGCCGAGGAGACTTTCGAGGGCGGTATCGAAGGCCAACTGATTTGGCCGCCGCGTGGCACGCGCGGTTTCGGCTACGACCCCATGTTCGTGCCGGAAGGCCACGACATCACCTTCGGCGAGATGGACCCGGCGGCCAAGCACGCGATCAGCCACCGGGCGCGCGCCTTCGCGAAGCTGGTCGCGGCGGTGTTCGAGCCACGAGAATGAGCGGGTTCGATATCGCGCGGGGTTTCGGACTTTACGTGCATTGGCCCTTCTGCGCCTCGAAATGCCCCTACTGCGATTTCAACAGCCACGTGCGCGAGCGCATCGATCAGGTGCGCTGGCGCGCCGCGCTGCTGAGAGAACTCGATCACGCCGCGCGGGAGACGCAAGGGCGGCAACTGACCAGTATCTTCTTCGGCGGCGGCACGCCGTCGCTCATGGCGCCGGAGACAGCCGCCGCGGTGATCGCGCGGGCGCGCGAACACTGGCCCTTCGCCGACGCGATAGAGATCACATTGGAAGCCAATCCCGGTTCGGTCGAAACCGAACGTTTCGCCGAGTTGGCGCGCGCGGGCATCAACCGCGTCTCGCTCGGCGTGCAAGCGCTCGACGATAGCGCGCTTGCGTTCTTGGGGCGCAAGCACAGCGTGGCGGAAGCCATGACCGCGATCGACACCGCGCGCCGACACTTCGACCGCTGGTCCTTCGACCTGATCTACGCGCGGCCCGGCCAGGACATCGACGCTTGGCGCGGCGAACTCGCGCGCGCATTGCAAGAGAAGCCCGAACACATTTCGGTCTATCAACTGACCATTGAGGAAGGCACGGCGTTTCACGGCGCGGTGCGGCGCGGCGAGATCATGATGCCGGACGAGGACACGACAGCGGCGCTCTATGAGGCGACCCAGGAGAGTCTGGAGGCGGCCGGAATGCCGGCCTATGAAATTTCGAACCACGCGCGGCCCAGCCAGGAAAGCCGTCACAACCTGACCTACTGGCGCTACGAAGATTATGCCGGCGTCGGCCCCGGCGCCCACGGGCGGATCACACTGAGCGATGGAAAGTTTGCGACCCGACAGCACCGCGCGCCCGAGGCTTGGCTGGAGGCGGTCGAACGCGACGGCCACGCGACCCGTGCGCGCATGCCGTTATCGAACCAGGACCGCCTGAGCGAGCTCTTGATGATGGGATTGCGTTTGCGCGAAGGCGTGACCCGCGATGCGGTCCGCCGCGAGCTTGGCCAAGAGATCGAGGAGTCACTGCCGCGCGCCGCGCTGGACTCGCTGATCGGCGGCGGCTTTCTGACTCTCGATGACAAGGGATTGCGCGCGACGGCGGAGGGCCGTGCGCGCCTCAACGCCATTCTGGCGCGTTTGTTATGATGCGGCGATTGAGACGCTACGAGCCGGTATCCAGGAAGCTTTGCGGCGCCGGTTCGATGACCTTGAAGCCGTTGCGTTCGATTTGCAGGATCGCGAGGTGCCGTTCGATGATGCCGTTCGGCAAAAAGCGGAACACGCCATCGATGCCGGCGAAGCCGCTCGGCTGCGCGAGCTTGGCTTCGTCGTAAACGAAGGGCTCCGCCGAATTGGTCGCGCCGCGCGCCAGCACCGCGGCAAGCGCTGCGGCATCGTAGGCCAAGGAGGTGACGCGCGGCGGTGTGGCGCCGAAGACGT
>ERZ869936.2042-NODE-2042-length-12649-cov-9.842623_pt1 | contig 12649 bp, 11 predicted proteins | sample MGYA00520876_ERZ869936 | MGnify/ENA primary metagenome ERZ869936 (study PRJEB32218, sample SAMN09650985) | biofilter metagenome | isolation source: enrty point of leading RO module | place: Saudi Arabia: Thuwal, RO plant located on Red Sea | collected 2016-02-17 ...
GTTCTCGGAGTGTGGTGGATTCGCACGCGACTCTGCGAAGGTCGAGGACCAGGTTCGATTCCTGGCGAGAACACTTTTCAAGACGCTGGAGCCAGACGGCCAGGCGGCTGCCTGCAAAGCAGCTTCAAGTGGGTTCGACTCCCACCGGCGTCTCTGACCGCCTGACTGCCGGTTCGGACTACATCCGAAAATGTACCACGTCCGAACCATTCCTTCGTTGGGTGGTCTCTCCAAGAGTCCAACTGCCTGTCGGGAGTCCATGACGGTCCTAAGGTAGCGATGCCGGGCGACCGGCTGGTGAATGGCACCGGAGTCTCTCGGAGACGAAGGCGCCGGTCAACGACCAGCAACTTCGTTGCTGGCACGGACGGCCGAAAGCGAAAGCTACTCTCGGCAATACTTCGTTGGACGTTGAAAACAGCGGCGACTGCCGGTTTGGAGTCCATCCGCGACGTCCAGTGAGTCTGGGGGCCGCAACGCGGTTCGCGGGTTCGATTCCCGTACGGAAGTGTCTCTGAGTCACAAACTTCGTCGCCGACACACACAGATGTTTTCCGCCGAATGGCGGAGGCATGACCGACTGCCGGATTGGAGTACATGCCTTCAAAGCCGGGGGTTGCGGGTTCGAATCCCGCCGGCGCAATTCCGATGAGTGTCGCGCCGTAGCTCAATGGCAGAGCACCGTACGTCTCTGATTCAACAACCTCGTCGGTCATTTTGAACAGCACCCCACACAGATTGGGGAAAGAAGACACATTCGACTGCCGGTGTGGAGTACATGGCATTGCAGGTTCGACTCCCGCCCGGCCCCCTCAGGGTGACAGCTCTCTGGGGCCGGACCCCGTAATCCGTGCATGCACGGAATTACAGGGATTCACTCTGCCCCACAACCTCGTCGAATGTTTGAAACGTCCGATCCGACTGCCGGTACGGAGTCCATGAAAGTTCGACTCTTTCCGGGGCCTCTTCGACTTAGCGGCCCTGTCGCTCAGCGGTGAGCAACTCTGTCCACACTTCGTCGGATTGCCTTTTTTTGTGAGGAGGTCACCATGGCCAACAAGACTCTGTTTTCCAGCATCAAGAGCATTCTGCCGCGTGCGAATGCGCACAACGAGGCGGGGGGAGCGGCTTACCGCTTTACGCCGAAGCATGCGCTGGCGCAGTTGGCGGCGACCGGCTGCTTCAACGGAACGTACTACGCGCGGGCCGAGAATCAGCTCGACGAACTGCGTGCGCTGATCGATCAGGTCGACGACGACGTCTTCCTGGCAAAGCTGGCGGTCTATGCGCGCGAGCGGGCGTTCATGAAGGACATGCCGGCGGCGCTGCTGGTCGTGCTGTCGACGCGAGACACGGAGCTGATGCACCGTGTGTTCGATCGGGTCATCGACAACGGTCGTGTGCTGCGCACTGCGTTCCAGATGATCCGCTCGGGTCAGTTCGGCCGCAACAGCCTGTCGAGTTCGCTGCAGCGGGCGTTCCAGCGGTGGCTGAATGAGGCCTCCGTCGGTCGGCTGCTGTCGGCCTCGATCGGTAACGATCCGAGCCTGCGCGACGTGCTGCGCATGGCGCGGCCGACGCCGAGGGACAATGCGCGCCGCGCACTCTTCGGCTGGCTGACGGACAAGGAGATCGACAAGTGGGCGCCGGCTACGGCCGACGACCTGCCGGGCGACGTCCAGGCGCTGACGGCCTACCGTCAGGCGGAGTCGGCCGAGGCGCAGGCCCTGATTGCCGGCGACCTGCAGGTCCGCTGGGACTTGCTGGCCGACGCGGCTCTCGGTCCGCTCGTCTGGAAGGCGATTGCCCGCCAGATGGGACCGCAGGCGCTGCGGATGAACCTCAACACGCTGTTGCGTCACGAGGTCTTCCAGAATGGTCGCGGGGTTGATCGCGGTATGGTGGATTACGTTGCTGGCCGCATTGCGGACGCTGACGAGATCCGCCGTTCGCGGCAGTTCCCGTACCAGTACCTGGCGGCCTACGTGAACGCTGCGGCAGAGGTTCCGCAGCAGATCAAGGCGGCGTTGCATGATGCAGCCGAGATCGCCTGCGGCAACGTGCCGGAGCTGCCCGGTCCGGTCGTCATCGGTCTGGACACGTCCGGTTCGATGTCGATGCCGGTCACGGGTCACCGCGGCCGCGGCGCGACCAGCCGTATGCGGTGTGTCGATGTGGCGGCGCTGTTCGCTGCGGCCATCCTGCGCCGTAATCCGGACAGCGTGGTCATCCCGTTCGACACGCGGGCGTACGACGTTCGCGTCGATCCGTCCGACTCGATCCTGAGCCTGTCGGAGCGGCTGGCACAGCATGGTGGCGGCGGAACCGACTGCTCGATTCCGCTGCGCGAGGCCAACACGCGGTACCGCAACCGGTGGTTCACGGGTGCGGTCCTCGTCAGCGACAACCAGAGCTGGATCTACCGCAACAGTCCGTGGGCCTTCGGCCGGCAGGGCGCTTCGGGTGTCATGGACGAGTGGCAGACGTTCGTTGCCGATCAGCGGAAGCTGCTGCCGCAGGCACAAACCGCCGGCGGCGGGCCGAAGCTGGTGTGCATCGACATCCAGCCGTACGGCACGACTCAGGCGCCGGAGCGGAGCGACATTCTGAACGTCGGCGGCTTCAGTGACGCCGTGTTCGGTGTGGTCTCCGCGTTCCTGAGCGACGACGCCAACCGCTTCGTGGCGGAGGTGGAATCGGTCGAGTTGTAAGTGTGACGCCCCCGGTGCGAGCGATCGAACCGGGGGCATTTTCTCGCGCTCACTCAAGCCGCCGATAGTGCATCGCTCCTCTCGATTGCACGGATTGGACGATGGCAAGGGTTTCTGCTCGCTCTGGGGGAGACTCGGCCAAGCATCAGCGACGGGGACCAAGTCGTCGCGGACCTGTCGGATTCTGGTGCAACCATTGGCACAACATTCGAACGGCGCCGCCGGAACGGTTTGTCGCCGGTCCAGTTACAACACATATTCTCTGAAGGGAACATCCGTGGGTCTCGCATTGCGCGCGTTTCTGATTGTTGCACTCGTCATGCCGTCTTGAACAGCTTATCCATCGCGTCGGCCGCCATCCGGTCCTGGCACGGCAGCACGTGCACGTAGGTGTCGATCGTGATGCTCGGTCGGCTGTGACCGAGCGTCTCGGCGACCACTTTGATCGGCACGCCACCAACGATCATCAGCGTGGCCGCCGTATGCCGCAGATCGTGAAAGCGGATCTCGGGACAGTCCGCCTGCTTGAGGATCTCCTTGAACGTTCGCAGCAGATTCCGGCGATAGATCGGCCCACCAGCGGCGTTGCTGAAGACGCGCTGTTCTCCAGCCAGCCCGTCAGCGACGGCGCGCTTGCGGTGGTCCAGCAGTGCGTCGATCGCCTTCTGCGGCAGCCGGATCTTCCGCACTCCCTTCCTGCTCTTCGGCGTGCCGATCTCGAACTTCGATCCGTGTTCGTGCAGCGTCCGCCGGACATGCAGCACGCCCTCGCCAAAGTCTATGTCGTCCCATTCGAGACCCGTGAGTTCGCCCTGCCTCATCCCGACCGTGACAGCGAGTGTGAATAACGCGTGCAATCGATGTCCGGCCGCCGATTCCAGAAACGCCGCAGCCTGCTCCGCGGTCAGCGGACTCATCTCCCTCGGTGCTGCTCGCGGCTTTTCCACGACGTCGCAGACGTTACGCGGAATGACTCCCTGCTTCACGGCAGTGTTCAGGGCCATCCGCAACACGCCCAGCGCCATCTGCCGCCGACGAGGCCGCATGCCGTTCCGCTCCAGCGTCATCATCCACGCCTCGATATGCGCGGGCGTCAACCTCGTGAGCCCTACCCCACCCAGATGCGGGTTCACGTGCAACCGCGAGAGCCCCTCGTAACTTTCAAGCGTCGCCGGCTTCACCCGTCGCCGGGCAGTCGTCTTTAACCAGTGCGCGAGCCACTGCGCCACGTTCTTGCGGACCGCTTCGCTCAGTGTGCCGTCGATCTTCTGGCCCTGCAGCTTGGCCAGTTTCTGCACGATCTCGGCTTTCGTTCCCGCACTGATCGTGCGGCGGCGACGGCGACCATGCTCGTCGTACCCGATCGTGATCGTCGCACACCAGCGACCATTTCGTTCATAGACGGCCCCTTCACCTCGTCCTCTACGTCTGCGTGCCATGCTGTTCCTTAGTTGTTGTCAGGATGGAACGGCCCCGGACGCCCCGAGACCACTCCACAGGAGCCAGGCTCGCCCGGACAAAGCAAGTGCATCTCGGCGACTTATCCGCTGACGTGCCGAGGAGGACCGATTCAGTCGCCGATCGAACAAGATGTGGCGCGGTTCTGAGCCACGGGCGTGATCATCGAAGCATTGACCAGGCGTTCGATCTCGGACGGTGGGATCCGCCGAGCGCGGCCAATCTTGACGTAGGCCAGCAAGCCGCGATCCATGAGGTTGTACAGCGTGGAGCGCCCCAGGCGGAGCAGTTCGGCGGCTTCACGGACGGTCAACAGTTTTTCCATCAAGATCCCCTCACCAAAGAGAACGTCTGGTCAACTCGCCGGTTTCCGAGGCCGGCGGTGTGTGCGTTGGCCACTCAAGAACATGCAAATGCGCGTCCCGGCTGGCCCGATTCACCGATCAGGCTGCATTCCGGAATCCACTGAGTTCCGGCGAAACATGACTGGATGCCGGTGCGGAGTCGAGGTAACTGCTGTCCTGCTCCGGCGGCCGGCGTGGTTGTCGGGCGAACCGAATGCTCCCGACGCGAAAGGGAAACGATGGCAGTGAAGAAGACCACGAATAAAACTACCGCGAAGAAGCCGGCTGGCACAAAGACCGCAACGAAGAAGGCCCCCGCCAAAAAGGCCGAAGGGAAGATGAGCGCTCTGGATGCGGCGGCCAAGGTGCTCGGCCAATCCAAGGAGCCGCTGAACACCAAAGCCATGATCGAACAGATGGCGGCCAAGAAATACTGGACCAGCCCTGAGGGCAAGACGCCGCACGCCACACTGTACTCGGCCATCCTGCGGGAGATCCGCGACAAGGGTAAGGAAGCCCGGTTCAAGAAGGTCGATCGTGGACAGTTCACGCTGAACAAGTAGGAGGCGGATCAATGAATGAAATCGCAGACGCCATCCGCAAGGTGACGGCCGTGATGCAGCGCCGGTACGACGAAGGTGAGCGCTCGTCACAGATTGACATCTTCGATCTGATCGAGGTCCTGCTGACGATCGCCGACGAGATCGATCCGCCCGTACGGGACGGACAATAGCCGTTCGCGGGGGCTCTCCCGCGACGACGCCCCACGTTTGCCACGTCGGGGCGTCTTCTTGTGGGACGGCACAACGCTCGCGCGTCCCACCCTGCCGCAACACGGGCCAACGTGGGCGACGACGTGGCCAACTTGACGGGCTTCCGCCGAATCACGGATCGCCCCCCGTTATCTCGATATCGTCAGCCAGTCCCCGGCCCCATTCCGTCCGCCGCAACGCGGTGACAACGATATCGATGTCCGTGGCAGGGGATGCACGGAAGGCCCACATCAGACCGTTCAGCGTCGGTCTCAGATGCGTGATCCGGTCCCGACGTGGTTCCGTAATCCGGGTGACGTAGCCATCCCGTTCCAGTCGCATCGTGGCACGCGAATACCGTTGGCGCTGCTTGTCGTTGACCGGCCCGAACCACTCGCACGTGGCGTACGGGATTCAATGATGGCGCAGGCCATCGACCTCTGGTCGCCGGGCGCATGTGGCCACAGGCTCGTCCAAGCTGGCAAACCAGATCAGACGACAGAGCAACGCCTGGAGCACATCACCGCCATAGGTGTCGGGAACTGCTGAATCGGCTGGTGGCTCCGGTTCCCTTCGCTCGTCAAATTCGATGGTGTCCAACACGAAATCCATAGGTATTCCTCTCATCTGGGGCGGTGACAGAAATCCGGACGTCACAGCCAAAGTCTGCTCAGTACCGCGACTGTTCCCAAAGGCCATGAATCCAACATCCGCCTGGAAGGAACCATTGACAATGTGTGGACAGTTCACACATCAAGTGCGTGCGGTTAACAACCTCACGAATTGTCTCCCGGGTCGTCGTGACCCCGGGGAATGTGTCAGCACGTTGCCGGCAGTGGGTTGGTCGCCAGCGACCGAACCACTCTTACGTTCGGTTGAGAGCAGATGACGCCACGAACGGAGCGTCTCCTTTGTTCCGATGGCCGCTGACAACTCTCCCAACATTGGGAGAGTTGCCTCTGCTCTTCGTGCTTCCGCGCGCATGGAGTCGGTTTGGCGTCTACTGCGCTGGTGGGACAGTCCGGGCAGACATCCTGTCCCGGCAGGTCAACAGAGTGGGTCTGCAGAATTCTGCAGACCCATTCGCGCTGCCGGACTGGGTGCTGGGACATTGTCCCGCGGGGACAGTCCCACCAACTGTGATTTGCTCTCGTCGCTGGCACCGATTATCTCGGCCGGCAGTGGCGACCACGAAGGCGACAGCTGCTCCGCACACAGGGAACTTGTCGCCTTCGTGCCGATCGTCAGCGTAAGTCCCTGGTGCACAACACCCTCTCCGAAGACGACAACCTCTCATTCGAAGTGTCGCCTTCGAAGGCGACAGTCGTCTTCGAAGACGACAACTCTCAACAGGCACTTGTCGTCTTCGAAGGGGGCGTTGATACGTAAGAACTTACGACGACACTCATGCCGAAGACGACAACTCCAGAGTCCTGAAGGGGGTCCTGTCGTCTTCGCAGCTGCCAACCGGCTCGCTGCCCGGAAGCGACCAGACCCAGCCTCCATCAAACCCGTCTTTCTGAGGCACGCCTCCCAGTGCCTTGTACGCGCGCTGCAGCGTGCGCTTGTCAAATCCACTCTGATCTCCTTCCTCGGCAATTTCGGACGCGGAGCGGGGAACATCCGTCAGCACTGACTGCAGCCACTCCATCGCCTCCTGCTTGAGTGTCGCCCGTTTGGAAGTGCCTCGTCCATTTTGTGCGGCCACCTCTGCTGCAAAGGCATCGTCCGCGTGCATCGGTATCGGATCGGCGTCCCACACCACACAGCTCTCCTTGATGCGATAGGCCAGACCATCGGGGGAGTGGGCCAGATTGAGCTTTGCGGGAAGGAGCAGCCGGCGCTGGCGGTCATCGGCATCTTGCACGATGGTCCAGACGGCCCGGGCAGCCGCGGCGAACGCCAGCGATCCCATCGCGCGATAGACGGCCTTGCTGCCGACGCCCTTGGTGAGGTGTGTGATGGCGACAACGGCAATCCGTCGCCGGCCCGCCAACTGTGCCAGCGGAGCGAGCAAAGAGCGAACGTCTGAGTTTTTGTGCGTATCGACGTTGCCGCAGTACGCGCTGATGGGATCCACGACCACGAGGCGGGTGTCGGGATTGACGTCGAGCAACTCCTCCAGTCGGGGAAGGTCGGATTGCAGCGTGAAAGTGCGCTCGTACCGGTCCTTCTCGGAGTGAGCTTCCACCCCCTCAACAGCGATGATCTGACGGTCGTCGGCCCGCGCGGCATCGAGACGGGGGGCAATCGTATCCTCCAGGTCGTCTTCGGCGTTGAACATGATGACCGTACCGACTGGTTGTGTCATCAGTGAGTTGTCAGGCCAGGAGCCACCGCGGGAGACGCGGGCGGTGATGTCGATACTGACCATCGACTTGCCCAGACCGGGGTCACCGGCCAGCAGCGTCAGCTTTCCCAGCGGGATGCGTCCCGGCCAGAGCCACTGGAGTGTCTCCCGCTTCACGTCCGAAACTCGTCGCGCAATCAGCCTCGTCAGCGGGCCGTCCTCAGTCTCGTGTAAAGTGACCCGTGATTCGTGCCTGGCAACCAGCCGCGACAGATTGACAGTTCCGTCCACTGATGGTTGATGTCCATACCCATCCCTTGAGAGTGCGGCCGCTGCCTGGCCGAAGTCTCCGTTGTGCTCGAGAAGCGAATAGACGCCGAACGGTGAGTAGGCGCGCTCCGGTTCAAATGGTGCTGCGTTGGATGAGAAAACATACAGATCTCTGTCCTTCAGGGTCGCGCTCCAGCCCTCCAGTTTGCCCGGGCGGCGCCAGTATTCGTTTTTTCCACCACGGACGAGTTGCCAGCCATGCTGTTGAAGCAAGGCCCGGTGGTCGCCCCGCGCGTTGAAGTCGTCGCCCGGACGACCTGCCACGGCCCCTGCTGCTTCCGGTTCTGGTTCCGGTTGCGGGTGATACTCGGTCAGCTCCCAAGCCCTCGCCAGTAGCAGGTCACGCTCTGTGGGCGTCAAGACCGGCAGTGCCTCAAACCGCCCCTGCTGAAGTTCGTAACCGGGCGACGGATCGCACAGGAACAGACCCTTCTCGCCACGGGTCTCAATCAGTGTCTGCAGCACCGCCCACTGGTCGCCCACACGACGGGGAACATAGGTTTTTCCGGCGATTTCGAAAGGACTGCCGTCCGGGACGATTGCCAGTCGCTGAGCCAGTTTGATGCTGCCGCAGACAGGTGTCTCACTCCGATAGACGGCATGCAATCCATTCGACTGGGACCGTTCAACGACGAGTCGGTCCAGGAGTTCCGAGTTCTGTTCAGCCATGGACTGGTACCAGGCCGAGAACAGTTCTCCCGCGCCGTCGAAGTCGAGCAACTCGAGATTCCCGGAGACTTTGCCGGTGACAAGGCACAGCCCCCGGCACTCCGCGAACCAGCTCTCGGCCTCGTCCGCAGTGGGGAGTCGCTGCTGGTAGATTTTCCAGTGCGAAAGCGTGGGCCGCTTTTCGGTAGGATCCGCAGGCAGGACCGACAGCCCGGACTTCAGATATGCCTGGGCGACAGAGATCAGGTTCATGTAACCTCGATTCAGCGTCCTGCTGCCATGCTGGTGAGACAGACAGGTTCGGAGCAGAACATTGGGGCAGAAGTCGTCACGACGAGCGCAGATCGATCACCACGAATTGTGATCAAGCGCCACCACCGGTGGTGACGGCCACATGTCCAGCTGCCAGTGGCGGCTCATGTGTGAGCGCGTGAGCAGGCCCAAAGTTAATTCAGCGGACGTGCGTCTCGGTGTGTTCCCCGCGCGAGGTGGCAATCTGCCGCAGCTGAACGATGATCTCGTCCGCAACTTCTTCGCTGAAGACACGGGCCTGACCGGCGCGTCCCAGCGGCACGATCCGGCGGCTCTCAATCAGGTAAGTCACGCGATGCACGGGCACTCCCGCGCGGCGCGCAATTTCGCCAACCGTGACAAATCCCATGGCGTCTCCCGTGTTGTGGTGGGTCAGCGAACCACCCGTCTCGATGCATGGATTTCAGCCGGCTGAATCAGATCAGCCCGGGAGAGTCGGCCGTGAGCAGCGCACAGCGGAGAAAAACTCTCCCTCTATTATTGAAATACCGCATGCGGGGTTGTCTGGGCTGGGAATCTCCGGAGAATCCATCGCTCTCGGAGTCCTCTGCCGTATCCTGCATCCAACACAGGAGAACCGGCACAGATGATTCGGAAAAAGTGGCGAATGTGGTCCGCACGTGCGGATCGCGAACCAAAAACCGGGCAACCCTCCGGCAACCGCTGAGCAACCGGGCAACCGGATGTGACAGACGATGTTTGTTCAGTAGCGCGTCTGGAATCCGATACCGCTCTTCTCGCGGCGGGTCGCGTAGCCAAACTTGATCCGTGCCTGCCAGCAGTTCTTGTCGCGCAGCCAGGAAATGAGGGTGCCGTTCGGGCGGTGCCCCTCCTTGCGGACCGCATCGCGGACAGCGCGCCGCAATCGGCTGAGGGGTGCTTTCACAGTCTGCACGGTTCTCGCTTTTGACGTGAATCCGTTAGCGTATCGCTTCCAGACGGCATGGGCCTGGGGAATCTCCAGGAGCCCGGTGGAGATGAATTCCTGTGCCAGACGATCAGGCATTCCGCGCGGTATCTGCAAAGAGGAGTGCGCATGTCGCCTCCAACTGCCATCGCGCCTCCCGAAATGAAACAAGTGCCACATCCCGCATGTATCGAGCCCCAGTCCCCAGTTCTCCCACTCAGAGCTGCCAGTGAATGCAAAGCCAGTATTCTCCGGAAGTGCGCAGGCTTGTTGCGTGCTCGATCTGACGTTGTTGACAGCCCTGCGGATCCGCTCTGAAACGCAAATGCGTTCCGCCCAGGCCAGGGCCTCCTCATAGACTTCGCGGACGGACCTGCCATTCGGGTCGATACCGATCACCCGTGCCAGATTGCTCCAGGCATCTGGATCGTCTCCGGGTGGCGCGAAGCCTGCGCGCTCGAGTTGGGCGCTCATCTCATCTGTTGATTCCGACACCCGGGATGGCCGGGTTGCCCCCGCAACGGGCAAGCGTTCGGCCTCCCGCGGCCCCGCGGCCATTGGTCGGCCGAGCCGATGTGGAACGGATTGGTCGGCCGCCACCAACCTGGGGTGTTCCTGTTGTGACATGATTCGACTGAACAGAGATCATGGTAATATTCATATGTTCAGTATTTTATCATTTGAATCAGCCATGTGCAAATGCGCGAGAAATCGTCGAACGACCTCGCAACGAGCGTAGGGATCAGCCGTGTGCCGGGAGGCGTGAGTCGCAGCGTAGCGCGCGTCGGTGTGTTTCCCCGCTGCACTTTTTAGCGCTGTCAAAACTCTATCCGGTCGCGATCACCGCGTGGAGTTAGCCAAGCCACTGCAGCGTGGGAATTCATCGAGTTGACTGCGCACCAAGATCCGTATTGCTGATATGGTGGTGATGGAGCGAATCAGTTTGATTTCCCGCGTCGAGCTTCGGACGGATTCGCATCGGCTCGTTGTGACTTGCCGGTTCGACGGGAAGGCGACGAGCAACAGTTGAAGCAATCGGTCATGCAAGTCGCTGCGAAGTGTGTGCGAAGACGACAAGAAAACGGGCGAGAAGTATCATTCCTCGCCGGTCAGGCTGCTCTTGGAATCGTCGTCGATGCGTTGCCGAAACGCAGACGGCTTCAACAGTTCTTGACGACCACTCGAGTTCTCGATTACGTGTACAAGGTCTGCTTCCACGTGACTCGGATCGCCGAACAGGATTTCTCCATCTGCACGAAAGACAATGGGCTCGCCGCTCGGCAGAAAGACAACCGTCCACTCCGTCTCCCCGGTGTCAATGTCCCTCACAGTAACGGTATTCTCCTGGGTGGCCGAAGCGAGTCGTTCTCCGCCATGACTCCAAGCAATACGGCGCGTCTGACCACGATTATTATGGAAGACGGGTCCCGGCTCTCCCTCTCTTGTCCAGAGGCTTACAGTCCCGTCCGTCCTGGCTGAAGCCAGCCATTGCCCGCCCGGGCTCCAGCGAACACAGTAAATATGATGCACTTTGCCCTCGGGCTCAATTTCAGACTGGAGTTCACCGTCACTCGACCACAGGCGGATGGTGAAGCCGACGCCGACCGACGCGATTCTTCCATGCTCGGTAGACCAATCCACTGACCAGGCGCTTCCCTGGTGGGCATTGAGCACCTGAGACTCTTTACTCGTAACATCCCAGACTCGCAGTGTGCCGTCTCGGCTGGCTGAGACGAGACGGCCACCGTCCGGACTCCACGCAAAGTCGTCGATTGCCTCCGAGTGTCCTTCGAGAACACCGTGAGGGCTTCCGTCTATGTTCCAAAGCCGGACTGTCTTGTCATTGCTACAAGTTGCGAACAACACGCCGTCGGAACGCCAGTCGGACGAATTGACACTGCCGGTGTGTCCCTGCAGGTCAATATTCTGCTCCTCATTCGGCGTCGAAAACCTCACACTCGCCCCGCGAGAATGAGCAATCATTGTCCCGTCCGGATGCCAAACCAGGCTTCCGGCTCCTGATGACGCAAGTCGAGAGACAAGTCGACCATCACGATCAAACACATAGATGTCTTTGGAATCGCGAATGGCCAGTTGATCCTCTCGACTCCAGGCTATGTCAGACACGACAGCATTCGAGCCGACGATCTCTCCAACAGATGATCCATCGGCATTCCAGAACGTCACACTTCCTGCAGAATCTCCGGTGACCAGGCGTTGCCCGTCCGGACTCAAGGCAACCGAGAGTACGGCGCCGCGACTTCCTTTGAGTTCTGCCTCCTCAGTGCCATCAGCATTCCAGATCCGGACTACAGACGATGTGTCAGCACAGGCAATTCTGTTCCCGTCCCGGCTGACTACAACCGACAGATTCGACCGGCCGTGCTCGATCACTGCTTCCGGCGTTCCCTGACTGCTCCAGATACGGATCGTCCCGTCGTTGCCTCCGGAAAACAGTCGCTGATTGCCGGCCCCCCAGGCGAGGGATGTAATCGCACTCGTGTGTCCACTCAAGACCGGAGCTTCGGAAAGATCATCAAGAACGACCTGATGGATCACATTCCCATTCGCGTAGGCCAGCCGTTGGCTATCTGGACTCCAGGCGATAGAACGAATTGACCGGCCTGCGCTCACTTCGTGTTCGAGAATTCCCTGAGAACGCCAGATGCAGACGTTGGTCGCTGCAGCGGCCAGGCGCAATCCATCGGGACTCCACGCGACGGATGAAATGCGGCCCTTCTGTTCTCGGAGGATCACCTCTGGAACGCCGTTCCGCCAGATTCGAACCGTGCCGTCGTCCCCACCGGATGCCAACCGCTCCGAATCGAGCTATTGTCAATTGTTGTGTTCTGCGATCGTTCAGGCGGCGTCCTGGA
>ERZ869936.2043-NODE-2043-length-12647-cov-5.471887_pt1 | contig 12647 bp, 15 predicted proteins | sample MGYA00520876_ERZ869936 | MGnify/ENA primary metagenome ERZ869936 (study PRJEB32218, sample SAMN09650985) | biofilter metagenome | isolation source: enrty point of leading RO module | place: Saudi Arabia: Thuwal, RO plant located on Red Sea | collected 2016-02-17 ...
CCGGAGCTAATGTGGGTATGATATTTATGATGGCGGTTGAGCAAGAATATGATGAACTTGACTTTGCTATTCGTGCTTTTCAAAATACTATGATGAGAGTTCGTTACTCTTCCATTCCTGTTGTTGCTGCTCCTCATGGGTTGACTTTAGGAGGTGGTTGTGAGCTTTGTCTGCATGCCGATAAAGTAATTGCCAATGCCGAAACTTATATGGGATTAGTTGAGTTTGGTGTAGGGGTTATTCCCGGTGGAGGCGGAACAAAAGAGTTTGCCCTAAGAGCTTCTGAAGAATACGGAGACGGGATAAGAATTAATACATTACGAAATAGATTCTTAACTATCGGACAAGCTAAAGTTTCAACATCAGGATATGAAGCATTTGAATTAGGATATCTGAAAGAAGGAAAAGATGAGGTGATAGTGAGTAGAACGCATCAGTTAAAATATGCTAAAGAAGCATGTTTGTTACTTGCAGAAAAAGGCTATTCTCAACCTATAGAAAGAACAGATATTAAAGTATTAGGAAAAGAAGGCTTAGGAATTGTGTATGCAGGAGCCAACTCTATGCGCTCAGGAAACTATATATCCGACCATGACCAACTAATATCAGAAAAACTGGGGAATGTGTTATGCGGTGGAAGTTTATCCGAACCAACTGAAGTTTCTGAAAGATATTTGCTAGATATGGAAAGAAAAGCATTTTTAGAGTTGTGTGCAGAACGAAAAACTTTAGAAAGACTAGAGAGTATTATTAAAACAGGAAAAGTTTTAAGAAATTAGAAATTGTAAGAGTTGAATTTTAAGTAATAGTAATTGCTTTGAGTAAACAAAGTATAATAAAAGATAGGGCATTTGAATTTAGTTTAATAATCATTAAGCTTTACAAAAGAATGGTAGACCAAAATGAATATGTTATAAGTAAGCAGCTTTTAAAGTCTGCTACATCCATTGGAGCTAATGTTGAAGAAGCAAGTGCAGGAATTAGTAAAAAGGATTTTATAGCTAAAATGTCAATTGCTTCAAAGGAAGCTAGAGAAACTAGATATTGGTTGAAATTATTACAGAAGTCGGACTTAATTTCGGAGAATGTAGAAAATGAACTGAATCAAATTGAAGAAATAATAAACATATTAACGGCAATCGTTAAAACATCACAAAAAAGTATTTAACACTTAGAACTAAAAATTTAAAATTTCATTATGAACGCATTTATAGTAGGAGGATATCGCTCAGCAGTTGGCAAAGCACCAAGAGGTCTTTTCCGATTTACAAGACCGGATGATTTGGCTGTTGAGGTAATCAAACATTTGTTAAATGATTTTCCTAATTTGGAAAAAGAGCTAATTGATGATGTTATTGTGGGTAACGCTACACCTGAAGCTGAGCAAGGGTTAAATATTGGTAGAATGATATCACTCATGAGCTTAGACACAGAAAAAGTTCCGGGTATGACGGTAAATCGTTATTGTTCTTCGGGATTAGAAACCATCGCCATTGCTTCTGCAAAAATTCATGCCAGAATAGCTGATTGTATTATTGCAGGTGGCGTAGAAACTATGTCGCCAATTCCTTTTGGTGGATGGCGTATAGTACCTAACTCAGATGTTGCCAAAAATAATCCCGATTGGTATTGGGGAATGGGGCTAACGGCAGAAGCGGTTGCAAAAGAGTTTAAAGTAAGTAGAGAAGAGCAGGATGAATTTTCATTGAACTCTCACCTAAAGGCTTTAAAAGCAATTGAAGAAGGGAAGTTTAAAGATGACATTGTCCCTGTTTCAGTAAAGGAAACATATATTAAAGAGGGTAAGCAAGCACAACGAGAATATACTGTAGATACCGATGAAGGTCCTAGAAAAGGAACAAACCTAGAAGCATTAGCTAAATTAAAACCTGTATTTGCTCAAGGCGGAAGCGTTACCGCAGGTAACTCCTCTCAAACTTCAGATGGAGCAGCCTTTGTAATGGTAGTTTCTGAAAAGTTTCTGAAAGAACATAACCTTACACCAATTGCTCAACTAAAAAGTTACCATGTATCTGGTCTGGAACCAAGAATAATGGGTGTAGGTCCTATTCATGCAATTCCAAAAGCAGTTGAAAAAGCAGGTCTTAAAATAGGAGACATCGAACAAATAGAACTAAATGAAGCCTTTGCCTCACAGTCGGTGGCTGTAATTAGAGAGTTAGGGTTGAATTCTGAAATAGTAAATGTAAACGGAGGAGCCATTGCCTTAGGACACCCACTTGGTTGTACAGGAGCAAAACTTACTGTTCAGTTAATGAATGAAATGAAAAGAAGAAAACAAAAATACGGAGTAGTAACAATGTGTGTGGGAACAGGGCAAGGAGCAGCAGGAGTATTTGAATTATTATAAAAACCCATCCCGACCTTCCCAAAGGGAAGGGGAATGAGTAATTTATTTAATTATAAAAAGATTTATAAAACATTAACATATGAATACTAATTACATTAAGATAATCTTTTTTTTCTTTTTGTTTATTCCTTTCTATGAAGTTTTTGGTCAAAATTTTATGTATGGTTATGAAGCAAACTCACAAGAAACTAAGTTTTACTTTACTAAAGTTAATCCAAGTAATTGTACAAGTGTAATTTTAGACTCTTTAAGTTCTAATTATAATATTTCACAAAATTGGAGAGGGGGTACAACTGCTTGTGGTTTTCATTTTATACCAGGTGATAATGGATTAAAAACTGGATTTATTAAAGTAGATGTTAATAATGGAAAAGATACATTTATTCAAACAAACTCAACAACAACCAACCCATTTATTATAGAGTGTGAATTTGATATAAATACAAACTCGCTTGTAACTATTTCTCAGGGAAGTTCTGGTTGTTATGTAAGTAGAATAAATATTAATAATGGAAATGAAACTTTCATTAAACTACTTCCTCAACAATATTGCGATATTGTTGGAATTGTTGACCGAAGTACATTTAATGATAAATTAAACAAAATTTATAACATTGAAGATTACAATTATTTAATCTTAACTTCAATTGATTTGGGTAATGGGATTATAGATACTGTAATAAATAAAGGTGGTTTACCACCGTTTATTTCTGCTTATATATTTTATTCACCATCTAAAGATAGGATATATGGGCTTGGAGTTGATAGTGTAAATAATATTGGCTTGTTGGAACTTAATCCAAATAATGGGGTGTTTAATTTTTTATTCAAAACGATTTCTACTAATATCGAATATTGTGCCTATGATGATGTAAATCATTATTTCACAATAGTATCTTCAAATACAACTCCAAATACATTTACAACATATGATGTTAATTCCGGATTAATTGCAGGAAATTGTCAATTTGGAAAATTTAATTATCCGAAATACTATCAAACATGTCACCTCTCAAATATTTATGAAAACATAGTTGAGAGAGAAATAACGGTTTATCCAATTCCAATGCTAGAAAACGAAACAATAAATGTTTCTGGAATTAATTGGAATGATAATGATTTTTTTTACTTTAATCTAAGTGATTTGAATGGTAAAAATGTTCTTTCAGGTTTTTTACCAAAATACTCAAATGAGATTAATTTATCTAAAGTGAAAAATGGAGTTTATATTATGACACTTTATTCAAATAATGTACAATACAAAAAGAAAATAATAAAATAATAGAAAATATAAATCAATTACAAAAGATGATTGTAGGCTTTAAAAGAACTCTAAATAAGTCTTAAGTCTATCATCTTATGTCTTAAATCGTATAAACTATGAGTACAAATTCAGCTCGAGCTATAAAAGGTGGAGAATTCTTAATAAAAGAAACCAACCCTCAAGACATATTTATTCCCGAAGAGTGGAATGAAGAACAATTAATGATTGCACAAACCTGTGAAGATTTTATCGAAAAAGAAATTGATCCTATCTTGGATAGAATAGATAGTATGGAAGAAGGGTTGATGCCTTCATTGTTAGATAAAGCAGGAGAATTAGGTATGCTGGGAATATCTGTTCCTGAAGATTTGGGCGGATTTGGTAAAGACTTCGTTACCTCTATGTTGGTAACGGAAGAAACAGGTAAAGGGCATTCTTTTGCGGTTGCACTTTCGGCACATACTGGTATAGGAACACTTCCTATTTTGTATTACGGAAACGAAGAACAAAAAAAGAAATACGTTCCTAAGTTAGCCAGCGGAGAGTGGAAAGCCTGTTATTGCTTAACAGAGCCGGGCTCAGGTTCTGATGCAAATTCAGGTAAAACAAAAGCTACTCTTAGTGAGGATGGAAAACATTACATCCTCAATGGGCAAAAAATGTGGATTACCAATGGTGGTTTTGCAGACATATTTACTGTTTTTGCTAAAATAGATGACGATGAAAACCTAAGTGCTTTTATCGTAGAAAAATCATTTGAAGGTATTTCATTAAATCCTGAAGAAAAGAAAATGGGAATTAAAGGCTCTTCTACCCGCCAGGTGTTTTTTAATAATGTAAAAGTACCTGTTGAGAATTTACTATCCGAAAGACAAAACGGATTTAAAATAGCGCTTAACATTCTTAATATAGGTAGAGTAAAGTTGGCGGGAGCTGCCTTAGGTGGGTGCAAAAAAGCTATTTCTCACTCTGTAAAATATGCCAATGAAAGAGAACAGTTTGGAAGACCTATTTCCAAGTATGGAGCTATCCGACATAAGTTAGCGCAACAAGCTATTCTTTCTTACACTGTTGAATCAGCCATTTATCGTTGTTCACAAAATATAGAAGATGCTATTGAAGCATTAAAAGCTGAAGGTATGGATAAAGAAAAAGCCATCTTAAAAGGAGTAGAAGAGTTTGCTGCCGAAGCAGCTATGCTTAAAGTGGCTGGCTCTGAAGTGCTGGATTATGTGGTAGATGAAGCTGTGCAAATTTATGGGGGAATGGGCTATTCAGCAGAATCTCCTGTGGAGCGTGCTTATAGGGATGCTCGTATTAATCGAATTTTTGAAGGTACCAATGAAATTAATCGAATGCTTACGGTAGACATGTTACTGAAAAGAGCCATGAAAGGAGAGTTAGATTTAATGGGGCCTGCACAAGCTGTTGCATCTGAATTGGTAAGTATTCCTGATTTTGGTGAGCCGGATGATAGCCTATTTGGTGCTGAAATGGGATACATCAAAAACTTTAAAAAAGCAGTATTGTTGGTAGCAGGTGCCGCAGCCCAAAAGTTAATGATGGAACTGGCGAAACAACAAGAAATACTGATGAACATTGCTGATATGGCTATTTATACCTATATGGCAGAAAGTGTTTTGTTACGTACGCAAAAAAGAGTTTCTTTAAAGGGTGAAAAGGAAAGTGAAATACAAATTGAAATGGCGAAAAGCTATATCAATGATATTGCTGATAAAATGAATAAGTGCGGAAAGGATGCTATCAACTCATTTGCTGAAGGAGATGAACTGAGAATGATGTTGATGGGACTGAAACGTTTTACTAAAACGCAACCATTTAACTTAAAAGAGAGTAGAAGAAAAGTAGCACAAGCTTTAATAGACAAAAACGAATACTGTTTCTAAATGAAAAACCTCTTTCCCATATCACTATTATTCCTTTTTATGGGAAATGCTTTTGGGCAAGGATTGGGCTATAAAACTACCACAGGGCACATTGTGGTTTCTTGCGAATACGATAGCACACAGGTGCTTTCTGAAAGTCACCAGTTTAAAATGTTTCTAGACCCGGTTACCGAAGAATTTGAAGGTGAGTTAGATGTTATAAGTCTTAGCTGTGGTATAGACTCTTTAGACGATGCCATAGTAAATGCTTTTAACGGCAAGCTACGTTTTAAGGGAACGTTAGCTAATGAAGATTTTAGTCATTTATATGCTTATGAAAAAGCAACATTTAAAGTGCCCGTTGAGGTAACACTTAACGGTATTACTCACGAACGGCAATTTCAGATAGAGATATACAATTACAACGGCAGCAGCACCTATTCTTTTATGATGAATGGCTTCATTGAGCTAGACTTAAGAGATTGGGGAATGACCAATACACATTTTAAAAAGAGCTTTAAAGCACAGTTTACACAACTGATATTAAGAAACAACTAATGACGGGTACTACAAATGCCATAATGACATCTACTGCTAAACTTAGTTTTAAGGATGGCATTTTGTATGTAGAAATATTGGAATATGCCGACTTAGATGAAAAAACACTTACTGAACAATTTGAAACAAGAAATAAGCTAATTGGCGATAGAGAGTTTACTGTTTTGGTGGACGCCAGAAAAAATCATAATGCTACCAGAGAGGGTAGAGAGTTTATGGCTAAAAGTGATAACCCTAACCGAAAGGCTTTGGCTATTATGACTAACAACCTTGCCGTTAAACTTATTGCTAATTTTTACATTAAAATAAACAAGCCAAAGACTCCCACCAAGCTTTTTAATGATATAAAAGAAGCCGAAAAGTGGCTAAAGACTTTTTTATAAACTCTCATCTAGCCTAAACTCAATAGGCATGGCATAGTTTACATTTACCGGACTGCCATTGTTTTTACCCGGTGTCCAGTTGGGCATGTGTCGTAATAAGCGCTTTACTTCTTTATCCATTTTTTTAGAACCTACCACACTTCTTAGTATTCTAGGGTATTTTACCTTTCCTTCTTTATCTATGGTAAAAGAAACATATACCGTTCCTTCCACTCTTCTTTCTTTTTCCCATTCAGGGTAGATGAGGTACTGGTTAATATAGTTCTGCAAGTTTTCTTCTCCTCCCGGAAATTGTGGTAATTCATCTACATTGTCAATTTCATAACCCGGAATATAAATATCGGGTTGTTCTACAATCTCAAACACTTTGTTTTGTTGCAAACCTACGGTAAGGCTGTCAATAGCACGGTTGTAAATTCTTTTTAGGTCGTTATTAAACTTATCTAAATGCATGGTAATAATGCTTTTTAAATACGTATCAGTTTCACCTATTTCAGAAGTAATGCTACTTACAAAACTTCCTGCAAAAGAAGTGTCATTGCCCGAAACGGTGTAAAAAGAAACCTGAAAAGCATTGTCGTAGTAATCTACCGAGCGTAAAGTAATACGGTCAATAATAGCGGTGCTGGAAACAAAAGTTTGTATCTCATTTTTAAGCAAAAACTTGCCCGGCACTTCATCTATGTTTATGAGTAAATGTTTGTCGCCAAGGGTGTTTTCAAGATTACGCTTGATGAGTTCTTCTTCAAAAACATTAGCTACCAAATTGGGATCCACTTCATAACTTAGCTGTTGGTTTTTGTATGAGTACAGCAAGAAGTTGATGTAAAAGAATTTATGTTTTTCTACTTTGGCTACATCATTCGGGAAATAAAAATTATCGTTAATGGTGTACCAGTCTTTACTTTGAATATCCGATTGCTTTTTCACTTTTAGCTCATAATAATCCTTCACCTGTGAGGCCAGTCTTTTCTTGCTAATACAAGAGTTTAGGCTTAGTAAAAAAGTAATTGAAATAAAAATGAGTGCGGTTTGCTTTTTCATAGGTTGAGTTAAAGCAGTGAGTATAGCAATTATTGTGCTAAAGTTTTCATACGCTAAAAATACAGGTTTTTATTTTACGCATCATTTTTTGGGGACTTTAGCGTATATTTTAAAAATATAAAACCAATTAAGCCTGCAATAAGTGAAGCTATTAAAATAGCAAGCTTTGAATTGTTAATGATGTGTTCATCATCAAATGCCAGCAGCGCTATAAATATAGACATGGTAAATCCTATACCGCCTAAAAAGCCAACGCCAATTACGCTTTTCCAGTTTAAATCTGAGGGTAAAACACAAAACCCCAAGGCAACACCTATTAAAGAGAACAGCCAAATACCCAGTGGCTTTCCTATTACAAGCCCGGAAATAATTCCTACACTGTAAGTTTCTCCTAACCCGCTTTGCCAACCGTCAATTATAGGAATACAAGTGTTTGCTAACGCAAATAGGGGCAACACAACAAACGTAATTGGTTTACTTAAAAACTCCTTTAGCATGTACGAAGGCGTTTTTTTTCCACCATTACCAAAAGGTATTACAAAAGCAAGTAGAACGCCTGTAATAGTAGCATGAACTCCGGAATGTAACATAAAGTACCACATTACCACACCACCAATTAGGTAAGGAGCTAGATGGTAGATTTTTTGTTTGTTAAGAAATACAAGAAAACCGTAAACACACAAAGCAACAAGTAAGCTTTGAAAAGCTATGTCGGATGTATAAAAAACGGCAATAATTAAAATTGCACCTAAATCATCTATTACGGCTAAGGCTGTTAAAAATATTTTAAGTGAGGAAGGCACCTTACTCCCTAACAACGATAAAATACCAATGGCAAAAGCAATATCCGTTGCCATAGGAATACCGGCACCCGATTGAGTGTTTGTACCAAAATTAAATAGCAGATATATACCAAGAGGAACAAGAAAACCTCCTAGTGCCCCAAAAATGGGCAATGAAGCACTTTTGATATCTGAAAGCTCTCCATGATAAATTTCTCTTTCCAACTTTAGCCCGATGTACAAAAAGAAGAAAGCCATAAGCCCATCGTTAATCCAATGAACAATGCTGTGCTCGCCTAGTTTTATATGCCAAAAGTTAATGTAATCTTGCTGCCAACCCCAGTTAGCAAGAATAAGAGAAATAGCGGTAGCTATAACCAATACTATTCCACCGGATTTTCCGCTGCCAATAAAATCTTTGAAATGTCTTGTTATTTCCATTCTGTAGTATGTCGGTATCCGCTATACTAACCAATAACGGTAAAATGATTAAGGCCAACTTTGATGAGCTAAGGTACAAAGTATGATTTGCCTAGCGAAACAAAAGGCTAAGAAATCCCTTCTTTCTTACGTTGAGCAATAATAAACTCTTTCCCAAAGCTTAGCTTTTGGGCAATCTTATCTTTGGGTGAAATGATTCTCCAAAAGGGAGTAATGTCTTCTACTTTTTTACCCCCTTCAAGTTCTTCGTAAGCTTTTTCTGTGGCTATTCTTAAAAATATACCACTGGTAACAGGGCAGGTGTAGTCTGCATTATAATCGCCCGCCAGGTCTTTACGCATTTGAGGAATAGAAGAGGTTTTACCTTTTGGAATTTGCGCAACGTAATCGGCTACTATTTGCGGAGTAGCAATAAGCATTAGGCAACCTTCGGGCATATCGGCAAAGGCTTTATCTATTCGCTTTACTTCCGCTTCTTTTTTGGTGTTGAATTTTTCTGTCCAGCTCTTTTTTGCCATACTTTCTAATTACTCCTTTGGATGATAAATACCGTAGAAAATGGTATTGAGCAGATTACCGTCTTTATCAAAGATGTCCCACACCTGGCTTACTGTTCCGTCTTCTCTTTTGGTCCAGGTGATTTGGTTGTAGTACCAATCTATTTTTTGGCCGGGCTGTAGCTCGCTTTTGAGTATCATTTTATTGGGCTCGGCTTTACCCTTTAGTTTAAGAATACTACCGCTATTGTCTATCCATAATTGATTCCAGGTAGAATCTTTGCTGTCGAAATAATTGTAGCTGCTGCCCGTTCCACCGCCTGCGCCTTTCCAGTGTTCGTTGATGATGCAGTTGTTTTCAAGCTTGTTAATGCTGTTTTCACCCAGTGGCTTGCCTAAGGTATCTTTCACCACCCATTCGCCTACCCAAAAGTCAAACGCAAAGTGATTATCAGTACAGCAAGGGCATTTGGTTTGTGAAAATGCAAAGCTGCTTATCAGTAATAAAGAGATAAAAAGTAATTGTTTCATGTTTTACGGAGTTAAGTTCATTCCTTTACCATTTCCTTTAGCTTATTTAAAGCCTTAGGCCAGGTTTGGTTAAAGTAGTCTATATACTTTTCAGGAGCATCTGTATCTACGGTAATAGTGGTTACTCCATTATTCTCTTCAAACGAATAATTTTCCAGTCCGCCTGCCCAATTTTCAACATCCGGACCTTCGGTAACTTCCTTTTCTCCATCATAAATTCCGTAGTGGCGAATAGAAACAAAACGGTTAGGAATGTTATCTGCAATTTCAGAAACCATTCCACCTTCTTTTCCGTTTTCGTCAGTGCCGACAAACAATATTTTAGAGCCTTTTTCCCAATTGCCTTTGTAAGTAGAAGTAGGGTTAAACACTGCCGTCCAGCTTTCGTAAGTAGATTTGTTTTCTAAGCCCAGCATAGTGTTGTACACCTTACTTACAGGAGCTTTAATATCTATTTTAAACTGTAGTTTTTTCATGTTATAAAGATAATGTTTTTACTTTCTTTCTTCACTTATAATACTTTCAATTTTAGCATGGAGATTTTCTTTTATCCATTTATTCATAGCTTCTTTATCATTAAAAGTGGTACCAGCATCAATAAGAGGACAAACTAAATTAATAAGTAAACTGTCTGTTTTTAAATCATACAAAGAATGATAAAGACCTTCTCTTTCCATTACTAAATAATCATTTTTTATAAAGATATTTACATTTTCAAGGTTCTTTGGCCCCTCATCATAATTATAAGCTATCTCTTTTAGTTTTTTACTTTTTTCCAATTGTTGTAAGTTTATTCTTTCTTCATTTTTCCAATCTTTTTCATCCCACTTTATAATATACCAACCAATATCGTCAAAGCCAGCCATTGAAAAATAAAGTCCATAAACATTGTTGTTGTATTTTAAGTGTTGTTGATAAAGGCAATCTCTAAAGTAAGTTTGATAAACTTCCATTTTTGCATAAGCATACTTATCAAATCCAGCTTCATTAAGCCTGTTTGTTTCTTTATCAAGATATTCTTCTGCAATAGTGGTGCTATCTATTAGTACCCCCATTTTAATAAGTTTACCTATTTCAAGTCTAGCAACTTCTATAAAGTAATAATCAATGTCTCTGTATTGAAGCTCTGGTTTTTGAGCTATAGAGTTAAAACTGTATAGTAACAACAAAAGAAAAAGCTTTGTTTTCATAGGCTCTTTTTAAAATTATAAAATTTAGATAGAATAAAATGTATAAAACCAAAATGTTGACCAAACGGCTCCAACACAATTAACAATAGTTAGAAATAAACTTTTTTTGAATCTTTTAGTAAACGATAAGACAACTGTTACTAATAAAAGATTAATTGATATAGTAATAGGTAATAATAATATCCCAAAACCCCATGTACCTCCATCGGTAGCAATGATAGTTATAGTTACTGGGAGGAAGAAAATGTTAGAAAGAATGATTAATGCAATTGCTATGTATTGAATTATCTTCATTTATACTCTAGTCTATTATAATTACCTGTTCCACAGTCTTGCCAATTTATTATTTCATAGTCAACATAGTTGTTGCTACTGCTACTTGTTGTAAATGGAAGCGAAAAGATTATGCCTTTACCGTACATATTAAACAGACTGTCTTTATCGGGTTTGTTGGTATAATCAAAAAAGTCAGGTTGGTTTATTATTTTAAGTGAGTCAAGCTGAATAGTAAATTGAATGTCAGAAAACTTACAATTAATTAAAGTAGGAGGTAGTGGAGGATTTGCTGTTGAATTGCTGCTATAGTTTACTATAGCTGGTTGGTAATACAACCAATTAATACCTTGTTTAGCCTTAATTTCTTTTAATTGATTTTCAATAAAGTTAAAGTACTCACTTTGGTTAACTTCAATAGTTGAAGTGTTGAATGTTTGTTCTTTGTTTTGAGGCTGGGTATTAGTTGATGAATTTGAGAAAGGCTTAAATATATCAATACTGATAGTGATTATAGTTAGGATAATAGCAATAATAGCAACAATCATTGACTTTTTTGAAGAGTTTCTAGCTTCTTGTAGTTCTATATATTCAATTAAGTTTTGATGCGCTTCACCTGTCATGTGAGCTTGTTTATCATAATATTTTTTGAGGGTAGCAATTGCAAGCCATTTACCACTGCTAGCATTTTTTCTTTCAAGAGATAATAACTCTTGTTGATGAAAGTTGTCAAAAAACCAATTTAAAAAACTTAATTCGTGATTTGAACCCTCAGGAGGCGCATCTTTTCCAAGATATTCCCTTACTTGGTTGTATGTAACTCCCTCTTTAAAGTTATCAGCACCAAATTGAAGTGTTTTAATATAGATATTTTCTTTAGTCAATATATTTAATTAATAGCTATAAATGTAATAATTTATAAAATCAAAATATCTCCCCACAAAAAAAGCCTCACATTGCTGTGAAGCTTTTTTGGTTTGCTACGGAGTAGCTGAGTCTCCGTCATCATCCGGTGCAGATGGCTTTTTCCGTTCGCTTTTGCGTGTTCCGCCTGCCATTTCGTATTCGTTACTATTAGTACCGTACACGGCAGCTACTGCTTTTAGCATGCGGTCGCTAAACTCTGCCAACTCAGCATCACCTTTCAGCACATCGTTTAGCAGTTGGTCTGCCTCACTCAGTTTGCTGTTGTAGGTTTTTACTAATGCTTCTAGCTGGTTGATTAGCGTTCGGTAAGCATTTGCCGTTAAACCATTCCCCAGGTTTAAGCTGGGGCTAATTGACTCTATCCCTGCCAGCCTCTTACGTGCCTTATCAAGGGCAGGGCTTTTCTTCTTCAATCTACCCATATTATAAATTTTAAAGGTTTCCGTCTATCAATTAGTAGGGGCAAGTATTTCAAATAACGTTTGCATGTATAACGGCAA
>ERZ869936.2044-NODE-2044-length-12645-cov-4.561080_pt1 | contig 12645 bp, 9 predicted proteins | sample MGYA00520876_ERZ869936 | MGnify/ENA primary metagenome ERZ869936 (study PRJEB32218, sample SAMN09650985) | biofilter metagenome | isolation source: enrty point of leading RO module | place: Saudi Arabia: Thuwal, RO plant located on Red Sea | collected 2016-02-17 ...
AGACCACCGTCGATTACCTCCGAGACGTCAAGGGCATCAAAGCGGGTTGTTTGACGGTGTACTGTTTTCGCCCGTTTCCCGCGCGGCAGATCGTCGCGGCTCTCAAGGATTGCCGGGCGTTCACCGTCTTCGAGCGGATGGATGATCCACTCGCCCCAGCCGTCGAAGGTCCCGGCGTCGCCTCGTAAGGCCGCCATGTGGGCGTAGCCGTCATAGGCGTAGAGGCGGTAGTAGAAGTCCTCGGCGGTCTCGCGCGCGACGGCGTACGCATCCTCCGCCGCATCGATATCGCCCAACTCCTTGAGGATCCACGCGAAGCCCACCAACGAGCGGGTACGGGTTTCGTCCGTGGACGCGGTGTTCACGGCGCGCCAGCCATGTCGAGCGGCCAGGGGCAGATCCCCCGCGACGAACTCCAGGTTCATGAGATCCTGATAGATGCTGGCGGTGGTATCTGCGTCCTTGGCCGAGCCGGCCGCCTCGAGGGCTCCTGCGAAGCCGTGGCGGGCAGCGGACAGGTCGCCCCGGTCCTTGTGGATGACGGCCAAGCCGGCCCGGGTCCTCGCGATGAGGTCCCACAGCTCCGCCCGTTCGGCGATCTTGAGTGCGAGACCGTACCAATGATCCGCCTCCGCCCACGCACCGCGTCGCCGGAGGACACGCCCTCTGGACCGGGCGGCCTCGATGGCCGTCTCGGGTTCGCCCAGCGCCGACGCCATCTCGAAGGCGCAGCGATACATCTCGAGGGCGCCGTGGGCGTGGTCTTCGCGTTCCGCGGCATGGCCCGCTTCCAGACTCACGCCAGAGAGGGGTGGTAGAGCACCGACTTCGTAAGCGTGAAGGACGTCCTCGAGAAGGATCGTCTCCTGGTCGTCGACGTTCTTGTCGCGAAGGATCGACTCCCTGGCGCGTTCGGCCAACTCGACCCTGCGCTCATCCGGAGTGACCAGGTCGTCTTCCACCAGGCCGATGACGAGGCGTCCAACCTCGAACCGGCGCCCGACGACACCGGACCGCTGGGTGTTGGACTCATATCCTTCGAGGTCTTCGAGGACGCGCCAGCCGGCGAATCTGGCGGTAGCGTCCTCTTCGGCGTCCAAGTCGCGGTGCAGGACGACGGAGGAAGCTTCGCCGGCGAGGAACATGAGCCGGTCCCGGCGCTCTTCGTCGACCCTCACCCGACGGGTGACCGAATCGGCGACGAGGAACCACCCGCGAGCGCCGTCACTTCCCAAGGCCACGGCAAAGGTGGCCACTCGGCCCCGATCGGAGGCGACGACATCGTCGAGTGCACCGGGTACGCCGAGGTCCCACGCCCGCTGAAGAGGGTCCGGCGAGAAGAAGCGCCGCGGCCGGTCGGAAAGGAGGTCCAAGATGAGGTGGGGGTGTACGAATCCCGCGCCGTACTCATCGACCCACACAACGGCAACGCGGTCTGATCCCGTGAGATCGGCCACCTCGGCCAAATGCTCCAGGAGCGAGCGCCGGGCCGGATCCCCATGCACCAGGGCACGCGTCATTGCCAATCGATATTGGCGCCGATCTCGGTGCTCTGCGAGCTTCAGCACCTTGGCTACGGACATAGACTCTCTTCGTTACCGTTTGTCCTACATCCCTCCAACTTACTGTCGGACATCGGCGCGACACAACGTCAAATCTCAGGGGCTGGATGACGGCAGAATCGAAAGGCCTGGCGGCCGATCTGGGGCTTGTTTCCGTCGCCGCCATTTGGGGCGTGAACTTCTCGGTCATGAAGGTCGTGCTGGACGAGCTGGACCCCCTCGCGCTCAATGCCCTCCGTTTCCCGCTGGCCGCATTCGCCATGGGACTCTGCGTGGCGCTCACCCCCGGCCCCCTCCTGCCCGCGAGAGACGATGTCGTTCGCATCCTGGTCCTGGGCGTGGTAGGCAACGTCGTCTACCAGCTCTGCTTCATCTTCGGCCTCGACTGGACGCTGGCGGGCAACGCCAGCCTCCTCCTCGCCACGACCCCTGCGTGGACGCTTCTCTTCTCTCGCATGGCCGGGCACGAAACCCTCACGCGGGCCGCCATCGTCGGCGTCGCCGCGACCCTGGTCGGCATCGCCCTCGTCGTTCTGGGCCGGGGGGACGGGCTCGGCCTCGGCTCCCATACCCTGAGAGGCGACCTCCTCATGCTGGTGGCCTCGACGCTGTGGGCCGCGTACACCGTCGCAGGCCTCGAGCCCGTGAGTCGCTACGGAGCCCTTCGCGTGTCGACGTGGACGCTGTGGGTGGGCGCTCCGATCCTGGTCGCCATGGGGATCCCGTCCGTCCTCGCCACCGAACTACCCAGCGTGTCCCTGGGAGCCTGGGTCGGCGTGGCCTACGCAGGACTCCTGTCGCTGGGGCTGGCCTACCTTCTCTGGTATCGCGGGGTCCGGATCCTCGGCAACACGCGCACGGCGATCTACTCGAACCTCGTACCCGTGATGGCGCTCGTCACCGCGTGGCTGTGGCTCGACGAGGTGCCCGGCGCCCTGCAGTTGCTGGGAGCCGCCATCATTCTGGCGGGGCTGACCGTCGCCCGCTTCGCTCAGTCGGCCCCGTCGGGCGATCCGGGCTCGAGTGCCGCGGGTCCGAACCCTCCACTCAACTCGGGCGAGACGAGCCCGGCTCGGTGGAGGATTTCCGGGAACTCGTAGTAGAGGACCCCCTGGGGGGAGATGTCCGACCGGACGCGGAATCCGTCGTCCATGGAGGTCAGGATCTTTTCGGCGGCGGGCAACTCGAGATTGAGGTCCGCCGCGACCTCCGTGACCGTCAGGGTGCCGCCCTTCACCGCCGCCAGCTTCAGCACCTTCCGCTGGATGCCCTTCATGATGGCGTCACGGCGGTCCTGCTGTCCCTTCCAGCCCCAGTAGAACATCATGGACCCGGCACCCCCGAGGACGGACCCGACGGCTACCGCGGCCATGGTCCACTCGACGAAGCCGATGAGGACGAGAAGCGCGGCCACCAGCACCATCGTGGTGCCGAGGACTCGACGCTTGATGCCCGAGCTGGGGAGCTTCTCCTGAGGCTCGGCCTCAATCATGCGCCGCTCCGGCTCGGGCCCGGTGACGGCCAGCGCCCGTGAAGCGTTCTCCCAGCCGAGCCCGCATCGGGGACACACAAGGTGCTTGCGGCGGGCCATCCAGTAGACGAGGCCCCCGAAGCCGTACGTGAAGAGGCTCACGCCCAGGAGGAGCCCAACGTGTCCGGCCCGCCGGAAATAGGGCATCCCTTCGCCCTGGTACGAGCACCGGGGGCATCGCCGGACACCCGACGGGCGCTGGATGGCCATCCCCACCGGGGTAGCCGTCCCGCACGTCGGGCATTTCACGGAACCGGGCTGGAGGCTCTCGCCACAGGTGGAGCAGCGCATTCGTTATCGCCGGAAGTCGTGTTTTGGTCGATTCTCGACCCTACGAGGGCTCAGGGCCGAAGATTCAGGCGTCACCGCCACACTCCGCTCGCTCATCGCTCCCTCTCTTCGCTCGTCGCTCGCATCTCTCATCGGACCCGGATGACCCTCACCCGGAGCCCTGCCTGCGGCGGAATCACGCCGCCTCCGGCTCCGCCGATCCGCACCGTGAGGGAGCCGCCGGCCTGCGGGACCACCTCAAAGTACTCCACGGACGACGAGAGAAGCGAACCCGTTCTCTCGAAGCCGTCGGCACTCAGAACCTCCGGCTCCAGGGGAAACGGGTCCTGGAGGAAGCTCCGGAGATCCACGCCGGGATACTCCCTCGGGGCCGACTCCACGCCCGTCTCGTCGAGGCGGATGGCCGCCCACCAATCAGACAGTAGTTCGGGCCAGAGGGTTCCCGTCTCGGCTTCGACATTGTCCACACCGATACGCGTGGTCCGCACCATCGCATCGAGAATGGCCTCGCCGAAACGGTCCACCAGGTACATGACGTGGAGGAAGCCCCCTCCCCGTTCCTCGAGCGTTCCCTGCCCTGCCGCGATGACCACCGAGACCGCCTCCGGCTCGGCCAGATACCGTCGGGAGCGCTCCCGGGCGCCGTCGCGAAAGAGTTCCTCGCTGTCCACGTCTCCGGCCTCGCCGTAGTCGCGAGCCACGAGTTCCTCGGCGTACTGGGCCAGCCCCTCCGAGAGCCACAGAGCTTCGTTGGCCTCAGCCCCGAGGAGGAGCACGCGCTGATTGAAGTGCACCATGTGCTGGAACTCGTGCGCCAGGATTCCGGGCACGATCTCCAGGATGGCTTCCTTCTCCCGGGCATCGGAGAAGAGTCCGTCGGGGTCGGGCACGAGGGTGTAGAACACCTCTCCCGCGTTGCTCCCCGGCGTCTCGGGCACCAGGTCGATCCCGAAGAAGAAGCCGCCCACGAAGCCGGTGGCGCCCCTTGGCGTGAGCGCATTCACCGCGGGCGAGAAGAGGATGACCACCCGGTCGTTGTCGTCCAGGTCCGATTCGCCGCCGAAGGCCGACGTCACCGTGGGGTGGATGAAGTCGTCGAAGCGCTCGGAGAAGAGCTGGAGGTCCGCCTGCGTGAAGCCTCCGGCCGGGGCGTCCTCATCGACGAAGAGCGCGGCCCGTGCGCCGACGAATCGGGCTTCGGCGGTGACCTCGGTGAAGTTCCCAACGCTCTGGAAGACCTGGAACGTTCGCTGCTCCCCCACCGTGGGCGGAGCCGACGCCGGTCCTCCGGTCCTCGCGGGCCGGTCACCGCCCCACTGGACCGCTCCGCCTCCCCGTGTCGCCTCCTTCTCAAGGGTCCGCAAGCGGCGGTCCAACTCGAACTGCGCATCGAGGGGAGGCCCGACCAGGGCGCCGGCCGTCCCTGCCACGGTCGTTGAAGACGCTCTCGGACCGTCTTGCTTCTCCGCCGCCAGAGGCACACCTCCGGACGAGAGACCCACCAGCGTATACGAGTGGGAGGCGGCTCCGAGGCTGCTTGTGCTTTGCGCCATGACGACGTAGGCGGCGGAGCCGTCCCCCGCCACGGTGACGCAGTCGAAGCCGCCGGGATGGTCGGCGTCGGCCACCTGGCCGGGCTGGAGGTCGGTCAGTTGACCTCCCGCACCCACGGAGAGAGCCAGCCCGTCGCTGGCCACCGGCCCCAGCTGCGCCCGAACGAGGACCGACCGTTGAGGAAGGCATCCGGGGACGGTCACGGTCAACTCGGTGGTGGAAGCCGCCGTCACCCGCCCGCGGATGCCCGAAAAGAGGACCACGTTCTGATCGGGGTCGGGCGAAAAGTTGGCTCCTGTCAGCGTGACCGCCTCTCCCGGCGCCGCGGTGGTGGGGGTCACCTCCCCGAGGACCGGGCGGTTCACCAGGAAAAGCTGGAACTCGGTGCTGGCAGGGTTCTGCGCCTGCACCGTCGCTCTCACCGTCACCTCCCCGGTGGAAGAGCCCAGGCGCACGTTGGCGCGCGCGGAGCCCGTCGAATCGGTAACCGTCGCCGCCGGGCCGGTGATCGCCGCATCCCCCGCTTCGACGGTCCAGACCACCGTGACGCCCTCCCTCGGCACCTTGGTGACGATGGAGCGCACGATGACCTGCAGGGGTTCACCGAGGAGCTGGCCAGCCGTGCCGTACTGGCTGTCGCCGCTGGCGACGAGTGCCTCCAGGGGAGGCTCGATGATGTTGGCCGGACTCGAGCACGCGGCCGAAAGGAGCGTACTGAGGGCCAGCAGGGATCCGATCCAGCGGGCGCGACCCCGGGAGGCCGTCGCGCGACCCGCCGTCACGGAGCGCCCCGGGACCGCCGGATGCTCACGAGGTCGACGATGGGAACGCCGGTGAGGGACGAAGCCCCCGTCCGGATACGGCCGGTGATTGTGATGGTCTCCAGGGGCACCAGGCCCTCGACTTCGCTCAGGCGCTCCAGAGGCACGGCGACGTAAACGAAAGGTCCATCGGCGCCCCCGAAGCGTGAGAGGAGGAAGGGCTCACCGCGAAAGAAGTCCGTCCGAATCTCCTCGGCACGTTCCAGGGAGATGAACTGCAGCGTCCACTCCACCGCCCGTCCCGCGTACCCGTCCGGTCGGGATGCGAGGTCGCCCGGCTCCAGAGCCGTCGGCTCCTCCGCGGGAACCTCGTCGGTGCTTGCATCGCCCCCTCCCGGCATCCACATCCAGCCTTCCAAACGTACACGGGCCCAGTTGCCCTCCCGGCGTACGACCTGGACGTCGCTGGTGGGCCGGGCTACGGCGAGGGTATCGCCGTCGGGAGCCACCAGGATCGGACCGCCGGGGCTGGCAACGAAATCGCCGGGTGTCCTGGCCGCCGGGGGTCGGGGGCCCACGGGGGACGCCTGGGCAGGCCCACTGGAGGACGGAGGCGCGCCGGTGGGGCCCCCGGAACCGTCGTCCAACGACGCCGTCCAGATCCAACCGATGCGCGAGACCCGGACCCACGACGGGCGTCGTTCAAGCTCCGCGAGAAGTGCCCCGTCGACGAGGCGCGCCAGGACCTCTCCGCTCGGTTCTGCCCTCAGGTTCTCACCGCCGGAAGCCGCGACCACCAAACCCAGGTCGGGGTCGTCACTCACCTGGAGAGACGGGAGCCATACCCATCCCGAGAGCTCGACCTGGCTCCACCCGTCACGGGTGGCCAGGAGACGAAGTTCCGTCCCGGGAGACACGCGGGCCAGGATCAACCCGTTGGGCTCGCGACGAAAATTCTCTTCGGTTCGGACCGAAGTCGCCTCCTGGGCGGAGGACGCCCCCGGAGGTAGGAGGAGAAGCCCCCCCACCACGAGCAACGCCCTGCGGAGGGTCCTCCATCGAAGAGACATGAGGTCTGAAACGATCCGGAACGGAAGGTGTTACAAGTGCGGTTCGTCGCCACCTAAGTGGCGTCGTATCAGGAATCTGCCCGGGGCGCCCAAGGGCGTCAATCATTGAAATCGAGATCGACGAGGAGTCGATTCACACAATGCGGCATCTCTTCTGGAGCGCCTTCCCGACGCTGGTGGTCCTGGCCATCGCCGGTCACCCCGTCTCCAGCCAGACCATCCCGTCGACGTTCGAGTACCTGGAGAAGCGCCAGGAGGTCGGCGGATACTTCGGGACCATGTCGGCCGGCACGGGACGATTCGGCTTCGGCCCCGACGGTGGGATGGCGTACGGGGCTCGCTACGCCGTCGAGTTGTCCGGTCCTCTCGCCTTCGAGGCGCGGAGCGGTTTCGTCGACGGACGTCGCCAGGTGGTGGACCCGAGCCGGCTCCCCGGGGAACAGATCATCGGCGAGGTCGACTCCCAGATTCTCACGACGGATGTGGGGTTCCGCTTCACCTTCACCGGCCGTCGCTCGTGGCGGGGGTTCGCTCCCTTCCTCACGGCGCACGCGGGGATCGCCATGGACATGCTCGATACCTCGAGTCTGGACCAGACGCTCCTGCCCGCCGACGTCTTCGACTTCGGGAACAGCTTCCTCGGCAGCCTCGGCCTGGGAACCCGTTGGTTCGTCACCGATGCGATCGCCGCTCGTGTCGACGGGCGGTTCTCTCTGTGGAAGCTGGACACACCGCCGGGGTTCAGCGAGCCGGACCGGGGATTCGAGAACGTCGCCGATGGGGAGTGGGTCTCGGGCAATACGCTCACGTTGACCCTCCTCTACCGCTGGTGAGGGAGCGGGGCCCCGGCACGCCCACGGCTTCGGCATGACTCCCGGGACTCCCGCTACAGACTTCTCCCGTCGACCGGCGGACTGGCTCCACTACGAGGACGCCCTGAGCCGCATTCTCCGGTCGGCCGATGCCCTTCCGTCCGAGCGTGTCTCCGTGACCGCCGCGCTCGGGCGCGCCCTGGCCGAGTCGGTGGAGGCCACCGCCACCCTCCCGCCATGGGACAACAGCGCCATGGACGGCTACGCCGTGCGCGGAACGGACGTGGAGGGTGCGACGCCGGAAGCTCCCGTGGCCCTCCACGTCGTCGGCGTGGTACGGGCGGGAGGGGACGCAGGCCATACCGTGGGCCCCGGTCAGGCCATCCGGATCATGACGGGTGCTCCGGTACCCTCGGGGGCTAACACCATCATCCGCGTCGAGGACACCGACGCCGAGACCGTGACGGGAACGGTACAGGTCTTCGACGACCGGGACGTCGGTCGACACGTCAGGCCCGCCGGGCAGGACATGACGAGTGGCGGCGTCCTCCTCGACGCGGGGCACTCCATCACGCCGGGGACCGTCGGTGTCCTGGGCGCGGCGGGACGGACCGATGTGTCGGTCCACCGGACCGCGAGCGTCGCCATCCTTCCCACCGGGGACGAGCTTCGCGACGCAGCCGACTACGAGGACGTTCGGCAGGGACGCGGCGTTCCCGAGTCCAACGGGGGCATGCTCTCCGCCATGGTCGCCGGGGTGGGAGCCCGCCCGGTCCATCTGGGCATCGCGCCCGACGATCCGGCGGAGTTGGGGCGGCGCGTGGACCGTGGATCAGGGGCCGACGTCCTCGTCACCATCGGCGGGGCATCCATGGGCGAAGCCGACTTCGTCAAACGGGTCCTCGACGAGGCGGGATTCGAGCTGGACTTCTGGCGCGTGAAGATGAGGCCGGGCAGCCCCATCAGTTTCGGGTGGCTACCCCGGGGCGATTCCCGCCAGGCCGTCTTCGGACTCCCTGGCAATCCGTCGTCGGCCTTCGTGACCTTCGAGGTCTTCGTGCGCCCGTTCCTCCTTTCCCTGGCCGGGCACCGACGCGTTCTGCGGCGGCGTCTCACGTGCGTGGCGGGGGAACGCATGGAGACGCCTGCGGCGCTGACCTACTTCCAGCGGGTCCGCCTGCGGCGGGACGGCCCGGACACCGTCGCCGAACCCACGGGGTCACAGCTGTCCGGTCTCGTGTCCGGACTCGCCAGCGCGGACGGGCTTGCCATCGTGCCGCCGGAGACCGCCGCGGTGGCTGCCGGCGAGGCCGTCGAGGTCATGCTCCTCGACACAGGCCCCGGCGCGCTGGAGGCGCCGTTGGGGTAGTCGCTGCGGCTCGGCGGACCCGCGTGCATCGTGGCGTTCTCCTCGCCGCCGCGGTGTGCCTTACCACGCTGTCGGGATGCGCCCTTCCCCGATGGCCGGTGGACGCTCGGCTCACGTCCGGGTTCGGACTCCGATTCATGGGCTGGCGACCGGACCTCCACCGCGGGGTCGATCTCGACGTGCCCACGGGCACGCAGGTGACGGCCATGGCCGGCGGGCGCGTGCGCTTCGCCGGAGTCCAGCGAGGCTTCGGGAACGTGGTGTGGCTCGATCACGCCGCCGGCTTCGCCACCGCCTACGCCCACCTCTCCCGAGTGGACGTGAGTCAGGGCGATCGGGTGCGGACCGGTCAGCTCCTGGGACTCAGCGGTGCCACCGGGAACGCCAGCGCCCCCCACCTCCACTTCGAGGTGTGGCGGTGGGGGCGGCCGGTGGATCCCATCCCCGTTCTGGGCGGCAAGCCCGGCGCCCACTCCCGGTAGGAGCCTGCCCGGCGGCAGGAGCCTCCCCGGATCGAGGGCGAGCTCCGCCGAGGTCGGCTCAGTCGCCGGCCTTCAGCGCGCGGATCTCCTCGGAGAGCTTCGGCACCACCTCGAAGAGATCACCGACGATCCCGTAGTCGGCGACACCGAAGATGGGCGCGTCGGCGTCGCGGTTGATGGCGACGATGGTCTTGGCGGTCCGCATGCCGGCGAGGTGCTGGATGGCGCCGGAGATGCCCACGGCGACGTACAGCTTGGGGGCCACCGTCTTCCCCGTCTGACCCACCTGCTCGCCATGCGGCCGCCAGCCGGCGTCCACCACGGCGCGCGAAGCGCCCAGGGCCACGTCGGATCCGATGGCGTCGCGTAGGTCCTCCAGGAGATTCCAGTTCTCCGGATCCTTCATGCCGCGGCCCCCGGAGACGACGATGGACGCCTCGGTGACGTCGACCTTCCCGTCGGAGGCACCCTTCCGCTCCACCACGCGGACGCGCCAGCTCCCCGGATCCACGTCGGGGGCGAAGGTCGACACGGTGCCCTCCTCTCCCTGCTCATCGGCCTGGAAGACGTTGGGTCGGATGGTGACGACGGCGGGAGAGGCCTCCAGGGAGACTTCGGCGAACGCCTTGCCGGAGAACACCGGTCGGCGGACCGAGACGGTCCCGTCCACCACGGATACCGCCGTCACGTCACTGGCCAAGGGAACGTCGAGCTTGGCGGCGACCCGGGGTGCCAGGTCCTTGCCGAGGGTGCTCGCCGGGAACACGACCGCCCCGTAGTCGCCGGCCTGAACGTGCGCGACCACGGCGTCGGCGTACCCCTCGGGGTTGTAGTCCGCCAGACCGTCGTGCTCCCCGACGGCGATGGCCGAGGCCCCGAACGCCCCGAGGGACGCGGCCGAAGACGACAGGCCAGGACCACCGAGGGCGAGAGCATGGGCTTCACCGCCCATGGAGCCGGCGAGGGTGGCGGCGACGCCGACGGCTTCCCGTGCCGACGACCCCACCTGTCCGTCCCGTTGTTCTGCAAAGGCGAGTACGTTCGCCATGATGATGTTGCTCCGTTGGATCGATTCGTTGGATTCGGAGGTCTGACCCCTTCGCTGCGGCGAGGGGGGTCGGACGCGGCGTCAGAGGGCGTTGGCCTCTTCGCGGAGGAGTCGGACGAGCTCGGGTACCGCGTCGGCGCCCTCGCCCACGATCCGGCCGGCCGAACGCGCCGGCGGCTCTTCCAGAGCGGTGAGGCGCACCCGGCTGGGCGATTCCGCCGCCGGCTTCTCCTCCAGGGGCTTCCGCTTTGCGGCCATGATGCCCTTGAGGGCTGCGAGACGGGGCTCGGTGGGGCCCTTGGTCATGCAGAGCACCGCAGGGAGGTCGACCTCCACCACCTCGGTTCCGCCTTCGACTTCCCGGTGGCAGACCGCCTTGTCGCCATCGACTTCGAAGGTCGACACGCCCGTCACGCAGGGACGATCCAGGAGCACGGCGACCATGGGGCCCACCTGGGACTGGTCGTCGTCGGCCGCCTTGATGCCGAAGAGCATGAGAGGGGCGTCCGAACCGCGGAGGTCCTCGGCGAGGACCTTGGCAGTGGCCAAACCGTCGAGGCTCACCTCCCCGGTGAGGAGAACGGCCTTGTCGGCCCCCATGGCGAGGCCTTTCCGGAGGGTCTCCTGAGCCGAGCTGTCGCCCAGCGTCAAGAGGGTGATCTCACCCGCCCCGGACGACTCCTTGAGCCGGAGGGCGGCTTCGACGGCGAAGGCGTCGTACGGGCTCATGTCGTACTTGATCCCGGCCTTCTCGATGGCGTGGCCCGAGCCGTCGACACGAATACGTGCCTCGGTGTCGGGTACGCGCTTCACACAAACGATGACGTTCAAATCTCTACTCCGAGCAGACGGGGCGCAGGCCGATGCGGCGCGCCTCCATGAGCGAGGTCGTGATGGTCCTGGCTTCGCGCCCGGGGTACACCTCGAGGGTGCCTCGGGTCCTCTGAAACTACATCGATTCGAGGCCTTCCGGACCCTCCGTCGAAGACACGCTCGAAAGGCACCCCGGCCCCGCGAGTGCCGAGGCAGAAGCCTTCTAGAGCGTGGCTCCGAGGAGGGCGAAACAGACCGACGCGATCGCACCTCCGATGAGGGCGTAGGGAAGCTGGGTGCGGACGTGATCGATGTGGTCGGTGGCCGCCGCCATGGACGAGATGATGGTGGTGTCCGAGATGGGCGAGCAGTGGTCGCCGAAGATCCCACCCGCCAGGGCCGCGGCTACGAACGGAGCCAGAGGGAGACCCAGCGTCGCCGCCGCGGGGACCGCGATGGGGAGCATGATGGCGAAGGTCCCCCAGCTCGTCCCCGTGGAGAACGCGATGCCTCCGGAGACGAGGAAGACCAGGGGCAGGTAGATCCAGTTGGGCATGGTCCCCGCCGTGACCTGGGCCACGTAGACGCCCGTCCCCAGCTCTTCCACAACGTTCCCGAGGGCGATGGCGAGCATGAGGATCAGGGCCAGAGGTACGAGCGCCCCAGCCCCCTTGAGGGCCACCCGAACCAGCTCGTCGATGGTGAAGATGCCCTGGGCCTTGAGGAGAACCCACGCCACGGCCAGACCCATCATGACGGACCAGAGCACGCTGGTGGAGCCCGACCCTTCCCGCAGATCGCCACCGCCGGTGATGTACAGCCCGATGGGCATGAAGACGACCATGGCGGCGATGGGGAGGAACATGTTCCGGGCCTTGGGCTCGACGCCCTCCAACGGAGGGGGTGACAGGACCTCTTCGTCGATCATCGGTGTGGCGTCCGGCCACAGAACCTGTCCTTCCTGCGTGCGCTTCTCGGCCTTCTTCATGGGGCCGATGTCGATCCCGAAGAGGATCACCAGAAGGACCCCGACCACCGCCACCATCGCGTAGAAGTTGTACATGATGGACTGGAGGAACACGCCGAGGGGGTCCTCCACACCCAGCCCGTCGAGAATCTGGAGGTTGTAGGCTCCCCAGGCGTTCAAGGGGATGAGGATGCAGATGGGGGCCGACGTCGAGTCGATGATGTACGCCAGCTTCTCCCGAGAGACCTTGTAGCGGTCGAAGAGAGGACGAGCCACCGATCCCGCCACGAGTACGGTGATGTTCGATTCGATGAAGATGACGATGCCGGTGCCCCAGGCCAGGAGCTGGGACCGCTTGGCGTTGTTCACCCACTCGCGGGCTTCG
>ERZ869936.2045-NODE-2045-length-12642-cov-4.262334_pt1 | contig 12642 bp, 7 predicted proteins | sample MGYA00520876_ERZ869936 | MGnify/ENA primary metagenome ERZ869936 (study PRJEB32218, sample SAMN09650985) | biofilter metagenome | isolation source: enrty point of leading RO module | place: Saudi Arabia: Thuwal, RO plant located on Red Sea | collected 2016-02-17 ...
GGCAGCGACCACCGCCCCTGCCCCGATCACCGCCCGGTTGAGAACGGTCGCCCCCATCCCGATGAGCGCCCCGTCCTCGACCGTGGCGCCGTGAATGATCGCCCGGTGGCCCACGCTGACCTGGTTGCCGATCAGGCAGGGCATCCCGGGGTCGGCGTGGAGCACCGACAGGTCCTGGATGTTGGTGTCCTCCCCGACCACGATCCGCTCGGTGTCGCCGCGGGCGACCACCCCGTACCAGAGCGAGGCACGCGCGCCGACGGTCACGTCGAACAGCACAGTGGCGGTGGGGGCGATGAAGGCGGAGGGATCGATGGAGGGCATGCGGCAAGGTAGCGACAGCGCGAAGGGCGAGGGGCGAGGAGCGGTTGCAATCACCGCCCTCGCCCTTCGCTCCTCGCCCCTCGCGATGTCGCCCTACCTGACCACCAGCCCCCGCCGACGCTCGAGCCTGCGGCCTCCGCTCTCGACGGTCACCTCCAGGGCGTACTCCCCCGGATCGAGGTCGTCGAGCGCGAGCTCGCGCAGCAGCACCAGCCGATCGCTGCCGGTGGGGATCGTCTCGGACAGGGTGATCGCGGTCCGCCGCGAGCTGAAGATGCGACCGAGTCCGGTGCGGCGCCGGGTGAGCTGGATCCGCACCTTCGCCTCGCCGCCGGGCCGGAGACCGTAGGCCTCGGCGTACATCGTCACGGTGTCGTGCGGGGCGTAGACCCCCGCCGCATCGAGCCAGGCGGTGTCCGCCGCGTTCACCTCCCACGGCAGCGACTGCCCGGGTCGGCCGAGCAGCACCGCCGACAGCTCCAGCGCGCGCGCCGAGGGGGCCGCCGCCACCAGCGAGTCGATCGGGCCCACCATGCCGTGCTCCGGTCCCAGCTCCACGCCGAGCCGGACCTGCAGCGCCCCGGGTGCCACCGGCACCTCCGCGCGGGCCGCGACCATCAGGGCACCGGGACCGGGGACCGCCACGAACTGCACCGTGTCGAGCGTGGCTACTGCCCGCCCCTCGCGATCGAGGAACGACGCGCGGACCCGCACCGGCACCGTCCCGGTGGCCGGCGTGGGCAGCGCGCGGATGGCGTCGGCGTCGAGGGCGTAGACGATGTGCACCAGCGGATGCCCGTCGCGCACCCCCGCGGCGAGCCACTGCGCCCGGCCGGAAAGGATCTCGCGGTAGTCCCGCTGCCACGAGTCGGTCTGGGTGGCCACCGCCATCGAGGCGCGGCCCTGGAGGCGCACCTCCTCGCTCACCCAGGTCTGCGTGTTGGGACCGGCGCGGATCAGCCGGTCGAGGCCGGGCACCTCGTGGGCCCGGCGTTCGAGCTGGTCGAGCGCGACGTCCAGCTCGAGCGGCGTCTCGACCAGCTTGAAGTCCTGCGGATCGTCGCGCGCGACGAAGTGCAGGGTGAGGGTGCCGTCGGGGCGGTCGTAGCGCCACGACTCGTTGCCGTAGTTGCGGGTGAGCGGATCGGTGCGCGACGTCGACGGACGCGACCGGGGCCAGACGATCCGGAGCGTCGGCTCGCCATGGCGGACGTAGACGATGCCGCGGTCGTCGAGCTCGCCGTCGCCACTCTGCCAGGTCTCGATGCCCCAGCGATACCGACGCCGGAACGGCGGCAACCGGAACTCCCGCCTCGCCACGTCCCACCGCCGCAGGTGCTCGGCGAGCCGCGATCCCGGTTCGCGCAAGTCGAGCGCATCGCGGGACGCCCAGAACTCCGCCAGCCAGGCGCCCCGCTCGCCGGGGGCGAGCCCATCGAACGCCTCGAGCTCCTCGCGCTGGAGGATCGGCTCGAGGTCACGCCGGAGCATCGCCGCGACGCGCGAATCGCTCGTCGCCGCCGCGGCGAGGTAGTGTCGCCGGGTCGCCTCGCGGATCGATCGCCCGCGACGCCCGTCAATGGGGCCGGTGAGCGGAGTGGTGCGCGCGAGCTCGAGCAGCGCCTCGTCAGGGCGCCAGGCCAGGCGGGCGGCACGACGGAACGCCACCACGGCGGAATCGGGATGGCCCGCGAAGCGCTCCAGCCTCCCGCGCGCGAGCAGCAGGTCGGCATCCCAGCCGATCGGCGAGGCGGTGGAGGCACGCAGCGCATCGAGCGCCGGCTGGACCGGGGCATCGATCCGCTGCGAGAGCGCGATGCGGGCGAACTCCAGCAGGCCGGCGATGAACGACGGGTCGACCGCGATGGCGCGCGCGAACGCGTATCCCGCCAGCCGGTCGCGATCGAGGCCGAGCATGGTGAACAGCCCGCCGGCGAAGCCGCCGGCGCGATCGGCACCGCGCGCCTCGGCGAGCCCCAGGCCGTACCAGGGCCACGGCCAGTCGGGCCGCAGCTCGGCGGCCCACTGGAACTCGCCGATGGCATGGTCGAGATGGGGCTCGGTCGGTTGCAGTTCGCTGAGGCGCAGCGCGAGGATGCCCAGCCGCAGGTGGTGCATCGGCTCTAGGCGCTCGGCCTTCGCTTCCTCGATGAGGACGCGCTCGAGCGCGAGGATCCCCGCCGTGTCGGCGGAGAACCGGATCGAGTCGCGCAACCGCTCGAGTGACTCCCGCTCCCACTGGGCCTGCGCCGCAACGGCGGCCGGCGCCGCGGCGAGCAGCGCACCCAGCAGGACGACGGCCGGTCTCACGGCCTGGCCACCGTGAAGTTGCGGCAGCGCCGCTCGCTCTGGCCGTCCTCGCTGGTCACCGTGATCGCCAGCACGTAGTCGTCGGGCCGCAGCCGCTCGAGCGACACGGCGCGGGTGACGCGGTGCGTGCCGCCCGGGTGCTCGCCGGCGAACTCGACGGTCAGCATGGTGCCGCTCACCGTGCATGAGGTGGTGAACGCCGGCACCTCGGAGGCGCGATCGACCGCGATCGCGGTCGTGAATCGCGTGCCCGCCTCGAGGCCGTGCACCTCGAAGTAGAGCTCCATCGGCTCGGCCGTCGTGAACCGGTGCAGCGGATTGGCCCACGCCGTGTCGGCACCGGGCGCCGGCCAGGCGATCCGCACGCTGCGAGTCCCGACCGACACGTCGGAGAGCGCGAGCCCCGGGCGGCCCGGCGCGGGGAGCCGCACGGTGGTGGGCCGCGACAGCATCCCCCGGCGCTCGGCCTCGAGCGAGGCCCGCACGCGGTACGAGCCCGGCGGCACCCGCAGCGGGAGCTGCCCCACCAGGTACTCGTTGTTGGCGAGGCGCCGCGGCGCCACGAAGCCGCGCGTCGTGTCGACCTGCAGGATCGTCTCGCCGCTGCCATCGGTGACCGCCACCCGCATCCGCACGGGGTAGACCACCCCGCGGGTGCGCAGCGGCTGCGGGGTGACGTCGCTGCCGGGGATCGCGAACGAGAGCTGCATGATCGGTCCGGCGCGGTCGGTCCCCACGGCGAGGATGTCGATCGCGCCGTTCATCGGCAACTCGAATCCCAGTTCGTAGCTGTAGGGCTTGAGCGCGGCGAGGCGGCCGATCTCGCGCTCGAGCCGCTGCAGCGAGTCGGCGCCCGCCATCCCCGCGTTGAACATGCGCGCGTAGATCGGGCTCATCTCCTGGCGCGACCGGAACAGCTCCTGTGCCACCTCGGAGACCAGCTCGGCTCCCCACGTCTTGATGGTCGCCTCGGCCGGACGCTCGCCGCGGCGGAAGCGCTTGAACTGCTCGCTCTGCGCGAGCAGGTCGAGCACGCTCTCGAGGTGGACGAAGTCGCCGTCCTTCTCGAGGATGGCGAAGTGGTAGAACCGCTCGGTCCCGTCGCTGTCGCGGTAGGACCACGACTCGTTGGGCGGCATGCCGATGATGCGCAGCGTGACCCTGACCTCGGGACCGTCGTTGGTGCCGATCGACGTCCGTTCGCGCGGCGACCCGTGGCGCAGCATCGTCTCGCCGCGCGCGTCGAAGGTGTCGATGCCGAGGGTGTCGAGCTCGTGGACGGGATGCTGGCGCCGCAGCGAGTGCCGCACGTAGTGGTGGCGGGCGAACTCCAGCCGACGATAGTGCTCGGCCAGCCGGTCGTGCGCGGTGGGCAGGCCGTCGGGGTCCTGGCTGGCCCAGAACCGGCGGATGATCCCGGGTCGATCCGCCGCCTCGGCCGCATCGAGCTGGGCCAGCACCGAATCGGGAACCACCAGCTCCAGGTCGCGGCGGTAGCGCCGCAGCGATTCCTCGGAGGCGGACGCCAGCCCGTGGTACCACGGGCGCGCGCCGTCGCCGGGGCGGGCGACGAAGCGCATCTGCGCCTGCGCGCGCAGCACGAGGGCATCGTCGGGATGGAGCCGCGCGGCGCGCTCGATCACCGCCACCGCCGAATCCTTGTCTCCCGCCTCCCGCTCGAGCCGCGCGCGCACCAGCGCCAGCGGCGCATCGCGTGCCATCGCCCGCGTGGGCACGGCGCGCAGCGCCCGAATCGCCACTTCCTCGTCGAGCGCCTCGCGGGTCCGCAACGCGCGGCGACCGAACTGCACCACCCACTGGGTATCGCTCGAGTCGGCGCCCGTCGAGGCGACCAGCGCTGCCACCATCTCCGCGGCGGGGTCGAGGCCCAGCATCCGCTTGAGGCCGAATCCGACCGATCCGCTGCGGGCCTCGCCGATCATGGCGAGCGCCAGCCCGTATCGCGGATACCCCCACGCCGGATGGTCCTCCGCGAGGGTGGCATAGACTTCGGCGGCCCGGGTGTACCAGCGCCCCTGTCCGGTCGCGTCGCCGAGCCGCAATCCGATCTCGCCCAGGCGCACTTCTGCCGCGGGATCGCCGCGCAGCGAATCGGCACGCGCCAGCACCACGCGATGCAGCGCGCGCAGCGAGTCGGCCGTGCCCATGGTGCGCAGGGAATCGGTCCAGTGCGCGATGGCCTCGACCCCGACCGGATCCTGGCCGGCGAGCGGTGCGGCGGCGCAGGCCATCGCGACGGCAACCCAGGTCCGGCGGATCATTCGATCACCTCGATGCGGCGCTGCCGCTCGACCTCGCGGTCGTCGCCCGTGCGCACCTTCACGACGATCAGGTAGTTCCCTGGCTCGACCCGTTCGAGCGAGAGCTCTCGCGCGATCCGGTCGATCCCCCCCGGGTGGGTGCGGTCGAACTCGAGCTTGAGCGCGGTGCCCCCGCCGAAGATCCGCCGGAGGATCCCGCCGCCACCCTCGCGCCGGACGGTGAGCTCGATCTCGTACTCCTCGCCCGGCGCGAGCCCGGTCACCTCGAAGTAGAGCAGCGCGGCCTCGTCGCGGGGGTAGCGCGACAGCGGGTTGACCCACGCCGTGTCACCGCCGGGGACCAGCCACGGCAGCGGCACCGACCGCGTCCCCAGCGCCAGGTCACTGAGGCCGGGGTCCGGGCCCAGGGGCGACGGCACCCGGATCTCCTGTCGTGCGGTGACCACGCCGCCCATGTCGGTCTGCAGCGCCACCCGCGCGGTGAGCAGCCCGGGCGGGACGCTCACCGGGAGGCGCCCCAGCAACAGCTGCGACTCGCCGATCGGCTGCGAGGCGAGGAACGACCGGGTGGTGTCCACGCGCGCCACCGTCGTCCCGTCCAGCGACAGCACCGAGGCGCGGATCCGCACCGGATACGCGTAGCCCTGTTCCACCTCGCGGACGCCGAGCTCGCGCCCGGGAATGGCGAAGGCCAGTTGCAGCTGCGGGCCGTCGGCATCGGAGCCGACGGCGAGGACCCGCAGGTGGGCGTCGATCTCGTAGCCGAGGTCGAGGGTCCACGAGACGCTCGTGGTGCCGATCGCGATCGACAGGCGCCCGATCGCGCGCTCCTCGGTGAGCAGCTGCGCGCTGCCGCTGCGCCCCGCGCCGAGCAGTCGCGAATAGAGCGGGTCGAACGACTCGCGCGAGAGGATCAACCCCTCGACGTGCCGCTCCAGCGAGCTGGCGGTGGGATCGCTGCTCAGCCTGGTGAGGTCGCGCATGGCCACGGTGGCCGCGTAGTCGAGCACGTCGAAGAGCGACTCGACCAGCCGGAAGTCCTGGACATCCTGCCGCGCCACGAAGTGGAACACCAGGTCGGGACCCTCGCGCCGGTAGATCCACGACTCGTTCGGCTCGATCCCCGGCGCGTTGTACTGGGTGCGCTCGTCCGGCTCGCCGTGCCGGATGTAGATCACGCCGCGATCGTCGTACTCGTTCTGCGTGGAGCGGTAGCGCTCGGCGATTCCGTACTGGCGATTCTCGCTCACGAGGCGGTAGCTGCGGCGGGCCACGTCGAGCCGGCGGTAGTGCTCCGCCACGCGGCTGCCGCGCGGGTGCAGCTCGTCGTCATCGCGCAGCGTCCAGAAGTCGCGCACCAGTGCCACGCGCGCCTCCGGGTCGGCTGCGTCGAATGCGCGCAGCGTCGAGTCGGGATAGAGCGTCGCAAGGTCCTCGCGGAAGAGGGCGAGGGTCGCACTGTCGGCCGACTCGAGCGCGCGATACCAGAGCCCGGTGGCCATCGGGTTCCCCTGCAGGAACCTGGTGCGCGCCAGCTCGTACCGGGCCATCGCGTTGGTGCTGTCGCGATCGAGCAGCCGCGTGAGGGCAGCGGCCGACGAATCGAGCGATCCCGCGACCCGCTCGACCCGGCCCCGCGCCAGCAGCACCGCGGGGGAGCGCGCGGAGGCGGTGCGCGAGGCCCGCCGCAGTGCCGCCAGCGCCACATCCATCCGGGCGTTGATGCGCTGCCGAAGCGCGGTGTTCGACAGCTCCACCAGCCCCGCCACGAACCCCGGGTCCACCTCGGCGCTCTTGGCGAAGGCGTTGGCCGACCGGGTGAGGGCGTCGCGACCGAGCATCGTCTGCAGCCCCTCGACCAGGGTCACCTCGGAGTCGCCGAGGCCGAGCTCGGCCACGCCGAGGCCGTACCAGCCGTAGGGCCACTCGGGCTGTTCCTGGATCGCCCACTCGAACTCGCCGCCGGCCTCGTCGAAGTGGCGCCGGGCCGCACCCCGGTCGCCGGCGGCATCGGCGAGCTCGCCAAGCCGCACCGCGACGAACCCGAGCCGCAGGTGCAGCACGGCGTTGTCGCGGTCGCGGCGCGCCTCGGCGATGAGGTCGGCCTCGAGCCGCTTGAGGGCGGCCGGCTCGCTGATTGCCTCGAGCGAGTCACGGAACCGCTCCAGGGACACCCGCTGGGCGTTCGACTGCGCCCCGGCCGCGGCGGCGGGCGGGAGCAGCAGGGCGAGCGTGGCGAGGACCGTGAGGGGGCGTCGGCGCATGGGCAGAATCTACCGGGAATCCAGGGAGTACTACTGTCAAGGACGAGTGAGGTGGCGCGGGGTGGACAACCGGGCAGGCAGCCGAAACCGTCCCCCTAAGGTCGTGGGCGAACGCGAGTTAGCCGCGTTTCGCGTTGACGCCCCCCGGGGTGGATCCTATTTTCCCCCGGTCGTGCCGCCGGCACTGGCGCGGCGGTCACCGATCGCCGACCGTTGGCCACCCGAACGGGACCATGACCACGCCGCCCATTCGCGCCACGCTCTTCGCGATCACCGACCGCGGCCGTACTCGTGACCACAACGAGGACACCTTCCTCGTGGCCGACCTCGCGACCCGCGAGGCGTTGCGCAACTCGCGCCGCGAGGAGCATGCGATTTCCGACCGCGGGCTGATCTTCCTCGTGGCCGACGGGATGGGGGGCGCCGCGGCCGGCGAGCTGGCCAGCGAGATGGCCGCCGTCGAGATCCACCGCCAGATGGTCGATGGCTGGACCGCCGCCCCGCTCGGCACCGAGGAGACGTTCGCGACGAACCTGCGGCGCGCCGTCGAGGCGGCCAACGGCCAGCTGCACGGCTACGCCTCCTCCCACCCCGAGGTCCGCGGGATGGGCACCACCGCGACCGTGGTGGGTGTCTGGCGCGACCGCATCTACCTCGCCCAGATCGGCGACTCCCGCGCCTACCTCATCCGCGGCAGCCAGGCCCGGCAGCTCACGCGCGACCAGTCGCTCACGCAGCGACTGGTGGAGGTGGGCGAGCTGACCGAAGAGGAAGCCGAGACCAGCGAGCGACGCAACATCATCCTGCAGGCGCTCGGCCCCGACGAGCGGGTGAAGGTCGACCTCAGCTGGCAGATGCTGCAGCGCGACGACCTGCTGATCCTCTGTTCGGACGGCCTGTCGAGCGTGGTGCGGCGGGCCGACATCGCCGAGGTCGCGAACAGCAGCGGGGACGTGCAGGACATTGGCGAACGGCTCGTGGCGCTCGCCAACGAGCGCGGCGGGCCCGACAACATCACGATCGTGGTGGTGCGGTTCGACGGCGAGGGGCTTCCGGACCAGTCGGCCGACGAGCCCGGCTACCACGAGTACCCCCAGGCCGACGAGCGTCCGGCCCTGCAGCCCACCGCCGCGTTCCCCGCCGCCACGCCGCCCGTGGTGCCCCCCGAGGAGCGTCGCGGCTCGCCCACCACGGTCGCCCTGATCGGGCTCGGCGTGCTGCTGGCATTGATTGCGGTGGCGCTGCTGACGTAGGGCGACAGCGCGAGGGGCGAAGGGCGAGGGGCGAGACGCAAGATCAGGTGCGGCGCGCAATGGTCAGATCACCGCAGCCGCCCCTCGCCCTTCGCCCCTCGCCTTGTCGCGCCTAGGCCGGCGCGATCGACCCCAGCACCCGCATCCCGCGCGCGCCGGTCACCGAGGGCAGGTTCCCCGGTTGTCCGTGCACCGCGAGCCAGCCGAGCAGCGCAAATGCCACCGCCTCCTTGGCGTCGGCGCTGAAGAATTCCTCGTCGAACCGGCGCAACGCGATGCCGTGGCCGTCAAACGCGCGGGCCAGCTCGCGCATCAGCAGCGGATGGTGCGTGCCGCCGCCTGCCACCACCACGTCGCCCGCCGGCGGCAGGTGGTCGCGACAGAAGCGCACCACCGACGCGACCGTGAGGGCGACCGCCGTGCGCACGCCGTCGGCCCCGGGGACGCGGCGATGGAGTCGCTGCGCGTAGTCGGCGCCGAACACCTCGCGCCCGGTGCTCTTGGGAGGCGGCAGCGCGAACCAGGGATCGGCGAGCAGTTCCTCGAGCACCGCGGCGTTGACCGCGCCCCGCTCGGCGAGGGTGCCGCCGGCGTCGTACGGCAGGTTGGCGTCGACCAGCCGGGCGATCGCATCGATCACCGCCATCCCCGGGCCGCTGTCGCCGGCGATCACGCCCTCGAGCTCGGCGCGGCGCGGCACCCACGTGGCGTTGGCCATCCCGCCGACGTTGAGGAGGATCCGGGGTCGCTCGGCATGCCCGAAGCAGAGCGCGTCGGCGAGCGGCACCAGCGGCGCCCCCTGCCCTCCCGCAGCCACATCGCGAGCGCGGAAGTCGTGCACCACCCGCACCCCGAAGCGCTCGGCCAGGTGCGCCGCGGCGCCGAGCTGCAGCGTGACCACCGGCGGCTCGTGCCACAGCGTCTGCCCCGGGAAGGCGATGCACCCCAGCTCGTCGGCGCGGCGATGACCCTCGGCGAGCACCAGGTCCACCGCATCGGCCGCCCAGCCGGCGATCGCGGCATGCAGTCGCGCCACGTCGGCGATCGGGCCCCCGGCCAGCACGGCCTCGAGCTGCGCGCGCTCGACCACGGAATACGGCCGGTGCGCGAACGCGAGCAATCGCACATCGGTGGGACCGGCGATCCGCACCAGCGCCGCATCCATGCCGTCGAGCGAGGTGCCCGACATCAGCCCCACCACCAGCATCGGTGCCTCGCTCATCGCGACTCCAGGCCCGGCGGTGGGCCGAGCAATCGGCGAAGGTGGCGATCGACCCCGTCGAGCCGACGCACCGCCTCGTCGCGCGTCACGCCCAGGTGCAGCATCGCGATGGCCGTCCGGACGCTCCCGTCGGCGGCCACGATTGCCGCGCGCGCGGCCTCGCGCTCCACGCCGAGCACCTCCATCACGATCCGCTCGCCGCGGTCGCGAAGCTTGGCGTTGCGTGCCTGCAGGTCGACCATGAGGTTGCCGTAGGTCTTGCCGATCCGCACCAGCGCGCCGGTGGTGAGCACGTTGAGCACCAGCTTGGTGGCGGTGCCGGCCTTGAGCCGCGTGCTCCCCGTCACCAGCTCGGGGCCGACGTCCACGTGGATCAGCACGTCGGCGAGCGCGCGGGCGTCGGCACCCGGCGTGGCACAGGTGACGAACACCGTGGCGGCCCCGCGTTCGCGCGCCGCGCCGAGCGCCCCCAGCACGTACGGCGTGCTGCCGCTCGCCGCGATGCCGGTGACCACGTCGCCCGCGGCGACGCCGCGCGCGGTGATCGACTCTGCCCCGGCGGCCGGATCGTCCTCGGCGCCCTCGATCGAGCGGGTGAGTGCCGCCTCGCCCCCGGCAATGATCCCCTGGACCAGCTCGGGGTCGGTGCCGAAGGTGGGCGGGCACTCCGAGGCGTCGAGCACACCGAGCCGCCCGGAGGTGCCGGCGCCGACGTAGAAGAGCCGCCGCCCCGCCCGGAACGCGGCCTCGACCATGCCAATCGCCTCGGCGATCGGCGCGCGGGCCCGGGCCACCGCGGCGGGGACGGTGGCGTCCTCGGCGAGGAAGAGGTCCACCAGCGCGGCGGGCTCCAGCTCGTCGATGTCGACCGAGCGCGGATTGCGCCGCTCGGTGTCGCGCGGCGGGACCGGGGCGCTCACGGTCGGCCGCTCGGGGTGGTCGAGGAGGGGATCACGGCGCTTAAGTTAGGTGTCTCCGCGATGCCGGACCACACGGCGCCCTCCTCCACCATCTCCGCCCGGGTTCCCGACATGCTGCCACGCCGCGCCACGCGCGCCCTGCCGCTCCTCCTGATCCTCGCCGGGTGCGCCCCTGCGGCCCGCGCCCCCGTCACCCTGCCCGCTGAATGGCGGCACACCGGTCGGGCCATCGTGAGCCAGGGCGAGCAGGCGATGGTGGTCTCCTCGCACCCGATCGCCAGCGCGGTGGGTCGCGACATCCTGCGCGCCGGCGGCAACGCCGTCGATGCCGCGGTGGCCGTGGGCTTCGCCCTCGCGGTGGTGCACCCGGTGGCCGGCAACATCGGCGGCGGCGGGTTCATGGTGATGCGGATGGCCGACGGCGGCACCTACGCGCTCGACTACCGCGAGACCGCCCCGGCCGCGGCGACGCGCGACATGTATCTCGACGCCCGCGGCGAGCTCACCGACAAGTCGCGGGTCGGCCACCTCGCGGCCGGCGTCCCCGGCGCCGTGGCGGGGATGCTCGCCGCCCATGAGCGCTTCGGCCGCCTCCCGCGCGCCGCGGTGCTTGACCCCGCGATCCGGCTCGCCCGCGACGGCTTCGTGCTCGACGACCATCGCGCGGGTTCGCTGCGCGGCGCGGCGCGCCGCCTGGCGCAGTTCGACGGCAGCGCCCGGCAGTTCCTGATCAACGGCACCGGCGGCCCGCCGGACGGTCACCTGCTGGTGCAGGCCGACCTCGCGCGCACCCTCGAGGCGATCAAGGCGCACGGCCGCGACGGGTTCTATCGGGGGTGGGTGGCCGACTCGCTCGAGGCCGAGATGCGCCGCGGCAACGGCATCATGACGGCGGCCGACCTGGCGGCGTACGAGGCGAAGTGGCGCGACCCGATCCGGATCGACTATCGCGGCCACGTGATCTGGTCGATGCCGCCGGCGTCGAGCGGCGGTGCCACGCTGGCGATGATCCTCAACATGCTGGAGGCGTGGGACCCGTTGCCGGCGTGGGGGTCGCCGGAACTGCTGCACCTGCAGGCGGAGACGATGCGCCGCGCGTTCACCGACCGCAACCGTTTCCTCGGCGATCCCGAGTTCGAGTCGGTGCCGCTGGCGCGGCTGGTGTCCAAGGCGCACGCCGCCGAGCGGCGTGCCGACATCGATCCGGCCCGCGCGACGCCCACGCCACCGTTCGACCCGTCGATCGTCGAGGGCAACAACACCACGCACTACTCGGTCGTCGATGCCGACGGCAATGCCGTGTCCACCACCACCACCATCAACTGGGGATACGGCTCCTACGTGACGGTGCGCGGCGCCGGGTTCCTGCTCAACAACGAGATGGACGACTTCGCCGCCGCCCCCGGCCGTCCCAATGGATTCGGCCTGGTGCAGGGCGAGGTCAACGCGATCGAGCCCGGCAAGCGGATGCTCTCCGCGATGACGCCGAGCGTGGTGGTGGGACCCGACGGCGCGCTCAAGATGGTCGTCGGCTCGCCGGGCGGGCCGACGATCATCACCCAGGTGTTCCACGTGATCACCAACGTGATCGACCATGGCATGACGCTCGCCGAGGCCGTCGAGGCGCCGCGGATCCACCACCAGCGCCTTCCACACCAGCCGCGGCCGGACGGACCCACAGCCTACCGCGAGGCCACGCTCGACGCCCTCCGCGCGATGGGCCACACGCTCGACGTCGGCGGCGGCTGGGGCGACTTCCAGGCGATCATGCGCACCCCGCGAGGGTGGGTGGGAGTCAGCGATCCGCGCGCAGGGGGAGGGGGCGCGGGGTACTGACGCGACAGCGCGAAGGGCGAGGGGCGAAGGGCGCAACCATCCGCCCCTCGCTCCTCGCCCTTCGCGCTGTCGCTGCCGACGGCTTCAGCCGTCGAAGCTTCCCCTGAGCTCCAGCGTCACCCGGTTGCCCGCGGCGACGACGATGTTGCGGTCCTGCGAGTAGTCGGCGATCGCCGCGCCGGCGGCGGCGCCACCGATCGCACCGGGGATGGTCCCCTTCTCGCCGCCCAC
>ERZ869936.2046-NODE-2046-length-12610-cov-6.248666_pt1 | contig 12610 bp, 10 predicted proteins | sample MGYA00520876_ERZ869936 | MGnify/ENA primary metagenome ERZ869936 (study PRJEB32218, sample SAMN09650985) | biofilter metagenome | isolation source: enrty point of leading RO module | place: Saudi Arabia: Thuwal, RO plant located on Red Sea | collected 2016-02-17 ...
CTCTTTTAAGTATTGAAATAAAAAAAGCTATCCAATTACTTTTTCAAGCTGAAGTAAATGATAACCTTATTCAACTTCAGAAAACCAGGAAAGAGTTTGAGGGAGACATTACACTGGTTACTTTTCCTTTATTAAAAGTTTCTAAAAATTCTCCTGAAAAGACAGGGGAAATCATAGGAGAATATCTTAAAGAAAAAATTACTGAAGTTACTGACTTTAATGTGATAAAAGGGTTTTTGAATTTGTCTGTTTCAGATACGTATTGGTTAACTTTTTTCAATAGCATATATGCTTCCCAAAAATATGGCTTTGCATCTGATGCTTCCGGGAAAACTATTTTGCTGGAATACTCTTCACCCAACACCAACAAACCATTACACCTTGGCCATATTCGAAACAATTTATTAGGCTATTCTGTGGCTGAAATTTTAAAAGCAAACGGACATAATGTTAAAAAAGTTAACCTAGTAAACGACAGAGGAATTCACATTTGTAAATCCATGCTGGCATGGAAAAAAATGGGAAATGGTGAAACACCTCAGTCATCAGGAATAAAAGGCGATCATTTGGTTGGGAAGTATTATGTTGAATTTGATAAAATGTATAAAGCTGAAATTAAGTCATTAATTGAAGCGGGAAAGTCAAAAGAAAAAGCCGAAAAAAATGCTCCGGTTATTATAGAGGCACAAGAAATGTTACGTAAATGGGAAGCGGGAGATAAAGAAGTTGTCGATTTGTGGAAAACCATGAACGGCTGGGTGTATGACGGTTTTGATGTTACCTATAAAAAACTAGGTGTTGATTTTGATAAATTTTATTACGAATCCGAAACTTACTTATTAGGAAAAAAAGCAGTAGAAATCGGTCTGCAAAAAAATGTGTTCTTCAAAAAAGACGATGGCTCTGTTTGGTGTGATTTAACAGCTGATGGCTTAGACCAAAAACTATTGTTGCGTTCAGACGGTACTTCTGTTTATATGACGCAAGACATTGGCACCGCCATTCAACGTTCCGAAGATTTCCCATCTACCAACCAAATGATTTATACGGTAGGTAACGAGCAAGAATACCACTTCAAAGTATTGTTTTTAATTTTGAGTAAGCTCGGTTATGATTGGGCAAAAGAGTGTTACCATTTGTCTTATGGCATGGTAGAATTGCCCGAAGGAAAAATGAAATCTCGTGAAGGAACCGTAGTAGATGCGGATGATTTGATAGATGAAATGATGAAAACAGCAAAAGCTACTTCAGAAGAATTAGGAAAGTTAGATGATTGCTCTGAAGAAGAAAAAGAAAAGCTTTATCAAACCATCGGAATGGGAGCGTTAAAATATTTTATTTTAAAAGTTGATCCAAGAAAAGGAATGTTGTTTAATCCGGCTGAATCAATTGATTTTAATGGAAATACAGGGCCTTTTATTCAATACACGCATGCAAGAATTCAATCCTTGCTTCGTAGAGCCGATTTTTCCATTGATGACGCTAAGCTAGAAAACTACACCCTTGATGCATCTGAAAAAGACATTATAAAATTAATTTACGATTATCCTGAAGTTGTAAAGCAGTCAGGAAAAGAATACAGCCCTTCACTTATTGCTAATTACACTTATGAGTTAGTAAAAGCCTACAATCATTTTTATCAGGCTTTACCTATTTTCAAAGAAGAGAATGAGGAGGTTAAAAAGTTTAGATTACAACTTTCTAAAAAAGTAGCCGTTATCATTCAGCGATCATTAGGATTATTGGGTATTCAGGCACCCGATAGAATGTAGGATTTCTTACATAGAAGCAACTAATTTTATATCTTTGTAATCCTTTCAAAAAGAAAAGAAAATGTTTGAGAATTTATCGGATAAGTTAGAACGTGCCATAAAGGTTTTAAAAGGGCAAGGACAGGTAACAGAAATAAATGTTGCCGAAACCATGAAAGAGATAAGACGTGCATTACTAGATGCTGACGTCAATTATAATATTGCAAAAGATTTTGTAGATACCGTTAAAGAAAAGGCACTTGGGCAAAATGTATTAACATCAATTTCTCCGGGTCAACTATTAACAAAAATTACGCATGATGAGCTAGCCCGTTTAATGGGTGGCAGTGAATCACAAATTGATTTAAAATCAAATCCTGCGGTAATTTTAATTTCAGGTTTACAAGGTTCAGGTAAAACCACTTTCTCAGGTAAGCTTGCCAAGTATTTAAAAAGCAAAAAAGGAAAGCATGTATTGTTAGTTGCGGGTGACGTTTATCGTCCTGCGGCTATTGATCAATTACATGTATTGGGCGAACAAATTGGTGTGGAAGTTTACTCTGAAAAGGAAAACAAAAACCCTGTTAGCATTGCTGAAAATGCCATTAAACATGCCAAAAGTAAATCATTAAATGTAGTCATTGTCGATACTGCCGGTCGTTTAGCGGTAGATGAGCAAATGATGGATGAAATAGAAAGGGTAAAGAAGGCGATTAAGCCGGACGAAACTCTTTTTGTGGTAGATTCCATGACCGGACAAGATGCGGTAAACACTGCTAAAGCGTTCAACGACAGATTAGATTTTAATGGTGTTGTTCTAACTAAATTGGATGGTGATACCAGAGGTGGAGCTGCGCTTTCTATTAAAGCAGAAGTGAACAAGCCCATTAAGTTTGTAGGTACCGGTGAAAAGTTAGAAGCTATAGATGTATTCTATCCTAGTCGTATGGCAGATAGAATATTGGGAATGGGTGATGTGGTAAGTTTAGTGGAAAGAGCCCAGGAACAATTTGATGAAGAACAAGCTCGTAAGCTCAAAAAGAAAATTGCCAAAAATCAGTTTGATTTTAATGATTTCTTAGACCAAATCAAGCAGATTAAGAAAATGGGTAATATGAAAGATTTGCTAGGTATGATACCCGGTGTTGGCAAAGCAGTTAGAAATATTGATATTGATGATGATGCTTTCAAACATATTGAAGCCATTATTTTTTCAATGACTCCGGAAGAAAAAGAAAACCCAAAATTGATTGACGGTAACAGAAGAAAAAGAATTGCCGAAGGTAGTGGCCGTTCTATTCAGGATGTAAATAAATTGCTAAAGCAGTTTAATGAAACCGGAAAAATGATGAAGATGATGGGGAATAAACAAAATATGGCTAAGATGATGCAGCAAATGAAGAACATGCCTAATATGCCTAGATAAAATTAACTATGGAATTAATTGACGGAAAAAAACTATCAGCCCAAATCAAAGAAGAAATAGCCAATGAAGTAAAAACATTAATTGCTTCGGGTGAAAAACAACCTCACTTAGCGGCAGTTTTAGTCGGAGATAACGGTGCCAGTTTAACTTACGTCAATGCTAAAGTAAAAGCCTGTGAAAAAGTGGGTTTTAAATCTACTTTAGTAAAACTTCCTGCTAATATTTCCGAAAATGACTTGTTAAATGAAATTAATAAGTTAAACAATAATCAAGATATTGACGGCTTTATCGTTCAGCTTCCTTTACCTGACCACATTGATGAAGATAAAGTTACTCAAGCTATTTTACCCGAAAAAGATGTGGATGGTTTTCATCCCATTAACTTAGGAAAAATGATTTTAGGTTTGCATTGCTTCTTACCTGCTACACCAGCCGGAATTATTCAAATGCTTAAACGGAACAATATCGAAACAGAAGGCAAGCATTGTGTAGTAATGGGCAGAAGTCACATTGTGGGTACACCGGTAAGTATTTTAATGTCAAGAAAAGATGTAAATGCTACCGTTACTTTAGTACACAGTAGAACAAAAAATATGAAAGAGATTACCCAATCTGCCGACATATTAATTGTTGCTATTGGTAAGCCTGAATTTGTAACTAAAGATATGGTAAAACAAGGCGCTGTGTTGGTTGATGTGGGTATTCACAGAATAGAAGACAGTTCTAAAAAGAATGGATTTAGATTAGTTGGTGATGTGAAATTTGACGAAGTAGCGCCACTTTGTTCTTACATTTCTCCTGTTCCGGGTGGAGTTGGTCCAATGACTATTGCTTCACTATTACTAAACACGTTACAATCTGTAAAGCTAAAATCTCTTGTTGAAGAGAGTTAAGAAAGTCTATGCGATTAGTTGAAACCATTTCTCATCCACATTGTAGAGTATCTATACATTCTTACAATCAAAAATATTTAGTAAAAATTGAGTTTAAAGATTACGCCATTGAATGTAAAATTTCTGAAACAGATTTTTCTTTAGAACAATTAAAAGTTAAGATTACTAAAGAATGGATTGATTCTTTTGCTCCTGATTTTTCTTCTATCTCTAAAAAATGGGTGGAGGTAGTAAAGTGATGGAATTTCGGGTATTTAGAAAAACTTTCTCACTTCTTGAAGAATTCTTAATTTATAAATCAGGAAAAGAGTTATATCGGGCAAAACAGGAAGGTTTTTTTCTTAAGAATTTTAGAGTTTTATCAGGTAAAAGACATGTGATTTCTATTTTTCAAAATATATCAATTTATGTATCCCGTTATACTTTTTACATTCAAGATGAAAGTCCAGAGTTTGCTAGAGGCTTTAAAATAATAAGTAAAGGAATTCTGAAAAAACATTTTCAATGTTACTTTTTGGAGAATAAATATGACTTGTATATTCATACTGCGCTAGCTTATTCTATTTTTAAAAATGACATTCAAATAGCTGAAATTAAAAAGACTGAAATAGATTCTTTTGGTGAAAATGAGTATATAGCGAAATGTAACTCTGATGTTGATAATTATATAATGGCGGTATTTCTTATCTTAATAAATTACAAAGGGTTTTATAAACTTTCTTTTTTTTATGGACTTGTTAATATTTCACTTGGAGGAGTATTTGAGTCAAAGAAAGTTAATAAAGATTGGAATCCACAATAATCACTTAATTAACTAACTGCAATTTAATACCTTTGCAAACTAATTTAAACACATGAAACGACCATGATAAAGAATATCTCACATAGTGGTATAATTATTAAGGGAGTTCCATGTGACCAAATTAACACTTTAAAATAAACACATGAAAAATATTTCACTAGCACTTAATGCCATTTTAACTATAGCTGTAGCTGTATTGTTTTATCTACACTTTTCTTTAAAATCTTCTTGCAATAATCCGGAGGATGCTGAACCAAAAAAAGAAAAACAAAAAGTGGATATTTCTTCTTTAAAAGCATCTCGTATCATGTACGTTCATTTTGATACGCTTTCTGATAAGTATGAACTTCAACAAGAATCCGTAAAAAAATTGGAAGAAAAGCAGAGAAGCTATGAGGCACAATTAGCCTCAAAACAAAAGCAATTAGAGCAAGAGTTTATGAAAGCTCAGGAAGAAGCTAAATACATGACCGATATACAACGAGCACAGATTGGAGCAGAATTACAAAAGAAAGAACAAGAGTTATATCAGTTACAAGAAAGATATTCTAACAGCTTTGCTGAGGAAATGAGTAATCTGGATAAAAAAATCAAAGAAGAAATAAATGCCTTTTTAGATGAGTATAAACAAGATAGAGAAATAGACTATATTTTAAATTACGCTGTTGTATTATATGCAAATGATAGCTTAGATGTAACCGATGAAATATTAGAAGGCTTAAACAGAAGATATAACGACCAAAAGAATAAAGAGAAAGAAGCAAAGAAATGATAATTGCCGAGCAAAAGAAAAAAGAAAACATAGTAGAATATCTGCTCTATATGTGGCAGATAGAAGACATTATCCGTTCCTTAAACTTTGATAAATCACTTATTAAAGAAAACATAGTAGATTCTTTTGAGGTAGATGAAGCTACCAGAATTAAAATACAAAAGTGGTATGAAGGATTAGTGGATCAAATGCGTAGCGAAGAAGTTCAAGAGCAAGGTCATTTATCATTTATTCACGACTTAATTGCAGAATTAGAATTTCTTCATCAAACACTACTTACCACAATTCAGGACAAAAAATATATTGGGGTATATGATGATGCTAAGCAGCACATAACATTTTTAATGGCAAAAGCTGAGCATAAAAAGCAAAACGACATCCACACATGTCTTGTTGCACTTTACGGAGTTTTAATGCTTCGCCTGAAGAAAAAGCAAGTAAGTGAAAATACGGAAGAAGCTATTAAATCTATTTCTAAGCTAATGGCAATGCTATCTTTAAAATATAAGGAATTGTATAGCGGTAAACTGGACTTTTCTTCCGAATCAAAAAATTAGCCGACTATTTTTCTCCTAATTAATGTATTGGTAAGTACTCCAAATATTACTAATAAAATTCCCGCAATACTTATCCATTCCAGTCGTTCGTCAAATAAGAACAAGCCAACTAAAAAAGCATAAATTGCTCCTAAATATTTTAACGGCATTACTAAAGAGGTGGCAGAAGAAGTCAATGCTTTTGTCATGCAAACCTGAGCTATTTGCACAAAAATCCCCATTATAATTAAGAACAACCAGTCTTTTCCTACCGGCATTACCCAATCAAATAAACACCAAACACCCATAATAGGTAATGCAATCATTGGAAAATATATTACAATGGTAATAGTGTGGTCAGTATTTGCACACATTTTTATGGCGTTATACGCAACTCCTGACAAACAGGCAGAAAGCAAGCCTAAAAAGATATAAGCAAACGAAATATCATTATTAAAACCTTTAATTAAAAAACACCCCAATAAGGCAATTGCAAAAAATAACCATTGTATAGGTTTAACAACTTCCTTAAACAAAAATAGCGCAATAATAATGGTGAAAATAGGCGATAGGTATTGAATAGTGGTTGCACTTGCAAGCGGCAAGTTTTTTATAGTAATAAAAAATAACACTAGTGAAAAACAACCAAATAATCCTCTTAATACTAACCACTTTTTGTTGTTACCCAAAAAAGGAAGGTTGTACCTAGTTATAAAATATAAACAAATGATAAAACTAATAGCCGATCTAAAAAATACTAGTTCATGGGCGGGAATATGATGCAAAAATTTCACACAAGTATTTACCAGTGTAAAGCATACAGATGCAACAAGCATATATATAATTCCCGAATACTTCAACCCAATTTCTTTGCTTGCAAAAGTAGTTTTTATGATAACATTCTTGTGTTGAAAACTGATTTTTAAATTTATCAAACCTCTCAAAGGATTTAATAATTTGGCTAAAATTCAAATTACATGGTTAAAACCAAGAAGAAAAGAATCTACGTGTTAGATACTTCAGTCCTTTTACATGATCACAACGCACTAATTTCCTTTGAAAAAAACGATGTAGCCATTCCAATCTCAGTTTTGGAAGAATTGGATAAGTTTAAAATTGGTAGCGATACCAAAAACTATTCAGCTCGTGAAGTCATTCGGTTTTTAGATAATATTACTGAAGATGAGGTATTAGATAAATGGATAAAGATTGGCGAAGCTGACTTAGGAAGAATTAAAATTGTAATTCCTAGCGGTAAGCTAAAAGTGGATGCTGAAAAGGTGTTTGATAAAACTAAAAACGACCACAAGATTATTAATGCAGCTCTTCAAATTGCCGAAGAAGAAAAAACAACTGAGGTGGTATTGGTTTCTAAAGACATCAACCTTCGTTTAAAAGCCAGGGCATTGAACCTACCGGCCGAAGATTATGAAACGGGAAAGGTAAACGAAGCCATTGATTTACAAAAGGGAATTTCCAATATTGAGAATTTGGATTCTGAAATCATCAATGAAATATTCCGCAAAAACTTTATTGAAGACACCAGTTTCTTAGGTGAAGAAAAGATAAATAACCGATTTTATATTTTGAAGAATGGCACTGCTTCTACCTTAGCGTATTATAATCCGTTTGAAGACAGAGTTGACAGAGTGGAGAAAACCTATTCCTTTGGTATTAAACCCAAAAATGCTGAGCAGGCTTTTGCCTTACATGCTATCATGAACCCTGATATTCGTCTCGTATGTTTACAAGGAGTGGCAGGAACAGGAAAAACTTTATTGGCATTGGCAGGCTCGTTAGAGCAACGAAACAATTATGACCAGATTATTTTAGCTCGTCCTATTATACCGCTTAGCAATAGAGACCTTGGTTTTCTTCCCGGGAATGTAGATGATAAAATACGTCCGTACATGGAACCGCTTTTCGATAATTTAAAATTTATTAAAAGCCAGTACAAAGAAAACGAGAAGAAAAGTAAACTGATTGACGAACTTGAGAAAGACGAAAAATTAAAGATTATTCCATTGGCTTACATAAGAGGTAGAAGTTTTTCTAACATTATGTTTATTATTGATGAGGCACAAAATCTCACACCTCACGAAGTAAAGACAATTATTACCAGAGCCGGTGAAGGAACTAAAATCATATTCACAGGTGATGTGTATCAAATAGACACACCTTATTTAGATGCTCAAAGTAACGGGCTTTCTTACTTAATAGATAAGCTAAAAGGCAATCGTTTGTTTGCACATGTCAAGCTTGAAAGAGGAGAACGTTCTGAGTTGGCTAATCTGGCGAATGAGTTATTGTAGTAAATAAAAAAGCCCTCCGCTATGCGGAAGGCTTTAAATAAATAATTTCTAACTATTAATTCTTTTTTGGGGTAGTAGCAGCTTTTGTAGGAGTAGCTTGTTCGTTTACGGCAGGAACTCCTTCCTCAGTAATTGCAATTTTTCTTGTACCACCACCTTCAGTAGTAGTAGAGCTTCCTGTTGCCGGGTCAACTTTTGTTTTATCAGCACAACATGCTTTAGTGCAATCTTTTGAACAAGCATGAGCATCTGCTTTTGAAGTAGCTTTTGCATCAGTTGCTGTTCCTTTTTTGCAACAAGCTTTTTTGCTGTCTTTAGAGCATTTGTGTTCAGTTTTTACTTCACTTTTAGTAGTAGTTGCTGTTTGAGCGTTACTTGTAAAAGCAAATCCTGCCATTAAAGCAACAAAGAATGATAATTTTAATATAGATTTCATGTTTTTTTGTTTTAGTTATTAGTGTTTAATGTGTAACAAAGTTAATGCCAATTATTCAATTGTGCTAATTAATTTTAAAATTATACGCTGGCAGCTACTTTTGGTGCTCCCGATAGTATTTCATCATTAGCTATTTCAGCATATTTTTCAAAATTCTTTACAAACTTTTCGGCTAGACTATTAGCTGTTTTTTCGTATGCTGCTTTATCTGCCCAAGTATTAATTGGATTTAATACTTCAGTTGGAACGTCAGGGCAAGTAGTTGGCATATCTAATCCAAAAATAGGGTGCTTTTCAAACTCTACATTGTCTAACTTTCCTTCTAATGCAGCAGTAATCATAGCTCTGGTTAACGGCAGCTTCATTCTTTTACCTGTGCCATAAGCGCCACCTGACCAGCCGGTGTTAATTAACCAAACTCTTACTTGATGTTTTTTCATTTTTTCACCTAACATCTCAGCATATTTTGAAGGATGTAACGGTAAAAACGGAGCTCCAAAACAAGCGGAGAAAGTAGTGGTTGGTTCTGTAATTCCTGCTTCCGTACCTGCCACTTTAGCAGTATATCCTGAAATAAAATGATACATGGCTTGTGCAGGACTTAACTTGGAAATAGGAGGGAAAACTCCAAATGCATCACAAGTTAAGAAGAAAATGTTTTTAGGGATATCGCCCACTGAAGGCTCAACAATATTATCGATATGATGAATAGGATAGCTTACACGGGTATTTTGTGTAATACTTGCATCATCATAATCAACTTCTTTAGAATTTTCTTTAAAGGCAATGTTTTCCAATAAAGCTCCGTATTTAATGGCTGCATAAATCTGTGGCTCGGTTTCAGCAGAAAGATTAATCGTTTTTGCATAACATCCACCTTCAAAGTTAAATACTGAGTTTTCTGCCCATCCATGCTCATCATCACCTATTAGTCTTCTGTTAGGGTCACTAGATAGAGTAGTTTTTCCTGTGCCCGATAAACCAAAAAAGATGGCTGTATCTCCATCTTTTCCAATATTTGCACTACAGTGCATTGATAATACATTTTTCTCAGTTGGTAAAACAAAGTTTAACACTGAGAAAATTCCCTTCTTCATTTCTCCGGTGTAACCTGTACCACCAATCAAGATGGTCTTTTTCTTAAAATTCAGAATGGCGAAATTATGGTTCTTAGTGCCGTCAATTTCAGGTGTTGCTTTAAAACCCGGAGCGGCAACAATGGTCCAGTCTTCGTTAAAGTTTTTAATTTCTTCTTGTTTAGGTCTTAAAAACATGTTGTAACAAAACAGGTTGGCAAAAGGCGTTTCCGTAATTACCCTGATGTTAAGTCTGTAATCGTTATCAGCACAAGCGTAAGCATCTCTAACATAAACTTCTTTACCTGAAAGGTAAGCGGTAACTCTGTTATAAAGTGCGTCAAATTTATCAGCATCAAAGGCACTATTTACATCTCCCCACCATACTTTGTCTGCGGTAACATCATCTTTTACCACATATCTGTCTTTTGGAGCTCTTCCGGTAAATTCTCCGGTTTCAATAGCTAATGCTCCTGTGCTGGAAAGAGAGCCTTCACCTCTCAAAATAGTATCCTCTATTAATTCAGAAGGATCTAAATTCCAGTAGGCTGCCGCAACGTTTCCTAATCCGTACTTACTTATCGAAGCATTATCTGCTTTTAATCCAAATTCGTTCATTTTTTAATTTTTAGTTTAAAAATAGGCTACAAATGTCGCCTTTTTTTTGGATTCGATAAAAATTTAATAGCATTGATTTTAAACAATTTTAACCCCTAAACAGTACTGTTTTTCAGTAGTTTAGAATACTTTTCAAGAGTGGTGTTAAAAAAAACGAAAATAGCGGTAGTTAAATAAAAAATATTCGTATTATTGCACCACAAAAGCACAGAAATCAATATTTTTTCCCGCTTTTATCTTTTTCAAATCAAGTTTACTTAATGTTTTTATATAATTTCTATCGTTAACCCTTATATCTTATTTAATTAAATCATGCTTGACATATCCCAGTTGAACCAGATGAAATTGTCTGAGTTGAAAGATGTTGCTCAACAAATTGGAATCCAAACAAAAGACTTAAAAAAACAAGAAATAGTTTTTAAAATACTTGACGAACAAGCTGCAAACCCAAAGGTTGTTCAATCTATTACTAAAAATATGAATACAGAAAACGAAAATCAGGAGCAACCTGAAGAAAAGAAAAAAAGAACCAGAATTAAGAAGGTAGAAAAGGTGGAAGCTTCTAAAAAGCAGCCGGAACTATTTAGTGATGATACCTCTAAAAAAGAGGATACGCCACAAAAGGAAGATAAAAAACCTGAGTCTGTAAAAGCAGAGGAAAAGAAAGAAGCTGCCCCTAAAGAAGATAAAAAAGAAGTTGCTGCTGAGTCTCCAAAAGCAGAAGCAAAAAAAGAAGAGGCTGAACCTAAAGCTGATACATCTAAGAATGATGGCAATAAGGCAGATAAAACTTCTGCTCCGTCAAATGACAAGCATAATAACAACAATAATAACGGCAACTCTAACAATGGTGATAAACGACATCATCATGATAAATCAAAACATGCTGAGCCGCTCTACAACTTTGATGATATTATTATAGTAGAAGGCGTTTTGGAAATTATGCCTGACGGTTATGGTTTCTTGCGTTCGTCTGACTATAACTATTTAAATTCTCCTGATGACGTTTACGTTTCTCAATCTCAAATTAAATTATTGGGACTTAAAACAGGTGATACGGTTAAAGGAAGTATTCGTCCGCCAAGAGAAGGAGAGAAGTATTTTCCGCTATTAAAAGCAGAAGCGATTAACAATTGCAAGCCGGATGTTGTAAGAGAAAGAATTCCTTTTGAATATTTAACACCGCTTTTCCCTGAAGAAAAATTTACACTAGACCATCCAAACCAAACCTTGGCAAGTAGAGTAATTGATTTATTTACACCTATTGGTAAAGGACAAAGAGGTTTGTTTGTATCTCAACCTAAAACAGGTAAAACCACATTATTAAAAGAAATTGCAAATGCCATTGCTTATAATCATCCTGAATGTTACATGATTGTCTTGTTGATTGATGAGCGACCGGAAGAGGTAACAGATATGGCAAGAAGCGTAAATGCAGAAGTAGTGGCTTCTACTTTTGACGAACCTGCCGATAAGCATGTGAAACTAGCCAATATTGTGTTAGAAAAAGCAAAAAGAATGGTAGAGTGCGGACATGATGTAGTAATTTTATTAGACTCTATCACCAGGTTGGCAAGAGCGTATAATACCGTTTCACCTGCATCGGGTAAAGTATTATCGGGTGGTGTAGATGCTAACGCATTACACAAGCCAAAACGTTTCTTTGGTGCTGCCAGAAAAATTGAAAATGGCGGTTCGTTAACTATTTTGGCGACTGCATTAACTGAAACAGGTTCTAAAATGGATGAGGTAATCTTTGAAGAATTTAAAGGAACCGGTAACATGGAGCTTCAGTTAGACAGAAAATTATCAAACAGAAGAGTTTATCCTGCTATCGATATTATTGCATCAGGTACCAGAAAAGAAGACTTGTTATTGCCTAAAGAAGTTACTCAACGTATGTGGATTTTAAGAAACCATATTGGTGATATGAATTCGTTGGAAGCAATGGAATTCATTAAAGACCGAATGAGTAAAACCAAAGATAA
>ERZ869936.2047-NODE-2047-length-12605-cov-6.999203_pt1 | contig 12605 bp, 15 predicted proteins | sample MGYA00520876_ERZ869936 | MGnify/ENA primary metagenome ERZ869936 (study PRJEB32218, sample SAMN09650985) | biofilter metagenome | isolation source: enrty point of leading RO module | place: Saudi Arabia: Thuwal, RO plant located on Red Sea | collected 2016-02-17 ...
GACCAACCCCATCAAGCGGTGTAAATACAATAATATCAGGTTGCCTAGCAAGAAAAGAATAAGCTAATAGCTGCGATGCAATACCTTTTCTTTGTTTATTATTCATTGATACAACTACTACTACATATAGTAGTTGCTAAATCAATGAATACTATTTGTGGATATTACTTGTCCAAGTATTTTTGAATATCGTTGAACCAATCTTTCCAGAATTGTTTTACATCTGCATTAAACTTTTCTGCAGACTCTTTTACTTCTGAGTAAGTTGGAACTTTAAAAGGATTAAAGTTATTAAACATATTGTTCTCCTGTTTGTGTTATGACAAATATATATGATGCGTTGCAACAAACATCAAGAGGTTATAATCTATGGTTTTGTAGGGAATGTAACAGCTTCTACATCAGCAACTGTTTCAAGGTCATTAGTTATATCTCTTAATGCTTGTCTGTACGTTGTCATTTCAGCAGACAGTGTGTTATCAGATAAAGCAAGGTAATCTGTTTCAGCTAGTTTAGCATCTCTCTTTGCTCTTAAATTTGCCATAGATAATTCAAAAGCACTTGGTCTATTTGCTATTTCGTCTGCATGAATATTATTTCTTAATGTAATTTCTTCAGCAGTTAATTCAACTTCTTGAATAGTATTATCAGCATGATTAATAATTAATTTTTTCATAAGTTACTCCTTGTATCCATAAATTGCATAAGTTCCCGTTATAGTTCCAGCATCAACATAAAATTTAACACCTCTAATAGAATAGTTTGTACCAACTCCTTGATGTAAATTTTGCCACATTCTACTTTGAAATTGGTCACTTCCACTTTCTCTTCTTCCTATAACTGTCCATTGCATAAAACATTCATAATTATTATAATTTGTATTATCCATAGCAAGAGGTGCGTAAATATTAGATAAATCAATATCAAAACTTCCTGCTCTATATAATGCACTGGTATTATAATTTGTTAAATGAACAGCAGAGGTTGATACACTTCTAAAAGTAAAATTATTTGTAGTGGTAGATGCTTGTTGATTAGTATAAACTCCATATTGAGTAAAACTCATATCAGAAGGTGTACTGTCTCTAAAATTTATTTTAACGTCAGCATAATTTGTTGGATTTGATGTGTGTAAAAGAATTTTATATTTTGAATAATCCGCTGTAAAAACATTATCTACAGTTACAGATGCTTGAGTTGTAAAGTCACCACTAGAAAGTTTAACTAAGTTTCCAATTAAGCCTTCAGATGTTACACCAGTACCACCTTTAGCAACTGATATGGTTTCTCCGTATGCGTTATTGTTTAATCTAGTTAATGCCATGTTAATCTCCTATTCTCATTCCCCAGAATCTTTGGTCAGTATCTGCAAAGTCTGGTTGTTGTGTAGCGGCAACATTACAATATCCAAAACATTCAACATAATCACCTACTGCTAAATCAAAAACTGATGATACACAAGCACTACCAGCAGTAAACGTACTAGCACCATCAAAAGTTTCCACATAAAGAGAAAAAGCATCATTTATTTTTATTGATCCTATTATTCTTGTTTGTCCACTCAAACCATCTGTTCTCCAGTTAAAACCTATTAAATATTTTCCAGCTTTTCCTGTAGGTACTGTAAATTTAGAATTTGTAGCATCATAAGCTGAATCAGTATCTAATATTTCATTATTAAAATTTAATTTTGTATGTGTAATAGCTGGTAACGATGCACCTGAATTATTAGATGCTAAAAAAGAAGGTGTTAAAACATTTGACGTAACATTACCTGAACCATCTGAACTTATAAGTGTGTTTGCTCCAGTATCTTGTAATGTATCTACTTTTAATATGCTACTCATGTTATACTCCTATTAATTTGTAACCTGTAAAAATTGTATTCGCACTTCTCAAAACTTGTGTTCCTGCACCTGTAATTTTTATAACAACTTCTATTTCATCGCCTTCTGCACAATCTTCAACTGTTGTGTTTTGAACTGGTACATTTTGTGTAGAAAGTGAACTTGTAAATTGATTTATTGAATGACCAATTATTGTTCCATTTTTTTCTAAATAAGCAATAGCATAATCGTTTGCATCAATGTCATCTACAAATGTTAAATAAGTAAAACTATATTTACCTGCTTTTCCAGTAGGTACTGTAAACAAATTTGTAGATGTATCAAAGGCATTATCAGTATCAAAGTTTTCTGTATCAAAAGCAACTCTTGTTAAAACATCATCTGAAATTGACTGGTTAGAAGATAGCTTAACGCTAAACGCTGGAGTATTCGCTACACCACCACTCAAACTTACACCAGAAGGAATAGTAATAGACCCACTGCCTGTTGGTGTTGTGATTGTTCCGACTTTTAATGTTCCTGCCATAATTAACTACCTATCCTAAATGCTTGAAAGCTCATTCCTTGAAAATCTACAACAGAACTACTGCCTTGAAATTTTGCATACACTTCAAAATAATCTGTTGAACCATTTGCTTCTTGCAATGAAGTAACATTAAAAAGTTGAATAACATTAAAAAATGTACTATTATCTGCAGAAAGTCTTAAAAGAGTTGTTTCAACCGCAGTTCCATTTTTATTTATAGAACCTTGTATTTGATAAATTACATCTGTATCACTATCATCATTAATTTGTATAGTTGCTGTTATTAAATATTTTCCAGCGACTGTTGGTGTAAATCTGTAATTTGTAGTTGCATCATAACAATTATCAGTATCAAAAACTTCAGTATCAAATTGTAATTTAGTAGCAGTATTAGTAGCTATATTAGTTTGTGTTGTTCCTGTTGCTTTAAACGCTGGATACATATGTCCAGTACAAGAACCATTTTCAAATGTAACTGTAGATGAATTGGTAGAACCAATCGTTAGATTTGTGCTACCTGATATTGTATCTATTGTATTAACTTCTATTTTTGCCATTATATAATTACCAATGTACTTCCATCTGGAATACTAATTGTACCAGAGATTGTTACTGTTCCAACTAATAACGCATTTTCACTTCCAGTAATAGAAAAGTTTGTTAGCGTTTGATTATTCTTTACAAAGAAAGAAGAAGATAAACTAGATGCTGATACAGTGCTATCGCTAGGCGTACCAATATCTAATGTATTACCAAGTGCTACACCAAAGAACGTATCTGTACTTGCTGGAGCAGAGGTAAAGGTAATCGTAGAACCACTTACAGTATATGCAGAACTAGGTTCTTGTTGCACACCAGAAATATTAATTACAAGACTTTCTTCGTTTTGAGGTATAAAATTCACACCAGCGACCTGTAAGGTAAACGCAGTTGTGCTGCCATCAAACGATGAACTTATGTCCGATATTTTCTGGTAGTTACCTACCAATGGTTGTTTGCCAATAAAAGGCATCTAGCTTACTCCTTTAACTTTTTGGATTGTCTGATTTAACTTTAGCAATCCTTGTTCTCCAAGCATCTATGTCATGGTAAATCTCATCTAATTGTTCACCAATATCACCATAGGCTTGTTTTCTTGTGCTGTCCACTACTGCATTAGCTTCATCAGTATTAGCTGCGGTTTCGTAGCTATCTAATTGGCTATCAGTTGGTTTGTCAACACCATCAACATTCCATTCTTTGATGTAAGCACCATTGCCATCATCTTGTAATAGAACGTCTGATAAAAAATCTACTTCATCTACAGAATTTGCAGCTAAGTATTTTTTTATTTTAGTTGATAATTGTGCCATAGTTTTTCCTCCTTAATTTGATATTTTATATGCTCCAAAAGTTGAATTTGTAGATGTCCCATCAAATTGTCTAGGACCGCCATTTGTTCTAGACACACCATAAACTTCAACATAATCAGTTGAGCCATTAAATTCTATTATACCGCCAACATATTTACCAAATCTTTCATGTGTTGCTGCTCCACTATCTTTAAAAAAACTACTTCTTAAATGTATAGAACCATTTTTATAAATTGATGTTTGTGCTGTAATTTGATCATCGCTTGTTCCTTTTGCTGTAACTAAAGCATAAACATAATATTTTCCTGCAACAGTTGGAGTAAATCTATAATTTGTGCTATGGTCATACATATTATTTGTATCAAACAACTCTGTATCAAATTGAACTTTTGTGAAAACATTATCAGATATTCCTGTTTGATTTGCAGACATATATGCTTGAAAAGCTGGTGCAGAAGTACCACTAACAGTACCAGTAAACGTATAGTCGTCTGCTAGGTTAAGTGCTTCTGATTGTAATTTTGTAATTGCCATTATGCTAATATCTCCGCTAAAATTACTTGCGTAACTGATCTTACATTATCATTGTTATTAGTATCAGCTTTTGATCTATTAAAATAAACTGTTTCTGCACTAGTACTATTTGTAGCGGCGGCAAGTTTATAAGTAGTTGCTGATGTCGTTGCTGGTGAATCATACCATAATAAAGGTACAGTTAATGGTTCAAAATCATCTGCATTATCTCTAACAACTCCAGCAGTTGCCGCTATTCTACTTCCAACACTAGTACCAACTCCAATAGCAGTAGAACCTCTTTGTAATCTCAATCTTGGTCTATTATTTCCTGAAGTTAAAGTTGCTGCTGATACATTAAAAAAGACAAGTATTTTACTTGAAGTTGATGAAGGCGTAATAGATGCAGTAATTGTACTATCTGCAAAATTATTACTTGTCCCTGTAGTAACTGTAACTGGACTAGTAAATTGTGCTGAAACAACTTGTGCTATAGCACCAGCACCAAGTTTAGTTGTAGCAATAGCGGCACTTGAACTAATTGCAGCATTATCAATTGCACCATCAGCAATCTTTGCATTGGTAACTGCACTAGCTTCAAGTTGATCTGTTCCTACAGAACCATCTGGTGGATTAACAGTCTCAGTCGCCTTTCCAAGAAACACACAATACATATCATCTGAAGTTGTGGTAGCAGACGTTAGCGTAAGTGTCGTACCAGATGCTGTGTAAGCAGTTGTTGGTTCTTGTCTTACATGGTTGATGAACAAAGCAATATCCACTTCATTTGTAACGCTTTGATCTAATGTATATCCAGTTCCAGCAATAGTCGTAAAATCTTGCTTAGCAAGACTGATATATTTTTGTGCTGGTACTGCTCCAATAAAAGGCATTAATCTCTCCTATGTACTAATTGCATCTACAGTTGATACCCAAACATCTAATGAAGAAGCTGTATCAGATATTACTTTCAACGCATCACCAGATTGCACCACAAATTTAGCACCACCATCAAGCACCTGTAATGATGAACCTGCTGGTATGACAACATCTTTAACTAAGTAAATGTCGTTTGTACTATCGTTGATGTAAACTGAAGCAGTAACGCTTGAAGATGTAATATTTGCTACACTAATTCCTACAACTGTATCAAAACTATCCGCAGTAAAAATTGTTGCTGCTGAAGTTCCTACATCGTTGCTTGTGTATCTTCTAAAGTTTTGTGCCATATTTACTCCTATATTATAATGCTATTGCCATTGCAATCGCAAATCCATTTGTTGCAAATCCAGTCGTATCAACCACTGCATCGTTCCAGTTTGCACCATCGTATACACGAAGTCTATTTGTGCCTGTATTAAAGTATAAATCTCCTTCGGTCAAAGCATCTCCATCATTATCCACTGTGGGATCTGAGGCTTTTGCACCGAGATAAACATCATCAAAGTTATCTGCCGCTAATTCTGCTGCCGCTTGAGCCGCTTCTGCAGCAGTTTGAGCTGTACTTGCAGCTGTTGCACTCGTAGCCGCATTCGTTGCACTGGTAGCTGCATTGGTTTCTGAAGTTGCGGCATTGGTTGCTGAAGTTGATGCCTCACTTGCCTTTGTAGTAGCAGTCGTAGCAGAGGTTGAAGCGTTTGATTCACTTGTTGCTGCATTCGTAGCTGATGTACTAGCTTCACTCGCTTTAGTCGTAGCAGTTGTTGCTGACGTAGAAGCTGAAGTCGCTGATGTTGCAGCGTTAGTCTCTGAAGTCGCAGCATTGGTAGCCGATGTTGCAGCATTGGTTTCGCTTGTGGATGCGTTGGTCTCAGACGTACTTGCGTTAGACTCAGAAGTAGCAGCATTTGATTCGGATGTTGCCGCAGCAGTAGCTGAGTTCGCTGCCGCTGTAGCAGACGCTGCTGCGTTAGTTGCAGACGTTGCCGCTGATACTGCATCAATAATCAGTTCAAAGTGATCGGTGTCAGTAAGTAAATCACCTGCTACACTATCTGCTGTACAAATATAAACATTGTTAAGTTCATTTGTACTAGTAGACTTAATTAAATCTCTTACGTTATAGTTTGAAGTTGTGGTTGTAGTATCTGTACCTTGATAAGTACCAATCTCTTGAGTAACTGAAATATCTCCGTTAGAATCAAAAGCTAAAATTTTATCTGCTCTTGTTGTCTTACCTACTGTAAATGTAGCAGCATCATCAAAATCTGTATTCGTATCATTTGTTTTAGAGAACTTGATAGCACGATTCACTTCTTCTTGAAGTTGTTGGATTGCCATCATTGAGCGATCCAATCCCTCTTCATGGGTCTCCGCAGGAAAAGGATCATTCGCAATATAATCTATTGCTTGTGTTTGCGGGATAGCTCTTCTAAGAACCACTGTAATACCACTTGCAGGAGCAGTGACAAAAGTTACTGTTCCACCATTTGCATTCCCAGCACCAGTCATGGTGTAATGGGTTGTGATTGTCTGTACAGTTTCTGAACCTGTAGAGTCTGTTCTTAAAATAACTTCAAGATCGCTATTCTCAAAAATCTTAAATGTGTAGTTAAACGCAGTAGTAGATCCGTCACCTGAGTATGAATTTCTAACTGTCGTTGATGATATTGTCATAGTGTTCCTATATTATTTTTCTTGTTCTACTTCAACCTTATTATTAATGTAATCTAGTCCTCTTTTTGCACTCTTAATCATTAACAAATAATGAATATCTATCAACTCTCTTTTCTCATCTGGAGAGTATTCTTTTGTATTATATATTGTTCTTATAACTGAATTGAGTTCTTTTATAGCATCTCTTACACTTATTAGATATAATTCGTTTTTGTCTTTGATTTCTTGTCTTATTTTAATAGCTTCGTCAAAATCACCTCTTTTTTCTAATGCAGATATTGATTGAAACTTCTTATTGATTTTGTCAAATTCTCTATAAAAATCCATAATATATTCTGATTGACCAGATGGATCTCTTAAATCAAAAGCTCTAATAAAAGGTATGCCAGTTAAATTATCTGTTGGTTTTATAGGGTCTTTAACTACACCATGTTTAATTAAATTTTTATCTAATTCTCTAACCACATAACCACCTATTCCACCAGTCCAAGATCTAATAAAATTATCTATAATAATTGGATTGTCTAATTTTGTGTAGTCTGTTCCAATAACAGCGTTAATACCTTTAGATATTAATTTTGCAGTTTCGCTTGTGTAAGTTGTATATTGATATTTAGAGGGTAAATTTTTATCCATATAATATGGAACAAGAGGAGTTCCGTTAAATAATTTATAATTAAATATTGCCTCTCCAAAAGGTAAAGCATATTGAGGTATAGGTAAAACATTTTTTGTATTTGACCAAAGGAAATCTGATGTAATTCTTTTGACCAGAAATCTAGAAACTTCTCTGTTCCTGTTCCAAACACTACACCAAGTTCAAATGGTTTAGGAATTTTATAAAGTTTATCTTCTGTAGGTATAATCCAATAATTGTCTTTTACCCATTCTGGTTGTCTTTGTACTCTCTCATCATCTTTGTTTGCGAACCAAAAATAAATACTAGGTATTATAATTCCACCTGTAATTAACGTCATGGCTCTTGCTGGTCTTTTTGAAAAAGCATCGTAGACTTTTGCATACCCTTGAAGTCTAGCGTTATAAAATGCTGCAACTTGATTTAAACCTCTTATTTTTGTTCCCATTTTTGCATAGTCAATTGTAATATCTCTTGATTCAAATCCACCTCTCTCTATTGCTTCTTTTTCAGATAATCCTAATTTTCTAGCTTTATTGTATGCAAGTTTAAATTCTTGAATCCTTGTCATATTTTCTGATAGTTCAGATATAACTCTTAAATATTCCAAAGGAGATTTTAGTTTGTTTCTAATTGGTCCTTGATTCAAAATTTCAAATGCAGGTTTATCAAAAATATTTCTATCAATAGAAACTAATGTAGATTGCATACCACCTGATCTAATCCATTTTTGATATATCTGTTGTGATTTTTTACTTAGTCCAGTCTTGCCTCCTATTAAAGTTCCAAGTCCTTGCAAAGAACTCCATATTGGAACAAATCCATTTTTACTAAACACAGTTGCTGATACTGTATCTCTAAGTATGTTTGCAACAACAAAGTCTGGAGATAAAGTTGCACCTGCTCTAAGCCATGAAGCAGGTTTACTTAATACTTTGTTAAACATTCCCATTTGCCTTGGATCAAAATTAGATAATGCTTCTGCTAATTCTTTTCCAACTTCCCATACTTCAAACTTTCCGTTACGATAAACTCCGATTGAAGAATCATCAGGTGTTAAAAATTCTTTTCTAAAAATTTTAAAATTATCTATTGCCTTATTTGATATAAAATTTTCAGATGTTGTGTCTAAAATTTTTTCTAGTTCTTTTCTTTCTAACTCTATAGTTTTTGTTGGTGCTTTTTTCTTATTTATATCTGGAAAAGATTCTTTGTTTTTTTCTATAAAATTAACAAACTCAACAAGTGCTGCGTTTCTTTCTGCAAGTTTTACAAGATGAAATGTATTTTTATATACAGTTTCAATAGGATCAAATGTATCTAAACCTTTTGCTCCTTTGATTCTTTTCATAGGATTTGACACTCCTTTAGTATAACCTGTGTCACCTTTTTTAGCTTCAAGCACTCTTGAAAATGGAATATAATTTTTATTAGCTTCAAGCATTGCTTCAAATGCTGCTTCAGAAATCAAGCCTCTATCCTTGACATATTCTAATAATTCTCTTTGATATTTTTCTAATTCTTTTGAAGTTTTTTCATATTTGTTAATTAACTTTTTATTTTTTACTACCTCTCTAGCTGCTTGAATATCAAACCCATGATCTATTCCTCTGCTTTCTAACTCAATAACTCTTTTGGCTATTTGATAATTATTAAACTCAGCATAAGTTTGTTTGCTTTCTGCTATAGGTTTCATTATTTGATTAAATGATTTACCTTTATTTTTTAAATTTTTATCAAGAGTTGCTACTTCAATAAAAGTTCCAGCACGATAGTCCATACCAACCAAAGATCTAAATCTTTCATATACATTCAAAACACCTTTTGTATTTTTTTCTTTATCAACTCTTCTAACTAATTCTAGTATTGGGTGATGTCTATCTAGTAAATCTTTTGCTAGAATATTTTTTACTTCTTTACTTGTTGTTTTTTCTTTAACTTCTGTATATCTTGTTTTATCAAAAAGTTTTTTTTCAGCTGCTGTTTCAAAATTAATTCCATCTTTAAATTTATCTGGTATTACTTCAGGTCTTGGTTCTTCAATACCATAGGATCTTACATTTTCTTTATTAGCACTTGAAACATCTTCAATGATAGTTTTGTCTGTTATCATATCTTCGGCTAACTCTATGGCATTTCTTTCTGTTTTTTTAACAGTATTAACTGCTTTATTAATTCCTTTACCTGCTAAACCTAAAGTACCAAATAATATAAATGAGTCAGTTAATTGTTCTTTACTAGGAAGCTCTCCTTCAATAACCGCACCAACTGTTTCAAAACCTGTAACCTGACCTACAAGATTTCCAAAAAAACCTTTACCATATTTACCCATTAATGAAGGAACTTTATAAGCGGCATAAAGTTGAGCTGCTTCTTTTGCACCAGCTTTTATTCCTTCTTTAGTAAAAATATCCCACCATTCAGAAAAACTATTTACCTCACCATTTTGTAGAGCTTTTAAATATGTTTCTCTTAAACTACCACCTACCATTCCAGATGTTGCAATCGCTCCAGCTGGTTTTCTTGTAGCAAAAAATCCTAGAGCAGCACCTGCACCATAGATAGGAAGATCTTTTATGATAGTTGCCATGTTTTGTATGTTTCTTTCTATTATCCCAGTGTCATCAAATTGAGGTTCACTGTAAAGTTCTGGTAAAACTCCATCTGTTTTATATGCACTATAAAGATTCCATATTCCTCCACCCCATCCTCTTTTCCAATATTGTAAAGGTTCAAAGGCTTGACCTACTAATTTTTCTTTTAGTGATTCATTATCAGGTTCGTTCTTTTCTATTTCATTTAATTTTTCATAAATAGATTTTTTTTCTCTTCTTTGATTATCAATCACATTTTGCCATATTTGTTGAATTGGTTTTAAGTCTATTTGTTTATGACCAAACTCTTCTAATATTTCTTTGTCGTTAAAACCAGCTTGTTCTAATTCATTTATTTTTTCTTTTTTAAAAGATTCTATTTCGTTATTATCAAAACCAGCGTTTTGTAAATCTTTTATATCTTCAGCAATCGTTGGCATTATTGACCTTTTTGTTTAAGATATTCTTGATATTCTTTTGACTGCAAATATTCTTTTGTTGTTTGATTTTCTTTTCTTTTAGGTGGTAATAAAATTGAAGTATCTTTTTTTTCTTTTTTTATTTTTCTAACAATATTTTTAAAAATAAAATCTGAATTAGGAATAAATTTATTTATATCTCTTCCAATAAAATCTTTACTGTTTATTGTTAATAAATCTTCAGCTGTTTTGCCAGACTGGATTCCATTAATATATCTATTGTACATTGTATATTTAAAATCACTTAGTCTATTTTCTCTTGTGTCATCAAGATCTTGCAAGGCAATAGAACCAGAAACTTTTGTTTTAAATGTAGTCAAGAATTCAAAAAATTTATTATGATTATCTTTAAAACCTTCTTGATCGGATATAACAAATAAATTATTTAAATATTGTAGATCCTTTGTGTTTAAAGTTTCTCCAACTCTCTCCACAATACTTTTTGATTGAGTTTCTCCATCTAATAAAAATTTATCTGTAACTGTATTTATTTTATCATTCATAATTAATTGAATGATAGATTCATTTTTATCAAAAGAAGTTATTTTATCTGCTTCTTTATTTATATATTTTTCATTTAATGTTTTAAATTGTTCTACGATTGCAGGAGTTTGTCCAAATAATTCATCTAATTGTTTTTGATAAGTCCCTTTTTTCTTGTTCATTTCTGTAATAGCTTGTCTTGATTTTTGAGCAACATCAAATTTCGCAATTTGATTATTAGCAAGAATTTGAAACTGCATATCAGATCTCATTTCTCTTGCTTTCTTTGCAGAAAAACTATTAAATTCTATTTTTTCTTGTTGAGATAAACCTTGATAAATTTTTTGTAGTTCTTTATTTCCTCCAAAAGTTCCTTTTTTTATTTCTTCATAAGCTAAAGATAATTTGTTTGGAGCATCATCTGGTGACAAGTTTAATGATCCAGTTAATACTTGAAACTTTCTTAGTTTAATTTGTTTATCTGCTTCTGCAGAATATTTTATTACATCTTCAGTTTTTAAGGCATCAAATTGTCCTTTTTTTACAGCATCCTTAAAAGCAAAAGGTTGATTAACAGACATTTCTGATGCTAAACTATCTTGACCAAATTTGATATATGATTCGTTTAATATTTTTTTTACTCCGTCATCATATTTGGGATTATTATTTATTCTCTTTGTGACTTTGTCTTTATAGATAGGAAGATAAGATGGACCAATTTCTTTTAAAATTAACGTCTCTTTAGAAACTAAATCTTCGTCAATGTCTTTTGCTGTATCAATTTGTTTTAAACGAGAACCTTCAAGAGCTTTAACTTTTAAAATACCTGCTGTTGCATAATATTTTTTTTCTAATGCTTTCTTAGTAAAATTATCTAATTTTTGAAATTTATTATTTCTAGCATATTCAAATAAATTATTTACTTGTTGATCGTGTGAAGAAGAAGCATCTGTTGGATTTCCGTTTTGTTTTGTTTCACTTTGAATTGTCATTAATCCTTTAGCAACAACTTGTCCTTGTTCGTTTTTTTGATCTACATATAGATCATTTAATATTTGAGTTGATTTATTGTCTGCTTCTAATTTTTTTTCTTTTATATATTCATCTTTTACAAAATTGGATATTGGTTGCAAAGCTCCTGCAGGAGTTCTAAATGGAGAAACTTTTATATTACTTGTTACTCCACCTGTTTGTGAGGTAATTGTTCCTGTTGATGTATATGATGGTATTTTAATAGCCATTTTAACCTTTCATACTTAACAGAGATACCCCTGTTCTTGATATTGTTTCAAGTTGTGCAACTTTTGCTTCTTGTCTAGCAAGGTCTCCAGATATTCTTGCAAAATTAGCCTGTTCTAAAGTTTGTGCTTCTTTGACATCTGCATTATATCTCATAGTATTTCTTTGTATTTCCGCTTCGTATAAATTTGATAAAGCAATTCTTGCTGCAGTTCCCTCGTCTGTAACCACACCAGCTTTTGATAAATTAGTTTTTGTTTGACCTTGAAGTTTTTCAAACTGTTTATCAAATTGAGCAATATCAAATTCTAATTTTTTA
>ERZ869936.2048-NODE-2048-length-12599-cov-33.299187_pt1 | contig 12599 bp, 8 predicted proteins | sample MGYA00520876_ERZ869936 | MGnify/ENA primary metagenome ERZ869936 (study PRJEB32218, sample SAMN09650985) | biofilter metagenome | isolation source: enrty point of leading RO module | place: Saudi Arabia: Thuwal, RO plant located on Red Sea | collected 2016-02-17 ...
GGGCGCCGAAGAGGGCGCCGAAGCGAGCACACGTCGCGAGCAGGCCGCCCACGAAGGACCCAAGACGGAAGGGGGACCCGAAGCGGAAGAGGTCGACCCCCCCGAACCCCAGTGACGAACAAGAACGGTGAACGCAACGGCGCCGCGACCTTGCGGCGGGCGGCCGGCGGAACGACGATGTGAGCGGACCTTTTGGCGTGGATCTCAACGAATTGACAAATCGCAGCGGCGAGTGGCTCCGCGGGTCGGGACCCGAGTCGGACATCGTCATTAGCAGCCGCATCCGTCTGGCCCGCAACCTGGCCGATTTTCCCTTTATCAGTCGGGCGACCGAGTTCGACCGGGCGGAAATCGAGAAGGTGCTTCGCGAGCGCGTCGCGGAGATCAACGAAGAGTCGCAGCTCGCCTATCTGGACGTCAACGAACTAGGCGGCCTCGATCGACAATTTCTCGTCGAGCGCCAGTTGATCAGTCGCGAGCACGCCGAGAGCGAGGGAGCCCGTGGCGTGGCCATCGACGCCGGCGAGCGGGTCAGCCTGATGATCAACGAGGAAGACCACCTCCGCATTCAGGTGATGCACAGCGGGTTCGACCTGGAGAACGCCTGGAACCGCATCGACGATATCGACGATCGCATGGAGCGACGGGTCACCTTCGCCTTCAGCGATACGCTCGGCTACCTGACGGCTTGTCCCACGAACGTCGGCACCGGCATGCGGGTCAGCGTGATGCTGCACCTGCCCGCCCTGGTCATCACCCGGCAAATCGAGAAGGTCTTTCGCAGCCTGCAGAAGATCAGCCTGGCGGTGCGCGGCCTCTACGGCGAAGGATCGCAGGCCATGGGCGACTTTTATCAGATCAGCAACCAGATCACGCTCGGCCGCGGCGAGCTCGATCTGATCAAGCAGGTCGGCGACGTCGTGCCCGTCCTGATCGACTACGAACGACGGGCCCGCGATTTCCTCATGCAGGAGAGCCAAGAGAGTTTGCACGATCGGGTCAGCCGCGCGTTCGGCATTCTCTCCACAGCGCAGACGATCAGTTCTGAAGAGACGATGCACCTGCTCTCCAGCGTGCGGATGGGGGTGAATCTCGGGCTGATCCCCGACGTCGAGATTCCGATCGTCAACGAGCTCTTCATTCGCACGCAGCCGGCCCATCTGCAGAAGATCAACGGGTCGGAGCTCGACACGGCCGATCGCAATATCGAGCGGGCCCGTTTTCTGCGTCGCCATCTGAACCACGAAGACGGCGCGAGCGAGAATTAGATCACCACGGGCTCCGCCGGGCCCGGTTGCTGCGACGAGACGCGCTGGCCGCCGGCGTCTCACGTCGAGGGCGACGCCAGCTTCTTCCGCAGGGCCTCGACGACGACCTCAGGCACAAAGCGACGCAGCTCCGCGTTGCCGGCCAGCGAGGCGATCTGCTTGATCAGCGAACTCGAGACGTGCGAATACTCTTCGTCCGCCATCAGGAACACCGTCTCGATGTCGCTGTCCAGCTTGCGATTCGCCATCGACATCGTGAACTCCGATTCCATGTCGGAAAGCGAACGGACGCCGCGGATCATCACGCGGGCCTGACACTCGCGAACGAAGACGACCGCCAGGCCGGAAAACGAGCGGACTTCCACGTTGGAGAGGTCGGCCGTCGCACGTTCCAGAAGATCGATCCGCTCCTCGACCGTGAATAGCGACTGCTTCTCGACGTTGACGCCAATGCCGACAATCAACCGATCGACCAGCCGGCTGCACCGCTGAATGATATTCAGGTGGCCCAAAGTCACCGGGTCGAACGATCCGGTGTAGACGGCGCGCCGCGAATCGGAAGAGGTCGCCATAGCGTCTACTCGCCGCGCCAAAGGAGAAAATTGTCCGCCCGGAAGCCTTACGTGCCGCGTTGCAATGTCTCGACGACGCGCTCCATCTCCTCTTCCGTATTATAGGCGTGCGGGCTTACCCGCAGCCGTCCGCCACGCTCGCTCAGCACGATTCCCTCGGCGAGCATCCGGTTGCGGGCGCCTTCCACCTCGACGCCCGGCAGCGTGAACGAGACGATGCCGCTGGCCCGACCTGGCTCGCGCGAGCAGGCAATCTCCGCGCCCGCTTCGCGAAGTTTCTCGCAGGTGAACTCGGTGATTTCCAGGATCCGCTCGGCGATCGCGGCAATGTCGAGCGAGACGAGCAGATCGAGGCTCGCACCCAGGCCCAGGAAGCCGACCTGGTTCTGCGTGCCGCCTTCGAAACGTTCCACGTTCGGCTTCAAATCGAGATCGATCTTACCGAACTCGCGGGCATGCACCACGCTGTTCCAGCCGACGCCCGTGGTGGCGAGCAAGTCGAGATGCTCGCGTCGCACGTACAGGACGCCCGCGCCTTCGGGGCCGAGCAGCCACTTGTGCCCGTCGGCGGCGAGGAAGTCGATGCCGGTCTCTTCCACGTCGAGCGGAAAGATACCGAGCCCTTGAATCGCGTCGAGGAAGAAGAGCGCGCCCTTGTCGTGGGCCATTTGGGCGAGCGTGGCGACGTCGTTGCGCCAGCCGCTCGAATAGCTGATCCAACTGGCCGAGACAATCCGCGTTCGCTCGTCACAGGCGGCGGCCATCCGATCGACGTCCAATCGACCGCCGTCGACCGGCACGCGCCGCGTCTCAACGCCGCGTTCCTCCAGAATCATCCAAGGGTACAAATTCGAGGGGAACTCATTGGCCGGCACGACGATGTTGTCGCCCTCGCGCCAGGGGAAACCTTCGGCCACCACGCAGATACCGGCCGTGGTGTTCTTGACCAGCGCAATCTCGTCGGCCGAGGACCCCACCATCGTGGCGGCCGTGCGCCGCGCTTGCTGCACTCCGCGGTCCCATTTCGACCAATTGCTGGCCCCGTCGAATGTCGTCTCGTCGGCCCACTCGAGCACCGCGTCGCGCGCCGGCGCCGAGATCGGCGCGACGCCCGCGTGATCGAGGTAGATCCATTTCTGCGCCACGGGCATCGCCGCGCGGAGCCGTTGCCAGCGATCGGTTTGTACGTTAATCTCTTGGGCCATGGGACACGAAAGCGCCGAGTGGCGGGAAAACGAGGTAGCGGATTCGACCGTTCCGAGCGGCTTGCCTGGAGGGTAGTTAACCCTCGAATTATACTAAATCACTTCCGCGAATCGCGTCCCCCTTCGATCTTTCGTTCTCGGCTTCCATGTCCCACGCGATGTGCCTCACAGGACTTGTTTCCGGCTTGCTGATCGCCTTCATTTTCTTGTTGGATGCGATCGCCGGACTTCCCTTTGGGGGCCCGTCGTCTCTCGACATCGGTTTCGTCTTGGGGGGCCTGATGGTCGCCTATCTCGGCTGGGCGGCCCTGCGGCAGACGAATTGAGACGCTCGCCCCGAGAGCCTCCTTGGGGGCCAGCCTCACGCGCACGGTCCCGCGGCTTCGCGCCGGGCCACAACGGCCGCGCTCTAGGCGGCTTCCTTGCGCAGAATGGACGTGGCCCCCGCGCGCGACCGCGACGTGCCCAGTTCGGCCGCGATCTGCCGCAGGGTCTGCACGCGGGTCGAGCCTTGTTTCTGCTGGCGCGCCAACTGGGCCAGCAGCTGCTCGAACTGGCGCAGCGCGCCCGCGTCTGCCAAGATCTTCGCCACGTCGACTGCCAGGTGAACGGCCTCACCCCGGCCGATGGCGCGGTCGAGTTGACGGGTCAGGCCACCGGCCAGCAGCGACAGCCGCGATCCTTCGTGCGGAAGCCGCGTCGTGGCGGCAAGCTGCCACAGGCCGAAACGCAGCGTGCGGATTTCTCCGTCCGCCGGGGTGCGGGTCGCGTCGTTCGAGATCGAAGTGTCGACCAGCACCAGGTTGACGCCGTGTTTGGCGAGCAGGTCGAAGTCGGACTGCAACGACACGCCTGAGAGTAGCAAGCTGCTTAGCTCGAATCCCAGTTCTTCCGCGGCGGCGGTCGCCTCGTTCAAACGGCGGACGATGCCGCCCCGCGTCTGGTTGGGGGCCAGCCAGTCGGCTTCGCCCAACAGAGCCAACTCCTGCACGGCGGAGATACCGTCAAGACGCTCCCGCAGCTCGCCGAAACGCGACGGGCTCGATCCCCAGGTCACGCTCAGCTCGTGGGCCGCGACGAGACGTACCAGACGGTCGAGTTCGGCCGCGTGGCTCTCGCGAGCGCGGCGACTGCTGCTGCTCGCGGAAAGACCGCCCGTCAGGAACAAGGAAACACTAGTAACACGGTCCAGACGGGTCGCAGGTGGCAAGAGACGCATCGACTCGGTACCTCGGCCAGCGAAGAGGGCCAGGCGCAGTCCCGCGTGCGGTGGGCGGCGCGCAGGACTACACACGCTCTGGGTGTCTTCGGCGGCCGGAATCTCGCGTCATCACGCAATCGCGGAGAGTGTCTGTTAGGCAACCGCGCGCGACCTTGACGCCTGGGTCCGCTGCGAAAGACCGCGAGAAAGGGCAGTCTGCTAGCAGGCGGCCGGCGGAGGCCCTGCCCAGCGTTGCCCTCGTCCGCCGCGCAAGCCCTTGTCGCAGCGGCTTCAAGGCCGCCTTCGTGTCCGTGTGCCGTGGTTGCGAATCGCGTCATGCGGGTCGTCTCGGGGCGAGGAGTCTGCCTTGCCGAGCACGACGAACTTGTATAATATACCACGTCAAAAATTAACTCCTTTTGCGGAAACACTTTAGCTTCGCTACGGTGGACCGTTTCCGCGCCCGCGATCTTGAGGAACGTGATTGATGAGAGTCTCGACGACCCCGGCTTCGCGTAGCTCGCGCTTCATCCTGCCTGCCATTTCGTCGCTCGCGGCGGTCCTGATCCTGGCGATTCTGGCCGGGGGGAGTTACGCGAACCCGCAGGGACCGAAGCGTGCGGACCGGCAAGTCACGGCGGTGGTGGCCGACCTGTTGCCGGCACGCCATCTCTCTCGTCACGAGCTCGACGACGAAATGTCGCGCCGCATGCTGGACAATTATCTCGAGACGCTCGACCCGATGCGGCTCTACTTCTACGAGTCGGACGTGGCGGCCTTCCGACGTTGGCAAGACGACCTCGACGATCAGGTCCGCCGGGGTGACGTTCGCTTTGCCCACGACGTCTATGCCGTGTTTCTCGCGCGGTTGGAAGAACGGGTGAAGATGGTCGACGAGCTCGTCAAGCTCGAGCACGACTTTACCCAGGACGAGTACCTCGATACCGACTTCGACAACCGCCCGTATGTCCGTGACGCCCTGGAAGCCCGCGAGCGTTGGCGTCGCCAGATCAAGTACGACCTGCTGCGACAGCGCGTCGACGACGTGGAACCGGCCGCGGCCCGGGAGAAGATCCTCAAGCGGTACCGCAGCTTTGCCAGCTACAAGCAGCAGGCCGATAACGAGGACATTCTGGAAACATACCTCAGCTCGCTGACGCGAGGCTACGACCCGCACACGTCTTATATGTCTTCGAAGGCCTTGAAGAACTTCGAAATCATGATGGGCCTGCAACTCGACGGCATCGGGGCCTCGCTGAAGTCGGAAGATGGCGAGACGGTCGTCCACCGCATCATTCCCGGCGGCGCCGCCGACAAGGACGGACGCCTGAAGGCGAACGATCGCGTGATCGGTGTCGGCCAGGGCACCGAGGGACCGATTGAAGATGTGGTGAACATGCGACTGGATGATGTCGTCAATCGCATTCGTGGCAAGGCCGGCACGGTCGTGCGACTGCAAGTGACCGACGAGAAGCACTCGGAAACGCAGATCTACGCGATTACCCGCGCCAAGATCAAGTTGGAAGATCATGCCGCCCGCGGCGAAGTGATCGAAGACGGCTCGAAGCCGGACGGAACGCCCTACAAGGTCGGGGTCATCAACCTGCCCAGCTTCTACATGGACATGGATCCCCGCCGGCGTCGGCAGGCGAACTACAAGAGCACCACGGCCGACGTGAAGCGTCTGCTGGAAGACTTCAAGGCCCAGGAGGTCGACGCGGTGATGGTCGACCTGCGACGCAACGGCGGCGGCTCGCTCACCGAGGCGATCAACCTCACTGGGCTGTTCATCGACGAAGGTCCCGTCGTGCAGATCAAGACCGAAGACGGCGACGTGCGCCAGTACGACGACGTCGTGCCGGGAACGACCTGGGACGGTCCGCTGGTGGTGCTGACCAGTAAGTTCAGCGCCAGCGCCAGCGAGATCTTCGCCGGGGCCGTACAGGACTACCGCCGCGGCCTGATCGTCGGCGACTACACGACCCACGGCAAAGGCACCGTGCAGAACCTGCTCGATCTGGGCCAGCAGGTGATTCGCTTTGCCAGCTCGGCGCCGAACTGGGGCGCCCTGAAGGTGACGATTCAGCAGTTCTATCGCCCCAGCGGCGACAGCACGCAGAATCGCGGCGTCCTCTCCGACGTCGAGCTGCCCTCGCTGACCACGCACCTCGACGTGGGCGAGGCTGATCTCCAGTATGCGATGGCGTTCGACAGCGTCGAGCCGGCTCCCTTCGATGCCGCCGACATGATTCACGACATCGACATCGCCCAGCTGCGTGCCCGTTCGGAACAACGGCTGCAAGCCTCGGACGACTTCGCGAAGGTGCGGAAGCGGATCGCCCGCTACAAGCAACAGAAGGAAGAAAAGCGGATCACGCTGAACGAAGAACGCTATCTGGCGGAGCGGAAAGAGCTCGACGACGAGACGGAGAAGGAGACCGAGGAAGTTGACGAAGCTGACAATCCGGTCGTCGAGCGCGACTACTACTTCGACGAGGCGATGGCGGTCACGATCGACTTCGTCAAGCTCTCCGCGGGCGAGCAGCTCGCTCAGATCCGCCGCGAAACCGAGAGCGATTAGGCCCGGCTCACGGTCGGCCTCCTCGCGAAGCGGAAACCGCAAGCGTCGAGCGAAGCGTCCGCCGGAGCCCCCTAGCGCAGCGGAATTCTCAGACCCCCTAGCGCAGCGGAATTCTCAGACCATCGTAGGCCAACTCCATGCCTTCGGGCAGGCTGGCGTTGGTGGCCTCGTGCTCGAGCTCGTGACACATGTGCGTGAAGTAGGTCTGCTTCGGCCCCAGTTCTGCGGCCAGGGCGACCGCCTCCTCGAGCGAGAAGTGCGTCGGGTGCGAACGGTTCCGCAAGGCGTCGAGAATCAATACGTCGAGATCTTGCAGCAGCGACTTGGTGGCCTCGGGAATCACGTTTGTGTCGGTGCAGTAGGCGACGCCGCCAAAGCGAAACCCGAGCACCTTGAAGCGGCCATGTTCGAGCCGCAGGGGAATGCAGCGGGCGCCGAGAATCTCGAACGGCTCGGTGGCGATCGTGCGAAACTCGACGCTCGGCACCCCACCGGCGTGGATCGGCCGGCCTGTAAACGCATAGTCGAAGGAATGGCGAATGCGATCTTCGACGTGCGACTCGCAGTAGAGCGGCAACGGATGGCCGAGGTAGAAGGGGAACAGCCGCACGTCGTCCAGCCCGAACAAGTGATCGGCATGCTCGTGCGTGTAGAGCACCGCGTGAATCACGCCGATACCTTCGCGCAGCAATTGCAGCCGCATGTCGGGCGTGGTGTCGATGAGCAGGTTGCCTTCGGGCAGGCCCAGAGCAAGACTGCAGCGCGTGCGGCGATTGCGCGGATTGTCGCTTTTGCAGACGTCGCACGCGCAGCCGATTGCCGGCACCCCGACCGAGGTACCGGTTCCCAACACGATCAGCTCGCCGGGAAACTCGATGGTGCGTATTTCTCTTTCCACGGGTCCCATTATGTCGAAACGAGCGGCGCGCGACATGGCCGGGCCCGCCGACGTGGGTCGCCCGATGCCAGCAACGGCCGCCGTGTCCGCGGACGGTGATGCATTTCGCGTGCGTCGCCAGCCGCAAACGGGCGCCGCCGGGTCGATTCGTTGTTGACCCTATTTCGGGCCAGCTGTAAACTTTCACCTGGACACGTGTTAGGTTCCCCCGCCGACCTAACTGGGGCCGGCCTAACTGGGCACGCAACCACAGCCACCCCCTGGCTTTCTCTTTCCGACCCCGAGGCTCGCTGACGCGCGCCTGGGAACAACGACGCCGCCGAGTAACGACATGGAACAACTACTCGAGAAGATTTGGGAAAGCATCGGTGCCGCCGCGAGCGGTGTCTTGCAAGCGTTCGAACGGACGATCACGAACGTCTTCGGGTCGTCGAACGCTCGCATGGTCAAGCGAATGCAGTCGCGGGTCGACGCGATTACGGCGCTCGAGCCGCAGTACGAGGCGATGTCCAACGAGGAGCTCGAAGAGCAGACGGCGATCTTCCGCCGCCGCCTGGCCGAAGGCGAAACGCTCGACGACCTGTTGACCGAGGCCTTTGCCGTTTGTCGCGAGGCCGGCAAGCGTTACCTGGGCATGCGTCACTACGACGTGCAGTTGATCGGCGGCATGATCCTGCACAGCGGGGCGATCGCCGAAATGGTCACCGGCGAAGGCAAGACGTTGGTGGCCACCTTGCCGACCTACTTGAACGCGCTGTCCGGCAGCGTCCACGTCATTACGGTCAACGACTACCTCGCGCGCCGCGATATGGAGTGGATGGGTCCGCTCTACATGGGCCTCGGCTTGACGGTGGGAGCGATTCAAAGCGGCATGGACCCGGCGGCCCGACAACGGGCCTACGCCTGCGACATAACCTACGGTACGAACAACGAGTTCGGGTTCGACTATCTTCGCGACAACATGAAGATGGCGGCCCGCGGCGACGATCGCTTTGCGAAGCATCAGCAGCAGGTGCAGGGCCCGCTCAACTTCGCGCTGATCGACGAGGTCGACAATATCCTCATCGACGAGGCCCGTACGCCGCTGATCATTTCGGGCCCGGCCTACGACAATCCGCGTAAGTATGCCGAAGCGGACCGCGTGGCGCGTCAGCTGAAGCGGGACGAGCACTTCTCGGTGAAGGAGAAGGAGCACTCGGCCCACCTGACCGACGAAGGTGTCCGTGAGGCGGAACGCCTGGTCGGCGTGGAAAGTTTTTACACGGCCGGCAACATGGAATGGCCGCACCTGATCGACAACTCCCTGAAGGCCCACCACCTCTACAAGCGCGACGTCAACTACGTCGTGAAAGAGGGCCAGGTGATCATCGTCGACGAATTCACGGGCCGGCTGATGGAAGGTCGCCAGTGGAGCGACGGTCTGCACCAGGCGGTCGAGGCCAAGGAAGGGGTCAAGATCAAGGAAGAGACACAGACGCTGGCCACGATCACGCTGCAGAACTTCTTCAAGCTCTACAAGAAGCTCGGCGGTATGACCGGAACCGCACTGACCGAGGCGGGCGAGTTCTGGAAGATCTACAAGCTCGACGTGGTGGCCATCCCCACGAATCGACCGCTGCAGCGGATCGAGTCGCCCGACGTGATCTATCGCAGCGAAAAGGAAAAGTACGTCGCCATCGCCGACGAGATCGAACGGCTCAACAAGTGGGACACGCTAGAACTCTCCGACGGCAGCGAAGTGATCGGCTCGATCAAGGGCGAGCAGAACGGCCACCTCGAGTTCACGCCCAAGGGAAGCACCAAGCCGCAGCGGGTCGCCAAGGACGAGGTCGTGGCCATCCAGGAGCGCGGCCGCCCGATCCTGATCGGTACCGTTTCGATCGAAAAGAGTGAACGGCTGGCCGACCTGTTGCAAAAACGCGGCATCAAGCACGAGGTGCTCAACGCCAAACAGCACAAGCGGGAAGCCGAAATCGTGGCCCAGGCGGGTCGTCGCGGCGCGGTCACCATCGCCACCAACATGGCCGGCCGCGGTACCGACATCGTGCTCGGCGGCAATGCGGAGACGATGGCCTGGGCCGTGCTCCAGGATCGTTACGAGACGCGGCTCGACGTGCCGCGCGAAGAATGGGACGCCCTGGTCGACAAGATTCGCAGCGAAGAAAAGATGGACGTCGAGGGCGAAACGGTTCGCGACCTCGGCGGACTGCACATCATCGGCACCGAACGCCACGAGGCACGGCGCATCGACTTGCAGCTCCGCGGTCGCAGCGGCCGCCAGGGCGATCCCGGCAGCAGCCGCTTCTACCTCTCGCTGGAAGACGATCTGATGCGGATCTTCGCCGGCGAGTGGGTCAAGAACGTGCTCACGCGATTGGGCATGAAAGAAGGCGAGGCGATCGAGAGCAAGATGGTCTCGCGGCGCATCGAAGCGGCTCAGAAGAAGGTCGAAGAACGCAACTTCGAAGCCCGTAAGAATCTGCTCGAGTACGACGAGGTGATGGACGAGCAGCGGAAGCGTGTCTACCGCTATCGCCAGGACATCCTGGACGGCGTCAACTGCAAGACGTTGATCCTGGAGATGATCGACTCGCAGGTGCGGCAAAACCTGACCACAATTTTGCGACCGGAGTTCGGCGGCGAATCGTTTGCCGCCTTTGCCGGCAAGGCCCTGGGCGCGGAGTTCGACGCCCGTGACTTCACGAACACCGACTTCCGCACCGCGGAGGAGCACGCCAAGAACGAGGCGGAGCGAATTGCCGAAGGCCAGGTGCTCGACGCGGTCGAGGAGAACCTGCCCGAGGAAGAAGAACCCAAAGAGTGGAAGTGGGAGGCCCTGGCGAAAACGGCCAACGCCCGCTGGAACCTCTCGCTCCGCGATCGCGAACTGAAGAAAATCGGCCGCGATGCCGTGACCGATCTGCTCATCGAGAAGGCCCGCGAGTCGATTCAGAAGATCGATCTTTCGGACGGCGCCCCTTATTTGGAAGAAGACTTTTCGCTGCTGACCATGGTCGGCTGGGTCCGCAACAAGTTCGGCCTGCAGCTCGACCTCGACGAGTGCCGGGGGCTCGAGCAGGAAGAGCTCGAGACCAAGATCATCGACGAGGCCTCGGCCGCTTACTCCCAGCGGGAAATCGAGTTCCCGGTAATGGCCGGCCTGTTGCACTACACCGTCAGCGACGCCGGCGGTCAGAAGCGTTACGACCGCGAACGACTGGTCACTTGGGCCCACGAGCGCTTCGGGGCCGAGATTTCGCTCGACGATCTGAAGCGCCGGCAGCGCGACGAGATTCGCGACCTGCTGCTCGATCGCAGCCGCGAGAATTATGCCCGATCGCAAAGTGTGGCCAAACAAATGCAGAACCGGATCGAGTCGCTCTTCCCGCCGGGGACCGAGACGGCCGACGTGCCCGAGCGCAAACGGGAAGAGCTGGCCGTCTGGGCCCGCGACTCGATCGATGCCGAACTGACCGCCGAACGGCTCGCCGAAATGGATCGCGAAGCGGTCGAGACCGAGTTGGCCGCGGCCCTGCAGGACCGCTTCTGCCCCGAAATTCGCCGCATGGAACGGGCCCTGGTGCTGCAGTTGTTGGACATGGCCTGGAAAGACCATCTGCTGGCCATGGACCACCTCCGCAGCAGTATCGGACTGCGCGGCTATGCCCAGGTCGATCCGAAGGTGGAATACAAGCGCGAAGGCATGCGGACCTTCGAAGAGATGTGGCAGTCGATCTTCGAGCGGGTGACCGATCTCGTGTTTCGCATGGAGCAACTCGACGAACAGTTCGTCTCTTCGACCTGGGTCGAATCGGCCGCGGTGCACGAAGAGGCCCAGTCGGTGCGCGACATGGCGGCCGAAGGTGGCGGCCAGGACGAGAGCTACGACGGCTCGGAGCAGAAGAAGCTGGAGCCGATTCGTAACCGCGAACAACGCGTGGGGCGAAACGCTCCCTGTCCCTGTGGCAGCGGCAAGAAATACAAGAACTGCTGCCTGCGCAAGATGGCGGGCTGACGCCCGCTGGTGTCCGTCACGATCGCGTAAAGGAAGACGCCGTGATCGGTTATCTGCTGAACTGCGTCTACTTGGCGATTCTCGCCCTCGCCAGCCCTGGGCTGATCTATGCGGCCATCCGCAAGGGCAAGTATCGCGAGGGCTTTGCCGAGAAACTGCTCGGTCGCGTGCCGCGTCGCGGGGGCGAGGCGAAGTGCGTCTGGCTGCACGCGGTCAGCGTGGGCGAGGTGAAGGTGCTGGTGCCGCTGGTCCGCGAACTGGCCGGCCGCCGCCCCGACTGGGAAGTCGTGATCTCCACGACAACCCGCACCGGACGCGAGCTGGCCCGCCAGTGCTTTCCCCAGCACACGACGTTCTACTGCCCGATGGACTTCACCTGGTCGGTCCGGACGGCTTTGCGGCGGGTACGCCCCGACTACCTGGTGCTGGCCGAGTTGGAACTGTGGCCGAACCTGATTCGCCTGGCGCATGGCCGGGGGGCAAAGGTGGCGGTGATCAACGGACGCCTGAGCGACAAAAGTTTTCCTGGCTACCGACGGATCCGACGCTTGATCGGCTGGCTGCTGCGTCAGTTGCATCTGATCGCCTGTCAAAACGAAACGTACGCGGCCCGGTTTCGCGAGCTGGGTGCCACCGACGCAGCCCTCTGTGTGACCGGTTCGATCAAGTTCGACGGACTCGAATCGGACCGACACAATCCGGCCACTCTGGCGCTGCGACGCGCGATCGGCGTTGGGCCCGAAGACGTCGTGTTGGTCGCCGGCAGCACCCACGCGAGCGAAGAGACCGCGGCGGTGGAGGTCTATCGTGAGCTGGCAACCGAATACCCGCAGTTGCGGCTTGTGCTGGTGCCGCGTCA
>ERZ869936.2049-NODE-2049-length-12596-cov-4.844111_pt1 | contig 12596 bp, 12 predicted proteins | sample MGYA00520876_ERZ869936 | MGnify/ENA primary metagenome ERZ869936 (study PRJEB32218, sample SAMN09650985) | biofilter metagenome | isolation source: enrty point of leading RO module | place: Saudi Arabia: Thuwal, RO plant located on Red Sea | collected 2016-02-17 ...
GGGTGGGGCTTGGCTGCGGGCGCCGGTAGTCACGTGGATTGCGGTTTGCTGCTCTTGTGTCTCGATTTCTTCGGGCCTACTCGGTCGGTCGCCGCAGGAAAGGTTTCATCAACCCGCCAAGGGTGACGGCCGGGCATTTCGGGGTGTCGGCTCTCCGGGTCTTCCGAAAGCATAAGGCACGCCAGGCATGTCGGCGCGTTCGGAGTGAATGTGTTTCCAGCGACCTGGCCGGGGCGGCGGTCGGGTATTTCCGGGCGCGAGGGAACCGTTTCGGGTGTCGCGGTCCGTTTTGTTTGCCTTAAGGGCGTTGGCCACGCGTTTCATGCAGCGAACTGATGCGCGAGGCCGCCTTTTCGCCAGTGATTGGAGCCGCGCTGCCCGAGGCCGTCTTGCCTGCAACCTCCGCGGGGTCTCTTCGGTCGGTTCCGGTTCAGATGGAAGCGGGCCGCGCATCGTACGTTCGGACCACGGGAGAGAGACGGCGAAACGCGACCCGTTGCAAATCAGAATTACTCGCGTGGGTTTCGGCTCGACCGATGGTGGTGGAAACCTCAAACGAATGTCGATCTGACTTTGACCCGCTCTTTATTGCACCTCGCATTCCTCAGGCGCGCAAGGCGACGCCGGACGTTTCGGCGACGGGACGGAGCAGGTCATTGCGCTGATTCCACAACATTCACATCGACCTTCATCGCCTCAGTGCCCTGACCCTGGGCCACGCCGCGGATCGGCGCTGCGTCAAGCGCGTCGAAACCCGAGCCGACGCGCACGTAGTGCTCGTTCGGGCAGACGCCGTTCGAGGCATCAAAGCCGACCCAGCCAAGATCGGGGATGTACAACTCGGCCCATGCGTGGCTGGCTTCGGCGATGTCGCCCTCGGCGTGAAGATAGCCCGTGACGTAGCGTGCGGGAATGTCGAGCGACAGGGCGGCGGCGATCAGCGCATGGGCGTGGTCCTGGCAGACGCCGTGACCCTCGGCCAATGCCTCCGCGGCGGTGGTGCCGTGTTCGGTCTTGCCGGGCGTATAGGCAATTGCCGCGGCGATCGCGTCGGACAGGGCGTGGGCGCGTTCGAGGTCAGCCGTGGCTTCGGCGACGGCCGATTGCGCGAGGTCGCGGAGTGCGCCGTCGGGTTTCGTGGAGCGGGTGTACCGCAGGTAGGCGGCAGGATTGATCCGTTCGCGGTGGCCCCGGAGGACGCCGGCGAGGTCGGTCGTCTCGACGGTGCCCGAGACCTCGACCACGACGCGATCCACCGGACCCAGAAGCACGGCGGTTTCGATCTTGTCGCCCGCCGCGTCGCGGAACGCCGCACCGCGGACGGCGCCCTCGATGTGAACGTTCCAGTCGACGACGGATTGTCCTTCGAAACGCGACGGCCAGAGACGGAGCGATTGCGCCACGCCGCGCATCGGCGGTTCGAATTCGTAGATGGTGTCGTGCCGGATTTCGAGCCGCATCAGCGTGTCTCCCCGCTGAGATAGACGGTCGAGATCGTCGTCGACAGGGCGGCGATCTCGGCGATGGTGCGGGTCAGGAATTCGTGCAGGCCCTCGTCGAAGATGTCGTCGACCGACAGGTCCGCCAGATAGGCCAGGATTGTGCGGGCCTGGGTCTGAGCCTCGGTCGTTCGCCCGTAGGCACGCGCCAGACGGTCGAGGTGCCAGTTGGCCTCTTCCGCGCAGGTGATCAGCGAACGCGGCGCCTTGCGGTTGAGGATCAGGAAATCGGCGATCTTGCGCGGCGTCACCTCGCCGCCATAGGCCCAGTTGAAGGCGCGGTGAGCCGACATGGCGCGCAGGATGGTGCGCCATTGGTAGTTGTCCAGTCCCGAGCCGACATAGCCGATCTCGGGCAGGAGGACGAAATACTTGACGTCGAGGAGGCGCGCGGTGCTGTCGCCCCGTTCGAGGTAGAGGCCGAGGTTCAGGAAGTCGTAGCCGTCGATCCTGAGTTGCGTGTCTTCAACGGTGCCACGGATCAGGGCGGCCTGTCTGAGCGTCCAGTCGATCAGGTCGTTGATCTGGAGTTTCGAGCGCTCGGTGCGCTTGAGCTCGCGGATTTCCTGAAGCGCGCCGTTCAGGGCGTCCCAGGTCTGACTGGTCAGCGCTGTGCGCACGATGCGGGCGTTTTCGCGCGCGGCCAGGACGCAGGAATAGACCGACGACGTGTTGTCTTCGTCGAAGAAGAGCCAGCTTTCGATGTTCCTCTGGCGGATATCGTCGCCGTATTTCTGGACGAAGCCCAGATTGGCGCCGGTGGCCGACAGCACGCTTTCCCATTCGTTCCGGAACCCGCCGGAGGTATTGGGGATCAACGCGTTCCGCGCGCCCACTTCCAGAAGACGGGCTTGGGTTTCGGCGCGTTCGACATAGCGGCCGATCCAGAAGAGGTTGTCTGCGTGGCGGGCGAGAAGCGTCATTCGGCGATCACCCATGTGTCCTTGACGCCGCCGCCTTGCGACGAGTTCACCACGAGGGAGCCTTCGGTGAGCGCGACGCGGGTCAGACCGCCCGGGACAAGCTCGATGGTCTCGCCGACCAGGCAGTAGGGGCGCAGGTCGACGTGGCGGGGCGCCACGCCCTCGTCCACGAAGGTCGGGCAGGTCGAGAGCGCCAGAGTGGGCTGGGCGATGTAGTTCTCGGGATTTTCCTCGATCTTGAGGCGGAAGGCCTCGATCTGGTCCTTGGTCGAGCGGGGGCCGACCAGCATTCCGTAGCCGCCCGATCCGTGCACCTCCTTCACGACCAGATCGGCGAGGTTGTCGAGGACGTATTTCAGGTCGTCCTCTTTCCCGCATTGCCAGGTCGGCACGTTGTTCAGGATCGGCTCCTCGCCCAGGTAGAAACGCACCATGTCGGGGACGAAGGTATAGATCGCCTTGTCATCGGCCACGCCCGCTCCGGGCGCAGAAGCGATGGTGACGCCGCCCGAGCGGTAGACGTTCATCAGGCCAGGGACGCCCAGCATGGAATCGGGGCGGAAGCAGAGGGGATCGAGGAAGGCGTCGTCGATCCGGCGGTAGATCACGTCGACCTTCTTGGGTCCCTCGGTGGTGCGCATCCAGCAGAAATCGCCTTCGACGAAGAGATCCTGGCCTTCGACCAGCGCGACGCCCATCATGTCGGCGAGGAAGCTGTGCTCGTAATAGGCGCTGTTGAAATGGCCGGGCGTGAGGATGGCGACGGTTGGTTCGCGCGCGCATTCCTCGGGGGCGCCGCAGGCGCGGGAGCGCTTCAGCAGGCCGGGATAGCCCTCGACCGGGGCCACGCGGTTGTCGCGGAACAACTGCGGGAACATCCGCATCATGATCTCGCGGTTCTCGAGCATGTAGGAGACGCCAGAGGGCGTGCGGCAATTGTCTTCGAGGACGAAGAAGTCTTCGGGGCCGGTCCGCACGAGGTCGATTCCGACGATGTGGGAATAGACATTTCGGGGCGGCTTGAATCCTGCGACGGCCTTCTCGTACGCCTCGTTCTGGTAGACGAGGCGCGCGGGGATGCGGCCCGCGCGGATGATCTCGCCCCGCCCGTAGACATCCGTGAGAAAGGCGTTGAGCGCGCGGGCGCGTTGCTTGATCCCGCGCTCCAGCCTGCGCCATTCGTCGGCGGAGAACACGCGGGGAAACATGTCGAAGGGGATCAGGCGGTCGGGATCGCCGCCTTCGCCGTAGACGGCGAAGGTGATGCCGATCCGGCGGAACAGTGCCTCGGCTTCGGATTGCTTGAGAGTGCGGAACTCGTCGGGCATGGTGCGGGCCCATTCCTCGAGTCCTTCATAGGGTGACCGGACGGTGGCGTCCTGGAACATCTCGTTGAAATAAGACGGTGTTTTTGCGGTCATCTGTCCCCTCTGCCTTCAATAGTATGTCGCGCCGGACCCGGAAGGAAAGGGAACTTCTGCGGATTTCGGCGACATTTCCCATCGAATGACTGCAATTTGTGCATTCCTGCCCGCGTGCGCCGGGGTGGCGGCGCACCGCTCCCTGCACTAGCTTTCCGGCATGGCACGGGCGCGGGTTTTGACATTCACGGACAGGGGTATCTATTGCCCGGCCGGTGATTTCTTTGTCGATCCCTGGCGGCCGGTGGACCGTGCGCTGATCACGCATGGCCACGCCGATCACGCGCGCCCCGGCATGGGGCGTTACCTGGCGACCGACACGGCCGCGCCGGTCATGCGTCACAGGCTGGGCGAGGTCGATCTGGAGACCATCGCCTATGGCGAAGCGCGTCGGATCGGGGATGCTTCGGTGAGTTTCCATCCGGCGGGTCATGTGCCTGGGTCGGCGCAGATCAGGGTCGAGGTCGGGGGCGAGGTCTGGGTCGTCTCGGGCGACTACAAGGTCGTGCCGGACGGGGTGAGTGAGCCGTTCGAGCCGGTGGCCTGCAACACCTTCATCACGGAATGCACCTTTGGGCTGCCGGTCTTCAAATGGGACATGCCGGACGCGGTGGCCGGCGAGATCAACGAATGGTGGGCCGGGAACGCCGCGCTTGGGCGCTATTCGGTCTGTGGTGCCTACGCGCTGGGTAAGGCGCAGCGGATCCTGGCCGCGCTGGACACCTCGATCGGGCCGATCCTGACGCACGGGGCTGTGGAGAACACCAACGAAGTGCTGCGCGCGCAGGGCATCGCGTTGCCGGAGACGGTGCGAGTGACACCGGATCTCGACGCGAAGGACTATACCGGGGCCTTCGTTCTGGCCACGCCCTCGGCGCTTGGCACGACCTGGGTCGGACGGTTCCGGCCGGTCTCGACGGCGTTCGCCAGCGGCTGGATGGCGCTGAGGGGTATCCGGCGGCGGCGGGCGGCGGATCGGGGGTTCGTGATGTCGGATCATGCCGATTGGGTGGGTCTGAACGACGCGATCCGCGCGACGGGTTGCGAGCGGGTGTTCGTGACGCACGGTTATTCCTCGGTGTTCCGGCGCTGGCTGGAAGACCCAGGCTTTGACGCAGGCATCGTGGAGACCGAATACGGGGGCGAAGCGGCCGAAGAGGATGACTGAGGCCAGATATCGCTCGTTTCGGGCATGATGTACGGCCGGGCGGTTTCCCTTGGCCCGGCTCCGCGATAAGAGGACGCCAAGGAAAGCGAGGCGCGAGATGAGCACACCGAAACCCGTGGTTCTTTGCATCCTGGACGGCTGGGGCCTGCGCGACGCGCGCGAGGGTAATGCGCCGGTACTGGCCGACACACCGACCTTCGACCGGATCATGGCGACTTGCCCGCACGCGACACTGATCACGCATGGCCCGGACGTGGGGTTGCCCACGGGCCAGATGGGCAACTCGGAAGTGGGCCATACGAATATCGGCGCCGGTCGCGTGGTGGCCATGGACCTGGGGCAGATCGACCTGGCGATCGAGGACGGAACGTTTCACGATGCCGTGGCGATCGTCGGGTTCGCCGGGAAGCTGAAGGAAAGCGGCGGGACGGCGCATGTGATCGGCCTGGCCTCGCCCGGGGGCGTGCATTCGCATCGGGATCATATCGTGGCGGCGGCGAAGGCGCTGACTGATCGCGGTGTTCCGGTCGCGGTCCATGCGATCACCGACGGGCGGGACGTGCCGCCACGGTCGGCGGCGGAGCAGTTGGAAGCGCTGGCGGAGGATCTGCCCGACGGGGCCCGGATCGTCAGCGTTTGCGGACGCTACTTTGCCATGGACCGGGACAACCGCTGGGATCGGGTGAAGCGGGCCTATGACGCAATCGTGCGGGGCGAGGCCGAGGGCCGGACCGCCGAAAGCGCGCCAGCGGCGGCGCGCGCATCATATGAAGACGACGTGAGCGATGAGTTCATCCAGCCGGTGCTGATCGGGGAGTATGCGGGCGTGAAGGACGGGGACGGCGTGTTCTTCATCAACTTTCGCGCCGATCGGGCGCGGGAGATATTGCGGGCCATCGGCGAGCCCGGATTTTCCGAGTTCGAGACCGGCACGCGGCCGGAATTGGCCGGTTTGCTGGGGATGGTCGAATACTCCGACGATCACAACGCCTACATGGCCACGGTTTTCCCGAAGAGGAAGATCGTGAACACGCTGGGAGAATGGGTGGCGAAGCAGGGGTTGCGGCAGTTCCGCCTGGCGGAAACCGAAAAGTATCCGCATGTCACGTTCTTTCTGAACGGCGGCAAGGAAACGCCCGAGGAGGGCGAGGACCGGTTCATGCCGAAATCGCCAGATGTGGCGACCTATGACATGCAGCCGGAGATGTCCTCGGTCGAGGTGACGGACAAGTTCGTCGAGGCCATCGAGGCGGGCTATGACCTGATCGTTGTGAACTATGCCAACCCCGATATGGTCGGTCATACCGGCGATCTGGATGCCGCCATCGCCGCCTGCGAGGCTGTCGACCGGGGGCTTGCGCGGGTCGTGGAGGCGTTGGAGGCCGCCGGCGGCGCGATGGTGCTGACCGCCGATCACGGGAATTGCGAGACGATGATCGACCCGGAGACGGGCGGGCCGCATACGGCGCATACCACCAACCTTGTACCGGTCGCGGTATTCGGCGGGCCGAACGGGGCGAGGTTGCGCGACGGCCGCCTTGCCGATCTGGCGCCGACGCTTCTGGACCTGATGGCGCTGCCCGTGCCCGGCGAAATGACCGGGCGGAGCCTGATCGTGTCATGAGACCGTTTCGAACGGTTCTGGCCCTGGCCATCGTCATCTGTGGGGCGGCTGTCGCTCAGAACGATGTGGCCGACGACGCGCGGGATGCCGCCGCGGCGCTTGGCCGTGCCGCCGAGGCGCTGGCCGCCGCCGAAACCTCCGGGGACCGGATCGGAGCCCTGACGGAGACGATCCGCGCCTACGAGGCCGGTCTGGCCGCGATGCGCGAGGACCTGCGCCGCGCCGCGCTGCGACAGCGCGAGGTCGAGGCGCGACTGGCGGACCAGGATGCAGACGTGGCCGAGTTCCTGCTGTTGTTGCAGAACGTGTCGCGATCGGGTGGCGCGACCGCCGCGATGCATCCCGGCGACGCCGTGGATACGGTGCGGGCGGGAATCCTGGCCTCGGCGCTGGTTCCGGCGCTGAAGGAGCGTTCGGCCAGGCTGGAGGCCGATCTGGCCGATCTGTCGGCGCTTCGGACGGTGCAGGAGGCGGGACTTGCCACCCTGAATGGGGGTCTGGAGGACGTGCGGCGGGCGCGGTTCCTGCTGTCGAGAGCCCTGTCGGAACGCACCGACCTGCCGCCGCCCGCGGCGACCGACGACGCGGCGATGGAGGCATTAATCAACTCGTCCGAAACGCTGGCCGCTTTCGCCGACAGTCTGGCGTCGGGCGAGGCGGCGCCGGACCGCGGCACCTGGGCGATGCCTGTCACGGGGCGGGTCATCCGCACCTTCGAGGAGGCGGATGCCGCAGGCGTGCGCCGTCCCGGCTGGCTTTTCGCCACCGCAAGCGAAGCGCTTGTGACCGCCCCGGCGAGCGCGACGGTCCGCTTCTCGGGCGAGATACCCGGCAGCGGCCCGGTCGTCATTCTGGAGACGTCGCCGGGTCAGCTTGTGATCCTTGCAGGTCACGGGCAAAGCTTTGTGCGGCGTGGGCAGATTGTGGCCGAAGGTGAACCAATTGCGCTGATGAGCGGCAGCCGGCCCGCCGAACAAGAGAATTTGAACGAAACTGTGCTTCTTGGTGGTCAATCCGGCGATGAAACGCTTTATATTGAGATCCGACAGGGTCAGGCACCGGTCGATCCCGCGGCCTTTCTTCGCCCTCAGCAAGAATAAGGAAAGCAGATGAAGAAGTTTTTTCTGGCCTCGATCACCGGCGTGATGTTCGGCGCGGTGATGACGACACAGGTGGCAGGCCCACTTCTGGCGCAGGAGGCCGAGCGGAAGGCCTCGGTCTATGAACAACTCGATCTGTTCGGCGACATCTTCGAGCGCATCCGCTCGCAATACGTCGAGCAGGTGGACGAGCAGGATTTGATCGAAGCGGCGATCAACGGGATGCTGACCTCGCTGGACCCGCATTCGTCTTACCTTTCGCCGGACGATGCGGCCGACATGCGTGTGCAGACGCGGGGCGAGTTCGGCGGACTTGGGATAGAAGTGACCCAGGAAGAGGGTTTCGTGAAGGTCGTCTCGCCCATCGACGGCACCCCGGCGGACGATGCCGGGCTTGAGGCGGGCGATTTCATCACGCATGTGGATGGCGAAAGCGTTCTGGGCCTGACATTGGACGAGGCCGTCGATCTGATGCGCGGACCGGTCGGCAGCGAGATCATCATCACCATCGTGCGCGAGGATCAGCCCGAGCCGTTCGACGTGTCGATCATCCGCGACACGATCAAGCTGACCGCCGTCAGGTCGCGGATCGAGGGCGAGACCGTGGTTCTTCGCCTGACGACATTCAGCGACCAGACCTTCCCGACGATGCGCGACGAGTTGCAGGAGAGGGTCGAGGAACTGGGCGGGATGGAGAACGTCAACGGTTTCGTTCTTGACCTGCGGAACAATCCAGGCGGTCTGTTGACCCAGGCGGTGCGGGTGTCCGACGCGTTCCTCGATTCGGGCGAGATCGTCTCGACGCGCGGGCGTGAGCCGCAGGATGGCGACCGTTTCAACGCCGAGCCTGGCGATCTGGCCGAAGGCAAGCCGATCGTGGTGCTGATCAACGGCGGTTCGGCCTCGGCGTCCGAGATCGTGGCGGGCGCGCTTCAGGATCATCGCCGCGCGATCGTGGTCGGCACCAAGTCGTTCGGCAAGGGTTCGGTCCAGACGGTCATGCCGCTTCGGGGTGAAGGCGCGATGCGGTTGACGACCGCACGGTACTACACGCCGTCCGGCCGGTCGATCCAGGCGCTGGGCGTGTCGCCCGACATCGTCGTCGAACAGCCGCCGCAGCGCGAGGCGAGCGAAGAGGAAGAGGCGCAGCGGAACGGTCGGACCGAAGCGGATCTGCGCGGATCGCTGTCGAACGACAGCCTGACCGAGGACGAGCGCCGCCAGATCGAGGAAGAGCGTAACGCAGCCGAGAAGGCGGCGGATCTTCGGCTGGAGGATTATCAGCTGGCTTATGCCATCGACATCCTGAAAGGGCTGTCGGCCCTGGGTCCGGAATATGCCGCGGCGCTGGCGCGTCAGGGGAACTGACGCCCCTTTGACTTGCGGTGGATCTGGCGCGGGGCGCTGCCGAGCGGCGGCGCCCCTTTTCGCGTGCGGAACCATTTGCCCGTGCGTGCGTTAGCACCCGGTTAGGGCGAAGAGGGAGACCGTGCCATGCTTGAACTGATTCTGATACTTCTTGTTGTTGCCGCCGTCGCGGCGATGCTGGGCTTCGGACGTTTGTCCGGCATGGCCCTGTCCGGGGCGAAGATCCTGATCATTATCGTCCTGGTGCTGTTCCTGCTGTTCCTGCTGGGCGTTCTCGCGCTCTGACCGCTTGTTTGGCCCCGGGCGCGACGGTATAGCGCCCGGGTATGTCTGACGGACCGACGAAATCGCATGGTCGTCTGGCCATCGGCGCGGCGGCAAAGCCGCGCGAACTGATGACGGACCGGCCTCATCTGAAGGACGCGTGGATCGCGAAGGTCATCACGCTGTTTCCCGATGCCTTTCCCGGCTTTCTTGGAGCTTCGCTGACGGGCAAGGCACTGTACGACGGCTTGTGGCGGATCGAGCCGATCGACTTGCGCACGTTCGGCGAGGGCAAACACCGAAATGTCGACGATACCCCGGCCGGTGGCGGTGCCGGAATGGTACTGCGCGCCGATGTCATGGCGAAGGCCATCCGTTTTGCGCAACGTGGCGCGACCGATGATCGTGCGCGTTGGCCTATCGTATATCTCAGCCCCCGCGGACGACTCTTTGACCAGACGGCCGCCCGGCGATTCGCCGGCTGCGAGGGTGTTACGCTGATTTGTGGGCGGTTCGAGGGGCTGGACGAGCGGGTGATCGAGCATTTCGGGATCGAAGAAGTGAGCCTGGGCGATTTCGTGATGACCGGTGGCGAGATCGCTGCCGAAGCGGTGATCGACGCCACGGTTCGTCTGTTGCCGGGGGTTCTGGGAAACGCCGCGTCGACCGAGGAGGAGAGCTTCTCTGGCGGGTTGTGGGAGCATCCGCCGGATACACGGCCGGCGGAATGGGAAGGGCGGAGTATCCCCGACGTTCTGACATCGGGTGACCACGGCAAGGTCGCGCGGTGGCGGCGGGAGCAGGCGGAACGGATCACGCGAGACCGCCGGCCTGATTTGTGGGCGCGGCGAACGGACGGCGAGGACTGAGCGGCGCAACGCCATGCTTCTGCACGCTGGGCCCTAGCCTGTCGCCGAAATGGCTTGAACGAATGGCGGCTTGCCCTTATACGGCGCGGGTTCGCGGCTGAATCGGCCTGGCGGACTTCGCCGCAATTCTGGCGACAAGCAAACGACGACCTGAATTCTCCGGCGGGCGGCATCGATCCGGCCCCATCGAAGCGGAGCTCTGGGGCGGAACACCTTCCGGGACATACCCGGAGCAAGATAGGAGTGGATCAGATGGATCTGATCGCAGAACTGGAAGCCGAGCAGGTCGCCGCGCTTGGCAAGGAAATTCCGGACTTCAAGGCGGGCGACACGATCCGTGTCGGCTACAAGGTGACGGAAGGCACGCGAAGCCGCGTGCAGAACTACGAAGGCGTGTGCATCAGCCGCAAGCACGGCAACGGCATCGCCGGCAGTTTCACCGTTCGCAAGATTTCCTTTGGCGAAGGCGTCGAGCGGGTGTTCCCGCTGCATTCGACGAACATCGATTCGATCACCGTGGTCCGCCGTGGCCGCGTCCGCCGCGCCAAGCTGTACTACCTGCGCGCGCGCCGGGGCAAGTCGGCCCGGATCGCCGAGGATTCCAACTACAAGCCGCTTGACGGCGCAGACGCGTAAGGAGGCGGGCCATGAAGAAAGACACCCATCCCGATTATCACGTCATCGAGGTCAAGATGACCAATGGCGACGTCGTTCAGATGCGCTCGACCTGGGGTTCCGAGGGCGACACGCTGTCGCTGGACATCGACCCCAGCGTTCATCCCGCCTGGACCGGTGGCGGCACGCGCCTGATGGATACCGGCGGCCGCGTTTCGAAGTTCAAGAAGAAGTACGAGGGCCTGGGCTTCTGAGCCACAGTGCCACGCGAGGGACGGAACGCCGCTCCGGTTCGGGGCGGCGTTTTTCATTGCAGGGTCAGTCAGGGTCGATCGGTGCCGCCTGGTGCAGCCTGTCCATGTCTTTCGGAATGAGCAGGCCCTGACGCGCGTATTCCAGGGCGCGCCCCGACATGGCGCGCGCCGCGTCGGCCATTTCCGGATCGCGGTGACGCGACAATGTGGCAAAGGCCCTTTGGAGGGCATCGTGCACGTCAAGAAACGCGCGGCCGTCGCGGGCGATGGGATCGAAGGTCTCGTGCAGCAGAGCCATGCGGTCCATGGGCGGGACATGGATCAGCGGCGCCTCGGGGGTGTCGGGTTCGGTCTCGGTTTCGACGCCGTCGAGCAGTAAAGCCAGACGGACGGTGACGTCGCGCGCCGTTCCCGGATCGTTGATGCCGGGCGACAGGGCGCGGTCCGCGATCTCGGTCAGGACGTGTAGGGCGAAGATCGGATCCTGATCGAAATCGCGCTCGTGCCCTATGGTGAAGCATGCGGCGAAGGCGGCCTCGTCCTTGTCGGTCATCGTGTCCATCGCGATGTGCGCCAAGGTCTGCCCCCGGGACACGAAGTCGCCGGGCATGGCGGCGACGAAGACCCTGGCCTGGCGCTCTTGCGCGCACTTTGAGAGTTGGGCGGTGTCGATGTGCCGGATGTAGCCGCCGACGGTGCTGGCGAGCGAATGCGCGTCGCCGGGCACCGTGCCCGGTATGAACCTGTGTGCGCCCAGGAACGGCTTGGCGTTGCGGCTATCGAGGACGCGGCGGGCCTGATCCTCGGCGGAGCGTATGGTGGCCTCGATACTGCCGAGCGAGGCGAGTTGCCCGATCCAGCGCAGGATCGTCAGGATCACGACCGCGAAGACGACGAGAGTCATCAGGTAGAAGCCGCTGAACGAGTTCGAGGTCGCGAAGCCGGTTTGCAGCAGAACGATGGAGACGAGCGCGAAGACGAAGCTGCCGACGAACGTAGCCAGCACGGTCTGCGTGCGCCCGTCTTCGCGCAGGAGCCGGTGGCCCCTGGGTGAGGCGCCCTGATCTGCCGCGAGATGCGCGGTGACCATGATCGTCAGCGAGAAGGTGGTGACCGCCAGCATCGAGTTGGCAAGGATGTCCAGGAGCGACCTGACCGTGTCTTCGGTGATCTTGGCGAGGACCCAGTCGGGCAGCAGAGATGCCAGAGGCAGCGCGGCGAGCGGCGCGATGAAGGCGAGTGCGGAGACAAGGGCGGCCCGGACCCACAGCCGGCGCGCGAATTGTCTGACCTTGAACAGATTACCCGAGATCATGGACGTCCTGGCGTTTCGTGGTTGGCCGCCGCAACGGCGCAGCGCGGCTCGCGATATCTTGACAGCCTTTGCGACATCCTCCATATGCCGCCCTTGTCGTGGGGCCGTAGCTCAGTTGGGAGAGCGCGTCGTTCGCAATGACGAGGTCGTCGGTTCGATCCCGATCGGCTCCACCA
>ERZ869936.2050-NODE-2050-length-12595-cov-18.409410_pt1 | contig 12595 bp, 10 predicted proteins | sample MGYA00520876_ERZ869936 | MGnify/ENA primary metagenome ERZ869936 (study PRJEB32218, sample SAMN09650985) | biofilter metagenome | isolation source: enrty point of leading RO module | place: Saudi Arabia: Thuwal, RO plant located on Red Sea | collected 2016-02-17...
GCGGCGTCCTCAACCCCGACTCCTACGAGTCCCTCGAACTCGGCGAAGACGCCCCGCAGACTCCATAGCCGGACCGCACCGCGGTGTCGCATGCGACCCTATGTCGATAATGAGTCGCGACTGCCTGGAAGCGAAATTCGCATTATCAGACGGGAATTGGTGGCGTTCTTTGCGAGTGTCGATAGCACGAGCGGACTGATGCGCCGTCCGAACTGGAATGCTTCGACCGAAGTTCGCTCGAATTGGGGCTGACGACGACTCACGCAAGTTGAGCCGGGATCACGCGAATCGGTTCAGGGCATGCGCACGGCCGAACGAGCGCGAGCCTGTTGCATACACTTCGCTGCCTCGAACCCGCGCAACCCCCTCCGACCATGCGCCATGAGCCGCGATCCAACTGTCATCCGCCACGACCCGTTGGCCATCGATCCCGCGCAACACGAATGCCGTCCCCCAGACTCCCATGCTTCGCCGGGCTCTCATTAATATCGAAACACCCGTCTCACCCGCTTCCGGGGCGCACTTTTTCCCGTAGACTTAAAGAGTTGCCCGAATCCCCGCAAAAGAACGCGGTCAACCCTTTACAACAGCCCCCGAAACCCGAGACACCACCCCCACCCCAACCAACCCCCTCACCCCGCCTCCCGCGCACCGACCAGCCACCAGCCACCCGCCATCGACCATGCAACAGCAAAAGCAGAGAAAGGCCCGCCGGATGGGATGGATGCTGGCGATCGTCGGAGTCGGGGCCGCCTTCGCGGCCGCCGTGGTCCTGCTCTCGTGGCGGCGGCCGGAGTTGGGAATTCAGGACGGCCGGCTCAGGCCCTGTGGCGAGCGGCCGAACTGCGTCTGCAGCCACGCCGCCGCCGGAGACTCCGCAATCGCCCCGTTATCACTCGACGGCGACGCCAAGACGGAATTCCGGCGGCTCAAGAACATCGTCAGCCGAATGCCGGGCGCGAGATTGATCGAGGACGGCCCGGACTACCTGCGGTTCGAATTCTCAACCCCCATCATGCATTACGTCGACGACGTGGAATTCCTGCTCGACGCCGACTCGGGAATCATTCACGTCCGCAGCGCCTCCCGCGTCGGTTACTCCGACATGGGAGCGAACCGCCAGCGCGTGGAAGCAATTCGAGAGCGATTCGAACAGCCCACGGGGCAGGGAGGGTGACCAGTCGCTACGCGACCGAATCGGATTTCGTCAGCTCAAACAGGAGAACTTCGCGGCCGTGGCGTTCATAGGTTTCGATGCGGCGCATGCCGAGTTTTTCAACCACGCGGAGCGAGGCCAGATTGGCCGACTGGACGGTCGCGATGATCCGGTCGAACCCGAGGGAGTCAAAGCCGAAACGAACGACCTGCCGCGCCCCTTCGGTGGCGAGACCACGGCCCCAGTATTCCGGGGCCAGCCGCCAGCCGATCTCCGGGGCGGAGTCGCTGTCGATGAAGCCGCAGTATCCGATGAGACGGTCATCGGTCGTGTCGATGAGGGTCCACAGGCAGAAACCGAGATCTGCCGCGGCGGCGAAGTTGCGGTCAAGAAACTGTCCGGTCCGCTCGCGGCCCCACGGGGCTCCGTCGGCGACGAACTGCATCGCCTGCGGATCGCAGCAGATGGCGTGGAATTCGTCGAGATCGGCGGTGGTCCACTCCCGGAAGGCAAGCCGGTCAGTCTCAGGAGGAATGGGCATGCGGCCGGTTGGACACCAGTTCGGAAAGAGTCCACAACAATTTCGAGTATGGCAGCGGCGCGTGGGGCCCGCAATCCGGCTCCGTGACGTGTCGTCGTCGTAGCGACAGGTTTTCAACCTGTCGGGACAGGATGGAATCCTGTCAGTTACACACAACTTGTCTCGGGCTGGACCCGAGGAACAAAGCCCAAGGGATTCTCGAATAGGACACGGATTTCCACGGATTTGGCGGATCAGCACAGATTTGGGGGGTATTCCTCAAAAGGTGGCAGCGCCGAGACTGCATCGATCCAGGCGTGAATACTCTGCACTCCACAGAAAGCAATCAACGAAAATCGGTCCAATCCGTGGTCATCCGCGTTCCATTCGAATCTCTCGGAGAGTCCCTCGAACGGGGATCGAGAGATGTGTGTAAACGACAGGGATGGAATCCTGTCCTACTTCAACCACCGCATCGGTCGCATAGCAAGGCAATCCGCGTGCGCGCTTCTTCAATCCCCGTCAATCGCCGTTGATTGAGCGGCGGAGGCGATTGTGCGATGCTCGGGCCGGTTGAGGAAGTCATTCGATCAGTGAGGTGCTGCAGTGAGTCAGTCGGAGCAGGAGTTTGCCGGCCGCGTGGCGCTGGTGACCGGTGGGTCGCGCGGGATCGGAAGGGCCTGCGTGCTGCAACTGGCCGAAGCGGGGGCCGACGTGGCGATCAACTACGTCTCCCGCGAGGACGCCGCGCTGGAAACGGCGGAAGCGGCCGGGAAGTTCGGCGTCCGCACGCACGTGGTGCAGGCGGACGTCTCCTCAGCCGACGACGTGCACCACATGGTCGAAGAAGTCACATCGTCGCTGGGGCCCGTCGATCTGCTGGTGAACAACGCAGGCGTCTTCGATTACGTCTCGCATGAGGAGACGACCCCTGAAATCTGGCATCGCGCTATTGAGACCAACCTGACGAGCGCGTACCTCGTCACCTGGGCGGTCAAGGACGGGATGATGGAGCGGGGTTACGGACGGATCGTGAACATCGCCTCGATCGCGGCGCTGCGGCCGCGACCGATGTCGATCGCATACGCGGTGAGCAAAGCGGGGGTGGTCGCGTTGACACAGAGCACCTCGGAGGCGCTGGCGCCGCACGGCGTGCGGATCAACTGCGTCGCGCCCGGGCTGACGGAAACGGAGATTCTCGACGGGGTGGATCAGGCGGCGCTCGATCGGCTGATCGCGGAAACGCCGCTGGGCCGGATCGGTCAGCCGGAAGACATCTCGGAACTGGTGATGTTTCTCCTCAGCGACCGGTCGCGGTTCATGACGGGACAGACACTGGTGGCGAGCGGCGGACGGGTGTTGATTCCATGATCGACCAACGCCCACCGGTCGCAGCCGGTGGGCTTTGTGCCAACAGCGGCGGCGAATGCAAACAATTTCGAGAACGTCATGAGCGCGACAGACGAGTACCGCTACAACCGCCTCACCTGGGCGGAGATGAATGACGCCATTGCCGCGCAGAAACTGGTGATTCTGCCGACCGGATCGACCGAGCAGCACGGCAGGCATCTGCCTCTGGATGTGGACCTGTTTCTCTGCGAGAGCGTCTGCCTGGAAGTCGGCCGCCGCATTCCCGACAAAGTCCTCGTGCTGCCGCCGATCGCCTACGGGCTCAATCTGCATCACATTGACTTTCCGGGGACGATCCACATCGAGCCGGAGACGTTTATCGCATTCTGCCTCAACATCACGAAAAGCGTGGCCTACCACGGGTTTGAGAAAATCCTGCTGGTGAACGGTCACGGTTCGAACCAGCCGCTGATCGATCTGATCGCCCGGAAGACCGTGCTGGCGACTGATTCGCTCTGCTTTGCGACGGGGTACTTTCTGTTCCTGATGGAGAAGTTCAAGGAGATCAAGGAGTCGGAGATCATCGCCCATGCGGACGAGTTCGAGACGTCGCTCTATCTGCACCTGGCGCCCGAGCGTGTGCAGATGGACAAGGCGGTGAAGGACGACGACCGGATGGGCGAGTTCGTCTCAAGCGACAGCACGGGGAATTATCCCGTGAGATTCAACGACTTCTGGGGCCGCTGGACACAGACCGGCGTCCACGGCGACGCGACCAAGGGGACGGCGGAGAAGGGCGAGATCATCTTCGAGGCGGCCGTGGACGGGATGGTCAAACTGGTGGACGAGTTGCGCGCGTGGCCGATCGAAAAACGGGCCGACATGCACACCGGTCCCGTGCAGAGCGGGATTCACTGGTGAGCGGATGCGAATTTTTGATAAGTCGACGGGGCGCAGCCTGTGGGCATTGGCGAGCCCCCGTTGACGCGATCACGAATGACCGTGGTCGTGGTGATGGTCGTGTCCGTGATCGTGCGAGTGATCGTGGGAATGGTCGTGACTGTGATCGTGTTCTCGATGCGAGGAGGCGACGTGTTCGGTCGGCAACGAAGTCGTGACGTGGTCTCCCGACCGGGGATTCGCCGCGTAGGCGGCTTGCGCGGCCCGATAGACTTCCGCGAGGGGAACGGAGGAATCCGTGGCCAGCTTCGCGCACGATTCGTATTCCGGGGTGAAGACGGCTGGTTCCCCGCCGCGCCAGCCGAGTTTGCCTTCGACCTCGCCCCAGGGCGTTTCGACGCGGTGCGGCGCGCGGCTGCGGATGGAGCGATTGATCAGTTGTCGCCGGATGCCGAAGGTCGACGTCTCCTGGAACATGATCGTTTCGAGGGCATCGGCGTCGGCCGGGTGGGCGAGGACGCTGAGGATGACGCCCGGCCGCCCTTTCTTCATCTGGATGGCGGTGGTGAAGACGTCGAGTGCGCCGGCTGTGAGGAGCCTGTCCCGGGCATGGCCGATGATCTCGCCGGTGACGTCGTCGAGATTTGTTTCGAGCAGACAGACCTGGTCCGTCTCGCCCGATGCGGAGGCGGTCCCGACAAACACTCTGAGAACATTGGCGCGACCGGGGAAGTCCATTGTCCCTGCGCCACAGCCGACCTGCTCGATGGTCATCGGAGGGAGCGATCCGAAGCGATCGGCGATTGTCTTGACGATCGCGGCTCCGGTGGGTGTGGTCAATTCGGCCTCGACCGGGACATCGGCGAGCGGAATGCCTTTGAGGATTTCGGCCGTTCCGGGAGCGGGAACAGGGCAGACGCCGTGATCGATGTGAATGTGACCGCGGCCGGTCGGGACCGGACTGCAGACGATGTGGTCGGCCCCCAGGAGATCGAACGCGACGGCCGCACCGACAATGTCGACGATGGAGTCGATCGCTCCGACTTCGTGGAAGTGGACCTTCTCAATAGTGGACCCGTGCACCGTGGCTTCCGCTTCGGCGACGACGCGAAAGATGCGGAGGGCGAGTTCCTTCTGTGACGCGGTCAGTACGGAAGAGGCCTCGATGATCTCGCGAATATCGCTGAAGTGACGGTGGGCATGCTGCTCGGGGTGGCGGACGGTGACGTAGCGGGAGCGGAAGCCGCCTTTGACGACGGTTTCGACTCCGAGTTCGACGCCCGGCAGGTTGAGTGAGTCGATGGCGGTGCGAACGGCCTGCTCATCGACGCCTGCATCGATGAGGGCTGCGAGCGTCATGTCGCCGGCGATGCCGGTCGAGCAGTCGAGGTAGGCGATTTTCACGGTGGGCGGGTCGTTGTGAAAGAGTGGGAGTTTCGGGTGCGGTTCGCGATTGTAGAAGCGATGAGGGACGGGTTGAAGAAAGGGAGGGATCCGCAGGCTGACGCCGCGCGGCTCGCCGGCGATCGACTTGCCTGTTATCGCCGGTCGGAGAGGTTACACTGACTCGCGCGGGGTCATTCTACGACTGGCAATTCTTCTGAGACGAACAGCAGTGAGGGAACGGCGATGGATCTGATGACGACGATCGGCGGATCGATGATGGAAGGCTTCTTCCCCGCCGGCTGGAACCTGGCGAAGATCGACGCCTGCGTGGACGACGATCCGTCGACGATTACGGACCGGCAGTCGTACTGGCACGAGCGGTTCGAGCCGATTCCGTGCGCTTCGGTCGCCGACTTTGACACGTTTCTCGGCCACGAGATCGCGTTGACGATCAAACAGAGCCGGGACGCGGGAGAGCAACTGGCGATGATTCTGCCGGTGGGGCCGATGGGGATGTACCGCTGGGCGGTCTACTTTCTGAAAGAGTGGGGCGTGCCTTGCGACCACGTACATGGCTTCAACATGGATGAATGGAGCGACGCGGAAGGAAACACGCTGCCGTCGGACAATACGGGGGCGTTTCAGTACGCCATGGAGCAGGCGTTTTACGGTCCTCTGGGAGACCTGACGGTGCCGGCGGACCAGCGGCATTTCGCGTTGAAGAACGCGTTGCCGCACTTCGGGGAGCAGATTGGCGAGTTGCGGTCGGGGGGCGCGAAGCTGACGGTGATCTTCGGCATCGGCCGGGTGTGTCACATCGCGTTCTGGGAGCCGCACTTTGCCGGTGAATATGACAGCGAGGAGGAGTGGAAGTCCCAGACGCATCGCATTGCCGCGAAGCTGCATCCGCTGACGATCGAGCAGAACGCGCTGACGAGTTTCAAGAGCCGGACGACGCATGTTCCGGCGTATGCGAATACGATCGGGCCGGGACTGTTTCTGGGGGCGGACAAGATCATCGGCGGGGCGGACGGCACGCTCGGGCGCGGGATGATGTGGCAGGGCCTGAGCCTGTGGATGACGCTGCGTCACGGACCGAGCACCTGGATTCCATCGACTTATATGCCGACGCAGCCGGGACGGTTGTTCTTCCTCGAAGAACTGGCGGGACCGCTGGTGGCGGAGTGCAACTGACTTGAGTTTTTGAACTTTGCTGGGATTACCCGGTCCGACGGGGGAACGCTCTGCTCGGACTCTGAGTATGTTCAACTTGAGGGAGTGCGGTTGACCGGAAGCGCCTCTACCAGGCGCGGGCCTTGTGGTGGAGCGATGGACATCTGAGGTGTGGAGTCGTGGGAGACCGTGCCGCGCGTTGAAACTGGAGAACGGGAGAGCGACCGCCGAGCCGGGTTTCGGACCGCGGCGCTGGTCGTTGCGGCGCTGGTGTGGCTGATCGCTTTCGGTTGCTACTTCTTTTCACAGACGCTGCCGAACAATTCGGATTTTGCGCGGTCTGCCATCCTGCTGCAGACGCCAGAACTGCTGCTGGAGCAGATCGTGCCGACAGAGACGCCTGCCGGAATGTCGTCCGGGTGGAGGTTTTTTCCGCAGCGGTTCGATCTGCTGTTGATCGCGGGGATCATCTGGACGGCGGCCTGGGCGCTCGGGCGACTGATTCTGAGGTTGCTGGGAGTCAGTTTGCCGATGCCGGCGTCGGGCCGACTGGCGGTGGCGACCGGCGTCGGGCTGGCAGCGTGGTCGCTGGCGACGCTCGGATTGGGGCTGTGCGGACTTCTCGAGCGGTGGTTGTTTGCGGCGCTGATGGTTGCGGCGGTGGTTGCGGAGATCGCCGTTGGAATCGGAGGGCTGCGGCGGTCCAAGGCGGAACCTGCAGCAGCCGAAGGGAGCGAGCGGGCGCCGTTGCTTACGCGGCGGTTCTTGCGGGGGTCGCGGGTTCCGGCGCTGGTGGTGCTCGCCGTGCTTCCGTTTCTGCTGGCGATGCTGCTGGGGGCGATGCTGCCACCGGCGGTCGACTTCGATGAGAAGGAGTACCACCTGCAGGGGCCGAAGGAGTGGTATTTACAGGGGGAGATCAGCTTTCTGCCGCACAACGTGTATACGAGTTTTCCGTTTCTGACCGAGATGCTGACGCTGCTGGCGATGGTGTTGCGGGGGGACTGGTACCGGGGTGGTATGGCGGGGCGCACCGTGCTCATGGGGTTTGCCCCGCTGACTGCCTTGGCGCTGCATGCGGCGGCGGTGATCACGGCGGGCGGAACGTCGACCGAAGGGACTGATGCGCCGATGAAAAGGAGAATGCACGCTTTGGCTTCGACGGCGGGCTGGTTGGCGGCGTTTGTTTTCCTGACAACGCCGTGGGTGCATCGCATTTCGGTGATTGCCTATGCAGAGGGGGGGCTGACGTTTTATCTCACGGCGGCGTTTCTGTGCGTGCTGATGGTCTTGAAGGGATCGGGGGAAGACGGAATCTGGAATCGGGGGATGCTGGTGCTGACAGGGCTGACGGCCGGGTCGGCGATGGCGTGCAAGTACCCGGGTGTGCTGAGCGTGGTGATTCCGCTGGGCGCCTGTCTGATCTGGCTGGCGATGCGCGGCGCAGTTATTCGCCCGGGAGAGAGCCGATGGAAGGCTGCGCTGCGGGCAGGGGGGCTCTACAGTGTGGGGGTGGTGATTGCGTTCGGCCCGTGGGCTCTCAAGAACACGGCGCAGACGGGGAATCCGGTCTATCCACTGCTGTACAGTGTGCTGGGAGGCGCTGACTGGGACGATGAACTGAATGCAAAGTGGAAGGCGGGTCACAGTCCCCCGCTGCATCTGCTGGAGGAACCGGCGGCGATCCTGCCCGATCTGACTGCGAATGCGTTGAGCGTTGCCGTGCGGAGCGACTGGCAGAGTCCTCTGGTGTTCGGCGGGGGCATGCTGACCGTGCTGGTCTTGTTGAGCGGCGGGAGTGGCGCGAGCAGCCTCGGCCGCGTTGTGCTCGGCGCGATGCTGTACGTGGTGTGGCTGTTCTTGACGTGGTGGTCCTTCACGCACCGGATTGATCGATTCTGGGTGCCGATGCTGCCGGTGGTGTGCCTGTTGGCCGGGCTGGGTCTGGCGGAGATGTTCGCGGCCATTGAACGCTTATCGGGGAGGTTGGGGGAGTTCGCGGGCGTCGCCGCGAAGCTGACGCTCGGTCTGCTGCTTGTGACGGCGACGGCCTACAACCTGGCATTCGCGACGTCGCGACTGACGGGATACAACGCGTTTCTGCTGGACCATGCGGAGGCGCGTCGACAGGCGACGACGCGGAGCATTGCCCTGGTGAATCGCGCGGTGCCGCAGGATGCACGGGTGTTGCTCGTGGGGGAGGCGGAGGTGTTCGATGCGGAGTTCGAGCCGATTTACAACACGGTGTTTGACCGGTCGATCTTCGAGGAACTCTGCACGGACGACGGCGGCCGGATGCTGTCAAGCGAGGAGATTCGCGAGCGCTTGCAGGGGGCAGAGATTGGCTATGTGTTCGTCAACTGGCTGGAGATTCTGAGGTATCGTGAGCCGGGGTCGTACGGGTACACCGATTTCGTTTCGCCGTCGCGGATCAACGGGCTGGTGGAGGGGGGCGTGCTGGAAGAGGTTCCGCTCGGCGTGATGGAGACGACTGTTTTTGTGGGGCAGTTGTCGCCGGGGAAGCGGCAGGAGGTGGAGCGATGGGGAGCTGGATTGCGAACGTCTTTGAACTTCCGGCCGGTGATTCGGGTGTATGCGCTGTACCGGGTTGTGGGGGATCAGGCGAATCGGCCGCGGATGGGGCGGATGAGTCGGGTTGACGCGGATGAAGGGTGATTGGCGAGGGTTGAGTCGCTTCAGTCTTTGAGCAGGTCGAGTATCTGTGGGTCGGCGAGGCTGTGGGCGACGGCTTTGGCGGGTGAGAAATCCTGCCGCCGGCTGTGTTCGTGGGGGACGGCGATGACGTGGGCGCCGGCTGCTGCGGCGGCGCAGGTGCCGGCTTCGCTGTCTTCCAGAACGAGCATCTGCGGCGGGTCGACGCCGATTCTCTCGGCGGCGGTGAGGTAGATCTCGGGGTGGGGTTTGCCGTGCGTGACGTCTTCGGCGGTCAGGGTGAAGTCGAACCGGTGCAGGAGGTCGAAGCGGCTGAGGAGTCGCTCGAGGTACTTGCGGCCGGAGGAAGTCGCGACGGCGCGGGGAAGGCGGCGGGACTCGATGAGGTCGAGCAGTTCAAACAGGCCCGGCATCACCTGCAGGTGTGTTTCCATGACCTGCATAAAGATCTCTTCGGTTTCCGCCTGCAGACGGTCGATGGTGTCGTTGAGTTGCATCAGGTCGATCATGACCTGGAGCGCCTCGGGCGCGCGGCGGCCCATCATGCGATGGAAGAGATCGGGGGCGGGGGTCTTGCCCCGGCGGCGGAGGATCTCCGTGCCGGTGTGGGAATAGACCTCTTCGGTATTGAACATGAGCCCGTCGAGGTCGAAGACGACGGCCCGGATCGGACCTGATGCGGAGGACGGCATGAAGGGAGGTTGCAGCGGGGATGTTCAGCGGGATGCGAGGCGGGCCGGTCGGGCGCGGTCGGGTCGTTCGGTCTGGTTACTCTTCGTCGTCGGTCTCCTGCTTCTCGTCATCCGTCAGCGGCCGGAGTTTGAAATTGCGGACGGCGGCCTTGGTGCGGTAGGTGGCGTAACCGAGCGGCCTGCAGGGCTCCATTTCGAAGCGGATGCCGATTTTCTGGTCGGTGTAATCGACATCGGCGAGTTGGGCGTCGTCGAGCCAGGCCTGGATGCGGGAGTCGGTGACGCGAATGCGGATTTTGTACCACTTGCCGTTTTCGAACTCGAAGAAATCGGTGGTTTCGTTTTCGGAGGCGTCGAGATAGTTGATGCTCGACAGCCCGGTGAGGCTGCCGCCCCAGCCGCCGAGGATGAGGGTGCAGGGATCGTCCTGGACGGGGAAGGTGAGGCCGCAGAAGAAGTCGCTGCCCTCGACGCGTTGGGCTTCCAGCGAGATCTCGTAATCGACCCGGGGCAGGTCACCGCCGTCCCAGGTGAGGCCGGTGAGCGGTTTTCCGGCCTGAAAAACGAGATTGCCGTCTTCGACGGAGACTTCGCTGTCGGTTCCGAAGTCGGTCTTTTTCCAGTTCTTGAGCGATTCGCCGTCGAAGAGGAGGGTTGACTTGTCGGCCTTGGGGCAGGGTTTGGGCTGGGCGTCGTCGGCCTGAACGGCGACGGAGAGTGCGATGGCGATCACGAACGTCGCGGCAGGGGGCAAAACCGGCTGTGACTTGAGTGGATGCATTTTCTGATTCTCGCTGCGTAGAAATCCGGGACGCCGTTCTCCGACTTTAGCAGTCGCACTGAGGTAAGCCAATTGCTCCGTTGGCGAGACGACCGGGCTGTTTGAGGAACGGGAACTTTCCCGGGGCGGGGTTGCTGCTCATTTCGGCGAAAATCTCCAATGAATCGTTATTTTTGCTCCGGGGGATCGCCTGCTATCATGCCGGCCGGATGACGGCGGCCGAGCGCGAGTCTCGGGGATGAGGAGATGCAGATGAAGGCAACCGGATTCCGGGAGAGAAGGCCCGTCCGCGTGTGGACGCTTCGATGTCTCGCGGCAGCCGCTTTTCTGGTCATGATGGGCGGAGTGAGGGGAATGGCGCAAACGGACGGAGCAGAGGCCGAGGGAGAGTCGACGATCGAGCAGCGGTTCAACATCCGGTCGAAGACGCTGGGGGGCCGCCAGTTCTGGGGCGACGTCCTGTACTTTCGGGGGTGGCGAATTCAGCATAACGTGCTCACGGGGCACCATCGGCTGCTCGATCCGGATGATGTGCGTCACGCTTGGGGGTCTCTTGCGGCTTGCACATCGCGGCTGAAACAGATCAAGGCGTCACAGTCGCTGCCTCCGATGGAGGGGCGGGCGGTGATCGTGATCCATGGGATCGTCCGGTCTTCGAAGTCTTTCGACGCATTGCGGAAGGCGCTGCTGGAGGACGACTGCACCGTCGTCGGGTTTGACTATCCGAGCACCCGCGTGACGATTGAAGAGTCGGCCGAGTATCTGCACCATGTGATCGAATCGCTGGAGGGGATTGATCAGATCGACCTGGTGGTCCACAGCATGGGGGGACTGATCGTCCGAACTTATCTGGCGAAGCACAGCGATCCGAGGTTGCACCGGATGGTGATGCTGGGCGTCCCCAACCTGGGGGCCAACATGGCGAACATCGTGCAGATGAATCCGCTGTTCCGACTGGTGTTCGGTCCGGCGGGACAGCAGTTGATCGTCGATCCCGAGGGATTTATCGCGGAGCTGCCGACCCCGGAATTCGAGTTTGCCGTGATCGCCGGCGCCAAGGGGACGGATGGGGGGTGGAACCCGTTGCTGGAGGGGGATGACGACGGGACGGTGGAGGTGTCGAACACGCGGTTGCCGGGCGCGGTCGATTTCATGACGGTGGAGTCGCTGCATTCCTTCCTGATGGGCCACGAGGAGGTGATCGCCGCCACAGTGCGGTTTCTGAGGTCGGGCGCGTTGCGGGAGAGCGGAGTGCGCGAGCCGATCGCGCGTTCCGACGATGTGGGGCGGGCCACGATCACCGATCAGTGATCGACGCGGGCGGAGCGCCGCAGGCACTTCTGTGCGGAGGCGAGAATCTTCCGATGGGATGATCGGTGGAGGTCCCGGTGAAGATCGACCTGATCATCGACGGCTACAACCTGCTGCATGCGGCGGGTTTCGCCCGGCGAAGCTACGGGCCGGGTGATTTGGCCCGCTGCCGGCTCCGGCTGCTGAATCTGATTGCGGCGGGTCTCGACGACGCGGTGAGGCCGCGGACGACGGTGGTGTTCGATGGGAAAGATCCCCCGCCCGACGCGGAGCGGTACGCGGTGCACCGGGGGATGCAGATCTTCTTTGCGGAGCCGGGAGAGGAGGCGGACGACCTGATCGAGGATCTGATCGCCGCGCACTCATCGCCGAAACAGTTGTTGGTTGTTTCCAGCGACCGCCGCCTGCAGAGAGCGGCGAGACGGCGCAAGGCTCACGTGCTGGAGAGCGAGCCGTTTGTCGACGATTGCGAACGACGCAGGGGAGCGACGGATTCGAATGACGAACCGGCGGAACCGCTGAAGCCGCAGGCGGTCGACTCGCCGGAGGAACTCGAACAGTGGCTGAACGAATTCGGAGAGATTGACATCGAGCAGTTGCGGAGTGAGATCGGCCCGGTCGAGGAAACGCGGGGCGTGCCGGAGCGTGAGGCG
>ERZ869936.2051-NODE-2051-length-12593-cov-3.866486_pt1 | contig 12593 bp, 11 predicted proteins | sample MGYA00520876_ERZ869936 | MGnify/ENA primary metagenome ERZ869936 (study PRJEB32218, sample SAMN09650985) | biofilter metagenome | isolation source: enrty point of leading RO module | place: Saudi Arabia: Thuwal, RO plant located on Red Sea | collected 2016-02-17 ...
CCACCGAGACGCCGCGATTGCGATGGCCCTTGGTCACGAACAGGCAGGAAATGGACCATACCGGCTGGTTGTCCACCGGCTTGAGAATTCGGGAGCGCGCCAGAGCGGGATAATCCTCGCGGGGCGCCACCGCGCACCAGCCGACGGCCTCCTTTCCCTCAAAAGCCAGCAGGCCCGGCACCGCGCCCGACTCAACCAACCGCCGCATGGCCTGCTTGTTGCCTTCGCCCTTTTGCTCGTTGAATTCCGACCGCGTCAGCCGCCACAACATGCACCAGCAACCCCCGCAGGCGCCGCGTTCGCCGAAGAGTTTTTCGAAATCCGCCCAGCGCTTGGGTGTGAGCGGCTGCACAGTGAGCGATGTGGAATGCTTTGCCATAGGAAAAATGAAACGCGAACCCTCGCAATTCGTTTAATTACCCAACAGCATGGCTGCCTCGCCCGAGGCAACCTCAGTCCGCGATCTTCTCGCCGTCCATGCGGTAGATGCCAATGAGGTAGCCGTTCTCAAGCATTTCGCCGATGTGAATCAGCCCGTAAACGGTCACCGGCAGGTCCATGACGGACTTCACGCCCTTGCCCGCCATTTTGACGCTTACCCAGTCATTGATGCGCGGCACCGCGCCGTAACAGCACATGGACTGGTCCTTCATGATGAGCATCTCGGTGACCAGGCCGTTCTCCACTTTGAGCGGCAGCATGTAGCCGGTCAGGGCGACTTTCTTTTTGTCGAAGGCTTTCACCTCGTCGGGAATCTGCCCGTTGCTCTTGCCCGCGTCACCGGCGGCCACGGTCCCGGCGGGCACCTCGAAGGTGTAATTGGCCAGCTTGTCGAAGCTCAGTTCCACAAAGTCTCCCGATTTGGCGGACGCTTTGCCGGTCACTTGAACGGAGGGTTGCTGTGGCGCGGCCGCGGCAACGGTCGTTGGCGTGGCGGTAGTGGCGGTAGTGGCGGGCGGCGCATTGGTTTTGGAGGATTTGATGGGCTCGCCGCGGATGGCCTTTCCGCGAATCGGCTCGCCCCGCACAGGCTTTTCCTGCGCCCGCAGGGAACTTGCGGAAAAATAAACTGCGACGGCCAGCAGCGTGGCCAGGGACAGGTTGCAAACTCGGGTGACGGGCGGCATAGCGGTTTAATGTTTAGCTCAAGATGTGCGTAATTTCAAACTCGACTCCGGGTGACTTCGTCTTGAACTACGAAACCGGCACCAGATTCTCCGCCACGTCCGTGCGGTAGGCCTTCAGCGCCGGGACAATGCCCGCCAGCGCGCTGATGCCGATCAGGGCCGCCGGCGCCCACAGCATCACGGCGTGAAAGGCAAACGGCTCCAGCACCACGCCGGTTTTGGCCCGCACAATGCCGGCCACCACGCCCATGATGACGCCATACACCGCGAAGGCCGCAATCATGCCCAGTGCCGCGATGCTCGCCGCTTCCACCACCACCGCGCTGAAAATTGTCCCGCGATGCGCCCCGAGCGCGCGCAGGATGGCGATTTCGCGTCGGCGCTCGTTCATCGAGTTGTAGATGCTGGCCAGGATGGAGGCCGTGGCGACCAGCGCCACCAGCGAGGCGATCAGTTCCAGCACGCGGTCAAGCCAGGTCACTTTGTCGAACAGTTGCGCGACAATCGTGCCGATGGGCCACGCCAGCGTCAGCCGGCCCTCGGGCTGGTTATATTTCGCCTGAAGCATCTTGCCCGCGATCGGGCTGCGGAACTTCACCAGCACGGCGCTGATTTCGTTCTCGGCCTCCTCGCGGTGGCCGCTCATCAACTGCAACCCTTCCAGCGGAATCCAGATCACCCGGTCGGCGGGCGTGTTGGACGGCTCCAGCACGCCGACCACCACATAAATTTCCTCATGCTCATGGTCGTCGTCATGGGCGAACCCGTGGTGCGGATGAAACTCGTCTCCCTCTTTCAGGCCGAGCCTTTGCGCCACAAAACTGCCGACGACCGCCTCGCGATAGCCCTCGTCAAACACGCGGCCCGCGGCGAGCTTGTGCGTTTTGCCGGGCGCCAGTTCCACCTTGGTGAACAGGTCGGGCGTGGTGCCGACAATGCGGTAGCCGTGATAGTTGTCGCCCACGGCCAGCGGCACAGCGATGGCCACGCTGGGATCGTTTTTAATTTCCTCAAAGTCGCTGACCTGGATGTTGCCCGGCGACGACTCGAGGTGAAACACCGAGTTGAGCACCAACTGGACCGGCGAGCTGCGCACGCCCAGCACCGCGTCGAATCCGCCGTCCACCTGCGTGAACGTGGCGCGCGACTGCTCCTTCACCACCCAGACCGACATCAGCAGCCCGCCCGCCAGCGCGATGGACGCGGCCGTGACCACTGTGGAGAACAAATGCTGCCGCAGGCTTTTGAGAACAATGTGGAACAAGCTCATGGGAAAAACGGGTTGGGCTTATTTGGCCACCGGTGAAATAGCGCGGTTGAGCCGGGCCAGGTCGAGCGTGGTTTCAAACTGGCCGAGCACGTCGCGGTCGTGGCTGACCAGCAGCAGCGCGGCGCCGTTCTCGCGGCAGGCTTCGCGAATCAGCTTGAGCGCTTCGGTGGCGTTCCTGGAATCCAGATTGCCGGTCGGCTCGTCGGCCAGGACCAGTTTCGGCTTGTTCGCCAATGCCCGCGCCACGGCCACCCGCTGCTGCTGCCCGGTGGAAAGCTGGCGCGGATAATGATGCAGCTTGTCTTCCAGTCCGACGCGCTTGAGCAGCGCCTGCGCAAACGCGCGGTCCGCGCCCGGGCCGAAGGACATTCCCAGCAGCACGTTTTCCAGGCAGGTGTAGCCCTGGAGCAAATTGAACGTCTGGAAAATGTAACCGATGGTTGAGGCGCGGCAGCGGTCGCGGTCATGTTCGCCCAAAGCCGAGATTTCCTGCCCGGCCAGGACGATTTTCCCGGCATCGGGCTTGAGGATGCCGGCGATGAGGTTGAGGAAGGTGGTTTTGCCCTGACCGCTTTCGCCGCGCAGGGCCACTTGCGCCTTTTCCTCCAGGGAAAATATCGGCACATCCAGCACCGTGTGCTGCGAGCCGTCGGGCGCGCGAAATGATTTCTTCAGCGAGGTGATTTCCAGCAGCGGCATGGGCGTTGGACGCACTCCAGTGCGGTTTTATTTCTTCGCCACTTTTTTGGCGCCGGCCTTTTTCATAACATCGGCGATTTTCACGGGGCAACCGCCCTTGCGCTTGCTTTCGTCCGCCGCTTCCATGAAGGCGAAGATTTCCAGAGTTTCCTCCGCCGAGACGGGCGCCACGCCGGTCTTGAAGAATTGCATGATTTCGCGGACCAGCGGGGCGTAGTCGCCGCCCGGCTTCTGGTCCACGACGCCCTTGGCGCCGAACACGGTGACCCGGTAGGGCGCGTTGGCGTTGCGAATGCCGCGCAGGGTGGCCACTTTTCCACCCTCCCAGACGCCGGTGACCAGGTGCGTGTCGCCGGTCACGGTGGCGGTCACGGTCTGGCAACCGGTTCCCATGATAGTGAACAGCGCCTCGGTGGGATGAATGCCATACCAGAACAAATCGGGATGATGAGGCTCCAGCGAGCAGGGGCCGGTCGAGAAGGCACCCTTGATTTCGCCCACATCCGTTTTCTGTAACTCCACCAGGCCCGGGTAATACCGCAGGGAGGAGGAGCTGAAACAGGGGACGTTGTATTCCTTGGCCAAACGGTAAATCTCAATGGCGTCGCGCAGGCTGCCGGCAACGGGCTTGTCGATGTAAACGGGCTTGCGGGCCTTGAACACCGGCTTAACCTGCTCCAGATGGGGTCGGCCATCCACGCTTTCCAGCAGCACGGCGTCCACCATGGCGCAGAGTTCCTCGATGGAGTCCACAATCTTGACGCCGTATTTCTCGTTGAGTTCCTTGGCGTAGCCGTCCACGCGTTTCCAGCTCGACTCAATGTCCGGGCTGCCGCCCTTGAAGGCGGCGATGACCTTGCCGCCGGGCACGTAATCCTTGTGGGAGGCGTCGTTCAACAACTTGGTGAAGGCGGTGACGTGCGAGGTGTCGGTGCCGATGATGCCGATTTTTATTTCACCATAAGTCAAAGCCGGAACGGCCAGTGCCAGGAATAGCGTGAAAAGGAGTCGTAATTTCATAGAAAGCGAAAAAAGTTATGCAGGGGCGCCAGCGATGCGGCAAGTGTATTCAGCCGAAGGGCGGGGGAGTTTTTGTTGGAACAGGGAAAAGCTTTTCACGGCTAAAGCTTTTGGTAACGTCTGGCGCACGTGCTTGATGCCCTGCATGCCAATCTGGTTTCGCCCGCTGTTTTGTTCTTTGTGCTGGGGTTGGTGGCGGCCATCGCCAAGAGCGACCTCAAATTTCCCGAACCGCTTTACGCCGGGCTGACGATTTATCTATTGACGGCTATTGGGTTCAAGGGCGGCGTGGCGATTTCCCAAGCGGGGCTGGGCGCGGTTTGGCTTCCCGGATTGGCTGCAATGGTGCTGGGCGCGCTGACGCCGCTGTGGACCTATCCGGTGCTGAAAACCGTCGGCAGGCTTCCCGCGGTGGATGCGGCCGCCATTGCCGCGCATTATGGGTCGGTCAGCGCGGTCACCTTCATTGCCGCGACCAATTACCTCACGGCCATCAACCAACCTTATGAAAATTACGCGTCCGCCTTCCTGGCTGTGATGGAGTCGCCGGCCATTTTGGTCGGGGTGGTGCTTGGGAAAATGGCCATGAACCGGTCCGGCAATTTTCCGGAAGCATCGCTGAAGACCGCCATGCATGAGGCGTTGTTCGGGCGGAGCATTGTGCTGCTGGTGGGCGCGCTGGTCGTTGGGGGGCTTTGCGGCGAGCGGGGCATGAGCAAGGTGGAGCCGTTTTTTGTCACGCCCTTCCAGGGAGTGCTGGCGTTGTTTCTTCTGGAAATGGGCATAGTTGCCGGCCGTCGTCTGGGCGATCTCCGGAAGGTTGGGCCGTTTCTCCTGGCCTTTGGGATAATTGTGCCGGTGATCAACGGCGCCTTGGGGGTGTGGCTGGGCAAGCTCACCGCCTTGGAGCTTGGCGGGGCAACGCTGATGGGCGTGCTGTCGGCCAGCGCCTCTTACATTGCCGCGCCGGCAGCCATCCGTGTGTCGCTGCCGGACGCCAATCCCACCCTTTCACTCACTTCCGCCCTGGCCATTACCTTTCCGTTCAATATCACGGTGGGGATTCCCCTGTATCTGGCCATGGCGCGGTGGATGTATGCTTGAGCCATGAACACACACCCGATGAAACTGGTGACGATCATTTGCGAGGCGCACGCGCGAGAGCCGGTGAAAAAGCTCCTGCGGGAGGCGGGAGCGCACGGCTACACTCTGTTCCAAGTGGAAGGCGAGGGCTCCCGCGGAGAGCGCACGGCGGAAATCCAGGAATTCGCCAACATTCAGATTGAGACCATCGTGCAACCGGACGTCGCGGCGGCCTTGATGGAGAAGCTGGAACGGGACTTCTTCCCGCGCTTTGGCATGATTGCCTTTGAATCGGACGTGCGGGTGCTGCGGCCCAAGAAATTCTAATGGCGTTGGCCTGTTTTAAATTTGCCCATGGGCATGGCCGGACAAGGCAGAAAAAAGTTGGCAAAGACAAGCCCCCTCTGCAATATCCACAGCCTTTGATAATCAGGAAAGTTAATCGTCACGTGATGTTTCCAGTTTCAATCAGCAGTTGTAGCCGATGGGCCCCCGCTTTTCGGCGGCACAGGGTTTTTGTCAAAGGCATGGCTGTGAATCATTCATGCGGACGATTTCATTGGCCGGACTCCATCCGGGACTTCTAACTCCATTCAACTCAAATCATTAACGAACCTCTTATGGACAAAATCGTTTATCTCGTTCCTTTGGCTGGCCTGCTGGCGCTGGCCTACACGTATTTTCGCACCGCCTGGGTTTCCAAGCAGGATGCGGGCACTGAGCGCATGAGCCGCATCGGGGCCTACATCACCGAGGGCGCGATGGCCTTTTTGAAGGCCGAATACCGCGTGCTGGCAATTTTCGTGGTTGTCGTCGCGGTGCTGCTGGGCATCCAAGGCGCCCGAGCGGAGAACTCCAGCCCGCTGATCGCCCTTTCATTTGTCGTGGGCGCCCTCTGCTCGGCCTTGGCTGGCTTTATCGGCATGAAAGTCGCCACCAAGGCCAATGTGCGCACCGCCAATGCGGCGCGGGTCAGCCTGGGCCGCGCTCTGGAAGTGGCCTTTGCGGGCGGCTCGGTGATGGGCATGGGCGTGGTTGGACTTGGCGTGATCGGTCTGGGCGGCCTCTTCCTGCTCTATTCGAACATGCAGGGCATGAACATGGACCGCGTGCTGACCATTCTGGCGGGCTTCTCCTTCGGCGCGTCCTCAATCGCGTTGTTTGCCCGTGTGGGCGGCGGTATTTACACCAAGGCGGCGGACGTCGGCGCGGACCTGGTCGGAAAAGTCGAAGCGGGCATTCCCGAGGATCATCCCCTGAATCCCGCGACAATCGCGGATAACGTCGGTGATAACGTCGGCGATGTGGCGGGCATGGGCGCAGACCTCTTCGAATCGTACGTTGGCTCCATTCTGGCGACCATGGTATTGGGCGCGACCTTCATCGGGATGACCGGCTTTACCTCCGCCGACAGCATGGGCGGGCTCTCGGCAGTGTTGCTGCCCCTGTTTCTGGCGGGCACGGGTATTGTGGCCTCGATTGTTGGCACCTTTTTCGTTCGCGTTCATGAAGGCGGCAACCCGCAGACCGGCCTGAACACCGGCCAGTTCGTCGCGGCAGCGCTGATGCTGGTGGCCTCTTATTTTGTCATCACCAACACCCTCCCGGCGGAATGGGCTGACAGCACCGGCAAAGTCATCAAGGCCACGGGTGTTTTCTGGGCCACCATCGTCGGCCTGGGTGTGGGGCTGCTGATCGGCATGGTGACCGAATACTACACCGGCACACACAAGAAACCGGTCGTCGGCATCGCGCAGCAATCGCTCACCGGCACGGCGACAAACATCATTTCCGGCCTGGGCACGGGCATGATGTCCACGGCCATCCCGATTATTTTGATCGCGGTAGCGATTATTGCCTCCTTCCAGTTGGCGGGCCTTTACGGCATCGCCATTGCCGCCGTCGGCATGCTGGCCAATACGGGCATTCAGCTCGCTGTGGACGCCTACGGGCCGATTTCCGACAACGCCGGCGGCATTGCTGAAATGTCCCGACTGCCCAAGGAAGTCCGCGGACGCACCGACAAGCTCGACGCGGTCGGCAACACCACCGCCGCCATCGGCAAGGGCTTTGCCATTGGCTCGGCGGCCTTGACCGAGCTGGCGCTCTTCAGCGCCTTTATGGCAGCGGCCAAAATTCAGTCAATTGACATTTCCAAAGCCTATGTGACCGCCTGTTTATTTGTCGGCGCGATGCTGCCGTTTCTCTTCTCCGCGCTGGCCATCGGCGCGGTCGGACGCGCAGCCATGTCCATGATCAAGGAAGTGCGCCGGCAGTTTGCCGACATTCCCGCGCTCAAAAACGCGCTCGAAGTGATGCGCCGCAACGAAGGCAAAGAGCAGGACACCTGGTCCGAGCAGGACAAGGAAACCTTTGCCAAGGCGGACGGCGCGGCCGAATACGGCAATTGCGTCGCCATCTCCACCCAGGCGGCCATTAAGGAAATGGTACTGCCAGGCCTTCTGGCGGTGTTGAGCCCCGTGGTCATTGGCCTCGGGTTCAAGGCCGCCGGATTGAATGGTGCGGAAGCCCTCGGCGGCCTTTTGGTCGGCGTGACAGTCTCGGGTGTGCTGCTGGCGCTCTTCCAGTCCAATGCCGGCGGCGCGTGGGACAATGCCAAGAAAATGTTCGAGGAAGGCGTCGAAATTGACGGCAAGAAATATTACAAGGGTTCCGATCCGCACAAGGCCGCCGTCGTCGGCGACACCGTCGGCGATCCTTTGAAGGACACCTCCGGCCCGTCGCTCAACATCCTGCTCAAACTGATGTCCATCGTGGCGCTGGTCATTGCACCTTTGCTGGTCTAAGCGCCAGAATGCATTTATCCTGAAGGCCGCGCTCGTGTATTCAGCATGGGCGCGGCCTTTTAATTGACTGATATGTCCGCTCCATCCACTGCCTCCGCCGCATCCAGCCGACTGGTCTCGCTGGATGTTTTTCGCGGCTTGACCATCGCCGCCATGATGCTGGTGAACAATCCCGGCAACTGGGGCGCGATGTACGCCCCGCTCAAGCACGCCGAGTGGCACGGCTGGACATTCACCGACACGATTTTTCCGTTCTTCCTGTGGATTGTGGGCGTGGCGATCCCCTTCTCGCTGGTGCGACGGCTCGAAGCGGGAGAACGGCCCCTGAGTTTTTTTCCGCGCATCATCCGGCGCACGTTGCTGCTGATTGGCCTTGGGCTTTTTTTGAGCGGCTTTCCGTTTTTTGAATGGGAGACGCTGCGGTTTCCCGGGGTGCTCCAGCGCATTGGCGTCTGTTATTTTGTGGCCAGCATCGTGGTGCTGTATGCGGGCGTCCGCGGGCAGATTCTCTGGACGCTGGCCTTTTTAATTCTCTCCGGGCTGCTGCTGACCTTCGGCTCCATGCCGGGGTTCCCGCCGGGCGACCTTTCCAAGGAAGGCAATTTTTCGCACTACGTGGACAGCCTTCTGCTCAAGGGCCACATGTGGAAGTCCACCAAAACGTGGGACCCCGAGGGCATCGTCAGCACGCTGCCGGCCATTTCGACCACTCTGTTTGGCGTCCTGACCGGACATCTCTTGCGGTCGAATAAAAGCCCCGCCGAAAAGACCGCCTGGATGTTTGTTTTCGGGAGCCTGCTGATGTTCGCCGGGCAGTTGCTGCACCTCTGGATGCCGATCAACAAGCCGATCTGGACCAGCTCCTACGCGGTGTTCATGTCCGGCCTGGCCGCGACGGTTTTGGCCGTCTGCTACTGGCTGGTGGACGTTCAGCAATGGCAAAAATGGTCCAAGCCCTTTGCTATTTATGGCGTCAATGCCATTACCGTTTTTGTGCTGGCCGGATTGCTCGGTCGGCTTTCCACGGTCATCAAGGTGACCAACGACGCGGGCAAGGAAGTGGCCCTGAAAACCTTTTTGTTCGAGTCTTATTTCGCGCCGCTGGCATCTCCAAAGAACGCTTCGCTGCTCTGGGCGCTGATGTATGTGTTGGGCCTCTATTTGGTGGCCTGGGTTCTTTACCGGAAGAAATGGTTCATTCGCCTTTGAGCCGCCCGGCCTTGCTCAGGGCGTGATGACAAACCGCACTTCCTCGCTGAAGGCTTCCAAGCGATCGAGCGCCTGATTGATGGCGCCGGCCTCCAGCCGCACCGGCAGAAGTGTTCCTTCGGCAAATTGAAGCCGTCCTTTGCGCGCCCAATCGAGCAGTTGGGGAATTTCGCTCGCCAGGTGGTCCGACACGCCGATGATCTCGGCCTCTTTGTTGAGCACTTCGGTGTAAGGGGCCACCTCGAACGTCCTGCTGGTCAGCCCCACCAGGCCGGCGCGTCCCATGATGCCGAGCGATTGCACCGCCTGGCGCATGGTCTGCGGCAGGCCGATCAGTTCCAAGGCGACGTCCACGCCGCGCCCGCGGGTCTGGCGCTTTATTTCCTCAACAGCATCGGTTGCCGCCGCGTTGACGGGCACCGCGCCGAGACTGCGCGCGCGTTCCAGCTTGCCCGGCTTGATGTCCACCGCGAACACTGTGCCCGCGCCCAGCGCGTTCGCCAATTGCACCGCCGACACGCCCAGGCCGCCGACGCCGAAAATCGCCACCGATTCGCCGGCCTTGAGCCGCGTTTTCAACAACGCATGCAGCGCGGTGGACGAGGAGCACATCATCACCGCGCCCTGCTCGAAGGGGATTTCCTCCGGCAGCCTGAAGAGGCTTCGCTCCGGCACGCAGATGTACTCCGCGTAACCGCCGTGACGGTGCTTGCCGATCATTTTGCCAGTGACACAGAACTGCTCGCTGCCTTTGTCGCACCAGGCGCAGTGGCCGCAGGTGGCCAGGTAATGGCCGCAGACGCGGGCGCCCGGGGCAAAGAGCCGAGCGCCTGGAACTAGAGCCTCCACGGTGCCCGCGACTTCATGCCCCAACGTCAACGGCAGCGGTTCAACGGGGGAAATGCCCGCGCGATAATGGGCGTCGGAATGGCAGATTCCCGCGGCACGCACCTTGACCAAAACCTCGCCCGGACCCGGCTCGGGCACCGGAAGGTCGCGGAGTTCCAAGGGACGTTTGGGCGCAATGAGCTGAACCGCTTTCATGGTGGAGGGTTATCCGGCAACGGCGGCGAGGCGTCGAACAAAAATTAATGAACAGGATTGCCGGTCGATGCGCGCAAACCGGTTTTCACCGGTTCCGGCAAAACAGCTTGCCGGGCAACTGCCGCACGGCGCGCTTCATTTCCAGGCCCAGCAGCGCCACGGAGACCGCCGACGCGGGCATGCCGCTCTGGCGGATGATTTCGTCAATGGGCACCTCCTCGGCGCCCAGCACGTCATAGACCTGCTGCTCGGACTCCGAGAGCGTCAGCGCGGCAGGAACAGTGGCCGCCTTGTCGCGGTTGCTGGAGGGGAACAGGTATTCAAACTCGCTGAGAATGTCCTCCGCGCCTTCGCAGAGTTTGGCCCCCTTTTTAATTAATTCATGGCAGCCCTTGCTGCGCGGCGAGTCAATGCGCCCGGGCACCGCGAACACCTGCCGGCCATTTTCGATGGCCATGTTGGCGGTGAGGAGCGCGCCGCTGGTGAGGTTGGCCTCCACGACGACCGTGCCGAGCGTCATGCCCGCCACAATGCGGTTGCGGATGGGAAACGTCTGTTTGTCGGCCTTGCGATTGAAGGGGAACTGGGTCATCACTGCGCCCTGCGTGGCGATGCGGTCAAAGAGTTCCTTGTTTTCCGCAGGAAAAACAATGTTGATGCCGTTGCCCAGGACCGCAATGGTGCGTCCCTTGGCGCTCATCGCGCCCTGATGCGCCGCGGTGTCAATGCCGCGCGCGCCGCCGCTAACGACGGTGACGCCGACGTAGGCCAGTTGATAGGCGAGTTTGCGGGCCGTCTCCATGCCGTAGGGCGTGGTGAGCCGCGAGCCGACCAGCGCAACGGCGTTTTTATCCTGCGGCAGAAGGCTGCCTTTGACGTAGAGCACGATGGGCGGGTCGTAGATTTGTTTGAGCGACTCGGGGTAAACGTCGTCGGACGGGATGACAATTGAACAGCCGTATTCCTCGATGCGCTTGAGTTCGCCGGCCAAATCCACGGTTTTCTCCCAGTTGGCGATGGACTCGGCCACTTCCGGCCCGATGCCGCGCACCTGGGTGAGTTGGGATGCCGAGGCGCCAAGAATGGACGGGGCATCGCCGAAATGATCAATCAACTGCCGCAGGCGCACCGGCCCAACCCGCTCAACCATGTTCAACGCCACCAATGCTTCACGCTCATCCATGCCCCCGTCGTAGCGGATTGGCTAAAAACCGCAAGGCCGGAGTGTGTTCGCGAAGAACCGCAACCCAATCGGCACGCTCTGGTGCTGGCCGAATAGCTGGCCAGCTTCAAAAGGGACGAAATAATGCGGCACGTGGCATGCTATACTATTGATTATGAAAACATTACTGATTGGACTCTTGCTGTTGGGCTTTACCGGCGTCGCGACGGCAGAAAGCCGGGCTAAATTGGACAGCCGCATTGAAAAGCTTTCCAAAAAGTTAGAACTCATGCAGCAGAAGCCCGAGAAGCGGATTCCCGCCGAGCACCTGCGCAAGGCCAAGGGCATTGTCCTGCTGGACCGCACCAAGGCGGGGTTTTTATTTGCCTACCAGGGCGGCGCGGGCGTGGCCATGGTCAAGGACAAGTCCGGCCAGTGGGGCCCGGCGGCGTTCGTCGAGGCCAACGAGGCGAGCCTCGGTTTTCAAATCGGCGGGCAGCAGTCGTTCATCGTCATTTTGCTGATGACCACCAATGCCACCCAGACGCTGACCGAGGCCAACATTGAGTTCGGCGGCGAAGCGCGCGGCACGGCCGGAAACACCAGCGCGGGCGTCGAGGAAAAAGTCGCCTCCAGCGAGGCGCAGATGCTCGTTTACAGCGACCGCAAGGGGCTTTTCGGCGGCGCGGCGATCAAGGGCGGCGCGATTGCCCCGGACGAGGAGGCCAACCTCGCCTACTACGGCGAGTTCCTGACCATGCGCGACATTCTGTTCGACAGGAAAGTGAAGGCCACGGAAACCGCCCGGAACCTGGCGCGAAACATCAAGGCTTACGCGGAGGAATAGCCTGGCAAGGCGAACTTACATTTACTTCACAATCTCGAAGTGCCCGATCCACGGCAGGCGCTCGAGTTTGCCTGAAGCGGCGTTGACGATGCCCACGACCATCAGGCCCACCGACGCCAGGGCAATGAGAAATTTCGCCAGCGCGGCGATGACGTTCACAATCGGGACCGCCAAAAGAATCAGGCAGGCAAAGGTCAGAATCACCGTCGCCAAAAACAGCACGATGCCCTGGTTGGCGTGAAACCGCGCGTAGGGCGACTTGGGCGCGGCCAGCAACGGCACCAGAAACAGCGGGCCGATGTAGGCCAGAATCGCGAACACCTTG
>ERZ869936.2052-NODE-2052-length-12590-cov-4.864300_pt1 | contig 12590 bp, 12 predicted proteins | sample MGYA00520876_ERZ869936 | MGnify/ENA primary metagenome ERZ869936 (study PRJEB32218, sample SAMN09650985) | biofilter metagenome | isolation source: enrty point of leading RO module | place: Saudi Arabia: Thuwal, RO plant located on Red Sea | collected 2016-02-17 ...
GCCACTTCCCCTATCTGGAAGACCGGGAAGGGCTGCTTTCCGCCGTGTCGAGCTTCTACGCCACCTTCCGCTGACATGCGAGACCAACCGGTTCGGCGCACGGTGACCGTTCTTCTCGTGTACGTCGCCGTCGGATGGGTGGTGCTCGTCGTGGGAGGATGGCTGCGCCAGGTCCTGGTCCTGCCTGACGTATTCATGGAGCTGCTTTTGCTGGGTATGGCTATGTGGCGGCGGTGATGGCGTGGTACTATCCGGCCATCGCGGCGAACAGCGAGTCCGACTCCTCCGCGCCGGATCGCGGCGGCAGGTGAAGATCCGAGCCCTCCGGCCCGCCGACTGGCCCGCGGTGCGGCGGATCTACGAGGAGGGGATCGCCAGCGGCGACGCGACGTTCGAAACGGAGGCCCCGGAGTGGGAGGCGTGGGATGCGGCCCGCCTCGTCGACTGCAGGCTGGTGGCCGAAGAGGACGGCGCCGTGGTCGGATTCGCTGCCTTGAGCCCGGTGTCCTCGCGACCGGTGTACCGCGGCGTCGCGGAGATCATGGTGTACGTGGCCGCCGCAGCCCGGGGGCAGGGAGTGGGGACCGAGCTACTCCGCCACCTCGTCCAGGCCAGCGAGGAGGCCGGTCTCTGGACGCTCTCGGCGGGGATCTTCCCCGAGAACGAGGCGTCCATCCGGGCTCATGAGCGCGTAGGATTCCGGCGCGTCGGGCAGCGTGAACGCATCGGCCGCTTCCACGACGGCCGGTGGCGGGACTACGTGCTCATGGAGCGCCGCAGCGACGTGGTGGGGACGGACTGAGGGAAGGCCCCGACGATTCGAGAAGACGTCAGGGCCGGCCGTCCATCCCCGCGGCCCGAGCCGCGTCGGCGCAGGCACGTACGATGGCCGCGGCAGGGACGATCTCATGGATGTCCGCGACGGATCGGCCCGCTTGCCAGTATTCCTTCGCGCCGCTGGCGTCGAGAGCGGTGCGCTTGAGCGTCCACGCCGACCGCAGGGCGTACAGGCTTCGCATGAGATGCTTCGTCTTCCGGCCTCGGAGCATCCACTTGGCGATGGGGCCCGCTTCGAGGCCGAGGCTCCGGACGTAGGGGGTCTCGATGACCGCCACGGGCACGCCGGTGAGACGCTCGGTGAGCACGATGTCGTCTTCCGCCGCGTCCAGAATGGCCTGCTTGTACGGATCGGACGCCTGACATTCCTCGGTGGCGATGAAGCGGGTCCCCATCTGGACTCCGGCGTAGCCCAGCTCCAGAGCTTCCACGAAGCCCTGCGCGTCGCCGACACCCCCGGCGCACACCACGGGCAGGCCCAGGTCGGCGAGCTCCTCGTAGAGCTCGGCCACGCCCCGTGGACCGGCGTGGCCGCCAGCCCGGCGATTCACGGCGATGAGCCCGTGCACCCCAGCGTCCCTGGCCTTCAGGGCCCATTTCCGCTCGGTGACGTCGTGGTAGACCACACCTCCATGGGGCTCAACCCTCTGCACCACCCAGTCCGGCTTGCCCAGCGAGGTGATGAAGAAGCGGACGCCTTCCTCGAGCGCGATGTCGATCCACTCGGACATACGCTTCCGGTACGTCTCCGACGACGCCTCGATGAGCGCGTTCATGCCGATGGGCCGGTCGGTGAGTTCGCGAATGCGCCGGACCCCCTCCCGAAAACCGTACCCGAAGACGTAGGTCAGCGTTACAGGCTGGAGCACGCCCAGAGCCCCCGCGTCCGAGGCCGCCGCTACTAGCTCTGGGTTGGAGCAGGGGTACATGGGTCCGCAGATGAGGGGTACCTCCACGCCGGCGTCCCGGGTCAGGGGTGTCGCGGGGTCGGTGCCGGTAGGGGTGCCGGTCATGGGGTCTTCACCGGGCCGATGCGCCAATAGGCAGTGACGGTGGCTACGACCTCGCCGCCGGCGTCACGGATCTCGGCCGTCACCGTGCGGTCCATGGACTCGGTCACGGTAGGGACGTCGCAGCGGGCCTCGGACTCCAGACGGCCCCGGGCCTTCTTGGTGTAGCGCACGTCGAGTCCGGTGAGGATCCCCCGGGCTTCGGGGCCGAGGGCGCCCACCAGGGCCAGGCCCGTGGTGACTTCACCCAGGTTGGCGAGGGCGATGGCATGGACCGAGCCGAGGTGGTTCCTGATGCGTCGGCGCTCCCGCACCGTGACGCGGACGTGGCCGGGCGCCAGCGTCTCCACCCGGGCTCCGATGGTCCCGGTGTAGGGAACCATGACGCCGAGAAGGCGGCTGAAGAGCCACCGTCCGCCGGGCAGCGGAGAGAGGCGTCGCCACAGCGTCTGGATTCGCTCGCCGGGTGCTTCCTGGGATGCCGACACGCTGCACCGTGGATGAGAGGAGGCAGGGACGGTATCATCGGGGGTGCGTGAGGGGTGGGCAACGTCGGGAGGACTTCAGGACGCCGGGCTCGCACCCTCCAGCCTTCCGGTCCTTCCGTCTCCTTCGCGGCACCGATGTTCGGCTCCTTCTGCCAAACCCTCATTGCGGCGATCGTCTGGATGGTGGCCAACGTCGTCTACCTCGACATGAAGCGGAAGGGGCTCCGCGGCTTCACACGCCTTGCCGCGTTCTGGGCGGGCACGCCCACGACCTGGATCACCTTCTTCGCCGTGCGTGAAGGGACGCAGCCCACCTTCGAGAGCCACGGGGGAGACGACGAACTCCTCGAAGCCGTACGGCGGGATCGGGCGCTCCGGAGCGGGACACCCGAGGAGCCGGACCCGGCGCACGACGACGACTCCTCACGCGGTGGAACCGGCTAGATGTCGGTGACGCCGGCGGGCGCCGTCCGACTCAGCGACTATCGACCGACGAGGGAGGACTTCCGAGGCCTCCTCCATCTCGCGGCTCCGGTGATCGTGGTCCAGCTCGGGCTCATGTCCATGGGGGCCGTCGACACCATCATGGTGGGCCGGGTCTCGGCCACGGACCTCGCCGCGGTCGCCATCGGCAACCTCTACTTCTTCGGGATGGCCGTCTTCGGCATGGGGGTACTCTACGCCCTCGACGCCGTGGTCTCCCAAGCGGTGGGCGCCGACGATCATCGCGGCATCGCCCGCGGGGTCCAGCGCGGCCTGCTCCTGGCCGTCGGGCTCTCCGTGGTGGCCATGGCACTCCTCCTACCGGCCGGCACCCTCCTCACCTGGGCGCGCCAGCCGGTAGACGTGGTTCCCGTGGCCGACGCCTACGCCGAGGGGCTCATCTTGGGGATCTTCCCCTTCTACGCCTTCGTCGTCTTCCGGCAGAGCCTGCAGGCGATGGCCACCGTGCGCCCCATCGTCATCACGGTGCTGCTGGGAACGGTCTTCAACATCGGCCTCAACTGGGTCCTCATCTTCGGCAACCTCGGGGCTCCGGCCCTGGGCGCCGTGGGCTCGGCGTGGGGTACCAGCGTGAGCCGGTGGCTCATGGTGGGGATGCTCTGCTATGCGGCCTGGGGGCAGCTTCGGCCGGCGCTCCTTCCGTTCCGTCCCGAGGTCCTCCGCGTCGAACCTCTGCTTCGCTTTCTTCGGGTCGGGGCGCCCATCGGTGCGCAGCAGTGGCTCGAGTTCGGCGTGTTCGGCGCCGCCGGCCTCCTCATGGGACTTCTCGGGACGGTCGCCGTCGCCAGCCACCAGGTGGCCCTCCAGTTGGCTGCGCTCACCTTCATGATTCCCGTGGGCGTGGCCCAGGCCACCAGTGTGGTCGTCGGGCAGGAAGTCGGTCGCGAGGACCCATCCGCGGCCCGTCGTGCCGTTGGCGCCGGTCTACTCGTCTCCACTGCCTTCATGTCGTTTACAGCGGCCATGTTTCTCCTCCTTCCGGGGCCCCTGGCGGCGCTGTTCAGCAGCGACCCGGCGGTGGTGGCGGCCGCAGCGGCGCTGCTTCCCATCGCCGGGGTCTTCCAGATCTTCGACGGGCTGCAGGTGGCCGGTGCGGGTGCCCTTCGCGGAGTCGGTGATACCCGAGTGCCCATGCTCCTGAACCTCGTGGGGTTCTGGGTCATCGGCCTGCCCACGTGCATCGCCCTTTCCTTCGGTCTGGGGATGGGGCCCAGGGGGGTGTGGTGGGGTCTCGCGCTCGGCATCGGGGTGGTGGGCACGCTCCTTCTGGCTCGGATCCGGAGACGCTTCGGCCGGGAGCTTCGCCGGCTGATCCTCGACGTCGACGGACCCGAGGTGTCGTCGCCCCATCCTGGCCCCACGTCGGGCGTCGCCGAGGTCGATGTCACGGCGTCCTGACATCCGCCTGAAGCGCCCGCGGCCGCCCCACGAATCCGTTGCCCGCGACGAGGGTGAACGCGAGCTTGGATGATGGCCTTCACCTTCCATCCCCTCGCCATTCGTGACGTGGTTCTGGTGCGTCCGACCCGGCACGTCGACGATCGCGGAGTCTTCACCGAGACGTATCGGCGGGACGCCTTCCACGAGGCGGGGCTCCCCAGCGATTTCGTCCAGGACAACCTTGTACGCTCCGTCCAGGGCGTGCTTCGCGGGCTCCACTATCAACTGCCTCCGGTGGCCCAGGGGAAACTGGTCGGGGTGGTGAGCGGTCGGATCTACGACGTGGCGGTGGATCTTCGACGGGGCGGCCCCACATACGGGCGCTGGGTCGCGCACCGGCTGGACGTCGAGACCGGTGAGATGCTCTGGATCCCCCCGGGCTTCGCCCACGGGTACTGCGTGCTCTCCGAGACCGCCGACGTCATGTACAAGGTCAGCGCCCCATACATCGGGGAGCTCAACCGGGGCATCCGTTGGAACGATCCCAGGCTGGGGATTCCCTGGCCGGTGTCGGACCCCATCCTCTCCGACAAGGACCGCAAGCAGCCGGACTTCGAGCGCTCCGAGAACCCGTTTCGGATCTGAGGCGTGTGACGAACGCGCGCGAGCACCACATCGAAGTCCGCAAGACGGCCCGCTACTGGATGGCGGGGGACGAGACCGGAGCCACGGACGTGTGGTTCGTGTTGCACGGCTACATGCAGCTGGCGCGCCGTTTCCTCCGGCGGTTCGGACCCATCGAGGCGGGGGGTCGGCTCATCGTGGCGCCGGAGGGGCTGTCGCGCTTCTACGTGCGATCGGGCGGGGGACGACATGGAGCGGAGTCGGTGGTGGGAGCGTCGTGGATGACCCGGGAGGATCGAGCGACCGAGATCGACGACTACGTCGCGTACCTGGACCGCCTCGCCTCCGCCGTCCTCGACGACGCCGCGGCTGAGGCCCGCGTCACGATTCTCGGTTTCTCCCAGGGGGTGGCGACGGCGTCGCGCTGGGCGACGCTCGGAGCCGTTCGACCCAAGAGGCTCGTGCTTTGGGGAGACTTTCTTCCCCCCGATCTGGACATGGACCGTGCCGCCTCGGCCTGGAGCGACGTCGAGGTGGTCCTGGTGCGTGGGTCCGAAGACGCAGCGCTCCAATCCGAAGAGTTGGCCGCGGCGGAGACGGAACGGGTGAAGTCGGTGTCGCTGGACGTCCGACGCGTGGCGTACGAGGGCGGTCACGACATCGACGAATCCACCCTCGTGGCCCTCGCCGGGAGCGTCTGAGCCGCTAGGACCCGTCGGTCTCCGGGGTCCGACGGATGGCCACGTAGGCGCCCTCGAAGCGGGCGACCCGACGGCCGCCCACCTCCACCCGAACCTCCACCACGGCGCGGCCCTTGCCGCTGCGATCGAACGAGCGCCTCAGGCGATCCCACTGGCTCGGCTCGATGCCCTCGCACACCGCTCGGAAGTCTTCACGCACAGGCAGCACGTAGTCCGTGGTCCCGCTCTGGATCACGACCTGCGCTTCGCGGCCCTCCGTCACCAGTCGTCGGTGGACCGCGGACCATCCGGCGAGCGTGGCCAGGGTCGACACGCTTCCCCCGAAGGCTGTCGATCTGTGGTTGGTGTTGGGCCCGAGGGGAGCGGTGAGGATCACCGGCTCGGGACCGGACTCGACTACGTCCACCGCCATGGCCCGTGCCAGGGGAATGTGTTCGTAGAGGTACTCGCGCAGCTCGTGGGGCGTCACCTCAGAACTCACCGATGAAGGCGATCTCCGGCACGAGGTGGTAGCCCGTTTCCCGTGCGACGGTCTCCTGAGCCAGGTCGATGAGCGTACGTACCTCGGCGGCGGTGGCACCCCCGAAGTTCACGATGATGTTCGCGTGCTTGTGGAAGATCCCGGCTGCGCCATGGACGTGGCCCTTGAGCCCACACTCGTCGATGAGTCGCCCGGCTCCGATCCCTTCGATCTTCTGGAAGATGGACCCGGCGCAGGGGTAGAGCCAAAGGTCTGGATGGCGTTCATCGCGCCATTCCAGGTTCTCCCTCATGACACGCCGCAGTTCGTCCACGGGGGTCGGTTCCAGCCGGAACGTGGCCGACAGAACCACATCGTCGCGGTGGTGGAGGATGCTGTCGTCGTACCCGAACTCGAAGTAATCGACGCCTACCGTGCGGCGCTCACCCTCCTCGGTGAGGAGCTCGGCGGACTCGAGGATCTCCTCGATGAAGACAGTACGAGCCCGCTCGGGGGCAGGCGCCAGGAAGTGGAGGTTCTGCCACAACGCTCCGCCCACGGTGCTCGGGATGCCCACGAAGTGGTGGAGCCCTCCCAGCCCGCGGGCCACCGTTGCGTCGATGAGGTCGGGAAACGTCTCGACGACAGCGCCGGCGCGAACCGGCACATCGTCCAGGAACTCCACCCCGCCCACCTCCGAGTGGATGACCAGTCCACGAAAGCCCCGATCGCCCACGAGGATGTTGGCGCCACGGCCCAGTAGGAAATGCGGTACGCCCTCGGACCGGGCGAAGGTGACGACGTCTGCCAGTTCGTCGGCGGTCCGGGCACGGACCAGATAGTCCGCCGGACCCCCGATGCGGAACGTCGTCATGGGGGCCAGGGCAACGTCCCGCTCGACGCGTCCCGGCCCGAGAAGGGCGTCCAGGCGGTGCGCGAGGTCGGTCGGGGCAGTCATGCCGGGAAGATATCCCCGCCGGGAAGGGGGATGAACCGTCAGTTGCGCCCTCGGATGAGGACCGTCCCGCCCCGGGCATCGGTGAAGGAACCGTCCTCCACTGCGATCTCCCCGTTCACCAGCACCCATTCGATGCCCTCGGGATACTGGTGCGGCGCCTCGAAGGTCGCTCGGTCGATGACGGTCTCGGGGTCGAAGACCACCACGTCGGCGAACCAGCCCGCCCGTATCTGACCCCGTTCCCGCAGGCCGATCCGCTCCGCGGGGAGCGCCGTCATCTTCCGAACGGCCTGCTCGACGGACAGGACGCCCTCGTCGCGGGCATAGTGACCCAGGACCCGGGGGAAGGTCCCGTACCAGCGGGGGTGGGGGTGCCCGTCGCCCAGGGCCACCAGTCGTCCGTCGGACGCGACCATCGTCCACGGGTGGGCCATGATGGCTTCCACGTCATCCTCCGACATGGCGTGGTAGATGGCGTTGGCGCCCCCGCGCCTGACGGCTTCGACGACGAGCCGTGCCCCGGTTTCCGGCGTGGGCTCCAAGCCCTCGCGAAGGGCCCAATCGTGTAGGGTGCGCCCCTCCAGCGATGCATCCCACGGAACGCGGGAGAACTGGACACGCCGTAGGTCGTTCCCGCCGCGGTCGTTGACGATGTTGAAGGCGATCCCCGAGATGACGCTGTCGGCGAGGGCCGGGTCGTCCATGCGCTCGAGGAGTGCGTCGTCTCCCCCCTCCATGGCCCATGCGGGAACGAGGATGGTGATTCCCGAGTGGCTGGCCGTATAGGGATACTGGTCGATCATCACGTCGGTCCCCGCAGCTCGAGCCGAGTCCACCATGGCCAGCGTCCGTTCCGAGGCTCCCCACATGGGTTGGCCCACCACCTTGTGGTGGGTCAGGACCACGGGGATGGATGCCTGGCGACCGATCTCCAGCGCTTCGGCCACGCTCTCGATGAGGCCGAGGCCCTCTTCGCGGAGGTGTGACGTGTAGAAGCCCCCCGCCTCGGCGGCGACCTTCGAGAGCTCCACGACCTCGGCCAGCTCGGAGAATGCGCCGGGGAGGTACTTGAGCCCGGTGGAGATCCCCCACGCCCCGTCGGCCATCCCCTCGGCAACCATGGCCTTCATCCGATCGAGCTCCGCCGGAGTCGGTGCCCGGTCTTCCAGCCCCAGGACCTCACGTCGGACCGTGTTGTGGCCCACCATGAAGCCGACGTTCATGCCGAGTCCGAGGGACTGGGCCTCGGCCATGTAGTCGTCGAGGGGCCAGGGCGCGCTCCCGTCGGGCCCGCCGAGGGCGCTGGTGACCCCCTGCCGGAGGTGGCTTTCCGCGCCGGGAAGGCGGAGAAGCGGATCGAGATGCGTGTGGATGTCGACGAAGCCCGGGCTCACGACCTTGCCGGACGCGTCGATGACGCGGGCGGCCCGGTCGGGATCGAGATCCTGCCGCGAGACTCGCACGATTCGGTCCCCGCGGATGGCGACATCGCCTTGGAATCCCGGAGCGCCGGAGCCCGACATGACCGTGCCGCCCCGGATGAGCACGTCCCAGTCGTACTCACTGCTCTGACGGATGTAGAGCCCGTCGAATCCTGTAGCCCACGTCGCGCCGCCGTCGGTGGACGATTCCCAGTGCTGCCGGACGCGGTCCGGATTCCCACCCACCTGCGACCAGGTGATCCGATTCAGGACGGTGGTCCCGTTCGGCCCGACGGTCTCACCCTGCATGACCATGCGGCCGTCCTCGAAGCCACCCTCGAGCACCAGGAGAAGCCCTCCGTTGTCCGTCCACGTCTGGTGCCAAACGCCCCGGGAGGCGTCGTACATGTTGAGGCTGTACCCCTCGTAGCCCGATGGCGTGGTGTAGTGCTCCTGGAGGACACACTCCCCGAGGATGACCGAGATGGTGTTGTGGCCCGCCAGGGCGCCGTTGGAAGCCCGGACCATCCACCGGCCTTCCCAGAAGTCGAAGTGCCGGTTCGCCTCCGCGGAGCAGGGTGGGCCCTGCTGGGCTGCGCCGGAGTGGGGCCGGACGCCGAGCGCCAGCACGGCCATGGCCGCGACGCCCACGACGTACGAGGGGCTCCTGAAGGTGAAGGACCTCATGCGCTCTCCGCGTGGCTCGGCGAATGGATGCTGACCGTTCCGGACGGTCGTCTCCGTCGTGTGTGATACGGCCCTGGAGGTACGGGATTGCAGCCGCCGCGTCCAGCGGGGGGGGTGTCCGGTTCTGGGACGGGCCATCCCGGATCCGAGCAATCAAGCACCTCGCGCAGAATGGCTTCGAAACGCGCTAAGCGATTGCAAAAAAGCGTCTTACGGGAATCGGAAACTTCTGGCACGACTCTTCCGAATGGAAGGACACGTATCGAGGCCAGTCGGAGCCCGTCCGGAGGGTGATGAGTGGAATGGGGAAGGGTCGGTGATCAGCCCGCCGGCTCCGGTCGGGCGCTCGGCCTCGAGGTAGCGCGCGAAGTCGGCAGGGGCCGATTCGCAAGGAAGGAAGCGAGGGGCGGGGGCTCTTCGCCACGCGGGATCCGGAGTCGGCAGGGGCCGATCCGGACGGCACGACCCGGGGCAGCAGGGGCTGCTCCGGCGGCAGGACCCGGGGGCAGCAGGGGCTGCTCCGGAGAAGCGGGACGGGTGGAGGACGGGAGCGATGACGTGGAGCCAACGAGAAGGTGAGCGAGTGACGAGTCGAAACATGGTGGCGGCGGTGGACAGGATCGCGCTGAAGGTCCTTGTGGTGGGACTCGTCCTCCTCGCCATCTCGGCGGTGGGGGTCTCGGGGCAGCAGGTGCCCGACGAGCTTTCCCTGGAAGAAGCCATCGTGCTGGCGAAGGCCCACAATCCGGGCTTTCTCAGCACGGCCAACGACCAGGCCAGCGCCGACTGGCAGGTTCGTGAGGCGTATGCCCAGTTCATCCCGTCGGTCCGGACGAACCTTTCGGGCACGTGGCAAGAGGCGGGGTCGCAGCGCTTCGGCGCGGTGATCTTCGAGGGGGCGAGCACCGACTGGCTGTACACCGGCTACTCGGTGAACTTCAACATGAACATCGACGGGAGCACCATCTTCGGTGTGCCCCAGTCGCGAGCCAACCGCAGCGCCACGGAAGCCCGCATCGATGCCGCCGAGTTCAACCTCGAATCGCTGGTGGCCTTGCAGTACATGCAGGCCCTCCTGACGATGGAGGGCGTCGACGTGGCCCAGCGCCAGCTGGACCGGGCCCAGCAGAACCTCCAGATCGTGCGTACGCGCGTCCAGACCGGCGCGGCAGCGGGCACCGAAGGAACCCAGGCGGAAGTGGACCTTGGGCGGGCCGAGGTGGCCCTCATCCAGGCCCAGCGGGACCTTCGCCAGGCGCGACTTCTCCTCCAGGAGCAGGTGGGCGTGCCCATCGGCGAGGAGGTACGGCTCATCAGCGGATTCGAGGTCTTCGAACCCGACTTCGAGATCGAGGAGCTGATGGGGTACGCCATGGAGCAGCACCCGTCGTTGAAGTCGTTCCGGGCCCAGGAGAGCGCCAGCAGGGCGGCGGCCCGCCAGGCGTCCACGAGCCAATACCTGCCCTCCCTGAACCTTTCGGCCGCCATCCGTGGCCAGGCCCAGGAGGCGACGAGCACCGAGTACGTTCTGAACCAGGTGCAGCGCCAAATCAACGGGCAACGGTCGAACTGCCAGTTCCTCAACGCCCTCGAGGGGGGCATCGCCGGGGGGATCCCCGACTACGAGATGCAGGACTGCTCGCAATTCGTGGTAACGCCCCAGATGGAGCAGGATGCGCTGGCGCGCAACTCGGCCTTTCCCTTCGGCTTCGACGATGTGCCCATGACCATGAGCCTGGCCATCTCGTTGCCCATCTTCACGGGGTTCACGCGCGAGCGGCAGGTATCACAGCTCAACAACCAGGCCGAGGACGCCGAGCACGCGCGTCGCGCCGAGGAGCTGCGACTCCGGACCATGGTCACCAACACCTACGACAACCTCATCTCGGCGCACCAGGTGGTGCAGGCCGAGGCGAGGAACCGGGAGCTGGCTGAAGAGCAGCTCCTGCTCCAGCAGCGTCGCTACGCCCTGGGTGCGGCCGACCTCCTCCTCCTCATGGACGCCCAGACGTCGGTGAGCACGGCGGAGCGAGACTATCTGAACGCCCTGTACGACTTCCACTACAACTTGATCGCGCTCGAGGCGGCCGTCGGCCGTCCACTGCGCTCACGATAAGGGGACGGGGGAACGCGTGGACATCATTCGTGACACGAAGCCGAAGAAGAAGAAGAAGAAGATCGTCTGGAGTCTCGGAGCCATCGCGCTCCTGGCCGCGACCATCTTCGTGCCCCGGCTTCTGCCGACGGCTGCTCCCACCGTGGACGGCGCCACCGTTTGGCGGGACACCGTCGAGTTCGGGACGATGATCCGTCAGGTTCGGGGGCCGGGTACGCTGGTGCCCGAGCAGATGCGTTGGATTACGGCCGTGACGGCGGGCCGCATCGAGCAGATCATGTCTCTTCCGGGCACCGAGGTCGCCCAGGAAGAGGTCATCATGCGGATGAGCAACCCCGACGTGGACATGCAGCTCCTGCAGGCCCAGCAGCAGCTCTCCCAGGCCCGTGCGGCGCTGGCTCAGCTGCGGACCAACCTGCAGACCCAGGAGCTCACCCAACGCGGCACCGTGGCGACGGTCCGTACCCAGTTCCTGGATGCCGAGCGCGTGTACGAGACGAACCAGCGCCTCTTCGACGAGAACCCCGACCTGGTCGCCCGGGCGGAGCTCGATCGTACGAAGGAGGCCATGGAGGAGCTGGAGATCCGGCTCCAGGTGGAGGAAGACCGTCTCGACGCCATGGTGCAGAGCGCTCCTGAGCAGATCGCGGCCCAGGAAGAGCAGATCGACCGACTGGCCGAGTTTGTGACGTTCAACCGCGACCGACTCCAGTCCATGCAGGTCACCGTTCCGGTTGCAGGTGTTCTGGCTCCTCTGGACATCCCGCTTCAGGAAGGGCAGTGGGTTCAGTCCGGCCAGCAGCTCAGCCGGGTCGTGGTTCCAGGTCGTCTCAAGGCCGAGATCCGCATCACCCAGACCCAGGCCCAGGACATCGTCATCGGGCAGACCGCGATGATCGACACGCGCACCGACACCATCATGGGGCAGGTGACGCGCATCGACCCGGCGGTCCGAAACGGGACGGTCACCATCGACGTGTCGCTCCCCGACAACCTTCCGCCCTCCGCTCGCCCGGATTTGAGCGTGGACGGCAACGTCATCATCGAGCGTCTCGATGACGTGACCCACGTAGGGCGCCCGACGTTCGGACAGCCGAACCAGCGGGTGAGCATCTTCAAGCTGACGCCCGAGGGCGATTACGCCGAGCGGGTCACGGTGCAGCTGGGCGCGAGTTCGGTGAACGACATCCAGGTCATCGAGGGTCTCGAGGCCGGTGATGTGGTGATTCTCTCGGACATGTCCCGGTGGGACGGCTTCGATCGCGTGAAGATCAACGACTAGCAGGCGACAGTAGAGTTCAAAAGCCGGACGCCGTCCGGATCAACCAACCAGGGAGGGGAAGATGTCGGATCACCCGCTGATCCATCTCGAGGGGCTGAGCAAGGTGTTCTACACCGAAGAGG
>ERZ869936.2053-NODE-2053-length-12578-cov-6.627725_pt1 | contig 12578 bp, 26 predicted proteins | sample MGYA00520876_ERZ869936 | MGnify/ENA primary metagenome ERZ869936 (study PRJEB32218, sample SAMN09650985) | biofilter metagenome | isolation source: enrty point of leading RO module | place: Saudi Arabia: Thuwal, RO plant located on Red Sea | collected 2016-02-17 ...
TAAAGTAGATGATTGGGATTACAACGCCGACCAAATTGAAATTCCTACTTCAGAATCATCAATGACAAATAATGAGATCCAACTCTCAGTACAAGAAAAATTAAAAACAAATCCAGAAATTTTAACTTTAATTGATGGTCAAGAATTAGTTATTGAATCTTCTTCCCTAGCCCCAGTAATGGAAGAAATTGAGGAAAAACCTCAAGAAGAAGAAAAAATAGAACAATGGACTGATACTCAAAAGAGAAAAATCCATAAAAAACGTTTAAGAGATAATTATGGTTACATTCCTGGTGCTAGAGGTAATGCTGGTACATTAGGAGATAATTTAGAAGAAGATGAACAAAATATTTGATAGATTAGATTATCTAAGAAATAGACTTCAAGAATCCGAAGAAGTAGGTTATGATCAAGATTTACCCTCCCACTTCTCAGAATATCAAGATGAAATCGAGGACTTAATTAATTCTTTATCTCAACCCGAACGAGAAAAATATTATGAAACTCGAATAAAAAACGCCTAAATTTTTGGAGCCCCGAAAGGGGCTTCATATATTTAGGTGTTATTGAAACAAATGGTTATGAAACAGTTAGTTAGATTTTTTGAGTGTGAGTTAACAGGTGATAAATTAGCTATCATTTGGGATGGTAAGCAAGAAATTTGTGTTACCGAAGATGAAGGGTATGATGTGTATGCTGCCCAAAATGCTAATCGTAATCAATTAATCAGCGAGTTATATTAAGATGAAAAAGGTTTTATATTTACACGGTCTTGAAAGTAGTCAAGGCGGTCCAAAAGTTGATTTTCTAGCAAATATGTTTATTACACATGCTCCTGCTATGGATTATAGAGATCCTTTTATAGCAGTAAAGCTAGCACATATAATGGAGAACTTCCAACCTGACCTTATTATTGGTAGTAGTATGGGAGGTTACGTTGCTGATATCTTATCCGAAACATATGGTACAGCAGCTATCTTATTCAACCCAGCTATCCATAGTCGTAGTATTAATCCTGCGGTTGATTTTCCAATTGAGGGTGAGCAAGCTGAACTTCAAGAACGTAAAATCGTTGTATTGGGTAAATATGATGAATTAATTGATCCTGAAACTACTAAAATGATGTTGTTTGGTTTAGAAAAATACACAATTATTGAGGAAGAAATGGGACATCAAACACCTCTCAACATATTTATTGACACAATAGTTAACAATATAAATGAGCTTTGATTTAAAAAAATACCTAGCTGAAGGTAGATTATACGAAGAACCAGGATTCGATAAGGATAAATGGATTTACCTTACGGATGAAGAAAAGGAAGAATTTGCCAATGATATCTTTGGGTTAATTTCAAACGCCTATAAAGATATAGGAGGTCACGCTAACTATGATTCACCAGCAGATGTTACTGGAGATGAAAGAGATGCTGATTACATGGTAATCGACTTAGATGATGACCCTGAATTTGATGCTGTTAAAGTATCTAAAGAAAAAGCAGCAGGTACTAAATCTGCAGGTATGGGTCATGACGGTTCAGGACCTGCTAAATCAGCAGCAGTTGGTATTACTTCTATTATGCTTAAAAAACCTGGATATTATATTGAAGTATCAGGTAAATTAAAAGATATCTTAGTATCTAAAGGAGTACCAGTAATTACGGATGAAGAAACTATCCGTAAAGTACTTAAAGGTAAAGAAATTACAATGAATGATGATGGTACCTATAATAGAAATTTAGGAGGCGAAATGCACACTAAAACTATGATGGGTAACCCAAACGTTTAATCCTTTCTCCTATCAATCACGATAACATTACCATTTTGAAAGTGGGTGATCTTAACAGGTCGCCCATTTTCCATTTTTGCTTTCATAGTAATGTTTCCTAATTCATCATACTTTTTCCAAGTGCCAATAGCTTGATTTTCGTAATAAAAACTAACTTGACTGATTTGGCCATTTGGGTAAAGAGTTTCTACTCTTACAGAACCGTTTTCAAGCTGATATGCTTTTTGCTCCTGAGCACTTAGATTTAATCCAATTAGTAATGCTAATGTAATAATAATTTGTCTCATGGTTATAAATATTAGTGAGTCATTTTAACGTCATACTAATGTAAAAACGTCATATTAAAAAGTCACGTGTTTTTATAAAGTATATATCGTATCTATAAGCAAATTTAAAAATTAAAACAAGTAATGAAAAAAATCGTTTTAGCTTTAACAGCAGTTTTAGCTTTCACTTCATGTGAAAAAAATCCCCCAGTAGAAGGTCCTAAAGAAAGTGTTATCACAGGACTAATTTCCGAAGATGTAACTTGGTATTCAGACACAGTTTATGAGATGGCTGGAAAAGTTGTAGTAGACGAAGGTGTTACTTTAACTATCCAACCTGGTACTTTAATTAAAGCAAGAGATGGTCAAGGTTCTTTATCTACTGCTCTAATTATAGCTCGTGGTGGTATGATTGATGCTCAAGGTACAGTTGATTCCCCTATTGTATTTACCTCTATTTATGATACAGGTAATAATTTAGATGAAACTGACCAAGGTATGTGGGGTGGAATTGTTATTTTAGGTAACGCACCTATCTCAGCAGATGCTTCCCCAGCAAACATTGAAGGTGTTCCTGTAAATGAAGGATATGGTCTTTATGGAGGAGATGACCAAACAGATAATTCAGGTATTTTAAAATATGTTTCAATTCGTCATGCTGGTACTTTATTAGGTGATGGTAATGAATTAAACGGTTTAACTTTAGGTGGTGTTGGTAGAGGTACTACTATTGACCATATTGAAGTTGTAGGTAATTTAGATGATGGAATCGAATTTTTTGGAGGGTGTGTAGACGCTTCTAATCTATTAGTATGGGCACAAGGTGATGATGCTTTTGATGTTGACCAAGGATGGTTTGGTACAGTTACAAATTACGTAGGAATTGAAGGCTCAGATTCAGATCACGCTTTAGAATTAGATGGAGGAGAAGGTAATACTAATCCTGCATTTACTTTAGAAAAAGGTACTTTTATTTCAAGTGATAATCTAGTAGAATTTCATTTTAGAGATTTTGCATTAGGATTTGTTTCCTACGATTACACAGTTACCCCAGCTAATATAGTAGCAGATTCAGCTACATCAGTTATGATTGATGCTACTGTAGGTGCAGATTTAACAGTATTTGACTGGACAATGGCTTCTGAAAGAGGCGCACTCTAAGTAAAAGTTTTTTTATAATATTTAAGGGCCCTTCGGGGTCCTTTTATATTTATAACCGTGCACAAAGTTAGACACATATTAGTCTTTTTATTGTGTATGCTCTCGATCACCTCCAAGTCTCAAAGTTTTATAAAATCATTTGATCATGGAGTATACACTGACCACAACTTTGTTTATCCTTACACTCAAGCTGGTTTAACACTTTTTAATAATCTTTACTTTGAATTAGGTATGTTAGATTTACCTACTGAAGTAAATTTAAATTTTAATAATACTGTTCAAAATAGGGCGGGACAATTTTCATATTTAATCAATAATTTAGAAGAACCAGCATATTATAGGGGCCCCAAAAGAAATAAAGAATTCTACTATTCAGTAGGATTATCTACTCAACATAAAAGATATAGACAAATCCTACAAATGGGTTTTTCTTATGGAGAATTAATGATTAAAACATCTAATTACTATAGAGCTATAGATGTTCAAGGAGGTTATATGGATTTAGGCCTACATTACCAGTACGGAGAAGAAAGACAATTTCTATTTTTTGGTTTTTCTTGGGGCATTGATTTGGCTCCCTAAATCCCCCTTCGTATATTCAAGTGTTAAAAAGAAATAGAGGTTATGTTTAAATTGACACAGTACAGAAGGTTAGAGATTGATAGTTTGTTTAAAGGCTATGCCGATAATTTTATTACTGAGGATGAGTTAGATTATATGCTCGATATCATGTTTGGTGAGTTAGGTAGTCCTGAGGTTAAATTCTAATAAAAACCATTGAGGATATTTGGTTCCCCAAGATACATTTCGTATATTTAGGTGTTAAAGAGATAAAGGTTATGACAAGTTCAAAAAAGAAAATTTTTTTCAAAACCATCAAAGAGTTAAACGATAACGAAACTATCGAGTTTAAATTCGAAGGTGAGTTTTACGAATTGAAGTGTTTTACCACTGAGTATGGTGATGATAAAGTTGATAGAAGTTATTCAATCGGTAAGTTGGGTGAGATCATGGGTGAAAGAATGAATCTTCTTAAATTTACAGATAAGTATCTTACATTTTATAATTTCAATTTGTTTAAACAACAAACCATATTTAAACTCCCAGTTGATAAAATCGAGATATAATGCAGATAGTTAAAATTCCAACAGAATCAATCCAATTAAAGGATAAGGTAGTTCCTAAACACGTTGTACTATTTAAAGATAAAGTAGTACATGCTGGAACTGAAGCCCAATGTCACAGATTTATCCACTATATGGAAGGAGCTTCAGATGAAATGATTTTAAGTAGAGCAGATTTAGTTAAATGAGATTTCCTAGAGGTAAGTACAAAGGAAGAAGTATAGCTGAGGTTGAAATGATTGACCCAGGCTATATTCGATGGTGTAGAGAAAATACCCCATGGATGCTTGAGCAAGCTAAGCCAAAAAAGCTTGTAGATGAAGATGGGGATCCGTATATTAAGCCCTATGAAAATATACCAATAATAGATCCAAAAGATGCCTTTTAGTTTTATTAGAGAACCAGTTTTGAACCAACCACTCGATGTGGTTCAATCGAATTTATCGCGGTATCAGCCGTTAAATTACAATCGTTTTAGATGGTGGCGTACTCATACGGACAACATTACTCCGTTAGGTAAACGCGCTAATCTACGCGATAGAATCGTTAATGGTGATTTCAATGAATCAACCTATTACTGGCAAGCCCAATTAGCCCTACACCAGGCTAAAGATAAAGTAGATCTAAATCGCCATGACCATTCTGATCAATTAGAGATACTAGCTGTTGACCTTGCTCGCTATAAGCGTTTGATGGAGGATTACGAGAAGGAAGAAAATGAACGTCTAGAGGCACTATATGATGCCTTTACAACTCATTTTGAGATAACTCGTGAGGAACTTGAAAATGAACTTTGCGAATGGACAATGGACTTATTATCATATTACAATTATTGCAACGAAACAAAACGTACAACCCCTGCTGCTAATAGAAAAAGTAGACGTGGCAGACCAAAAAAAGTAAAATAAATGGCTATAAACGAAGGAATGGCAAATCAAGTAGAATTACTTGGACATTATGGAAGTGATTTAACTCATGCTCAATCAGCATGGACTTCAACCTCACGTGATTTAACTGAGGATAAATTAGCAAGAGTAGATAAACTACTTAATATGCTAGCTTCAGAAGGACACGAAACACCCTTTGAAAAATCAGGATTACATTTCCTAGTAACAGTAGATCAAGCTACTCATATTCATCTTCTAAAACATAGAATTGGTGTCTCAATTAATGGTGAATCAGCTCGTTATAAAGAGTTAAAAGAAGATAAAATGATGTGGCCAACTGATTGGAGCGGAGAATGGAAAAATAAACTAGCCAAATATGCTGAAGAAGGTAATCGCCTGTATCATGAATCGCTTGAATACTTTACCCCTATTCTAGGACGTAAGCGTGCTAAAGAATCAGCTCGTTTCTTTAAAACATTTAATTCTCAGATTACAATGGATATTATGTTTAATTTTAGGAGTTTTGTTCATTTCCAACGTTTACGTAATAGTGAACATGCTCAAAAAGAAGTTAGAGAATTAGCTGAGGAAATGCTTAATCAGGTAAAAAATATTGAAGGTAATCCATTTGAAAAAACAATTAAAGCATTTGAACTATGATAGAAGTATTAAGACATAGTTTTGGGTTTTGTGGAGAGCACTGGCATCCAAATATTTTTACAATTCTTTTAAGTGGATTTGGATTAGTCCCAGCTTTTAATTATATTTATTTCAAATTAAGAAGTTATGTTAAAAGTAAGTCATGAAGTTCCCCGTTGTCTTCTCTATGACAGTGAAAATTTTAACGATTATGATTATGCGTTAGTTCACTTACTAGAAGAAGATGAGACATACCGAGAATACTTTTTGGAAGCGCGTGATAAAGGGCGCTATATTATTTTAGATAACAGCTTACATGAGTTAGGTCATGCCTACAATGATGCTGGTTTATTAAAATGGGTCGAAGAACTTCGACCAAACGAATTTATTATCCCAGATGTTTGGGAGGATAGAGATGCTTCAGTAGTTAATGCTCGTAAATGGGCTTCTATTGAATTGCCTGAAGGGGTAGAAAAAGTAGCAGTAGTACAGGCTCAAACAATTCATGAGGCAGCTACCTGTTACCAAACATATAAAGATTTAGGATACCAAAAAATAGCTTTTTCATATGGTGCGAGTTATTATAACGATGTTGTTCCTCACCCTAATCGCGATTTGGGTAAGGCGCTGGGAAGACTCTCAGTAATATCAGCTTTATACAAAACTAAAGTGATTTCACAAAATGATAGAATTCACTTATTAGGATGTGCTGTGCCACAAGAATTTGGATGGTATAAAGGATACAATTGTATTGAATCAATTGATACATCAAACCCAGTAATGGCTGCTTTAGAGCGTGAGCGTTATAATTTATGGGGTTTAGATAAAAAACCTAAAGCAAATATGAATGATTATTACTATATGCTTGAGGAAGAAGTAAATTGGGAATTATTAACAGATAATCTAACTAAGTTTAGATATATAAACGACCTATAAAATGGCTAAATTAGTAAGAGTAGAAACCGATTATCGTTTTTACGTAGTAGAGCTCACAGACGAGCAATTAGAGCGTTACAACTCAGGTGACGAAGGTTACGATGAGGTAATGGATGAAGTATGTGATGATTTTGAATTCACCAGAGATAAAGATGGTGGTACAGAATATTATATTGAAGAATAATGGCTAATACTTGTACAACAAATATTGATCTTAATGGTAATGCCGCAGTTACTGAATGGTTTACTAACATGGTTCAATCAATGAAAGATGAGGAACTAATTGAACAATTTGGATCTAAAGCAGATTCAATGATTGATCGTATTGGTTCTAAATGGTTACTAAAAACCGATTGGAGTGAAAGTTATCTTCAAGTCGAAACAGCTTGGTATCCACCTGATGTATTCTTAAAGAATATCTTTGCTCAAGCAACAGCAATAGATTCTGGAGTAACTATAACAGGTCGTTATTGGGATGAAAACTTTGACCCAATTGGTATCTTTGAGATCAATTCATCAGGATACCACACATCAGAAACATCAGTTGATGTAGATTGGGATAACGAGTATTACTGGGACGAAGAAGTAGAACCAGCATTTGAAGAATTAGAATTATAATAGCGTTTGCCTATACGCTGAAAATACCTGGCAAATTTAAATTTTTATAAAATGTCAAACGTAGTAGTTAGTTTGAGTGGTGGAATGGATAGCAGCACCCTATTGTTAAGAGCTATCAAAGAGTACAATGGTAATGTTACAGCATTAAGTTTTGATTACGGTCAAAAACACCGTGTTGAGCTAGAGCGAGCACAATCGCTTATTGATTACCTAAATACAAGTGGTTACAATATTAAGTACCGTCAAATCCAACTTAATGGACTTGTAGATCTACTTAATTCAGCACTTGTAGAAGGTGGAGATGATGTACCAGAAGGTCACTACGAAGAGGATAATATGAAAGCAACTGTTGTTCCTAACAGAAACAAAATCTTTGCTTCTATTACTCAAGCAGTAGCACTTTCAGTTGCAACTTCAACTGGTAAAAAAACAGATATCGCTTTAGGTATTCACGCTGGTGATCATGCAATTTACCCAGATTGTCGTCAGGAATTCCGTGATGCAGATGATGCTGCCTTTAGAATTGGTAACTGGGATGCTGATATGGTAGGTTACTTTACACCATATCTTGAAGGTGATAAATTTGATATCCTAGAGGATGGTCAAGTATTGTGTGATTATTTAAACATTGATTTTGATGAAGTATATTCTCGTACAAATACTTCTTACAAACCAATGCAACACGATAATGTTTGGTTTAGTGATTACAAATCAGCTTCAAGTGTAGAGCGTATTGAAGCATTCCTAAAACTAGGACGCAAAGACCCAGTAGCTTATGCTGATGAAACAGGTCCTGTAAGCTGGGACGTAGCAAAAACACACGTTGAAAACGTGTTAGCAAGTTATGGGGGTTAAGGACGTATACGGTAAGGAAGCTCGTGAGCAGAATCATATGATTCTTGCTCACAGCCCTACTTCCATGTTAATAGAAGAACTAAGAAAAAGAAAAATGAGCGATAGAGAAATAATGGATTCAAAACCTAATTGGAGTTACAAAGATACAAAAGTAAATATCCCAAAAGTAAAGCATCACCCAGATGCTTATAAACACCAAGTAGTTTCCTTTATTAAATCAGGAGTTCGTATCTTAGGATATAGTTTATTGATTGTAAACTTGCCTATTGCAGTAACTACCCTTATATTTAGTGAAGTAATAGGAATTATAGAAGAATTAGTATAATGAAATATTTAAAATTTGAAGCAGATTGGTGTGGTGTCTGTAAAATGGTAAAACCACAACTTAGAAAAGTAGCAGAAGCAGGCATCCCAGTTGAAGCTATTAATGCTGAATTTAGTGCTGAGTTAGTTACAGAATATGCTGTTAAAAACTTACCAACAGTAATTCTAGTAGATGATTCAGGTAAAGAATACTACAGAACAGGTGGTAGCAAAATGAAAGCTGCTGAACTAATAGAAACATATAATAGTTTTACAAATGGGTAAATTTCAATCAAGTAAAGTATTTGACGGATTCTCTACAGTATTCCGTCAGTGGAAGGCAAATACAACTCACTGTCAATACCTTCATGGTTATGGGGTGTCTTTTAAAGTATATTTTGAAGGTGATCTAGATCATAGAAATTGGGTTTGGGATTTTGGTGGTATGAAACGTGCTGAAACTCAAATTGATGGTATGTCTCCTAAAGCGTGGATGGATTATATGTTTGACCACACTTTAATTTGTGCTGAAGATGATCCTGCCCTAGAAGATTTTATGACTTTAGATGAGACTGGAATTATCCAATTAAGAGTAATCCCAGCTACAGGAGCAGAAAAATTTGCTGAATTCATTTTTAATAAACTTAACGAATTTGTTCAGACTGAAACCGAAGGTAGAGTAAGAGTTACTAAGGTTAAATTTGCTGAGCATGGTAAAAACGCAGCTTACTATGTTGAATCCTAAATTATGGAATAAAGAAGCGCCTCTAGGGCGTATTGAAGATTATGAAAAAGTCCTACCAATCGTCGAAGTCTACCGTTGTGTCCAGTCCGAAGGGTCTCGTTTTGGTCGTCCTACTATCGCCATTCGTACTACTGGCTGTACTCATAGATGCTATTTTGGCGAAGGTGGATGATGTTATTCGTGGTACACTTCGATACAAACAGAAAAAGGTACATTCACTTTTAATGACATTATCAAAATCTATGATGAGAATCCTCATGTTAAAGAAATGATGTTAACTGGTGGTAGTCCAACTATGCATCCTAAATTAGTAAATGAATTAACACATTTTGCACATGAAAGAGGAATCATCATTACTATCGAGACTGAAGGCTCTCATTTCCTCGAGACCGATTACCCAATTGATCTCATTTCTTTATCACCTAAGCTTAGTAATAGTGTGCCTGTTGTTGGGGCTCTTACTCCCAGTGGGGCCGAGACTACAGAAAAAATGGTATCGACACACAATCGTCTTCGCAAAAACACTGAGGCCATTAGAAAGACTATTAGCTATCATACTGACTATCACTATAAGCCTGTGTGGGATGGCACTGCTGAAGGACTCGCTGAAATCGAAGAATACAGACAAGAAATCGGTGTTCCTAAAGACAAAACCTTTGTCATGCCAGCTGGAGATACTAGAGAGGAATTAACAAGGATGTATCCTATCGTATTTGAAATGGTTGCAGAACACGGCTATAATATGACAGGTAGAGATCATATCATTGCTTATGATACAGAACGTGGAGTATAATGTTTGATCATCTTTTAAAATATAAAGAAGAATTTTCTCAAAGGGGACAGGTTACTATTCGTGATCTGTTCCCTAAAGATCAAGCAGATCAAATTTACCAAGACTATTTAAATAGTGACGAGTTTAAAGTTGCTTTTTGGACAGGTGAAGAAGTAGAAGGTAAAGGTATCCCAATCCAATATGCTGATAAAGGAACTGAACGATATCATAACTTAACTAAACAAGTATATGAGCTAGAAGGTAATAATACTTTTAGCTATCGTTTTAGTAGAACAAATTGGATCCAACCCCTACTTTATAATTTATGGAGTAGTAAAATATTCACAAGTGCTATTGAATTTATTACTAACCAGGAAGATTTAGAATGGGTTAAAGGTTCTACTTTTACTTCAAAGTATGAAGCTGGGGATTTTCTTTACACCCATACTGATAAAAATAACGGTAGAATAGCATTTGTATATCAACTTACTAAAGACTGGCTCCCTGGATATGGGGGATTGTTCATGAGAATGGATGATTGGGTTAATGTAAATGCTACTGTAGTTCCTCAGTTTAATCAACTTACTATTTTTGATGTTGCCGGAGAAGGAACCCCTCATATAGTAACAAATGTAATCCCAGGTTTGGATAAGTGTAGAATGGCTTATTCAGGATGGTTAGCTTAATATGGCCAAGAAAAAGTTAAAACTAACAACAGTATGTCAGGATTGTCTTAACGATATTCCTGACAAGGTTATTAAAAAATATCTAGTAACATCAGGCTTACAGCATTATATTATGTTGTGTAAAAATTGCCTAGCAAAAAGAGAAAAAAAATGAAAAAATGGATAATGCAATCGCTACTGGTTTCCTTATTATTTTTTGGATTTACATCAGTATCAGGACAGAGCAAAAAAACAATCGTCACTGATATTTTTACAGTAGTATATTCAGAAGATTACCAGCAACCGATTAAACTAAAGTACACAGTGCAGTGTCCCCTAGGAGATGCAAAACGAGGTGGTTTAGGATGGAGAGAAGAGCTAAACGTAGTAACCTCTAACAATAAAGATTACGAGAATAATGTATGGGACAGAGGACATCTAGCTCCTGCAGCAGCATTCAATTGTGATAGAGAAATGCTCAAAGAAACATTCACGTACCTTAATTGTGCTCTTCAACATGAGGGTTTAAATAGAGGTCCTTGGAAAGAGCTAGAAAGATTCGAAAGAGATTTAGCTAAATTTTTTGAAGTAGTCGTTATTGTAGAAGTAGACTTTGAAGAACAACCTTTAAGGGTACCGGGGGGAGCAGCTATTCCAAGAGGATTTTATAAAACAATCTTTATTAAGGGATATACTTGGAAGTTTTATTTCCCTAATGTGGATGTATCAGGAGAAGATTGGTATAACTTTTTAATAGTAGAATAGTGGAATTAATATCAACTCACTTAGTTAAAAAATCCGATCTAGGAACACACGCAAATTTATTTGGGGGTAAGTTAATGGCTTGGTTAGATGCAAGTGCAGCTGCCTATGCAATGCAAGTTTGTGATACTCCTAGAATGGTTACAGTAAAGATAGATGAATGTGTCTTTAAAAAACCAGCTAAAGAAAGCTCTTTACTAAAAATTTATGGTAAAGTAGTAGAAATAGGAAATACCTCAGTCACACTTTATATTGAAGCTCGCTCACATAACGTGTATTCTGGTTCTCAAAGTATTATATTATCTACAAACATTAAATTCGTAAGGATAGATGAAAATAATGATCCTATCCCAATTTCAGAACGAGTAAAAAACAAATTCAATGACGGAACTCTTAACAGCTAAAGACATTCAGTTTAAAACAAAGATTATAGGTAAACAAATTGCTGATAAACACAGAGATGATAAGACACCTGTGGTAATGGTTGGTTTACTTAACGGTTGTTTTGCGTTTTATAGCGATTTAGTACGTGCTACACCAATTGACATGCAATGCGATTTTATGCGCGTTAAATCATATATAAACCGTAAACAAGGTGATATTGTAATATCAAAAGACCTTGAAACACCTATTAAAGGTAAACATGTTTATATTGTAGATGATATCTATGATACTGGAAATACAATGAAAGCAGTTATTGAGTACTTAGAAGTTAAAAAACCAGCTTCTATTACAATTGTAACTCTCATTGTAAGAAAAAATTCACCTACTCCACCTCAAGAATGTTATCATGCATTTGATATAGATGAAGAATGGATTGTAGGTTATGGTCTAGATGATGAAAAAGGAAATATGAGAAATTTACCTTCAATTTGGGCTTTATAAAAAGTTTTATTACATTTACACAAAATAAGTTATAATACATGGAAAACAAACGTAGAAAAGTACACCAAGATCTAGAGGTTGTACAAACAGGTTTTGCAAACGGGGTTGCAACTGGATTTCATTTTAATTATAAGGGAAAAAAATCAATGATTGACGAAGGAAGAGAAGAAATTG
>ERZ869936.2054-NODE-2054-length-12565-cov-18.201599_pt1 | contig 12565 bp, 14 predicted proteins | sample MGYA00520876_ERZ869936 | MGnify/ENA primary metagenome ERZ869936 (study PRJEB32218, sample SAMN09650985) | biofilter metagenome | isolation source: enrty point of leading RO module | place: Saudi Arabia: Thuwal, RO plant located on Red Sea | collected 2016-02-17...
GCGCAAATTGTGGCGTTTGTCCGTAGCGCACGCTGCCAGCGTGCGTCAGCGGCCTCCGCAATCAGCGGGACGCACGCAAGGCTGCGTGCGCTACGTTGTTGGGTTGCGGGCGACGCCCGCGCTGTGGGATTCGTGCTCCCGTGAGAACCGCTCAACCTGTCCACTCAAGATTGACGGACCACGATGGGAATCGGTCGCGCGCCGACTGGCGACCGCCCCGTCGCACTGGACTCCGATGGGACGGGCGAAGGGCGGCGTCCCGAGTTCCCGTCGCGGAATCGGGAGCGACCAATCGCCGAAAACTCCGCCCGCGCGTCTTGGATTACGGAAGGCGACTCGACTTGAAGCGATCGGTTTGATCGCCGCGTCAGCCATCGACGTCGCCGGAGGCGGTCAACGCCGTTCGTCGACAGGGACTCGCGTTACGAGTCTTCTTCTTCGTCGTCACTGGACGGCAGCGGCGTCGTGATGACTTCCTTGATCGGCTGAATGAAGTAGCTTTTCTTTCCCTTGGCCCGGAGTTGTTCGAGCTTCTGCTCGGCCTCCTCGCGCTGGTCATAGGGAAACCGCGCTTCTTCCTTGAGACTTCCGCTGAAGACTCCCCAGATCAACTGCTTGCGCTCGACCGCTTTCGCCTTGCGGCGGGTTGTTGCGCGTTTTCGCTTCGCGGCTTTCTTCTTCTTCTTTGTTCCCGCTTTGCTGCCTCGCGAGGCGGCTGCTTCGCTTTCGCGCCGTTTCTGGATTCTGCTGGCGGTCCGCTTTCCCATGTTCACTCGCCTCAAGTGTGACAACGTCGATGAAACCTGGCCGATCGGGCGGGTTCCGGTCTGCCGCCTGTACTCGCCAGCCAATTCGCCCGCCGAAATATTGCTGAAGAGGGCGGGCTCACCGGCACGGCATCGATGCGCCGTGCAGGAAAGCCCGCAGCGCGGTGTCAACTGGGAGATTCCGTTTGGAATCGGGCCTAACCTGTTGCGCCGTCTCCTCTTCGGGAGGATCTCCGAGATCCGGGAGGATGCTCGCAGATCGAATGAACCGGAAGGATAGCAACAACTTACGCTGTTCTCCACTGAGTCGGCGGGATGATCGTTTCCATCGAAAAAACCCGAATAGTTTATCTAACCGGTCGAATGCGGCCGATACAGTGAACAACGTATCGTCCATCGAACGAGTCCTCGCCGGTTATCCCGGCGCGGGTCCACCCGGAAGGGACCGGACCTGGTGACTACTGAAACTTAAAGGAGTGAGTTTCATGCGACTGCCACGTAAATGGGTCCTGAGCCTCGGGCTGCTGGCGGCCGCTCCCGGTGTCACGCTGGCTGGACCGCTTGATTTCTTCAAGCCCGGGGGGGGCGCGGAATCCAGTGCCGCCGCCGCTCCGACGTCCAACCAGGCTGTTGCCAACGCGGTTGCGACCGCGCTCGGGAAGGCCAACCTGAATCACAAGAACCTTTCAATTGAAGTCGAGAACGGCGTCTGCACGCTGACCGGCGAAGTCGGCGATTCGCAACAGCGAGCCGTTGCCGACCGCATCGCCCGCTCTGTGTCCGGCGTTGAAAACGTTCAGAATCAATTGACTCTGATGCAGGCTGCGGGAACGCCGCAGCGTTTGCCTCAGCAGTCCGCGATCCAGCAGGCCGGCTTCGAGGGCGCTCCCCGGCAGCCTGTCCGCCAGGTGAGCAACGAAGTTGAGTCGGGAGCGTCGAACGAAGCGGTCGCCCGTGAGGTGGCCGGTGCGGTCGGCAGCGCCGGACTGCAGGGATACGACATCGAGATCCGTTACAAGTCGGGTGTCGCGGCCCTGTTGGGGGACGTGGGAAGCCCGCAGGAAGCGATGATCGCCGAGCAGGCCGCCCGCGGCGTCAGCGGCGTCAACCAGGTGATTAACCGCCTGACCGTGAACGGGGAACCGATTCCGGCGCGTCAGGCTCGCCCGGCGACGCCGGCTCCGCAGCAGTACCCGCCGCAGTACCAGCAGCGTCCCGGCGTTCCGGCGCAACCGGCCGCCTATCCGCAGCAGGGCGCCCCGCAGATGCGTCCGCCGCAACCGGGTCCGGGAGTTCCGGCTCAGTTGTCCGGCCATCGGACCTACAACGCGCCGAACATGCCGGAACACGCCTGGCCGACCTACGCCCAGTATGACAACTACGCGGCAGTCTCGTATCCTTCCGCGTACGACGCCAGTGCCTGGCCGTACATCGGACCGTTCTATCCGTATCCTCAGGTTCCGCTGGAATGGCGTGCGGCGGAGTTGGAGTGGAACGACGGTCAGTGGGAGTTGCAGTTCCACAGCCGCACCGACAAGTGGTGGTGGTTCCTGAATCCCAGCAACTGGAACTGAGTGGCAGCCTGCCGGCGGGCGTCGCTTGAACGGCGTCCCGTCGACCTCCAGGCTCGCTTCGATCGACGAAACGTCTGCCGCGCCCCCGGAAAGGAGTTCCTTTCCGGGGGCGTGTTTGCATTGCTGGGCGGGCGGAGGCCGCCAGAGACGGGTGGAATCTTTTTCGGTCGGTGACCGTTGGTCGGTCCGCCGGGTTCGGCCGGTCATTCTCGGCCAAGAGCGATGTCGTGGAATGGGGGGCTGCCGCAGAATCGGCATCATCGATTTGACCGGAGTGACCGAGAACGTCGTCAAAATCGAAATATTTTCACAAGTTGCGTTGTGGATCGGTTCGATAAACACCTTGTCCGCCGGCGCAGACGAATCGCGCGGCGTCGGACCGAAGCCTTTTCCGCCCCTAATCACTGTCTGGCACGCATTCGTGCAACTGGAGTCGCCCGGGATGAGCAAGCTCCTCACGAGACTGATCTTGGTTACGACCATCGCGGTCGGCAGTTCGCTGACCAGCGGATGCCAGATGCTGGTCCCGCCCTTCGGCATGGGCACGAAGATGTTCTACTGGGCCGCGAAGGACGCCTTCATCTGGTCCAACTTCTGGGGCACGACGCCGCTGATTCCGGTGACGCCGTACTTCAGCGAACAGGTCGAGTCGACCTACTGGGAAGAGGAGCGGTACGACGGCATCCCGGTGCTCGATCCGGTGGAAGGCGAGAACGCCCCGATCTTCTGTCTGGACGCTCCGTCTCCGGACGAAGTCGTGCGTGCCCTTCCGAACCAGACGTCCGGCGGGGTCGAGTTTCTTGCAGAAACCAGCCGCAACAACGTGCGGATGACAGTCGATCTGATGGTGGACCGGCTCGACGAATGCCGGTTCTATCCTCTGGTCGGGCCGGCCCGGTTGCATCACTGCCACTACAAGTGCACGGTGTTCTTCAAGGAAACCAAGCGGTCCTACTGGCCGGTGCCGTTCACTCACGAAGAAGACCGGCAAGAGGTCGTCTACATCGACCACGACCATCTGATCCGCTGTGCGGGACCGACGATCGAGTAGGGCACGGAAGGAACGGTTACCTGCAATCACACAAACAGTCATCTCGCACCGGCCGCCTGCCTGGCGGCCGGTGCTTTTTTGTGCGAACGGGTCGGCATGATCGGTTGCGGCCAACGAGATTCGGGAATCGCGCGGGGCGATCCTTTCTCACGGGGGGAGAAGCCCGTATCATCGAAACCGGCGTCTTCGCGTTGCTCGGGGAGCGTCTGGGGAAGCAAAGCACTGAGAGAACAGCGGCAGAAACAGCGATGAATGAATCGGTCCAGTCTCCGGAACTCCGGGAGCGCGTCGTCGACGGCCAACCGACGACGAGGGTGGATCTTCCGCGAATCGAGAGCGCGGTTCGGGAGATCCTGTCCGCCATCGGGGAAAATCCGGAGCGCGACAGCCTGCGGGAGACCCCGGCGCGGGTGGCGCGGATGTACGCTGAACTCTTCAGTGGAATGAACGCGGATCCCGCGCGGCACCTCGAACGGGTGTTCGAAGAGCGTTACGACGAACTCGTGCTAGTGCGCGACATCAGCTTCAATAGCATGTGCGAGCATCACCTGTTGCCTTTTATGGGGGTGGCGCACGTCGGTTACCTGCCCCGCGGCAAGGTGGTGGGGCTGAGCAAGCTGGCCCGGGTCGTCGAGGAAGTGGCGAAGCGGCCGCAGGTTCAGGAACGGATGACGCACGTCATCGCGGATCTGATCAGCGAGACGCTCGACGCCAAGGGGGTCGTGGTCGTCCTGGAGGCGACGCACACCTGCATGACGATCCGGGGCATCTGTAAACCGGGCAGCTTGACGGTCACGAGCGCCGTCCGCGGACTGTTCAAGAGCAACCAGTCGAGCCGCTCCGAGGTGATGTCGCTGATCAATCGCTCGTCATGATCGCTCAGTTTGTGCTGCGTCTCGCGACCGGGTTGGGCCTCACGTGGTGCATCATGCCGCGGTCGGAGGTGACGGCGGGGTTCTTTCGCATCCAGATGCTGCTGGTTCTCGGCCTGTGCGTGCTGGCGGCGCTGACGGTTCCTGCGGATGTCGAAGGCTCGCAGGATGCCGCCGTCCTGGGAACGACTCACCTGCGATGGCTCTGCGGGACGGCGGCGGCCTGCGCCTATGCCGGATCGGTCTTCTGGATGCTGGCGCGACGAGGCGCGGGAACAGTGCTGGGAGCGATTGTCGCGTTGCTGACGGCGATCGCGTTGATCGGGTTGTTGCCATGGAACACGTCGGAGATCGCCCGCGCACCCGGCTGGCTGACGGTCCTGAGTGAACTCAGTGCCGCCTGGCTGATCGGAGGGGCGACCTGCGCGATGCTGCTGGGGCACTGGCACCTGACGGCGACGCAGATGTCACTGACTCCGCTGCTGCGCCTGAATCTGTATCTGGGCGCCGCCGCGGTGGTTCGCGGCTGCCTCGCGGGGCTGTCGCTGCTGATGATTCCCGCCCTTCCCGCCGACCGGACGCAGTTGATCTGGCTGATTCTGCGGTGGTCCGCCGGAATCGCCGGCCCCTTGCTGATGAGCCTGCTGGTCGTCCGGATTCTGCGCTACCGGAATACGCAATCGGCAACCGGAGTTCTGTTTGCAGGCGTCATCCTGGCATTCATCGGGGAAACCGCCGCTGCGTTGCTGTCCCGCGAATTGGGCTGGCCACTGTGATACACTCAATGGTTTGAGAATCACGCATCACTTTCGGTCTGCTTTAGCGAGTTCCTCACAGAAATGTCCATCCAGGTTTCCTTTGCATGTCCCGGCTGCGGCCGGCGCGGCCGGTTTGACGTGGCCGATGATCCGTCGGGAGCGTTTGCGGCCGAATCCGCACCGTCCCCGGTTGCACAGTTCGAGTGCAGCGAGTGCGGCTGGGCGAACGAAGTGAAATCGCACGACCTCGAGAACGGGCATCCGGTGCGATGCCTGGCGTGCGGCAATCACGACCTCTGGCGGCAGAAGAATTTCCCGCCGGGACTGGGGCTGGCGGTTGTGGCGGCCGGCGCCGCGTTGAGCAGCGTGGCATGGTATTTTCACCGTCCGATTCTGGCGCTCGGAGTCCTGATGGCGTTTGCACTGGCGGACATGGTGCTGTTCTTTGTCATGTCCGATGTGCTTGTGTGCTACCGTTGTCGCGCGCGTCACGGCGGGACGAACCCCGACGTCGAGCATCCGGCGTTCGACCATGAGACGGCGGAACGTTATCGGCAGGAACGGCTCCGCCTGGCGGAGGCGGACCGGGCAAACCCCGTGTGAAACAGGCGCCCGTCGACTGTGGACGAACAGCAGCAACGTATCTCTGAAGATCTGGCCGGTTCCTTTGCGGGGGAGTTGCGCTTCGACCCCCTCACGCTGAACATGTACGCGACGGACGCCAGCCTGTATCAGTTGCGGCCGCTCGGCGTCGCGTATCCCAGGCATCGCGCGGATGTGGTCGCGCTGGCCCGTTACGCCGGCGAGCAGGATCTGCCCCTGGTGCCCCGTGGGGCCGGCAGCGGCGTCGCGGGCGGCGCCGTGGGCCGTGGGCTTGTGATCGACTTCTCGCGGCACATGACGGAGATCGAACGCGTTGACGAGAGCACAGTCCGGGTGCAAGCGGGCGTCGTCCTCGATCGCCTCAACCAGCGGCTGCGGGAATACGGGCGGTATTTTCCCCCCGATCCGTCGAACTCGGCGGTCACGACGGTGGGGGGCATGCTGGGCGTCGATGCGGCAGGCTCGCATGCCGTCAGGGTTGGATCGACGCGCGACCATGTGGAGAGCATCGAACTTGTCCTGGCTGGGGGCGACTGCTTCGAGGCGGGCCTGGAGGCCGTTTCCCCAGGCCTCGCTGACGCCGGAGGAAACGGAGCCCGTCTTCGTGACGCCGGTCAGGGAGACGAGGCGTCTCGCATGCAGGCGGTCCGGCGGACGGCCACAAGTCGGCTGGGCCACCTGCTTCGCGAGAACGCGGAACTGATTCACGCGCGACAACCTCCGCTGATGCGGAACTGCAGCGGATATCACCTGCGGTCAGCGCTGGTGCACGACGCAGTCAGTTTTCCGCGACTGCTGGTCGGATCCGAGGGGACACTTGCGTTGTTCACGGCTGCAACGCTCAACACCGCTCCTCTGCCGGCGCAACGCGGCGTGGTGCTGCTCCTGTTTGCTCAAAATGAATCGGCCATTCGGACGGTTCAAGACGTCATCCAGCAGCAGCCGAGCGCCTGCGATCTGCTCGACCGGCGGATTCTCTCGATCGCGCGGGACTCTGATCCGCGGTTCGCCGCGATGATCCCGCCGGCTGCGGAAGCGGGGCTCATTGTGGAGCAGACCGGTTTCAACGAGCGACAAACGAAGGATCGACTGCGGATGATCATCGACGCGGCGCGCCATCGCGATTCGCGCGTCGTCGTCGGGGCTCAAGCGTACGAGTTCGATGACGTGGAATTCCTGTGGACGCTGCCGAAACGGGTTGTGCCGCTGCTGGCGCGGCTGAGGAAAGGAGCGAGACCGGTCCCGTTGGTGGAGGACATCGCCGTTCCTCCGGAGGCGCTCAACGAGTTTCTCGTCAAGGCGCAGAAAGTCCTGCAACGTCACCAGTTGACCGCCTCACTCTATGCCCATGCGGCGTCGGGCCAGGTCCACTTGCGGCCGTTTCTTCCGCTGCCGGACGAGAGCGACGCCGGCCGCATCGAAGCGCTGGCGCGGGACGTGTACGAGGTTGTGTTTTCGGTGGGCGGCAGCATGAGCGGGGAGAAGGGGGACGGCCTGTCGCGCACGGCCTTCATTCGCTCGCAGTACGGACCTTTGTACCGGGTGTTTCAACAGGTCAAGGAGATCTTCGACCCGCACAATCTGCTCAATCCCGGCAAGATCATCAGCAACGATCAGCACGCCACGATTCGCCATTTCCGGCCGACTGAGCAAGCGGACCCGCCGGTTATTCCGCTGCAGTTGAACTGGAGGAGCGAGTCGATGCTCGAAACGGCCGCCCTCTGCAACGGTTGCGGAACCTGCCGGACGCAGGAACCGCTGGTGCGGATGTGCCCCTTCTTTCGGATCGATCCGGTCGAAGAGGCGAGTCCCCGCGCGAAGGCCAACGTGATGCGGGGATTCGCAACGGCGGCGCTCGACGCGTCGGACATGACGTCTGAGAGCATGCAGCGTCTGGCGAGTCTGTGCTTCAACTGCAAGCAGTGCCGGGACGAATGCCCCTCGGGTGTCGACATTCCACACCTCGTACTGGAGGCCAAAGCCGGTTACGTCGCGGCGAACGGTTTGCGGCGGGCGGACTGGTTTCTGGCGAGAGCGCACTCGTACGGCCGCATCGGCTGCGCGCTGGCGCCGCTCACGAATCGGGCGGTGAACAACTCGCTGGCGCGCTGGTTGATGGAACGGTTGATCGGCATTGCGCGGCGGCGAAAGCTGCCGACGTTCGCGCGGCGCCCGTTTCTGAAGAGGCTCGATTCGAATCGGACCGATCCCGCAAAGCTCACGCGGACGCCGCAGTCGATCGTGTACTTCGTTGACGGCTACGTGAATCATCACGATCCGGAACTGGGGGAAGCGTTTCTGGCGATCCTCGATCATCACGAGATTCCGGTCCACGTGCCGCTGGAGCAGACCGGCTCGGGAATGGCGCTGATCTCGGCGGGGGATCTGGCGGTCGCGCGGAAGACAGCGCAACTCAATGTGCGAGTGCTTTCCGAACTGGCGCGGGACGGCCACCCGATCGTCTGCACGGAACCGACGTCGGCCCTCTGCCTGCGCGAGGAGTATCCGATGCTGCTCGACCACCCGGATGTGGACGTGGTGGCGCGGCAGGTGACCGACGCCGGAGGATTTCTCGGGAAGCTGCATGCGGAAGGCCGGTTGAAGACCGATTTCCAGCCTCTCGACCTCACGGTGGGGTATCATCTGCCGTGTCACGTGAAGGCGCTGTCGCGCGGCGCGCCGTATGTCGAATTGCTGAATTTGATTCCGGGTTTGACCGTGAATAGAATTCAGGAAGGGTGTTCGGGAATGGCCGGCGCGTTCGGGCTGACTCGCGACAATTTTGAGACGTCTCTCGAGATCGGGGCCGGTTTGATCCACCGCATGCAGCGGAGCGACGTGACCGTAGGGGCCACCGACTGCAGCAGTTGCAAGCTGCAGATGGAGCAGGGAACGACGACGCCCACAATTCACCCGATCAAATTGCTGGCCCTGGCCTACGGGTTGATGCCGCAACTTCGGGAGAGGCTGAGTCCAAGCGGCAAACGTCTGGTGGTCACATGACGGTTACGGTGCAGTTGTTCGCGCGAGCGAGGGATCTGGCCGGAACCTCATCGCTGGAATTGGACCTGTCCGAGGCCGCCACCGTGGGGGAACTCCGCGAGGTTCTCATCTCCCAGGAGCCGCGGCTGACTCCGATCGCCCGAACGCTCCTGGTCGCCGTCGACGGAGAGTACGCGGCGAACGACGCGCCGGTCCGCGAAGGGGCCGAAGTGGCCTGTTTTCCTCCGGTCAGCGGAGGGTGACGGGGGAAATCAGCGACTCGACAGACGCGACTCCAATCGATATTCGCCCGCGAGTTCCATCCATGAGCGAGACCAACCAGGCGCGGCTCCACGTGGAGTTGACCGACGGACCGATCGACTTCGCCGCGTTGACCGAAGAGGTGCGATCCCCTGCGGCCGGGGCGGTCGTGCTGTTTCTGGGGACAGTTCGGGAACTGACGAACGGCCGGCGAACGGTTGCGCTCGACTACGAAGGCTATCCGGAGATGGCAAAGGCGAAGATGCTTGAATTGTGCCGGGGCGCGGCGGAGAAGTGGCCCGTGGTGGGGGCGCGGGTCGTGCATCGTCTGGGGCATCTGGAACTGGGCGATGTGAGCGTTGCTGTTGCCGTCAGTTGCCCGCACCGCAAAGATGCTTTTGAGGCCGGCCGGTTTCTCATCGACCGCTTGAAGGAAATCGTCCCGATCTGGAAAAAGGAAAACTGGGCTGACGGATCGACCGAATGGGTTCATCCCGGGAGTGAGTTCACCACGGAGCTGTCATGATATCTCCACTGATCGACGGCTTCGGCCGGGTGCATAACAATCTGCGGATCAGCGTGACCGATCGCTGCAACATCCGCTGTTTTTACTGCATGCCGGCTGACAACGTCGTCTTTATGAAGCGGGAGAAACTTCTCACCTTTGAGGAGGTCGAACGCTTTGTGCGCGTTGTGGCTCGCTGCGGCGTGAACAAGTTGCGGCTGACGGGAGGCGAACCGCTGGTTCGCAGAGACCTGCATCTGCTGATCGAGCGGCTTGCGGCAATCGAGGGGATCGACGACATCGGGCTGACGACGAACGGGCTGCTGCTCGAAGAGCAGGCGCAACTGCTGTATGACGCCGGCCTGCGGCGGATCAACATCAGCCTCGACGCCCTGAGCGCCGAGAAGTTCGAGCAGGTGACGCGCCGCAGCGGTTACGACCGGGTGATCGCCGGGATTCGCAAGGCGCAGGAAGTCGGCTTCGATCCGATCAAGGTCAACGCGGTGTCGATCCGCGGCGTGACGGAACAGGAGATCGTCCCGTTCGGCCGATTCGCCCGGGAGACGGGAATCGAGGTCCGCTTTATCGAGTACATGCCGCTGGACGCCGATAACGCCTGGGAGCGGGAGAAAGTGCTGTTTGCGCGGGAGATCGTGGAGACGTTGTCGCGGGAAATCATGCCGCTGGTCTCCGCGAGCGATCAGCCGGCGCATGCTCCGGCGACCGACTTCGTGTTCGCGGACGGAGTGGGCCGCATCGGCGTCATTCCGTCGGTGAGCGAGCCGTTCTGCTCGAACTGCAACCGGTTCCGCATCACGGCCGACGGCAAGATCAGGAACTGCCTGTTCAGCCTGGAAGAGACCGACGTGCGGGAATTGATGCGGGGGGAAGCCTCCGACGAGGAAATTCTCGAGGCGGTCCGCGCGTCGATTGCGGGCAAATGGGCGGGACACCACATCAACGCCCCGGATTTTGTTCAGCCGGAACGGGCGATGTACTCCATCGGCGGGTGAACTTGTTCCGTTCCCCGGCCGCTTGTGCTTTCAAGATTCGTTGAACAGCGATGTCCGCTCGCGAAGAGATTCTGGAACGGATTCGACAACACGGTCGCCCGGAGACCGAGCTGCCGGGCGAATTCACACAGGGCGTCGTCTATGACGATCGGCTGCAACAGTTTCGCGAAGTGCTCGAATCGATCGGCGGACAGTGCTGCGAGGCGGAGAATGCGGACGACGTGTCTCGGCGCCTCGAAAGCGTTGAGGCGTACAGCTCCGCATCGAAGATCGTTTCGCTGGTTCCGGGGGTGGGACGCAGCACGTTTGACGTGGAAGCGGTCGATGATCCGCATGATTTGGAGGACGTCGATTTTGCGATTCTCCCCGGGCGGCTGGCGGTTGCGGAGAACGCGGCGATCTGGGTGACGGACGATCGCATCCGGCACCGCGTGCTGTACTTTCTCCCACAACATCTGGCCCTCGTCGTTCCGGCGGATCGAATTGTACACAACATGCACGAGGCCTACGCGCAGATCGATCCGGCGGCGACTCGCTTTGCCGCGTTCATCGCGGGGCCGTCCAAAACGGCCGATATTGAGCAATCCCTGGTGATCGGCGCTCACGGCGCGAAGTCATTGACCGTGATCCTGATTGGACGGTCCGGGCAGAGCGACGGAGAAGCGGCGCGGAGTTCCTGAATCGGGGCGGATCAAGCCTGTTCGCGCCAGGCGCTGGCCTCGTCGCAGCAACTCTGGACCCGGCGGCGGACGGCGTCGACGAATTCCGTCTCCCGCCCGCGCTGGCCTAACTCGGCGATTTCTTCCGGCGGCAATGGTTCGCCGAAGACGACGCGGACGCGGCCGCGGCGGGGGAAGACGGTCCCGCGGGGCATGACGCGATGCGCTCCGGCGATTCCGATCGGCACGATGGGGAGTTTTGCGTTGCGGGCGAGCGCGATGAAGCCCGGTTTGAAGTCGTTGAGTTCGCCGCTCGCAGTGCGGGTTCCTTCGGGAAAAATCCCCACGAGAAACCCCTGTTTCATGCGGCGGACCGACTCGCGGATGCTTTCCGTGCCCCCGCCTTCGCGGCGAATCGGCATGACGTAGGTGTTGCGCAGGGTCCAGCCGATGAACGGGACGCGAAACAGATTGTGTCTCGCCAGATAGCTGACCGGCCGTTTAAGTGGGACGCCGATCAGCAGCGGATCGAGATAGCTCTGGTGGTTCGAGATCAACAGGGCTCCGGATTCAGGCAGCCTGTCCGTCCCACGAGCGCGATAGTCCATCCAGAAGACGAAGACGGTTCTCAGGAAGGCGCGGTAGCCGCGCCAGACCCAGTTCGGGTGGTGCGCGTCGGCCTGGAGGTCCGCGGAACCGGAGGCGCTCATCGTTCTCGCCGGGGCAGGGGGGTAATTGTCACCTGAGCGGGGCTGTCCTGCGATTCGACGACGGAAATCAACGCGTTCGGTGAATCGCCGTTGTCGTCCTGAGACAAGTGAAACTGAACGAGTCGCAAGCCCTGGCGGTTTTCCCGGACCGATTGAATGTCGCGGGCCGTCACGCCGTTTCGGCGGTCGCCCGTGACCCGCAGTTCGGAGTTGGCGATGTCGCAGAGGCGCTGCGCCTCGGCCGCGCCGCCGATCTGTGTCACCGCGATGAGATTCTGGAGTCGCAACAGGGCGCCGTTGAAGTTTTGGACGCTCTCGGCGTCGGGAAACCGTTCCGCGAGCAACTCTGCGGCGGTGCAGCGGACTTCATGCACACCGCCGCTCAGCCGGATGCGGATGATTGTTGTCGTCGCCTTGGGAAACTTCCAATCCAACCCGGCCGCACGTCCGGCGCGCTCCGCTTCCTGTAGGAGTTGATCGCTGCGGCATTGGAGGATTCTGTGGGTCGAGATCAGGTCTGAGAGGAGATCGAGCAGTTCGTCGCGTGACAGCCGGGCGCTGGACTGCCGTGCGACGCCGTTTCCGGCCGCGACGGCGACCGTCCCATCCGCTGTGACGACGAGCATTCGATCGGGACGCCGGGAATCCGCTCTCCCGGAGGAGGTGAACAGTTCAATCACGGGCGTCTGAGGGTCGCGAGGAAGCCCGATGCGATCCTCGGAGTCGCCCTGTGCAGAGACCGGCGTGCCGGACGCCAGCAGGATCAGAATGATCGGAACATGGACGCGGTTGGACTGGGAGACTGACATG